>ERZ724504.32-NODE-32-length-79712-cov-8.556461_pt1 | contig 79712 bp, 77 predicted proteins | sample MGYA00376037_ERZ724504 | MGnify/ENA primary metagenome ERZ724504 (study PRJEB28724, sample SAMN07190888) | wastewater metagenome | isolation source: influent of sewage treatment plant in Hong Hong | place: USA: Christiansburg, Virginia | collected 2016-03-01 ... | reverse complement strand
CCGCGCAATTGTGAAGGTGTTCTGGGTCCAAGAATCAAATCTCAACAGGCCCTAGTATTGGGGATCTGTCTCTAAAAATAGAAAGTGCCAATGAATACTTGGAGAGAGCTGAAAAGCTACCGGGCGCAGTGAAAGAGGCTGAAAAACTTGTTGAAGAGCTAACTTCATCAGGTGAAAGTGCAAAAAATATCCTAGGCAATGTTGTTTCCCGAAAAAATGATGTCGATAAATTGCATAAGGAAATCTATGGGGAAGATATAAATGATGCTGATGGTAAAGCCACTCATGTAGATGGAATAAAGGATGAATTAGAGTCTGCCTATGAAAATATTCAAAATAGCATTGAAGAGTTGGGGGTGGATGCAGCTAAAGCAGTAGAAGATGTTGTTTTAAAGCACGAAATTCTGCTGTCTGAGCGCAAAGAGATTTATGAAAATCTCTTAAAAGAGGCCCGTGCAAGATATGAACAAATAAATACTCAAATCACAGGCCTTCTACCGGGTGCTATGGCAGAAGGACTAAGTGCAGCTTATGAAAAAAAGAGAGAGGCAGAAGAAATATCCTTGTTAAGGTTCGAAAGTAAGTTTTCTTACGCAATATACGGATTGGTTGCAATTTCCATGATTCCATTTGCTGTCGATTTGTATTTGCTGGCATTCAAAGGGCGGGATTTGGTTCAGGTGGTTAAAGAAACTCCCAGTCTGGTCGTTGCAATTTTACCAATATATTTTCCTGTTTTATGGCTGGCTTATTCCATGGGGAAGAAAGCGAATCTTTCAAAACGATTAATTGAGGAATATACTCATAAATCTTTTCTTGGAAAAACATTCTCTGGCCTTTCATATCAAATTGAGACTCTGCAGCATCAGGGGGTTGTTAAGGAAGAATTGAGAACTAAGCTGCTGTTTAATGTTCTGCAGGTAAGTGCAGAGAATCCAGGGAAATTAATAACTGACTATCAAAAATCTGACCATCCTCTGATGGATGCTTTGGAGAAGAGTGGGAAATTGTCAGATTCTCTGGATGCGCTGTCTAAGATACCTGGGTTGTCAGCATTAGTGAAAAAAATTGCAGAGAAAGACGCTACAGAATTAAAGCTGCAAGGAAAAAGAATTGAGATTGGATTAGCTGCCAATGAAGATGCTTCAGAGAGAGAAAGTCAATTGGGTGGGAAAATCTGAGAGAAACAAGCTAGGCCTGCAGCGGATTGGGCGTCCTAGGCGCCTGGGCGTTTGGGCGTTGACGGCAGTTGTGCCTTGCACGACGCCTGCTTATCGCCGTAGTACTTTCGCTTGCGATGTATCTATGTCCATGCAGTAAAGCGTTGCTGCGACTGTTTAACGGACACCGCCGCGGCCCACAACAGCAAGCGGAGTAAGCGTTAGCGGCAAATTTCGTCACAAATCTGGCAGGCCATCCTTACCCGCTCACACATGTGTGTCTGCGCCTGCGGCATGCGGTTCGGGCTGAGGGCATTGGCTCCGAAGAGTGCCAATGCATCGTGAACAAATTTGCGGCAACTTGTTTGAACGGAGCGGCGTGCCGCGCAGCGAGTTTTGCCGCACCGCAGACTGAATGGCGTGACGCAGGTTTGCCCGTAGCGAAGCGCAGGGACGCAGACAGTCGGGTCGCATTCTTTGGGTTACGTTTCTTGTGCGAGCAAGAAAGGTAACTCGCCTGCCGGGGCGATTCCCGGCCTCTGTCGCTGGCGACAAAGCGATGCTTTTTTGATAGCTGCTTGCGCTTGATGCACTTTGGCTTGGGGCCGATTTGCTTTAAATTTTTGTTTGAACGACATGCCTGATTGGTGGGCAGAGGGCGGGTCTCGGCCCGCCTGCCGACCTACTTTCTTCTGCAAGAAAGTAGGCAAAGAGCTGCACCCCTATTGCCCCCGACCCCTTCGCTGCGCTGCGGGGCAACCTGCGACGTCAACCTCTTGGGGCTGTGCGGCAAAACTCACTGCGAGCGTCGCTCTCCGTTCAAACACATTGCCGCAGATTTGATGACGATGCTGCTGCACTCTGCGGTGCAGCCGCCAGCCCCAAGAGGCCACCGTCGCAGGCGTGGGCACAAGGGGCAATACCGGGCGCGGGATAGCTTCTTTGTGTTTTTGATAGCTGCTTGCGCAATCTGGATAAGCGCCAGAGGCCAATTTCGTCACAAATCTAACCGGTCGTCCGTACCCGCCATCACCCGTGTGTCTGCGCCTGCGGCATGCGGTTCGGGCTGCGTGCATTGGCACCGAAGAGTGCCAATGCATCGTGATCTGACTTGCCGCCGTTTGCTTGAGCGAAGCGCTGCAAGCGCGAAGCGAGTTGGGCGGCACCGCAGACTGAATGGCGTGACGCAGGTTTGCCCGTAGCGAAGCGCAGGGACGCAGACAGTCGGGTCGCATTCTTTGGGTTACGTTTCTTGTGCGAGCAAGAAAGGTAACTCGCCTGCCGGGGCGATTCCCGGCCTCTGTCGCTGACTAAGCTAAAAGATTTTGATAGCTACCAGTGCTTAACCAATAAGAGCTACAGCCCCAAAACACCTTAATCCTCAGAACCCAGCACCACCCGTGCCGTCAACGCCGTCCGCCCGGCCTGAGAATCAATTCCCAGCATCCCGCCCACCCGCGCAACCCGCACTGCCATGGAGCGCATGCCTATGCCCAGGCCCGATGCATCGACGGCCTGCACGTCAAAGCCCACGCCGTCATCTTCGATCTCCAGCACCAGCGCATGGGGCTGGCGCTGCGTCAGCAGCAGGCGCACATGGCGGGCCTGGCTGTGCTTGATGATGTTGGTCAGCGCTTCTTCAATCAGCCGGGTCAGCGCCAGGTATTGCAGCGCATTGGGCGGTGTGCTCCAGTTTTGCGGGAACTGCCAGTCGCAGCGGATGCCAAGGGCCTCGAACAGGTCGTTGAAGCGGCGGCGCAGGGGGGCCAGCCATTCTTGCGGTGTGGCGGGCACGCGCACCTGGGCTGAGGCGTTGCTGTCAATGCTCTGGCGCAGGTCGCTGCGGATGAGCTTGAGCATGGAGAGCACCTGGGGCCGGGTCAGAGAGGCGCTGCCTTGCTCGACGGAGGCAATCATGTGGACCAGCTCGCCGCCCACGCCGTCGTGCAGGTCGTGGGTCAGGCGCAAGCGCTCCTGAAGACGGGCGTTGGAGAGTTTTTCGGCCTCCAGTTCGGCCCGCAATTGCTCGTTTTTTTTCTGCTCGGTGATGTCGAAAGTGAAGCCGATCAGGGCGGTGGTCTGGCCCTGTTCGTCGCACAGCACATGCACGACTTCCTTGACCCAGACAAAGCGGTTGTCGCTGGTCTGCGCGCGGTATTCGGCTTCGTGATCGACCCCGGCGATGCAGAGTTCCACGCAGCGCGAGACGGTTTGTTCGCGCTCGTCGGGGTGGATGCGCTCGGCCCAGTCATTGACGGTTTCCCAGCTTTCGGGGCTCCAGCCCAGCAGCTCTTCGATCTGAGGGCCGATATAGCTGTACTTCTTGCTGGCCCAGTCAATTTGAAGGGAATCGCCAAGGTGGATTCCAGCAGGGTTTGGTAGAGGCCGTTGCCTGTGTCAGGCTCCAGGGTGCGCAGGCGGGGGGGGCGATCAAGCATGGGGCGCTCCTGAGGGATCAAGAAGAGGGTGGATGGAGGGCAGCTCGTTCCAGAACCAGTAGAAATAGCTGTCTTCGGTCTGCAGCAGGGTCTGGGTTCTGACACTGCTGCGCCCTGTGCCTTGCCAGCAGGCCAGGGCGGAGTTGCGGTTGCCGTGCAGAGCCAGGCAGGTCTGCCCAGGCAGCTTGGGTCTGGGCGGGACGTACAGGGCATGGCCACGTGGCAGCCAGAGGTCGGCCAGACGGATTTTTTGCGTCTGAGGCCAGTATTTGCCCACGGAAATCACCAGCGGCAAATGCGGGTCGATGGAGGTGAAGATGTGCGGGAAATCGTGATGTTCGAGATCGGTACAGACCTTGCCCAGCAAGCGGTTGCCGGTTCCTTCATAGGGCGATCTGTGGCCAGCAAACATGCCGTATTCATAGTCGACCAGTGAAAGACGTGGCTGCGGGCTGTTGATGTAAATGCTCTGGCCTGGCTCAATCAAGGTCATCCCGAATGCTTCAGCCGTCTGGCGTGTGGCTGGCAAGGCTTGGTACTTGACCTCGCTGGCCTGGAACTCCAGTCGGGTCTGATTGCCGTACTTGGGATCGGGGTGTGTGGTGGTCGCAGAGAGGACGTGGTATTCGTTGCCGATCTCGACCTTGGGGTCCATCGCGGCGGCCACTCGCGGCTTCGGGCCTTCGGGCGGTGTGGCGCGGTAGTGGGGGTATCCGTCGATGTTGCAGAAGTACGGAGTCTGCAGAAGATCAACCGCCGTGGGCGAGTCTTCCTTGATGAACAGTACGGGATCAAAAAACGGTTGCGCCATCGCCTGCCATTTCACGGTACGGGGTTGGAGTGGTCGCTGCCTTGTGCGCCGATGCGGTGCTGGCAGTCATTGGTTCTTATATGTAACCAATTTGTAGCAGTCTAAATCAAGGAGGAATGATGGCCTAGGGGCGGCGATGCGCCTGAATGTGCGGGCGCAGCATCTGTACAGGCAAAAACAAGCCGGGTATGCCTTGGCGTTTTGTGGTTTTGATAGCTGCTGGCGCTTATTCAGACAGCGCTGCAGTCCTTTTTTCTATGAAAAATTAGACGACTGCTCCCACGAAAAGCCCGGTACGATGGCCCCCGGATTCCCCGTTATCGGCCTGAAACCGGGCTCACCTAGGAGACAGCTATGTTTAGTCACATCATGTTGGGCGTGAATGATCTGGAAGGCGGCAAGCGCTTTTATGACGCACTGCTGGGCCAGTTGGGCATTGCGCCTGGCGTTGCCAACAAGAACCGTTTTTTCTACCGCAGCCCCACGGGCACATTTGCGATCACGACGCCGATTGACGGCTCTCCTGCCACCGCGGGCAATGGCGCGACCACGGGTTTTGCGGCGCAGTCTGTTGAGCAGGTGAACGCCGCCCATGCAGCGGGTCTGGCGGCTGGCGGCCAATCGATTGAAGAGGCTCCGGGCTGGCGCGGTGAGGGCGTGGGTGCGCTGTATCTGGCGTATCTGCGTGACCCATCGGGCAACAAAATTTGCTTGCTGCATCGTCCGGCAAAGGTTTGACCTCCTGAGGCGCTGTGCGCCTTCCCCTGCCAAGGAGGCGACACCGTTGCTGCGGGGCGGCCCTTCTCGGTGTCTCTGGGGGCAGGGCGCTGAATGCCTTGAGAGACTGAGTTGTAAGCGGTGATGCTGACCCTGTCGCCGGTGAAAAATCGGGGCAGGCGGCACAATAGCTGCTTTGCAGCGCGGGCATGTGTCCGGGCTCTGCACCACATTCCAGTAGCTTTTTCATGACCAACACCACCAATCCTGCCGAAGACCATCTATGCGACAGCTGCGCCGGCATTCAGCGCAACTGGCGCAAAGCCCCCGGCCATGCCGAACTGATGCAGCACGGCAACCGCAAGGAAGATCGCGGCTCCAACTCGGTGACGGTGACCCGTTATGTCTGCGAGCGTTGCGGCACCGTGTGGGATTACGAAAACAACAAGCAGGATCAGCGCAAGGGCTGGTCTGTGATTGGACGAATTTAATTACCCTGATGCGCTGCGCGCCTTCCCCCTTTCTCGCTTCGCGAAAGGGGGACGACAGCCTCGCTGCGGGGCTGCCCTTGCTTGCTGTCTCCTTGCTGAGTCAGCGTCGGTTTTTGAAGTTTCGGCGTCTTCGGGCGCCGTTTGTTTTTTGAAGGAGGCTGCGTGCAATCTGCAAGCAACGAGTGGTTTGACGAGGCGTATTACCAGCGCTTTTACTTTGACAAAAAGACCAGCGTGATCGACCCCGAGCACGCCCGTCGGCTGGGTGCGTTTGTCTGCTCGTATCTTGCGTATCTGCGCGTGCCTGTGCAGCGCGTGCTTGATGTTGGCTGCGGCATTGGCCTGTGGCGCGAGGCGGTGGAGGCGCACTTTCCCGGCGTGAGTTATCACGGTGTGGAATTCAGCCCCTATCTGTGCGAGCGCTATGGCTGGGAGCAGGGCTCGGTAGTGGACTATCGACCTAAGGATAGCCAGCCGTTTGATCTGGTGATTTGCCAGGGCGTTCTGCCGTATCTGAGCCCGGCTGATCTGAAAAAGGCGCTGACCAATCTGGGTCGCCTCTCGCGTGGCGGCCTCTACATCGAAGCCGTGGCCAAAGAAGACTACGAGCGCGACATCATCGACGAAGACTTGACCGATTCGCGTCTGTACCGCCACCGTGCCGAGCTGTACCGCCGTGGCCTGCAGCCCCACTTCAAGGAGCTGGGCGGCGGTGTGTGGCTGAGCCGACAGGCGGAGTTGCCGCTGTTTGAGCTGGAAGCTGTGGGTGGATGAGCTGATGCTTGTTGGGCGATGAAACCATGACGATGACCACCGATGTGTCTGTACCTGCATCCGTACTTGCACCCGTACTCTTGCCTGTGCCGCTGACCCAGTTGCGCAGCGTGGAGTCTGCCGTTGCGCCCCACGCCGTATCGCGCCTGCGCACGGCGAGGCTGGCGCGCAGCACGCGGCCATTTCTGGCGCGTGGCGGCCCCAAGGGTGAGCGCTGCGAGGGTTGTCGCCTGCGCCCATCGCACTGCATGTGCGCGCTGCGGCCCGAGCTGACGACGCGTGCGGCGTTTTGCGTGCTGATGCATGACGCCGAGCCGCTCAAACCCAGCAACACCGGCTGGCTGATTGCCGATGTGGTGCGCGAGACCTATGCCTTTGGCTGGTCGCGTACCGAGGTGGATCCGCAGATCGAGGCCTTGCTGGCCGACCCTCAGTGGCAGCCTTATGTCGTCTTCCCCGGTGAATATGCCCAGTCGCCCGAGCGCGTGGTGCAGTCGCTGAGTGCCAGCGCGACGCCCCGAACCGGGGTCGAACCAGAAGGCTTGCAGCTCGGAAAGCGCCCGCTGTTTATCTTGCTGGATGCGACCTGGTCCGAGGCGCGCAAGATGTTTCGCAAGAGCCCGTATCTGGATGGATTTCCGGTGCTCAGCCTGCACCCGGATTTGCTCTCGCGCTATCAATTGCGCAGATCCAAGCGCGATGACCATTTTTGCACCAGTGAGGTGGCTGCGCTGTGTCTTGAGCTGGTCGGTGACGCACCCGATGTGCATGCCGGTCAGGTGCTTGAGAGTTATCTGGGCGTGTTTACCGAGCGCTATCTGCAAGCCAAGCACCAGCAAAACGCCGATGAAGCCAGCAGCGCCCACCAGCGCCTGCGCGAACTGATGGGGTCAGCCCCGTGAAACGCGACGTATGGAGCCCGGTGCGGAATAAGCATTCCACTGAAAGCAATAAGTGAGCAACGACAATCGGGCAAGGGCCTCGTGTACATGGACATGAGGTGTTTGCCGGATTGGGTTGGTGATAAGCGCCGATGGCCATAGGTCTCGGCGCTTTTGTTTTGGGAGTGTGGGTGATGAACAAGTCGTTGAAATGGGGTTGGCTGGCGGCAGCGCTGGTGTGCGCAGGTTCGGCCATGGCAGCGGGCAAGCCTGTCAAGGCAGAGCTGGGTGCCAACATCGATACGACCGTTGATGTTTCTGCATCGCCCACGCTGCAGCGCTGGCAGGGCGGCGGCACCGTGGTGCTGGGCACGCGCGAAGCGGCCACGCCCATGGTCTATGCGCTGGGTGCGAACGAGAAGTTCGTCGGCTATCACATGGAGCTGTGCGAGCGCGTGGTGCAGGCGATTGCGCCCAAGGCCCAGCTCAAATACATGGTGCTGACGCCGCAGAACACCATGCCGCTGATCAACAACGGCACGGCGGATTTCAACTGCGCCAGCATGACCAACAACCTCACGCGCCAGAAGCAGGTGGCCTTTGGCCTGACCACCTATGTCAGCGAGGTGCGCATGGCCGTGCGTGCCGATTCGGGCATCACCTCCTTCAAGCAACTGCAGGGCCGCAACGTGGGTGCCATCACCGGCACGACGGCGGTGCAGATTCTGCGCAAGTACGCCAGCGATAACGAGCTGAACTTCAAGACGCTGATGAGCAAGGACCAGTTCGAGAGCTTTTTGCTGCTGGAGTCCGGCCGCGTCGATGCCTTTGTGCTGGACGACAACATGCTGGCCGGCGTGATTGGCCAGAGCAAGAACCCCAAGGGCTACAAGATCGTGGGCGAGGTGATTGGTGCCGAGCCCATCGCCATCCAGTTCAGCAAGAACGACCCGCAGATCAAGAAGGCCGTGGATGGAGCCATCCTGCAGCTGATCCGCTCGGGTGAAATTCACAAGCTCTACGCCAAGTGGTTCATGCAGGCCATTCCACCCAAGAACGTGAACCTGAATCTGCCTATGGGCGAGATGCTGAAGAAGCAGCTGGCCGCGCCCAACGACACGCCGCTGGAGCAGTTTGTATTGCCCCAGTAAGGCGCGGTCGCTGCAAGCATCGATAGACTGCAAGGCATAACTCAAGGGGAGTGATTGCCGTGCTGGAGTATCTGGTCTACCCACTGATTGCGCTGATGTTTGTGGCGGTCTTCACCCGCGAGGTGATTGCGCCCGCCTCGCGCAATCTCTGTGACCGGCGCTGGCTGATTTACAGCAGTGCTTTGGGCGCGCTGACACTGTTGTGCACGCTGGCGCTGGGCTGGGTGCTTGAAGAGCGCATTCGCCAGCACGCGCTACTGGATGTAGGCGCGCGCTGGAACCCTTTGCTGGTGGGGCTGCTGAGCTTTTTCATCACCAGCTTTGTCTTTTACTGGTGGCACCGCGCCACCCATGCGTCTGATTTGCTTTGGCGCATGTTCCACCAGCTGCACCACAGCGCGCGGCGCATCGAGGTGCTGACTTCGTTTTACGCCCACCCACTGGATTCTGCTGCAGCCATGCTGCTGAGCGTGATCTCCAGCTACTGGGTGCTGGGTGCCAGCCCAGCCGCAGCCGCCGTGGCCCTGGGGCTGACCGCCGCATTCGATCTGTTCACCCATGCCGACCTGCGCACGCCGCGCTGGCTGGGCTATGTGCTGCAGCGCCCCGAGATGCATACCGTTCACCACCAGCATGGCCACCATGCGCAGAACTATGGCCTGCCGCTGTGGGACATGCTGTTCGGCACCTGGGTCAACCCGGCCGAGCGCGCACAGAAACTGGGGTTTGACGACGATAAATCCGAGCGCATTGCCGAGATGCTGCTCTGGCGCGATGTGCATCAAAGTGCCCCGGTCTGCGGGCGCAAAAAGCGTCTTTAAAATTATCTTTGTATTATCAAATTTGATAGCTGCTCGCGCTTGCAGATGTAGCGAAGCAGGCCTTTTTTGTTCTTAATTGTTAAAACAGCTTTCGAATATCCAGCCCCTGGCCAATCGCCGGGGTTTTTGGTTTTGGATATTCGAAAAAATCTGTTTAAATCCCCCGAATCTGTTCACTTGTCAACAGATTGCCAGCCGCCTGGCTGCGGGCTCGCGCCATTTCTTGCTGCTTGATGGCGGTGGATGAAAGACAGCGAAGCCTGCCCAGTTCAGGCGCTTTGAGCGTGCTCCGCGCGCTCTGCGACCTCGGGTCGCTGCAAAGAGCTGTTACTGCCTCTTTGCGCAAACTCTGAATACTGCAACAGCCGTGCATGGGCATGGCTGTGTTTTGTGGATCGCAAGCTCGGCCTGTGCCTGAGCGAAAGGAAAGGTGTCCGGTTTTGGTGGAGTCAGCTTTCAAGCTGCGCTACAACCCAGCGCTTGATGGGTTGAGAGGCATTGCCATTGTGCTGGTGCTGCTCTCGCACGCACATGCGCCGATGTTTGATGGCGCGTTCTTCGGTGTCGATCTGTTCTTTGTGCTCAGTGGCTTTCTGATCACTTCGCTGCTGCTGATGGAGTTTCAGCAGCATGGCAAGCTGGATTACTGGCGCTTTTACCGCCGCCGCTTTTTCAGGCTGATGCCGGCGCTGGCGCTGTTTCTGGGCGTCTACTGCGTGGTGGCTCCGTTCCTTTGGCCGGATTTGACGGACATCTACTCCGACGCACTGGTCTCCATCCTCTACCTGGCTGACTACGGCATCGCTTTCTTCGACAGCCCGGACACGCTGCTGCACATGTGGTCGTTGTCAGTGGAAGAGCATTTCTATCTGGTCTGGCCGCCACTGCTGGTCTTGCTGCTGCGCAAGGCTACGCCGGGCCGGGTGTGGGCCCCGCTGCTGGCGCTGTGGGTGCTGAGCACGTTGTGGCGCATCTTCTGGGTCATGCAGGACCAGAAGTTTTACGAGATTTTCTTCCGCTTCGATACCCGTGCCTCGGGTCTGCTGGCTGGTGCGTTGCTGGCGGCGCTGACGCTGGAAAAGCCAAAGTGGATCGAGAGCCTGCAATCCCTGCGCGCCTACACCATGTGGTTTGTGCTGGCCGTGCCGCTGATCATGGAGCTGGAGTGGGATAACCAGCACGCCATGGTCTGGGGCATTACGGTTGTGGAGTGTGCCGCACTGGTCGTGCTGCTGTCCGTGCAAAAGCCCACGGGGCTGGTCTATGAAATGCTGACAGCGCCGCTGTTCATCAAGCTGGGCCAGCTGTCGTACGGCATTTACCTCTGGCACTACCCGGTGGTGCGCTATTTGCGGGCCGATTACTCGTGGCCGGTGACGGTGGTGCTGGGTCTGCTGATTTCGACGGCGCTGTCTGCCCTGTCGTTCTATACGGTAGAGCGCTGGGCCATGCGCTACCGCGATGCGGGCAGCAAGCCTGCGCGTCAGCCGCAGCCGCGCAAAGAGCCCGCGCTGCGTGAGGCGACGCGCGGCTCGTAAAGGTCGTCAGAAGCCAGAGCCGGGCAGGGCCAGATACGCGGCTTCTTCAGCCGTGCTGGTGCGGCCCAGAATCGCGTTGCGGTGCGGAAAGCGGCTGAACTGCTCAATCACCACCTGATGGCGGTGGGCGTAGTCCAGCGATCCGGCCAGGTACTCGCGCAGCTCTGCATCTTCGGCGGCCTGGTGCATGGCATCAAACGCGGCCACACAGCGCTGCTGCATGGCAGGGTCTTCGGCATGTTCCAGCGGCAGGTACATGAAGACGCGCACCACCTCGGGCAGTTGCTGGTCAGCCCCGGACTGCATGGCCTGCAAAGCCAGCGTCAGCGCCTGCGGGTCGCCCGAAAAGCTTTTGGGTGTGTTGCGAAAGATATTGCGCGTGAACTGGTCGAGCAACACCACCAGCGCCAGATGCTGCCACGGTCCTTGCGCACACCAGTGCTGCAGGCCGCCACCCAGGGCCGCCTCAACCGCCACGCCAAAGCGCTCGCGCAGCTCCTCATCAAACGCTGGGGACTTGGTAAACCACCGGCTCTTGTACTGCAAAGCCTGTGCGTTTCCGGGTCTGGCGCTGCCAAACCATTGGGTCAGAACCTGATCGGGCAGGGTGGCATCTGCGGCCGCTGCTGCCAGGGCCTCAGGGGTGGGAGTGGGTTGAGGATTCATGTAAGTCATTGTGCATGGAGCGCTGCGGCGGCTTTTGCGTCAACCTGCGCGCAGGCGGGGCGTTAAACAACAGACTTTTACCTGCAGATAGTCGGAAATGGGGAACCTCAAACACCCATCGAGACTCTGTGGAATAGCAAGCGAGAGACAATGGATGATTCAAAAACCATAGCGTTAAGCACTGGTTTATCAAGCGTTCCCATTGTTTTTGAATCAGATTTTACGGAGTTGGGTGGTCGTGATGAATCGGCGCGCATGGTTGATGTCGGCAGCAATGGGTCTGGGTATGGTCGCTGCAGGTTGCTCGGGCAAATCCGTGCCTAGCAGCGTAAGTGTGAGTCAGCAGAAACTGCAGGAGATGCTGGCCAAGCGTTTCCCCAAGCAGTTCCCCGTGGCGGGGTTGCTGCAATTGGATTTGCAGGTGCCGCAGCTGAGCATGCGGCCCGAGCGCAACATGCTCAACGCCGTCATTCCGGCTGAGCTGAGTGGCAAGGTGCTCAAGGAGCGTTTCAGCGGTCTGCTGGATGTGGACTTTGCCCTGCGCTACGAGCCCTCGGACCGTACGCTGCGCGCTCACCAGATCAAGGTCAACCAGCTGAGCATTGACGGCCTGTCGCCCGCGCTCAGCGATATGCTGGGTACTTATTCCACGGCGCTGGCCGAGCAGGCCATGGGCCAGATGGTGCTCTATCAGCTGCAAGATCAGGATTTGGCGCTGGTCGATGCGCTAGCCATGGAGCCCGGCGCCATCACGGTCACGGTGCAGGGCCTGACGGTGGCACTGGTGCAAAAAGCGCCGCAAGGCGTCAAGCGCTGAGTCCCTCCAGCTGAAATACCAAATCCCGCACGGCCTGCCTGCGGGCTTTGTCTTTTACGGGGTGGATTAGCGGGGCTTGGCAATCGGCTCCAGACCCGTGTCGCGAATGGCTTTGGTGGCGGCGGGTGAGGTGTAGAACTTCAGCAACTGCTCCAGCCCCTGCGGGTTGGTGGAGGTGCTGGCCGTGCCGGCCGAGAACAGGGTGTAGTGCTGAACCGAGTCAGGCAGCGTGCCGGCATAGCTGATGCCTTCAATGGGCAGCAGCTCGCTTACCTGCTGCAGGCCGATTTCTGCCTCGCCTCTGGCCACGATGGTGCCCACGCGCTCAGTCACGATTTTTTTGCTCTTGGGCATGACCTGATCGTGAATGCCCAGCTTCTTGAGCATCTGGGTTTCGTAATAAGTACCGCTGGCGCTGGCCGAGTATGCAATGCTCTTGGCATTCAGCAACACTTGGCGCAGCTTGTCCTCGCTGCTGATGTCGGGGAGGGGTGCGCCTTTTTTGACGGCTATGCCGACGGCGGAGCGCACCAGATCAATCTGCGTGCCTTGCTTGACCAGCCCCTTGGCCGCCAGATCATCCAGCGCGCCGCGCGCCAGAATCACCACATCGGCCTTTTCGCCTTGGCTCAGACGGTTGGGAATGGAGGTGGGCGATGAACCCATGGAGGAACCATAGGCCGATTCCACCGCAATGCCGGTCTGTGCCGTGAACTGCGGAGCCAGCAGCTTGTGCGCTGCCGTAAAGCCGCCCGAGGTCATGAGACGCACGGGCTCTTTGCTGCTCTGGCTGGCGGGCTGCTGGGCGCAGCCAGCGACCAGGGCAACAGCGCTGATCAGCAGGGCGCGGCGGGCGGTGAAAAGGGCAAAGGGTTGCATCATGTCTCTCGGTTCTTGATTAGGTTCAAATGGCCTTGAACCCTTATTGAATAAGCGCAAGCAGCTATGTTTGTCATAGCTTTTACGGCTGATGGGATTGTGAAAAGTCACGGTCTTTCCGTCCAATACCGTTTGCGTCTGGACTTGATACGAAAATCGTCCTATGGATTTGCGCCGCCTCACCTGTTTCCTGGCCGTGGCCGATGAGCTGAACTTCAGCCGTGCCGCCCAGCGCCTTCACATGAGCCAGCCCCCGCTGAGCCAGCAGATACGCCTGCTGGAGCAGGAAATGGGGGCGCAGCTGTTTGAACGCTCGCGCCGGGCGGTCACGCTGACGCCTGCGGGCCTGCTGCTGCAGGAAAAGGCCAGGCAGATTGTGGAGCTGCACCAGCAGGCAGGCGAGCTATGCCGCATGGCTGCCCATGGGCTGGCGGGGCGGCTGCGCATTGCCTTCACCGCCTCGGTGCCGTTGTTTGACGAGTTCTCGGCCATGCTGCGCGACTTCCGCACCCGCTACCCCGAGGTCGAGCTGGATTTGCAGCACATGACCACGGGCGAGCAGATTGCGGCGCTGACTGCCGGGCAGATTGACATTGGTTTTATGCGGCCCTCGCCCGCGTTTCGCATTCCCGTGCCCATCCGTGAGCAAACGCTGTGGCGTGACGAGCTGATGCTGGCCCTACCCGCCAGGCAGGCTGCCGGTTCGCTGCCCGTAGCGCTGAGCGGTCTGGCCGATCAGCCCTTTGTGCTGCACCCCACCGTGCTGGGCGGCGGGCTGCACGAACATATTCTGGCGCTGTGCAGCGAAGCTGGTTTTGTGCCGCGCATCGCCCAGCCCGCGCGCGAGACATCGACCATGCTGGCGCTGGTGGCCGCAGGGTTGGGTCTTTCCATCGTGCCCAGCGTCTACGAGCGCATTTGCCCGCCCGGCGTGGTGCTGCAGCCGCTGGCCGATGCCGCGCGCCACTCGCGCATTGCCATGGTGAGCATGCAGCAGGCGCCATCGCCCTGTGTGCAGATGTTCTGGCAGCTGCTGCGCTGAGCAAGCTCTGCCGTTACGATGCGGCAAAGCATTTTTTTCAGGAGACCGCCGCATGACCCGCACCCTCGCCGACTTTTCCGTCACCCGCAAATGGCCTGCTCAGCACCCCGAACGCATTCAGCTGTATTCGCTGCCCACGCCCAATGGCGTGAAAGTGTCGATCGCACTGGAGGAAATGCAGCTGCCCTATGAGGCCCATCTGGTCAGCTTTCAGACCAATGACCAGCTCACGCCCGAGTTTGTGGGCACCTTCCCCAACAACAAGATTCCCGCCATCATCGACCCGCAAGGCCCCGGTGGTCAGCCGCTGGCGCTGTTCGAGTCGGCCGCCATCCTCATCTATCTGGCCGAAAAGACCGGCAGCCCGCTGCTGCCTGCAGACCCTGCTGCGCGCTATGAAACCCTGCAGTGGCTGATGTTCCAGATGGGCGGCGTCGGCCCCATGTTTGGACAGGTGGGCTTCTTCCATAAGTTCGCGGGCAAGGATTTTGAGGACAAGCGCCCCCGTGACCGCTATGTGAATGAGTCCAAGCGTCTGCTGGGTGTGCTGGAGCAGCGTATGCAGGGCCGCGAGTGGATCATGGGCGAGCAGATCACGCTGGCGGACATTGCCATCTGGCCCTGGGTGCGCAATATGGTGGTGGAGGCTGGTTACAACGCCGCTGAGCTGGTGGGCTGGAGCGACTTCCCCGAACTGCAGCGTGTGCTGGCAGCCTTTGTGGCCCGGCCCACCGTGCAAAAAGGTCTGAACATGCCGCCGCGTGACTGAGCTGCAGCGGTCTTTGTCGCTGTTGCAAAACCTGAAAACACTGTCCTGCCAGTGATGTCTTTCAAACAGGTGGTCAGGCCTTATCTTTGAGACTCAGGCCCTGCAGATGGCAGCGGCCCTCAAGAGGAAAATTCCATGACCACGAATCGCAAAACCATTCTCGAAAGCGCTCCACTCGGCCCACGCTGGCCCTGCCTGGATCCTTTCCTGTTCTGCGCTCACCACGATGACACCTATCCTGCCAGCAACGGCAAGATGGGTGTGCAGGCCGTGGAGTTGGAGGGCCGCGAGATGGGCAGCGATTTCAGCGCCAAGGACGGCTTTTCCATGTACCACGGCGAGCCGATTCCTGGCTTCCCCGGTCACCCCCACCGCGGCTTTGAGACCGTGACCCTGGTGCGCAAGGGCCGCATCGACCATGCCGACTCGCTGGGTGCGGCTGCGCGCTTTGGCGGCGGTGATGTGCAGTGGCTGACGGCCGGCAAGGGAATTCAGCACTCTGAAATGTTCCCGCTGCTCAACAGCGACAAGCCCAACCCACTGGAGCTGTTCCAGATCTGGCTGAACCTGCCGGCCAAGAACAAGATGGTGGAGCCGCACTTCACCATGTTCTGGAACGAGCAGATTCCGCGCGTGACTTTCAGCGATGCTGCAGGCAAGAAGACCAAGGTGACCGTGGTGGCTGGCGGGCTGGAAGGCGTGGACAAGACCTTGCCGCCTCCTCCAGAGTCCTGGGCTTCGGAGGCTGGCAGCGATGTGGCCATCTGGACGCTGGAGCTGGAGCCCGGTGCCCGCTGGACCATGCCCAAGGCCGCTGGGGCTGAAACCCACCGCATGCTCTACTTCTTTATGGGCAAGAGCCTGTCTGTGGACGGCGAAGCCGTGAAGCAGCACCTGGCCATGCATATTGATGCGCAAAGCGACGTTGAGTTGGTCAACACCGGCGACGACGTGGTGGAGCTGGTACTGCTGCAGGGCAAGCCCATTGGCGAGACCGTGTCGCAGTACGGCCCCTTCGTGATGAACACGCAGGAAGAGATCATGCAGGCCATGCAGGACTACCGCCGCACCCAGTTCGGCGGCTGGCCCTGGAAGGACAACGACCCGGTACATGGTGCTGAGAATCGTCGTTTTGCCCGCTACCCCGGTGCCGCCGAGGATGATCTGCCGCCTGTAGTGGCAACGGCCTGAAAACGCGCCCCCCTGCGGCGGTTGTTTAAACGCTGCCACAATGTGCGCCTGACCACCACGACCTTTGCGGGCCGTGGCGGCTTTGTTTTGACCGAACGCCAAGCCATGAACATCACCAAAGACACTGCTGTCACCATCAACTACAAGATTCACGAGCTGCTCGCGGGCGGCGTGGCCGTCAAACTGCTGGACAAGGGCGATGTCGCCTTCCTGCACGGTGGCTATGACAATATCTTCGCCAAGGTCGAAGCCGCTCTGGACGGCAAGCAAAAGGGCGATACCGTGACGGTGGATCTGGCTGTGGAAGATGCCTTTGGCGCACGCGACGAGAGCCTGCTGCGCACCATCCCCAAGGGCGAGTTCCCTGCGGGCGTGAAGGTCGGCGGCCAGCTGCGCGGTGCCAACGATCAGGGCGAGCCCCAGATCTACAACGTCGTCAAGATCAAGGGTCCCGTGGTGCAGCTGGACGGCAACCACCCTCTGGCTGGTGTGGCCCTGCGCTTTACCGCTGTGGTCAATGAAGTGCGCGAAGCGACGCCCGAAGAAATTGCCCACAAGCACGTTCACGGCGGCCACGGCCACCACCATTGATTAGACCGCCGCAGCGGCGCTGATACGTCGTTGCAGTCGTTTGCCGTGGCGCTGCCACTAGTCAGCACGGCTGCACCTGGTCTCGGCACTGCGGTGACAGGCTTTCAGGATGACTGCTGATTTATAGTGTTTCAGGGCTCTAGCCCAGGTACAGCAGGCGCTGGTAGCTATCAAAAAGAATGGCCCCCGGATTTTTGTCCGGGGGCCATTCTTTATTCAGCGCTTAGCTTGCTCAGGCAGTCAGGCGTTCCAGCGCTTCGCGGTACTTGGCAGCGGTCTTGTCGATCACTTCCTTGGGCAGGCGGGGCGATGGAGCCTTCTTGTCCCAGCGCTTGCCGTTGACTTGAGCCTGCTCCAGCCAGTCACGCACGAACTGCTTGTCGTAGCTGGGAGGGTTGGCGCCAGCGGCCAGTGCGTCGGCATAGCCTTCCACGGGCCAGTAGCGCGAGCTGTCGGGGGTCAGCACTTCGTCCATCAGCACCAGCTCGCCCTCTTCGGTCAGGCCGAATTCGAACTTGGTGTCGGCAATGATCATTCCCTTGGTCAGGGCGATCTCGGCTGCTTCCTTGTAGATGCGGATGGCCGTGTCGCGGATCTGGGCGGCCAGTTGCTCGCCCACCATTTCCACGGTGCGCTCGTAGGTGATGTTTTCGTCGTGGTCACCCATCTCGGCCTTGGCGGCGGGGGTGTAGATGGGCTCGGGCAGCTTGGCGGCGTTGGTCAGGCCGGCGGGCAGCTTCACGCCGCACACGGCTTGCGATTCCTGGTATTCCTTCCAGCCGCTGCCAGCCAAGTAGCCGCGCACCACGGCTTCAATCATGATGGGCTTCAAGCGCTTGACCAGCATGGAGCGGCCTTCGACCTGCTTGACTTCTTCAGGCTTGACCACGGACTCAGGGGCTTCGCCCGTCAGGTGGTTGGGGCAGATATGGCCCAGCTTGTCGAACCAGAACAGCGCCATCTGCGTCAGCAGCACGCCCTTGCCGGGAATGGGCTCGCCCATGATCACGTCAAAGGCGGACAGACGGTCGGACGCCACCATCAGGATGCGGTCATCGCCCACGGCGTAGTTGTCGCGGACCTTGCCACGTGCGAGCAATGGCAGCGAGGCAATGTTGGAAGTGTGCAGGGCAGAAGGCTGGGTGGTCATGGTCGAGATAGAAGGCTGTCAGGCAATTCAGGCGAGCAGTCGGTCAGCAGGCGCCTGAAGCCACAGGGGCTGCCAGCGTCGCAGGCTCGATAAGCGGCTGCGGAAAACGCGATTTTACTGGCGTGGGCAGGCGTTTGGACGGTCACGGTCTTTGCGTGGGCAGGTATGCCGCGATACAAGCCTTGGAGGTATGAAAAAGTGCCCCTCTCATACAGCGCAAAGCCATTCATTGTGTAGCCAAAACAGCATGTCATCAAACTGACATGCAAGGCCCCATATGAGGCTGCGTTATCAGCATTTTTTCTTTACCTTTGGCCGGCGCTAGGCGCATAGTGGATTCACAGGCAAAGACGAATGCGCATTCAGAACTGCAAGGCTGCGGCACCGCCATCAAGGGCTGTGAGACCGCTGAATTTCACTGAGAGCAAAGGAGTGTTTTGTTATGAATCTGACGATTAGCGGCCACCATCTGGAGGTCACTCCCTCGCTGCGTAGTTATGTCATGGCCAAGCTGGAGCGCATCCTTCGGCACTTCGATCAAGTGGTGGACGTGAAGGTGCTTCTCACCGTTCACAAGCAAAAGGAAAAAGACAAACGCCAGCGCGCTGGCTGCACGGTGCGGGTCAAAGGGCAAGATTTGTTTGTAGAAACGCAGCACTCCGACCTCTACGCCGCAGTGGATGCTCTGGCAGACAAGCTTGACCGTGTCGTCATGCGCTACAAAACCCGCCTGCAGGGGCCTCGTTTGGGAGCCAAACGTCTGGATTCGGATGGCATGCAGCTGGCGGAGCTGTCAGTTTGATGAAAGCGTGGCGCAAACCCTGCGTTTGCGCCACTTTGTTGCATGGCTGTCGCCTTGTTACAACGCTAAACACGCCGCCCTATGGGGCGGTTTTTGATAGTGATCAGGGTTTCCCCACGGTTTCCAGCGCAGCGGTGCATAATTGTTGATCACACCATGAATCGCCTAGCCTCTATCCTTCCACCCGCTCAAGTGCTTGTGAGCGTTGATGTCACCAGCAAGAAACGCGCTTTTGAAGAAGCGGGTTTACTCTTTGAGAGCTTGCATGGTCTGTCTCGTGCCTTGATCACCGATAGCCTGTTCGCTCGCGAACGTCTGGGCTCTACGGGACTGGGGCACGGAGTTGCCATTCCGCACGGTCGCATCAAGGGCCTGACGGCTCCCATGGCCGCTGTGTTTCAGCTGGCTAGTCCTATTGGCTTTGATGCACCCGATGAGCAGCCTGTTGGCCTGCTCATATTTTTGCTGGTGCCCGAAGCTGCGACGCAAAAGCATCTCGAAATTCTTTCCGAGATTGCTGAGCTGCTCAGCGATAGTCAGCTGCGCGAGCGTCTGAAATCCTCCTCGGATGCACAGCTACTGCACAGCATGATCGACAGCTGGCAGTCTTCTGTTGCCTCTCAGGCCTGAGGCTTGCCCCCTTCTTTTTGACTGACAGGGCCTTGCCATGAGACCCAGCGCCATCAGTGCGGACGTACTGTTCGAGGCATTTCGCAACTCCAGCCTGCGCTGGCAATGGGTGGCGGGCCTCGGTGCCTCTGAACGCCGCTTTGATGAGATGGCTGTGCGTTCGGCCCGCTCCGGCGCAGATTTGGTGGGCTACCTCAACTACATCCACCCCTACCGTCTGCAGGTACTGGGCGAGCGTGAAATCGCTTACCTGACCAATGCCACCTCGCAGGATTGTCTGCGCCGCATTGCGCGAATTGTGACGCTGGAGCCGCCTGTGCTGGTGCTGGCGGATGGGCAGGAAGCACCCGACGAGTTGATTTCCACATGCGAGCGATCGCATATTCCCCTGTTTTCGACCAAAGAGCAGTCTGCCTTCGTTATCGACGTGCTGCGCGCCTACCTGTCCAAGCACTTTGCCGACCGTATCACCATGCACGGCGTGTTCATGGACATTCTGGGTATGGGCGTGCTGATTACGGGTGAATCTGGTCTGGGCAAGAGTGAGCTGGGGCTGGAGCTGGTCACACGTGGTAACGGCTTGGTGGCCGATGATGCGGTGGACCTGTATCGCATCAACCAGACCACGGTCGAAGGCAAGTGTCCCGAGCTGCTGCAGAACCTGCTGGAAGTGCGCGGCATCGGCTTGCTGGATATTCGCTCCATCTTTGGCGAGACTGCGGTGCGTCGCAAGATGCGCCTCAAGCTCATTGTGCACTTGGTGCGCAAGGAAACCATGGAGCGCGAGTACGAGCGCCTGCCGGCCGAGCCGCTGACTCAGGATGTGCTCGGCGTACCCATCCGCAAGGTGGTGATTCAGGTGGTGGCCGGTCGAAATATCGCCGTGCTGGTGGAAGCTGCGGTGCGCAACGCTATCTTGCAGTTGCGCGGTATTGATACCTATCAGGAGTTTGTGCTCCGCCACCGCCGGGCCATGGAAAAAGGCGAGTCGTTCTAAGAGCCGTTAACACGACCCACTCAACCGAAGGTTACGGATTCGCGGCTTCGCTACGACGTATCAAGAGCGGTGTTCGTCGCTCTAAACCAGTTGTAGCTTTCCGGCGGCTGAAGCCGGAAAGATTTGCTGCAGCTGCTGAGCGCTTAGCCCGTACATACGGGAAAACAGCCCGCCCAGTACAGAGCGGTATTCATTGAGCACGGGGTAGTCGCGGTTCTGAAACAGCGCTTTCTCGGTGACTTCGATCTGTTCACCAATGACTCTGCCGCCCGCCTGAGCGGCGAGCCCACCACCAAGAAACCAGTACGCAGTGCCGTGGCCGTGGTCCGTACCCTTGTTGCCGTTTTCGCGGAACGTGCGGCCAAATTCGCTGATGACGGCGACGACGGTGTGGCGCCATGTCTCTGGCCCCATCGCTTCTGCAAAAGTCGCCAGTCCATTGCTTAGGTCGCTCAGGCGGTTGGCCAGGTTGCCGCTGGCACCACCCTGATTGACGTGGGTGTCCCAGCCACCCACATCGACAAAGCCCAGGTCAAACTGCTCGCGCATGAGATGGCCCATACGCTGAGCAACCAGTCCAAAGCCTTTGGCGCTGATGGCATCACGCCCGGCCTTGTCCATTTCTTCCTGCACGGAGCGCTGAACAGCCATTTGCGTAGCAAAGCCTTCACGGGCCGCGGTTTCTAGCGCCGTGCCCTGATACATGGAAGCAATCACCTGGGCACGAGCGCCCAGCGCTGCGCCCTTGCCCGCAGTGGCAAGCGACATATTGGCCACATCCGCATTGCCGCGCAGGGACAGCGGCATTTGTGCCGTGAATGCCATGGGGGCGAGGCTACGTCGGTCTGCCTGCAGCACTTGCGCAAGACGATTGAGAAAGCCCGATGTCAAGCTTTTGCGGCCATCCAATGGCTGGCCCAGCTCAATGGAGTCTTGCGTCTCGAAGTGGCTGCGTGAAAGGTCGTTTGTCCCAGCAAATGGCACAAAGCAGGCCTGCCCTTGCTGATAAAGGGGCAGCAGGCTGGCCTGCAGCGTCGGGTGCAGTCCCCACTCGCTGTTAAGCGGTAGGGCTCCATCTGCTGCGCCGGGCCGGGCAATGGCAATACTGGGGCGGGCCTGATAGTAAAAGTCGCTGTGCGTAGGCACCAGCAGGCTGTTGCAGTCATAGGCGCCGCGCAGAAAAACCAGCAAAAAGCGGGGCGAGCTGTTTTGCAGAGGGGCTGCGATGCCTTTGCCGAGGTGGCAGGCCAGTGGCACGGCGGCGCCCAGGCTCAGAAATTGACGTCTTTGCATCAGGGGACTCCTTGGGGCTGACTCAGCGGAACATCATTTCAGGGGCGGACAGAAAGTATGTGTTCCAGTCCGCCGGGTTCTTGGCTTGAGCCAACGCTGCCCGAGTGGCCGGGCTCAAAGCAGGCAGGCGGGCCTGCACGCTGAGCCGCTGTTTAAAGTCGGGGTAGGGTGGCTTTTCCAGAGGCTCTCTGGCATTGCTGCGAAACAGTACAGCGCCGCGTGTACCTATCTGCTGCGCGACGGTAAAGCGATTCATCAGTTGGCCTGAGCTGGACCAGTCCGTCTGAGCTTGCGGGTAGCCATCCGGCGTTTCATGGCCATACAGCGGCTGGCCCAGCTGATTCAGCCAGCCTTGTATGGGACCCACATCGCTGGCGATGCGCTGGTCATAGGCAAGGCGTGTGGTGCCCAGAACATAGTGCATAGGGTCCTTGAAGCGCTGGCCAAAACGCTGCGCCTCCGGGGCCGTCAGCAGGCTGGCCAGGGTGGCGGCAATATCGCCATGGCTGCGCGCGAAGGTTTGTGCCGTGCGTTCCACGGCAGCTGGTGCTGGGTTGTCTCCCAGAAAGAAGACAGCCAGCTTGCGTGCTATGAAATGTGCAGTGGCTGGCGTAGCCACAATGCGCTCTAGCGCCTCGTTGACTTGGGCCATACCACTCTTTTTCAGCGGTTTTCCGAGTAAAACTTGGGGCGTGTAGTCATGGCGGGCGGGATTGAACTCGAAAAAGCCCTGGCGGAAATACTCTGCCTGGCGTTCTGGTCGCAGCTTGGGCGGTGGCGCATCGGCATCGCGGGTGCTAAAGCCTAGGCCGGTCAGCACATGAGCCATGGCCTGCACATCGGCCTGCGTGTAGCCGCTGCCCACACCCATGGTGTGCAGCTCCAGCAGCTCGCGCGCATAGTTTTCGTTGATGCGGCCTGCAGCATTGCTTGCGTTATCCAGATACAGCAGCATGGCCGGGTGGCGCATGCTGGCGGCCAGCAGGTCGCGGAAATTGCCCAGCGCATGGGGGCGAATAGCCTGCTCCTCATAGTCGCCAACCCACATGCGCACGTCCCCTTTGCGCGTGCTGACGTTGAAGTGATTCATCCAGAACCAGGTCATCTGCTCCTGCAACTGGTGCTGTGAATAAAGCGCGCGCCAGATATGGCGCTTTTGCGCGTCTGAGCTCAGCTGGTTGAGCTGGCGCTGCAAGTCCTGCCGGAGCTGGGCGGCTTCATCAGCATCTTGTGTACTGCGAATGGCCTTGCGCTGCTCAGCAATCTCTCGCTGGATTTGCGCCATGTGCTTTTGGCTGATGGTGAGTGCGTCAATGCGCTGTTGCACTTCGGCAGGCATTGGGCTGGTGGATGGTGTCAACTGCGCCGCCAGCCACATCTTTAAGCCCTGCTGCTGCAGCCGGGCCGCATCGTGGTCGGTTGCGCCCCATGTGATTCTGTCCAGCCATTGCTGGCGTTGCAGTTCGCTGGTTTGATCCGGTAAATGGCTGCGGCTCACCATCTCTAAAGCCTGAGGGCTGAGCTTGCCTTGGGATGGTGGCGGCAGTTGCGCGCAGGCCGTCAGCGCGACGGCGGCCAAGCAGAGCAAATTTTTGATGGGAAAGATATGCACCAGCTGCATTGGAAATGCCTCCTCAACCTCACATGAGTGATGTATGTTGGCTCTGCATCATGGATGTCCGCATGAAAAAATGTGTCGCAAACGTAAAAGGGCAAGGCACTTACATGCCTTGCCCTTTGCAGAAGAGTCAGTGATTTACTTGGCTGCGCGGGTCGCGCATGCGGCGCACTGGCCGTACAGGGCCATGGAGTGATCCTGAATCACCCAGCCCTTTTCCTTGGCGATCAGGTTCTGGCGCTTTTCGATCTCAGCGTCGTAGAACTCTTCGACCTTGCCGCAGCTGGTGCAGACGAAGTGGTCATGGTGCTGACCTTCGTCGAGTTCATAAATAGCCTTGCCGCTTTCAAAATTGCTGCGAATCAGAATGCCGGCTTGCTCGAACTGAGTCAGGACACGGTAGACAGTGGCCAGGCCGATGTCCGAGCGCTCATCCAGCAGTACGCGGAACACGTCTTCAGCCGTCATGTGGCGCTGAGCGCCCTTCTGGAAGATTTCCAGAATCTTCAGGCGCGGCAAAGTGGCTTTGAGGCCCGTGCTTTTGAGTTCATCAATATTTTTCATGTGTCTATCTCTTGGTGGACTACGGGCACATGGAAGGCTGGAATCACGCGTTTGCAGAGAAGCTTTACACGCAGATAAAGGGAATCCTCAAGTGTCTCCGGGCCTGCCGCTACAATGAACCTGATCATATCCCTATGCCATTACCCATGCATGTTCAAGCCCGTAGCCGCGCAGCTCTGACCCTGACGCTGGCAATCGCAGCGGCACTGGCCGGCTGCAACAGTATCGATGGTGCCGCTCACCGCGTCGCCAATGTCATCACGCCTTACAAAATTGATGTGGTTCAGGGCAATTTTGTGTCCAAGGAACAGGTCGAGGCACTGCAGCCCGGCATGAGCCGCCAGCAGATCCGTGACATCCTGGGGACACCGCTGGTGACCAGCGTATTCCACGGCGATCGCTGGGAATATGTGTTCACCATCAAGCGCCCCGGTGTGGAGTCGCAGATTCGCAAGCTCACCGTCTACTTCAACGGCGACAGCTTTGCGCGCGCCGAAGGTGACGAGATGCCTTCCGAGTCCGAGTTTGTGGCCAGCCTCAAGGGCATGAAGGGCACGCCCAAGATTCCTCCGCTGGAAGCCAGCGAAGCGCAGCTGGCCAAGTTCCCAGCGCGTAACAACGCCGAAGCAGAGCAGGCTGCGGCCAATCTGCCGCCTGCTGTTACCAGCTACCCTCCGCTGGAATCGCGTTAAGTACAAAAACATGCTGATCCCCGCTTGCAGCAAGCGGTGGGTGCTCTCTTTTTATAACGGCATGGATTGAAACCCTGCCGTTTGTTTATTTGACCGAGTGATAGCGCCATGACCGCAGCCACCTCCCATACCTCTACCCGTCAGCGCGTTGCCGTGGCTGGTGCATCTGGCCGCATGGGCCAGATGCTGATCGAAGCCATTCTGAACAGCAGCGACTGCGTGCTGGCCGCCGCGCTGGATCGCGCAGACAGCCTTTCCATCGGCACCGATCCTTCCGCTTTTCTGGGCAAGCCCAGCGGCCTGAAGATTGAAAGCGATGTGCGCTCAGCGCTGGCCAAGGCCGATTGCCTGATCGATTTCACCCGCCCTGAAGGCACGATGGAGCATCTGGCCGTGGCAGCTGATCTGGGCGTGGGTGTGGTGATCGGCACTACCGGCTTCTCTGAAGAGCAAAAGGCGCAGATCGCTGAGTTTGGCAACAAGACTTCCATCGTCTTCGCTCCCAATATGAGCGTGGGCGTGAACGTCACCTTCAAGCTGCTGGAAATGGCGGCTAAGGCGCTGCAAGAAGGTGGCTACGACATCGAAATCGTCGAAGCCCACCACAAGCACAAGGTCGATGCACCTTCTGGCACGGCGTTGAAAATGGGCGAAGTGATCGCCGAAGCGCAAGGCACCAATCTGGCTGACCGCGCCGTGTACGAGCGCTTTGGCCATACCGGTGAGCGCAAGGCTGACAGCATCGGCTTTGCCACTGTGCGCGGCGGCGATATTGTGGGCGACCACACCGTATTGTTTGCTGGTACGGGCGAGCGCATCGAGATCTCGCACAAGTCCAGCAGCCGCGCTGGCTACGCCAACGGCAGTCTGCGCGCCGTGGCCTATCTGGCCGACAAGAAGACCGGCCAGTACGATATGTACGATGTGCTGAAACTGCGCTGATAACGCGGATTGCAAAGGGGCCATGATGGCCCCTTGCTGTTTTTGGGAGCGAGGTGATTGATGTCTGCAGGAATGTGGCAATGGCTGGCTGAAGGCGATACCGTCACTTGGGGCACGGCAGCGGTGATGCTGCTGATGTCCGTGCTCAGCTGGGTGGTCATCCTCTACAAACTCTGGTTCATGGCCACTGCGCGCCGCAACGTGCCGCAGGCGGTGGAAGCGTTCTGGCAGATGCCCGATTTTGAGCAGGCGCAGGCCAAGGTCAAAAAGCTGGACAGGCAAGGTCTGGTGCAGCCCATGGCCGATGCCGTGGCGCAGGTCGACAGCAGAGCGGCTGATAGATCGCTGGCCCAGCGCGCGGCACAAGGCCAGCGATTGATGCGCAGCCTGCGCACTGCACTGGGCGCGGCTGCCAGCCAGCTGCAATGGGGTCAGACTTTGCTGGCCACGATTGGTGCTACCGCTCCTTTTGTGGGGTTGCTGGGCACGGTCTGGGGCATTCACCATGCATTGGGGACTCTGGCGGGCAGTGGTCAGGTGGATATCGCCCAGCTCGCAGGCCCGGTGGGTGAGGCGCTGGTCATGACTGCCGCAGGCTTGGCCGTGGCACTGCCCGCCGTGCTGGCCTACAACCTGCTGGGTCGATCAGCCAGCCAGCTGGAAGCAGTTCTTGAAGGTTTCGCCCATGATCTGCACGCCCAGTTTGGGGTGGATGCTTCGTAAAGCTCTTTGCAAAGGGTAGCGCCATGGCATTCGGCCGTATGAGTACACGCCACAGCGCGGATACGCCCATAAACACCATCAACGTCACCCCGCTGGTCGATGTGATGCTGGTGCTGGTGGTGATCTTTATTCTGGCTGCTCCCATGCTGGCCGCTAGCTTGCGCGTGCAACTGCCCAAGGCGCAGGCCACCACGCAGCAGGCCCCCGTGGCGCAGGGCGATGCGCTGGTGGTGGAAGTCAGCCCGCAGGGCGAAATCTGGATTCAAGGTGCCGTGGCTGACGATGCTGCGGTGCAGCAGCAGTTGCAGCAACTGGGGCAGCGCAACCCGCAGGCCGAGGTGCAATTGCGCGCCGACACCAGCGTGCCTTATGGCCGCGTGGTGCAGGTCATGGGCTGGGCACATGCGGCAGGACTGACGCGTATCGGCTTTGTGACAGAGCCTGAGCCAAAGGCTGGCAGTAACTGACGACTGCGATCGTAAAAACCTTTACTTTTTGCAAATTGCCGGTCAGCAATTTTTGCTTTGGCGCAAGGCCGACGCTCATAAGCAATGCCCTTGTTGCTATCTCTTTCAAATCGCTTCCAGCCCGCATCCACAATGGATAAAGCCCCTGACCATCGCTGGCGTAACAAGCCCTGATGTGCAGAACAAGGTTCTGGCGTTACGATGGTTTCGCCTGCCTTTAGGGCACCCCGACTAATTTCGCCGCAGTGGTTGCGGCATTTGGTGACTAGGAGGATTTGCATGCAAGTACAGGTTCATGCCGACGATTCCATCCAGGGTGGAGAGTCTCTGGCTCAATGGGCTCAGGAGGAGATCAATACCAAGCTGGCCCGCCTGAAAGAATATGTGGTGCGTGTGGAGGTCTTTCTCACAGGCGTAGATGCCCTCAAAAGCACGGGTGGTCCCGGAAAGCGTTGTGTGCTCGAAACCCGAGCGACAGGAAGGCCTCCCATTGCCGTGAATGCAGAGGCTGAAAAGGTCAAGGACGCTTTCAATTCCGCCATTGAAAAACTCAAGCGAGCGGTGGAAACCGATCTGGACAAGGTCAAGGACAAAAACCTGCGCGATAGCGTACGTGGCGTAGATGACCTCAGCGACGAGAACGCATCTGTGGCATAAATTTTGAAGGTTTTTGGCCTCTAGACCTTTAGATGCAGGCGCTAGCAGCTACTAAAACCATATCAAATAAAAAAGGGCATGTTCTTGATGAACATGCCCTTTTTCGTTGTGGTCGACTCGGCGATCAGGCCGCAGTCAGTGCACCGGCTTGAGTCAGCTTGTCGGCGACCAGTAGTTTCTTCATCTCTGCCTGGCTCATGATGCCCAGCTCTTCCGCCACCAGGGCAATGCGCTTGCCGTTGGCAATCGCGGTCTTGGCGATTTGGGCGGCTTTTTCGTAGCCGATCAGCGGGTTCAGCGCCGTCACCAGCGTCACCGATTCGGCAATACGGGCATCCAGCAGCACTTCGTTGGCCACAATGCCTTCCACGCAGTTCACTTGCAGTGTCTTGCAGGCATTGCACAGGTGGTTCAGGCTCTTGTGCAGTGCCCAGGCCATGAGCGGCTCAAAAGCGTTGAGCTGCAGCTGACCGGCTTCCACAGCCATGGTGATGGCGGCGTCGTTGCCGATCACTTCAAAGCAGACCTGGTTCATCACTTCGGGGATCACGGGGTTGACCTTGCCGGGCATGATGGACGAGCCCGCTTGGCGTGCGGGCAGCTTGATATCGCCCACGCCAGCTTGCGGGCCGGAAGACAGCAGGCGCAAGTCATTGCTGATCTTGGACAGCTTGACGGCAACGCGCTTCAAGATGCCAGAGATATCGGCAAAGGCACCCGTATCGCCAGTGGCGGCAATCAGGTTGCTGGCCTTGACGACAGGCACGCCCGAGATTTCGGCCAGAGCCTTGGTCACGGAATCAGCGTAGCCCACAGGCGCATTGATGCCGGTGCCAATGGCGGTGCCGCCCATGTTTACTTCGCACATCAGGTAGGCGGATTCACGCAGACGCTTTTCATCGTCAGCGATCATGGCGGCAAATGCTGCGAACTCCTGACCCAGAGTCATCGGCACGGCGTCTTGTAGTTGTGTGCGGCCGATTTTCAGTATGGAGGCGAATTCAGTGGCTTTGCCTTCAAAAGCACCACGCAACTCGGCCAGGGCGGTCAACAGTTTCTGAATGCCAGCATAGGTGGCAAGCTTGACGGCGGTGGGGTAGGCGTCGTTAGTGCTTTGCGAGGCGTTGACGTGATCGTTCGGGTGAATCACGTCGTAGCTGCCCTTTGGCAATCCCAGGTGCTCTAGGGCACGATTGGCGATCACCTCATTGGCGTTCATATTTGTGGATGTGCCAGCGCCGCCTTGAATGACGTCGACCACAAACTGATCGTGCAGCTGACCGGCGATCAGGTCGTCGCATGCCTTGGCGATGGCATGGGTCTGGGTCTCATTAATCGCGCCCATTTGCAGATTGGCTTGGGCGGCGGCCTTTTTGACAAAGGCGAAAGCGCGGATCAGTTCGGGCATGAGTGCCACGGTGTGACCGGTGATGGGGAAGTTCTCCACTGCGCGTGCGGAATGAACGCCCCAATATGCGTCGGGGGGAATGGTTTTGATGCCGATGAAGTCGTGTTCTTGACGCATGGATGTGCTTTCTTGCTTCCAGATTTGATGGTTCACACGCGCAGCAAAAGCCAGGCGTGGTAACGCCCTGGGCGAAAAAAGCGGAGGTCGCATTTCGAGGCCAGGGCGTTGGCTGGATTATGAAATCAAGATCTGCATGAGTACAAACGTTTCATGCATAACGTCTGTGCAGCAAAGTCTGTGATGTACTGAGCGCGTTTAAAAGAATCCAAAAACAATTAAGAGCATTAAAAATGCGCTTAATTGTTAGTTTTGAAGTTTCAATTCGCACCAATTTGGTGCGAATTGAAACGATGCTGGCGGGACTTATTTCGATGCGCGCAGGCTCACACCTTGCAGCGAAGGCGAGTGCAGTGACTTCAGGGCAGAGGCCACAGGCTTGCCAAAACGGCGTGGCTGGCCGTCATCCGCGCTGGTGGCTTCGGCCTCCCATTGGGCCCGGGCCTCTTTCATTTCTTCGGTGGTTCGAGCCACAAAATTCCACCACAGCAAGATGGCCTCATCCATGGGCTCGCCGCCGATGATGATCAGGCGGCTGCCGGGCGAGCATTCCAGGTTCACGGACTTGGTGCCAGCGGGCAGATAGATCAGGTTTTCAGATGGCAGAATTTCGCCTTCCACGCGCACTTCGCCGGACATGCTCATCACCGCATGCTCAAAGTCTTCGCGCAGCGGCATGCTGGCGCGTGCGGGGCTGGCAGCGTCAGAGGCCAGTAGGTCCACGCCCATCAGAGGCGAGTGGACTTCTGCAGGGGCCTTCAGGCCCAGCGCTTCACCGGCCAGCACGGTCACCGCAAAGTCACCAATCAGCGTCTTGGGCAGATCGGGGTAGTGCTGAAAGCGAGGAGGGATGTTGCGGTGGCTGTCGGGAAGGGCAATCCACAGCTGGGCTGCGTGCACGCCCAGGGTCTGGGCTTCCTCGGAGTGGGCGATGCCATGGCCAGCCGTCATCAGATTGACCTGGCCGGGACGAATAATTTGCTCGGAGCCCAGGCTGTCGCGGTGCAGCACTTCACCTTCAATCATCCAGGTAAAAGTCTGCAAGCCGATATGGGGGTGGGGGCCTACCTGCATTCCGGGTGGTGGCGGCTCTGCAGGGCCTGCGTGATCGAGAAAGCACCATGCACCCACTTTGCGCAGAGCGGCTTGGGGAATGGCTCGGTGGATGGGGATGCCGCCAACATCGGCAATCCGGGTGGGAAAACGTTGTAAGTTCTTTGATTCACTCATGACAAATCCTGACGGCAACGGGTATCGAGTGTCATTCAAACAGGGCTTTCACGCAATCAGACGGCAAAATGCGCTGACGCCTTGCACGCAGTTACATCACCGTGACGATTCAGCCCATCGGCTGACAGCGACTCAGCTTTGAGTCGGCTACTTTGAAGGCGTAGGCCGCCAGCAGTGGCTTTCATGTGCGCCATCTGTGCGCAGCGACCTAACAACGGTAGGAGGAATAGACCATGAGCGAACAACACACCCCCGGTAATCAGATCTCTGCGATTGAAGTACAGCAGTATCCGGAGCACTTTGCGGCTCGGGTGACAGGCAAGGTCGAGCACCGTGTAGGAGACGGACCATCCGAGCTGATTCCCCAAGGTATCGATATGAAGGTTGATACGGCCATTGCCAGCTATGTACTGTCCTGGGTGGACCCAGAGGACCAGCAGCCTGAAACCGCGTCCTTGGCCAAACGTGAGTTTGAGTACTATGTGGAAGTGGGCGCGCTGGAAGTGACGGTGTAATCAGGTTACACGCGTCAGCACGTCTCACAGTAAAAAGCCCTGCAATCGCTTGCAGGGCTTTTTTCATGCCTGAGTGGCTTCTGCCAGAGCGCTAGGGATGCTCACATTGCCTTCTAGTAGCTTGTGCACCGGGCAGGCATTGGCAATCTGCAGCAGGCGCTGGCGCTGCTCGTCATCCAGCTCGCCATGCAGGGTGATGCTGCGTGTGATCTGATTGCCGTCAGCAGGCTTGCCTTCGGGGTTGAGCTGCAAGTTGACGTCGATCTGCGTCAGCGGCCATTGCTTGCGGCCTGCGTACATCTGCAGGGTGATGGCCGTGCAGGCACCCAGCGCTGAAAGCACCAGCTGCATCGGGTTGGGCGCAGTATCTGCACCGCCATCGGCTACAGGCTCATCGGCATGCCAAGTGTGGCCTCGGCCATCGGTCAAAGTGATGCGATATGGGATGTTGCTGCTTTGGGCCTGTGCGCTGTGAATCATTGATGGGTCTCCTAAAACGAGAGTCACTTTAAGCGCGGCAAAGAATTGGCGCAGTCATGCCTGCATCCAACTAATGGCTGCTTTGCGCGCGGGCAAATTCCCCGTCGGCAGTGGTGGACCTGTGTATTGGTGCTTGGGGTGTCTATGGCAATGACTGCACGGTATTGGGCGGATGGTGTGAAAGCCCATGCCGGGAATGCCCTTAATTATTCGGATCACTGATCAAAGCATTTGAAGGATTTCTGGCAAGCGAAAAATCAATATGCCGGCGGTTTACTGGTGTTTTTAGTGGGACGCCATTTTCTAGCTCAATATCCAAATATGACTCGACCTCCAAGAAAGATCGGGCAACACCAGAGCGGATTAAGTCACTGCAAAACGACTTGCAGTCGATTCATCACAGAGAGTGGGAGAACAGGCATTGAATTCAATACGCGGCGTCCGTCATTCAGGAGATTCTTCCGAGTGGAAAATTCCTCCGTTCTGGCAAAAACTCAATAATTTCTTCCTTTTTCCTCTGCAGACCGAGCCCTTGCTCTATGCGCTAGTGCTGTCTGCATGTAGCTATGGGCTGATGTTCGGACCGATCGGGATAATTTTTGTGGGGCTGGGCCTGATGCTGGCGGTCAGCCGCTATGCATTCAAGGTTTCGGCTCTTGCATCCAGAGGAATTACGCATAGCTCCGATTTTCGAGCTAGCCAGGTCGATGAAGATTGGAAATGGCTGCCCTGGAAATTCTTCGGGGTGCTTGTTGTTTTCGGGATATTTGTGGGTTTTCTCGCAACCCGCAGTCTGGCCCTGGGTGTGATTGCCAATCTGGTGGTGGCATTCCTGATTCCCGCCACCTGGATGGTGCTGATCAATACCAATAGCCTGAGTTCGGCCATCAATCCGCTCGAGCTGCTGGCCACGATTTTCGGTATCGGCAAGTCCTATCTGCTGCTGTGCTTCTTTCTGTTTCTGCTGCAGCAGGGATCGCCCATGGTCATGACCATGCTGCTCAAGGTTGCTGCGCCCGCACTGGTGCTGCCGCTGATGAGCTTTGTGATGATTTACTTCACCTGGGTGATGGCTTCCATGATCGGGTACGTGATGTACCAGCATCATGCCGCGCTTGATATCGAGCCCGTGCAGGCCCCGGAAGGCCCTGCCAGCGTGCAGATCGATCCGGCAGCCCTGGAAGCCAAGCGCCGCGATGCTGTGGTTGCCCGGCTGGTGCAGGACAACAAGATGGACGAGGCCGTGAATCAGGCCCGCGAATGGCTGCGCGAGGATGACGAGAGTCTGCCCGATCATCGCCGTTATTTCCGGGTGCTCAAGCTGACCGAGCGCGTAGATACGCTGGCCGATCATGCCCAGCGGTTTATTCTCAAGTTGCTGGCCCAGCAGCGCGCGGGCGAGGCGCTGGATGTCTGGGTGAGCTGCGTCAAGCGCAAGCCGGATTTCAAACTCGATTCGGCACCGCTCAGTTACGAGCTGGCCCAGCAGGCATGGAAGGCAGGTAAACCCCGATATGTGCTGATCCTGGCGAAGGAGTTTGAAAAGCGCTTTGCCGGCAGCAGCCTGATTCCGCCCATGCTGGAGCTGGTGGTGCGGGCCTACAAGCAGGGGCTGGAGCAGCCCATGCAGGGAGTGCACGTTTATATGCGCATGAAGCAGCGCTTCCCCGAGCATGCCAGCACCAAGGAGGCGGAATGGGTGTTGCGCGATGAGCTGGAAGAGCTCGGAGCCACACCTTGATCGTGTGGCCGTTGTGCACGCTAGCCCTGCTGGGCCAACCAGCGTGTAACCGTTTCCTGGGGGGCCAGTTGCTGCAGCGTGGGCAGCCAGGCCTTGGCCTCCTGCACACGCCCGGCCTGGGCCATGCCGTTGACCAGCAGCAGCAGGGTGGCAGGCCATTGCGGATGCTCCGCAGCTTTGTGCAACGACCGACATAGGTTTTCCGCTTCGGGCAGGGCTCCTAAGCGCACAAAGCTGCGTACCAGACCATGCATGGTGTCCGCACTCATGCGCATGCCGGGTTGCGCGCGTTGCTGGTAGGTCCGATAGCTGGACAACTGGAGCTGGCGTTCGGTATCGGTAGCCGCCGGCAGCTTGAAGATCCGCCGCGCCGCAGCATGAAAATCCTCGCTGCCCGGCTGATGCCGCGAGCTTTCAAACCATGCACGCAAGATGCCGAGGTCTGACGGTGCCAGACGTGCCGCTTCGCGCCAGGCGGGTGCCGCACGGCCAAATTCCAGGGCGTCGGTATAGCGCTGGGCACGCGCCACGGCCTCGGTCAGCGGCTGGGTGGCTGCGTTGGCAAGCTCTTGCTCGTTGACCGGTGCTTCTACGGCCTGCAGGCGCATATAGATCCACATCAGCAGGGCACCCGTTAGCAAGCCGCCAAAGTGGGCCATATAGGCCACCTGTTTGCCGCCCAGCAGATGCTGCAGCAGCTCCACGCTCATCCAGACCGGCAGCATGATCAGCGCGGGCCAGGTGGCGTAGTTGAAGTAGAACAGCAGCATGTAGAAAAAGCGTATGCGTCGCATGCGGTACATCACGGCGTACATGGTCATGAGGGCTGAAATCGCCCCCGATGCCCCCAGGCCGTAACCACCCATGCCGGCATAGAACATCAGCGCGAACAGCGAGGCACCTATGCCCCCGACCACATAAAAGGCCAGATAGGTGAAGGCCCCCAGTGCCAGCTCCAGCGTGAAGCCGAACAGGAACAAAAACGCCATATTGCCCAGCAGGTGGCCGATGCTGCCATGCAGAAAAATGGAGGTGAAAGCCTGCAGGGGTTGCCAGCCCGCACCGGGCTCATAGCTTATGGACCAGCGCTCGGTAAAGCGGCTGCGGGGTTCTTGCGGGGCAAAGGCGTCCCGCGCTTCCTTCCACTGGGCATGGCGTGGATGGCTGGGCGTGATGAGCAGCCCATCCAGTAGCTGCTGGCGGAATTTCTTTTCCTGCCACATCAGCGCATACAGCTGGGCGTAGGCCTTGCGCTTGTAAAGGCCCTCGGCCGCCTGCACGATATTGCGCTCATAGCGGGTGTTGCCTTGAGCTGCCTGTTGCTTGAGGTGGGTCAGAAACAAAGGAAGCTCGATTGTGGGCAGCATGGTTTGGGCATATCGGGCCCCGGCCCGTTCTACCGCTGTTTCTTCGGGGGCCTGCCAGCCCCAGAAAATCAGACAGTTGACGGCGATGAGCAGCACCGTCATCCAGGGCGGAGAGCGCCAGGAGGGCTTGTTCTCAAGAGGGATCGCGATAAACATGGCGGCCTTGTCGAAAGGAAATGGCTGCGCATCCAGGAGGCTGGAAGTCCGTTGCCTGCTGCGCGTTACAAATGTATCCGAGCCGCTGCCCAGCCTGCTTGCGCGACGACTTTGCGTCCGGGCAAAAAAAAGCCAGCATGGCGTCCCATGCTGGCTTTTTGATAGCTACTAGCGCTTATCAGATAAGCGCTAGAGGCATGTTCGGCTTGTAATCCGTGGAGATTACTTGGCCACCACGCGTACCATTTCCAGGCACTTGTTGGAGTAGCCCCACTCGTTGTCGTACCAGGCCACGATCTTCACAAAAGTCTTGTCCAGAGCGAGGCCGGCTTCGGCGTCAAACACGGAAGTGCAGGTTTCACCGCGGAAGTCAGTCGCAACGACCTTGTCTTCGGTGTAGCCCAGCACGCCCTTCAGAGCGCCTTGGGACTGGGCCTTCATTTCGGCGCAGATTTCTTCGTAGCTGGCTTCGCTGTTCAGTTCCACGGTCAGGTCGACCACGGACACGTCAGACGTAGGTACGCGGAAGGACATGCCGGTCAGCTTCTTGTTCAGCTCAGGAATCACCACGCCCACGGCCTTGGCTGCGCCAGTGCTGGAAGGAATGATATTTTCCAGAATGCCGCGGCCGCCGCGCCAGTCTTTGTTGGAAGGGCCGTCCACGGTCTTTTGTGTAGCAGTGGCAGCGTGCACGGTGGTCATCAGGCCGCGCTTGATGCCCCACTTGTCGTTCAGTACCTTGGACACGGGAGCCAGGCAGTTGGTGGTGCACGATGCGTTGGAGATGATGGCTTCGCCCTTGTAGGTGGCGTGGTTCACACCGAACACGAACATGGGGGTGTCGTCCTTGGAAGGAGCGGACAGAATCACCTTCTTGGCGCCAGCATCGATGTGCTTCTGGCCGGTTTCCTTGGTCAGGAACAGGCCGGTGGATTCGATCACGACGTCGGCACCGACTTCGTTCCACTTCAGGTTGGCGGGGTCGCGCTCTTGGGTCAGGCGGATCTTCTTGCCGTTGACGACCAGGGTGTTGCCTTCAACCGAAACTTCGCCGTCAAAACGACCGTGCACGCTGTCGTACTTGAGCATGTAAGCCAGGTAGTCGGGCTCCAGCAGGTCGTTGATGCCGACGATTTCGATGTCGGAGAAGTTTTGCACTGCGGAACGCAGCACGTTACGGCCGATGCGGCCAAAACCGTTGATGCCTACCTTGATCGTCATAGTTGCCTCTAGATGGTTGGATAGTGAAAAAACAAAAACTGGGGCAGATTGTGCCCGGACTGGCGGGATGGGCGCCTCGTCCGGATGGCTGATGAGTACAAAAGAGCACACTTCAGCCGGAAAAAAGGGGCGCGAGGCCCCTTTTGCGCTTACTTGGCAGCGTTTTGCAAAGCGACCTGCACGGTGTCGGCCACGTTTTTAGGCGTGAAGCCGAAGTGCTCGAACAGCACGGGTGCAGGAGCGGACTCACCGTAGGTGTCGATACCGACCACAGCAGCGCAGCCGTACTTCCACCAGAAGTCGGTCACGCCCATTTCGACGGCGATGCGTGGCAGGCCGGCGGGCAGCACAGCCTTCTTGTACTTCACATCTTGCTTGTCGAAGGTCGTGGTGCTGGGCATGGAGACCACGCGCACAGCGATCTTGCGCTCGGCCAGCAGCTTTTGGGCAGCCAGAGCCAGTTGCACTTCGGAGCCGGTAGCGATGATGACGGCCTGGGCCTTCTTCTTGAAGCCAATGTCCTTGGGCTCGCTCAGCACATAAGCGCCGCAGGCAATGTTGTCCAGCGCGTCTTCGCTCTTGGGCGAGTAAGCCAGGTTCTGGCGGCTCAACAGCATGGCTGTAGGCTTGTTCTTCTGGCTCAGGGCCACGGTCCAAGCCACGGCAGTTTCTGTGGTGTCAGCGGGACGCCATACGTCCAGACCGGGGATCAGGCGCAGGGATGCTGCATGTTCGATGGACTGGTGAGTGGGGCCGTCTTCGCCAAGACCGATGGAGTCGTGGGTGAAGACGTGGATGACGCGTTGCTTCATCAGCGCGGCCATGCGGATGGCGTTGCGGCTGTAATCGGCAAAGGTCAGGAAGGTGCCGCCGTAAGGGATGTAGCCGCCGTGCAGCGCCACACCATTCATGATGGCGGCCATGCCGAACTCGCGCACACCGTAGTTGATGTGGCGGCCGATCTGGCCTTCTTCGGTCTTGACCACGGCACCCTTGTCGTCCACGCGGAAAGCGGGAGTGGACTTGGTGTTGGTCAGGTTGGAACCTGTCAGGTCGGCAGAGCCGCCCAGCAGTTCTGGCAGAGCGGCGGTCAGGCCTTCCAGAGCCAGCTGGCTGGCCTTGCGGCTGGCCACAGTGGCACCGGCGTCATGCGCGTCGGAAGCGATCTTGGCGGCGATTCCACCGAAGTCCTCGGGCAGATTGCCCGCCATGCGGCGTGTGAAGTTGGCTGCTTGCTCGGGGAAGGCGGCCGTGTAGGCAGCGAACTTCTTGTCCCATGCGGCTTCGATCTTGGCACCCTGGTCCTTGGCGCTCCAGTCAGCATAGACCTCGGCAGGGATTTCAAAAGGCGCAGCAGTCCAGCCCAGCGCAGCGCGGGTCAGCGCGATTTCTTCAGCACCCAGAGGTTCGCCGTGAGCCTTGGCCGTGTCTTGGCGGTTGGGCGAGCCCTTGCCGATGTGGGTCTTGCAGCAGATCAGCGTGGGCTTGTCGGCGCTCTTCTTGGCGGCGGCAATGGCAGCGTCCACGGCATCCACGTTGTGGCCGTCCACATCGCGGATCACGTTCCAGCCGTAAGCTTCAAAACGGGCGGGTGTGTTATCGCCGAACCAAGGAGTGACCTTGCCGTCGATGGAGATGCCGTTATCGTCCCACAGGGCGATCAGCTTGTTCAGCTTCCAGGCGCCAGCCAGAGCAGCGGCTTCGTGCGAGATGCCTTCCATCAGGCAGCCGTCACCCATGAACACGAAGGTGTGGTGATCCACGATCTCGTGCTTGGGCTGGTTGAACTCGGCAGCCAGCAGCTTTTCAGCCAGTGCAAAGCCCACGGCATTGGTGATGCCCTGACCCAGAGGGCCGGTGGTGGTTTCCACGCCAGGAGTCACGCCCACTTCGGGGTGGCCAGCGGTCTTGCTGTGCAGCTTGCGGAAGTTCTTCAGCTCGTCGATCGACAGGTCGTAGCCGCTCAGGTGCAGCAGACCGTAGATCAGCATGGAGCCGTGACCGTTGGACAGGATGAAGCGGTCGCGGTTAGCCCAGTGAGGGTTCACGGGGTTGTGCTGCAAGTGGCGGCTCCACAGGGCAACGGCCATATCGGCCATGCCCATGGGGGCGCCGGGGTGGCCGGAGTTGGCTTGTTGAACGGCATCCATTGCGAGTGCGCGGATCGCATTCGCCATTTGTTGAGTGTTGGCCATCAGGGCGCTCCAAAAGGAGGGTGTAATTCTGCTAAGCCCATCATTTTAATGGAGGGTGAGTTTTCGCAGGCGGCGTACGGGTCAATGCTCTACAGTGCTATTCAGAAAACGGGCAGTAGCCTTGTTGAAAAGTCCGTCTGAAAACTGAGCGCGCATGACTGCAAAAACCACCGCTTCTCCCTTTGTTCAACCCCCAGTAATGCTCTTGGCCGCAGGCCGTGGTGAGCGTATGCGGCCGCTGACCGATGTCACGCCAAAGCCCCTGCTTCAAGTGCAGGGCATGCCACTGCTGCAGCACCACATGCAGTCGTTGGTGGCTGCAGGAGTGTCGCGTGCCGTCATCAATACCGGATGGCTGGGTGATCAGATTCCTGCCCACTTTGGCAGTCAATTTGTGCTGCAAGGCAATGGCAATGAGCGCAAGCAGCTATCGCTTGTCTACTCCGCAGAGCCTGAACAAGCCTTTGAAACCGCAGGCGGTATCAGCCGCGCCTTGCCGCAGTTAGGCGATGTTTTCTGGCTGGCGGCTGGCGATGTGTATGCGCCAGACTTCACTTTTTCTGCCGATGCCGCGCAGGCTTTTGCGCAAAGCAATGAACTGGCCCATCTGTGGCTGGTGCCCAACCCCGCGCACAACTTGCGTGGTGATTTTGGCTTGAGTGAAGCGGGCAAGGCACTCGACCTGCCCGCAGATGACGCCAGCCCGCGCTACACCTACAGCACCATCGCGCTACTGAAAGCAGAGCTGTTTGCGCAGCCTTGGTTTGAGGTGCAGCCCGGAAACCTTGAAGGTCAGCGCGCCCCGCTGGCCCCGCTGCTGCGCCGCGCCATGGCGGATGGCCGCGTTGGTGCATCGCTCTACACCGGTCGCTGGGTGGATGTGGGCACGCCCGAGCGGCTGGCGCAGCTCAACCAGAGCTGAGTCCACGCTCTCATTGGACTCGGCAGGGTCTTATGGAATACCTGCCGTACAGCAGCCGGATTACGGAATTAGAAGACTATTTGTCATGGCAAGCATCTGCTATGCTCTGCGCCCTTCTGGCGGCTCAGACCGTCATCAGGTAAGCGCATGCAAATAGTCTTCTTCATGGCCCTGGTGGGCTTGGCCTCGTTCTGTCAGAACCTCACGGGTTTTGCGTTCGGGCTGATCTTTGTGGGTGTGGCCGGTGCCACGGGCCTGATGAATATTGCCGATGCGGCCAATGTGGCCTGTCTGCTGTCCATCATCAATGGCGTGAGCTATATGCGCGCCTACCGTTTTGAGGCGGACTGGGCGCTGCTTAAACCCATGCTCATCAGCAGCGTGCTGGGGGTGATTGGTGGCGTGCTGCTGCTGCACTGGCTCAGCGGCAATACGCTGAACGGTTTGCGCATGTTGCTGGGCGTGGTGATCGTGCTGTGCGCGCTTTTGCTGCTGATGCAGAAAAAAGCGCTGGACAAGCCTTCTGGCCCGGTTGCACTGTGGTTTGCGGGCATCTCATCGGGTTTGCTGGGCGGCCTGTTCGCCACGCCCGGCCCACCTATGGTCTATCACCTCTACCGCCAGCCGCTTGATCGCATGCTGGTGCGCCATTGCCTGTTTGCCATGTTCGTCACCTGTTCGCTGCTGCGCGCCGCCATGGTGGCGGTGGAAGGGCAGCTGAACTGGGGCGTGATGGGTTGGACGGCGTTGGCCTTTCCTGTGGTGACGGGCGTGACTTGGTGGAGCGCCAAGCGCCCGCCCGCGCTGCCTAAAAAACTGGTGGAATGGCTGGTGTGCGGCCTGCTGATTCTGTCGGGAGGAAGCCTGCTGTGGTCGGGCTGGAAAGCCAGCCAGCCCGAGGCGGTGGTGCCCGATGATTCAACCGCATCACTGACCCATACAGAGCGCTGTTTTGATGCGCAATTACTGACGCTCTCAGCGCAAAGCTGATGTGCAATGGCCCGCGCGGCAGTACGATATGCCAATGACTTCTGTTTATGCTCAACGCCGCGCACGCTTGGCCGCCCAGTTGGGCGCTGGCGGTGTCGCCATCATCCCCACGGCCCCAGAGCTGCACCGCAACCGCGATACCGAATATCTGTATCGCCACGACAGCTACTTCTACTACCTCACCGGCTTCAGCGAGCCCAATGCCTGTCTGGTGCTGACCAGCGACGGCAAAAGCGTGCTGTTCTGCCAGCCCAAGGACCTGGAGCGAGAGGTCTGGACTGGCTACCGCCTCGGCCCCGAAGCGGCCAAGGCAATGCTGGCAGTGGATCAGGCTTTCTCCAGCGATGAAATCAACGCACGCCTGCCGCGTCTGCTGGAAAACCGCGAGCGCGTCTGGTTCCCGTTTGCCACCCACAAGGGGCTGGCTGAACAGATTGAAGGCTGGCTGGGTCAGGTGCGTGGCCGTTCGCGCTTTGGGGTGCTGTGCCCCACGCAGCAGGGTGATGCCTGTGCGCTGCTCGACGAAATGCGACTGGTCAAAGACGCGCACGAGCTGGACATCATGCGCCGTGCCAGCGAGATCAGCGCGCGAGCCCATGTGCGCGCCATGCAGCGCTCTGCCCGCATGATTCGCAATGGCGAAGAGGTGCGTGAATATCACCTGGATGCCGAACTGCTGCACGAATTCCGCCAGCATGGCTCGCAATACGTGGCTTACGGCTCCATCGTGGCTGCCGGTGCCAACGCCTGCGTGCTGCACTATCAGGCCGACAAAGCCCCCGTGCGACCCGGCGAGCTGGTGCTGATTGATGCGGGTTGCGAACTCGATGGTTACGCCAGCGACATCACCCGCACTTTCCCGGCCGATGGAAAATTCACCGGCCCGCAGCGCGCGCTGTATGACCTGGTGCATGCCAGTCAAGAGGCGGCCGTGGCCGTCACCAAGGCCGGCAATCGCTTCAATGACCCGCACGATGCCACCGTGGCCGTGCTGGCGCAGGGCATGCTGGACCTGGGTTTGCTGGACAAGCGTAAATACGGCACGGCGCAGGATGTGATCGAGTCGCGCGCCTACTTCCAGTTCTATATGCACCGCACCGGCCACTGGCTGGGCATGGATGTGCATGACTGCGGCAGCTATGTGGAGCCGACTGAGCTGGATGTGGTCAGCGAACGCAAAGACCCGATCTCAGGCGAAACCATTGTCAACCGCCCCAGCCGCATTTTGCAGCCGGGCATGGTCACTACCATCGAGCCCGGCATCTATGTGCGTCCGGCTGCGGGTGTGCCCGAACAGTTCCACAACATCGGCATTCGCATCGAGGACGATGCCATCGTCACCGAAACCGGGTGCGAGCTCATCACGCGAGGCGTGCCCGTCAAGGCGGATGAAATTGAAGCGCTGATGCGTGGCTAATTTGCGAGGTTGATCGCACCATGCCCTTGACCTCATATCGCGTCTCGCTCCCTGTTGCGACCCAGCCCTTGCCCGCTGCGCGCATGGGGCTGGCGCTGTGGGTCATGGGCATGCCCGGCGCGGTGGCTCTGGCCCACACGGCACCGCCCGCCTGGCTGGTCACCCTGGCAGACGGTGCGTCTGCAGGGATGCTGGCTTGGATTGCGGTAATGGGCTTTGGCATCATGCTGGCGCTGGCCATAGGGCTGGGGCTGAAACTGGGCCCGCAAGTGGGTTTGAGTACGCCGTTGATCCATGCTGCCGTAGAGGGCCGCATCCCCTGGCGCGGCATGCGTGTGCTGAGCCTGCCGGGCGTGGCAGGGGGCGTGATCGGCGCTGCCTGGCTGGTGACGCTAGCGGTGGTCTGGCCCGAAAGCATGTCGTTTGTGGACCCGGTCTACGGCCTGCCGCTGCTGCCCAAGATTCTTTATGGCAGCTTTACCGAAGAGCTGCTGCTGCGCTTTGGCATGTTGTCGCTGGTCATGTGGCTGCTGTGGAAGGCCTTCGGTAGTCCCAAACGCCGCCCCGGCTGGTTGCTTGGCTGGTCGGCCATTGCCATTGCCGCTCTGCTGTCGGCAGGCATTCCGGTGTACTTGGGCTGGACGGTGACGGGCACCATGTCTGTCGCCGTCGTGGCGCAACTGCTGGTCTGTGAAATTGTCTATGGCCTGCTGGCTGGCGTCATGTTCTGGCGCTACGGCCTGGAGTCAGCCATGCTGACCCACCTGGTGACTTATCTGCTCTCTCACGGGCTGATTTAGAGCGCTGCCATACGGCCTTGGATGTGGCGTGCTTTGCCGCTTTTGGCACATCCGCCCGCACCTGCATTTGAACCTGCCGGGCAAAACTGTTTCGACGCGGCCGTTGATGCACCGCACAACGCAGATCTGCTTCCGCCAGAAACTCCCTCTTGTACTACTAAAAAAGTAGCTGCAAGCGCTTGAAATGCTTAGGTTTCAGAGCATATTTGATTTCATTCAATTCAGGGACGGGCGCAAGCAGCTACTATTTTTGTGCAGCTGTGCTCTAAAGGTCATGTGTTACAGCACCTTTGATGATGCATTCATGTAACTGCATCCATGCAAGAATTGAAACCCGATTACATTCCATCGCGAGAGAGACATTCCATCATGCAAGTGAGTCGTGCTACCAAGATCGTCGCCACACTGGGCCCCGCCTCCAGCGATCCGCAACTGCTTGAGCAAATGGTGCGCGAGGGCGTAAACGTTGTTCGCCTGAACTTCAGCCATGGCAAGGCCCAGGACCACGTGGACCGCGCCATCATGGTGCGTGAAGCTGCCAAGCGTGCCGGTCGTGAAGTGGCCATCATGGCCGACTTGCAAGGCCCCAAGATTCGCGTCGGCAAGTTTGCCGAAGGCAAGGTCATGCTGGAACCCGGCACCCGCTTTGTGCTGGACGCATCGCGCACAGAACCCGGCGACATCAACGGCGTGGGCCTGGATTACAAGGAACTGCCGCGCGATGTGAAGCCCGGCGACGTGCTGCTGCTGAATGACGGCCTGATCGTGATGACCGTGGAAGCTGTGCGTGGCGATGCCGTGCACGCCATCGTCAAGCTGGGCGGCGAGCTGTCCAACAACAAGGGCATCAACAAGCAAGGTGGCGGCCTGACTGCCCCCGCGCTGACCGCCAAGGACATGGAAGACATCAAGACTGCGATGTCCTTCCAGGCTGACTATGTGGCTGTGAGCTTCCCCAAGAACGCCACCGACATGGAAATGGCCCGCCAGCTGTGCAACGTGGCAGCGGCCCAGTACGGTCACAAGCCCGGCCTGATCGCCAAGATCGAGCGCGCTGAAGCCATTCCTCGTCTGGAAGAAATCCTGAAGGTCTCCGACGGCATCATGGTTGCCCGTGGTGACTTGGCTGTGGAAGTGGGTCACGCTGCCGTGCCTGCGCTGCAAAAGAAGATGATCCGCATGGCGCGTGACATGGATAAGGTGGTGATTACTGCGACCCAGATGATGGAGTCCATGATCACCAACCCCGTGCCTACCCGCGCGGAAGTGAGCGACGTGGCCAATGCCGTGCTGGACGGCACCGATGCCGTGATGCTGAGCGCCGAAACCGCTGCCGGTAAGTACCCACTGGAAACCGTGCAGGAAATGGCCGCGATCTGTGCCGCTGCAGAAGCTGCAGAAGACCGCGTCAAGGATGCAGACTTCAGCAACAGCCAGTTCAAGCGTACCGACCAGGCTATCGCCATTGGCGCTCTGTTCACCGCTCACCATCTGGGTGCCAAGGCCATCGTGGCCATGACGGATTCCGGTTCTACCGCTTTGTGGATGAGCCGTCACCGCATCCACATCCCTATCTACGCTCTGACGCCGCGTCTGGCGACCCAGCGCAAGATGGCGCTGTACCGCAACGTGCGTCCTCTGCTGATGGACACCAGCGCAGACCGCGATACGGCTCTGGATCAGGCCAAGACCCATCTGCTGATGCGCGGCATCGTGCAATCTGGCGACGTGTACGCCATCACCTGCGGCGAGCCCATGGGCCAGCCCGGTGGTACGAACATGCTCAAGATTTGCCGGGTTGAGTAACTGACGTCACCCCCTGCTTCCCCTCGCTTTTTTCGCGAGGGGGACGACATCCTTGCTGCGGGGTGTGCCGGTTTTCAGTAAAAAAGCTGCCAGCGCTTATCAATAAAGCGCTGGCAGCTTTTGTTTTGATAGCGCCTGATTCTTCAGTCGGCAGGGTAGGCTGCGCTGGGTGCAGCGCCTGGGTTGCGAGTCTGGCGTGTGAGGTATCGCGTCACGGCCAGATCGCAGATCCAGCAGCTGGTCCAGCACAGCCATGCGGTCCACAGCGTATGGCTCATGAAGTGGGCGCCGCGCATTTGCTGGGCCAGCCCCAGTGCAAAACCCGCTGCCAGAGCGGCTGCCAGCCACAGGCGCGCTGCATGGGCTGCGGTGTGGCGCAGGACAAAGTAGCCGCTGATAAAGGCAAAGCCTGCCGAGGCATGACCAGCCGGGAAGCAGTGGCCGCCGCCGCCATCCGTCACTCCCCATGCCCAGTGAGAGACATAGTGGGCCAGTCCGCCAAATTCGCTCAAATCCCAGGGGCAACTGGTGGCACTGAAACGCTTCATGAGGGCCATGACGATGAGTGAGGCCAAAGATGCCACCACCAGCTGTATGCGCCGCGAATAAGGCACTTGCCGCAGCAGACCCAGCGGCCACCAGATCATCAGGCTCAGCCCCAGCACAATGACCCATGCCAGCTTGCGCGCACCCTCATGGGCGATGTTGACCATGAACCAGTTGTTTTGCAGCGCAAAGCCGTGGCTGCTGCCAAACCAGCGCGCCATGGCCAGGTCCAGCCCGCTGAAGTCCCAGGCCACGACACAGCCCAAGGCGATGAGGGTCCAGCTCAGCAGCTGTGAGTCGGTGGTTTCGGTGGGAGGATTGCGAAAGGGCGAATGCATGCCCGCAACGATAGAAACCGCTTCTTAACAAGCGCTTAAGGCAGGCGCGTGTCTCGCTTCGCCGGGTTTTACTGGGCCTTCAGGCGCAGACGCAGTTTCTTAATGTGCGGCGCTACACGCAGATAGTGTCGGCTGCGCAGCCAGAAAGCTGCATTCCAGACAAGCAGTGCAGCGCTGATGCCGACCAGCGCACCGGCCATGACATCCGAAGGAAAGTGCACGCCAAGGTGAACACGGCTCCAGGCGATGCCAATGGCCGCCGTCCAGCCCAGAGCCACCAGCGCCTTGCGGTGGCGTGTCACGCCCAGACTGAGTGCCATGGCCAGCGCAAACGCACCGCTGGCGTGCTGGCTAGGGAAGCTGGCGCGCCCGCCATGCTGAATCCACAGCGTGCCCAGGTTCAGCTGGAAAGGGCGCGGCGCTGGGAAGCCCCAGCGTATGAGCCTTGCGATCAGCCAGGCAGTCGCCATGGACAGCAGCAGCATCAGCATGGAACGGCGCACCGCAGGAGAGCCAAACAGCAGAGCGATGATGACGAGAATGGCGCTGATATTGGGAGTCCATGCCGAGAGAACGCGCGCGAACTCGATGCTGAACCAGGGGGTTTGCGCGTCGGCATTGATCAGCGCAAACAGGAAGGGATCGAAGAAGAACATAAAGGCGCTGCAGCGGGCGGTAGCAATGACAAGTGCGTGGATGGTAAGGCGAAATATCGCAAAGGCGATGCCAAATCTGCGGACGCTCAGGGCGGCTGGGAGCCTCTGGCAAATGGGTGTGCCTGCAAATCTGGCGGATATTCGCTTGCGCCGCACAATGCAGGCATGCGAATTTTGGTGGTTGAAGACAACGAAGGCATTGCCGAAGGCCTGCGCAGCAATTTGATGCAGCGCGGCTATGCGGTGGATGTGTGCGCCAGCGTGGCGCAGGCTTGGGGTGCGCTGACGGCAGAGCGTTTTGATGCCGTGCTGCTGGATCTGGGGTTGCCCGACGGCGATGGCAGCGAGGTGGTGCGCCGCCTGCGCGCGCAGGTGGCCAGGCCCGGTCTGTCACAACTGCCCGATGCCTCTACGCCAGTACTGATTTTGACGGCGCGCGATCAGGTGCAGGACCGGGTGGCGGGGCTGAATCTGGGGGCTGATGACTATCTGGTCAAACCCTTTGATATGGACGAGCTGGAAGCCCGTCTACGCGCCATGATGCGCCGCGCTGCCGGTCAGGCATCGCCGGTCATTCGCCATGCCGATCTGGAGGTGGACCCGGCGGCCCGAATCATCAGGCAGGCGGGGCAGAAGGTAGAGGTCTCACCGCGTGAATTTGCCGTGCTCTGGGCCTTGCTGCTGGCGCGCGGCCGGGTGCTGTCGAGGACGCAGATTGAAGAGCATCTCTACAGCTGGGGCGATACGGTGGAGAGCAATGCGGTAGAGGTCTATGTGCACCACCTGCGCAAAAAACTGGGCCAGAAAGTCATCGTCACCATGCGCGGCGTGGGCTACTTCATGCCGCAGGAGCAGGAATGAGCGCCGCAGCGCCCAGCGAAAAGCGCCGCAGCTCATTGCAGCTGACGCTGCTGGCCTGGGTGCTGGCTGCGCTGGCGCTGGTCTGGGGCAGCTTTGTCATCTGGGGTTACCAGACGGGCGTGACGGAAGCCGATGAGCTGACGGACGGCCATCTGGCCAGTGTTGCATCTCTGACGCTGAACTGGCATGTGCAAGACGATGTGCCCGTGGGTGAGGCTACCGCTGTGCAGCCCCCGCCGGGTCTGCATGCTCACGACTATCAGGAGTCGCTGAGCGTGGTGCTCTGGAACGCCAGTGGTGTGCTGATCTCACGCACCGGCCAGGCACCATTGCCAGACTTTGGCATGGAGCAGGGCTTTGCCACCATCGTCTTTGATTCGCAGCAGTCATGGCGCAGTTTTACCCAGTGGAGCCACGACAAAAAAGCCAAAGTAACGGTCATGATTTCTCTGGCAGAGCGCGATAGCCTGGCCGATGACATCGCCATGCAGATGATTGAGCCGGGCTTCTGGCTGCTGCCCATTATCGTGATTGCGCTGGGTGTGGCTGTGCGCCGGGGTATGAGGCCGCTGAACCAGATCACGCAGCGGGTCGAAGCCCTTGACCTAAGCCGCGATCAGCGCGTATCGGATGCCAATGTGCCGCGTGAGCTGTCGCCCATGGTGAACTCCATCAATACGCTGCTCGACCGTCAGCAAGAGGCGCTGGCGCGCGAACGCAATCTGGCTAATGAGGTCGCGCATGAGCTGCGCACACCGCTGGCCTCCATCGCTTTGCAGGCGCAAGCTCTCAAGTCTGGCTCGCAGACCGATAACGCAGCCATGCAGGCGGCATTGCAGCGCATTGGGCAAGATGCCTTGCACGCGGGTCATGTGCTCGACCAACTGCTGACCTTGGCCAGAGCTGGTCGCGGCATGCTGGATGCGCCTTTGCAGGCCGTGAACTGGGCTGCCGTGGCGCGTGATGTGGCTGCCGCACAGGCCCAGAGTGCATGGCTGCGCGAAGACACGCTGGCGGTAGATGCACCTGAGTCCGTCATGGTGTGCGGCAATGCACTGCTGCTGGATTCTGCCCTGCGCAATCTGGTGGAAAACGCGGTGCGCCATACACCGCCGGGCACGCAGATCGAGGTACAGGCCGGGTGTGATTCATCACTTGGCCTGGCATGGGTGCAGGTCTGCGATGACGGGCGGCGTGATGCCGCGCCGGCCCATGTGCCGCCAGTGGACAGCCTGCACCTGGGCCATGAAATCGTCAGCCGCGTCATGCAGGCCCACGGCGGGCGCTTTGCGGTGGCTGATGCACCACAAGGCTTCACCACCTGCTATCGCATGGAAATGCCGTCTGCCGGTTAAAATGACAGGTTACCAAGTGGTTACCAAGCGTGGCCCTGGTCTTTCTTCAGGCCGCAAGCTGCTGTGCAGGGCACTACAGCCATTCCCTCGCCGGGGCGTTGCCTATCAAAATTTTGAACGGAACCCACCATGCCTTTGATCTCGATGCGCGAAATGCTGGACCATGCTGCTGAAAACGGCTATGGCATCCCCGCCTTCAACGTGAACAACCTGGAACAAGTCCAGGCCGTGATGTCGGCGGCTGACGAAGTCGGCGCGCCCGTGATCCTGCAGGCCAGCGCTGGTGCCCGCAAGTACGCCGGTGAGCCCTTCATCAAGCACCTGATCCAAGCTGCTGCCGAGATGTATCCCCACATCCCCCTGGTCATGCACCAGGATCACGGCACGACTCCTGAAATCTGCCAGGGCGCGCTGAACCTGGGCTTCGGCTCGGTGATGATGGACGGCTCGCTGATGAGCGACGGCAAGACTCCTTCTTCCTTCGAATACAACATCGAAGTGACCAAGCAGGTTGTGGCCATGGCTCACCAGATCGGTGCCACGGTTGAAGGTGAACTGGGTTGCCTGGGCAACCTGGAAACCGGTGAAGCCGGTGAAGAAGACGGCATCGGCGCTGTCGGCAAGCTGGACCACAGCCAGATGCTGACCGATCCCGAAGAAGCTGCTCAGTTTGTGCAAGCCACACAACTGGATGCTCTGGCAATTGCCATCGGCACCAGCCACGGCGCTTACAAGTTCAGCCGTCCCCCTACAGGCGACATTCTGGCTATTTCCCGCGTCAAGGAAATCCACGCCCGCATCCCCAACACCCACCTGGTGATGCACGGCTCGTCTTCCGTGCCTCAAGAGCTGCTGGCCATCATCAATGAGTTCGGCGGCAAGATGAAGGAAACCTACGGCGTGCCCGTGTCGGAAATCCAGGAAGCCATCAAGTACGGCGTGCGCAAGATCAACATCGACACCGACATCCGCCTGGCCATGACCGGCGCGGTGCGCAAGTTCCTGGCCGAGAACCCCGACAAGTTTGACGCCCGCGAATGGCTCAAGCCTGCCCGCGAAGCCGCCAAGCTGGTTTGCAAGACTCGCTACATCGAGTTCGGCTGTGAAGGTCAGGGCTCCAAGATCAAGGGCTACACCCTGGAGCAAATGGCCAAGAAGTACGCTGCTGGCGATTTGGCTCAGCTGGTCAAGTAAGACTACTGTTTTTATAGCTACTTGCGCTTGATTGATAAGCGCTAGAGGCTTGAAACACTTAAGCCCGCAGGACTGGTTCTTGCGGGCTTTTGTTTTTTGAAATGATTCTTACGTGATTTTCTAAGGGGTTACGAGACTACCGAACGACCGTGCTTTTTATCAAAATAGTCTGATCAGACGATAAGACACGGAGACAGATGAATGAGTGACCGTCCTTGGCTGAATGCATATCCGGAGGGTGTTCCTTCGGACATTGATACGTCCCAGTACCCATCGCTGGTGGCTTTGATGGAAGAGGCATTTGCCAAGCACTCCAGCAAGGTCGCCTATTCCTTCATGGGCAAAGAGCTGAGCTTTGCCGAGGTCGATGCGCAGAGCAAGGCCTTTGCCGCCTACCTGCAAGGGCTGGGCCTGCAGCGCGGCGACCGCGTGGCGCTGATGATGCCCAATATTCCCCAGTATCCAGTGGCCGTGGCTGCTGTGCTGCGCGCCGGTTATGTGGTGGTCAACGTCAACCCGCTCTACACCGCACGCGAGCTGGAGCACCAGCTCAAAGATTCGGGTGCCAAAGCCATCGTCATCATCGAGAACTTTGCCAAGACGCTGCAGGACGGCATGCATGGCAGCGCTATTGAGCACATCGTGCTGTGCGCCATGGGCGATGAGCTGGGCTTTCTCAAAGGCGCGCTGGTCAACTACGTGGTGCGTTCCGTCAAGAAGATGGTGCCTGCCTTCAGTCTGCCCGGTGCGGTGCGCTTCAACGATGCGCTGGCCAAGGGGCGCGGGGGCAACTTTACGGCCCCCGTGCTCAAGGCCGACGACATGGCACTGCTGCAATACACAGGCGGCACCACGGGCGTGAGCAAGGGCGCGGTGCTGCTGCACAAGAACATCATTGCCAACGTGCTGCAGTCCGAAGCGTGGAACGAACCGGCGATGAAAAAGGTGCCTGCGGGCGAGCAGCCCACCAGCATCTGCGCGCTGCCGCTGTATCACATCTTCGCGTTCACGGTGAACATGATGCTCTCCATGCGCACGGGCGGGAAGACCGTGCTCATCCCCAATCCGCGTGACCTCAAGGCGACGCTGAAAGAATTGTCCAAGCACCGCTTTCACAGCCTGCCGGCCGTGAACACGCTGTTCAACGGGCTGGCTAATCACCCCGATTTCAACACCGTGGACTGGAGCCATCTCAAGGTGTCGGTGGGCGGTGGCATGGCCGTGCAAAGTGCCGTGGCCGAGCTGTGGCTGAAGAAAACCGGCTGCCCCATCTGCGAAGGCTATGGCCTGTCGGAAACCAGCCCCTCTGTGACCTGCAACCCTGTCACGGCAACCGCTTACTCGGGCACGATTGGCGTGCCCTTGCCCAGCACCTACGTCAAGCTGGTAGGCAGCGATGGGCAGGATGTGACCGAATGGGGTCAGCCTGGCGAAGTGGCTGTGCTGGGCCCGCAGGTCATGGCCGGTTATTGGCAACGTCCCGATGAAACGGCCAAGTCCATGACGGCTGACGGCTACTTTCTTACCGGCGATATCGGCACCATGGATGAACGCGGTTTTGTGAAGATCGTGGATCGCAAGAAGGACATGGTCATCGTCAGCGGCTTCAACGTTTATCCGAATGAAGTGGAAGACGTGGTCTCCAACTGCCCCGGAGTGCTGGAGTGTGCGGTGGTGGGCGTGCCCGATGAAAAGTCGGGAGAGGCCATCAAGCTGGTCATTGTCAAGAAAGACCCGGCGCTGACCGAGCAGATTGTGCGTGACTACTGCCATGCCAATCTGACGGGCTACAAGCGCCCGCGTCACATCGTCTTCCGCACCGAGCTGCCCAAGACCCCGGTAGGCAAAATTTTGCGCCGTGAGTTGCGCGATGCCTGATTGATTTCATCTTGTCTTTTCAAGGCAATTTCACAGGAGCGCTATGCGCTCCTTTTTTGTCTTCATCGGCGATCACGGCAGCGGCCACAATAGGCGCTTTGATCTGAACCCAAGAAGAGTTTCCCATGCCGATAGCCATACTCAGCGCGCTTGCCGAAGAACAGGACGGGCTCGTCCATCTGCTGGAGAACGCGCAGCAAACTCGGCATGCAGGTCGTACCTTCTGGACTGGCAAGCTGAATGGCAAAGAGATGATCTGCGCGCTGTCTGGTATTGGCAAGGTGGCAGCGGCCACCACGGCTGTAGCGCTGATTGAGCGCTTTGGCGCCAAAGCCATTGTCTTCACCGGTGTGGCGGGTGGGCTGGGTGATGCTGTGTATGTAGGCCATGTGGTGGTGGCGCGCCAGTATGTGCAGCACGATATGGATGCATCGCCGCTTTTCCCGCGCTTTGAGGTGCCCGGCTATGGCCGTGCCGTGTTTGACTGCGATGCGGCGCTCTCCAATGCCTTGCTGCAATCGGTTCAGGCTTGCGTGCAGCAACAGGCTGGGGAGTGGATGGCAGCGTTGGGCCTTGGCGCGCCGCAGGTGCATGAAGGCCTGATCGTCAGCGGTGATCGCTTTGTCTCTGGCAGCGAAGAAGCAGCGCAGCTGCGCCAAGGGCTGGAGCAGGCTGATCTTGTACCGCTGGCCGTAGAGATGGAAGGTGCCGCCATTGCCCAGGTCTGCTCAGACTACGGCCTGCCATTTGCAGCCATGCGCAGCATCTCGGACAAAGCCGATGACGCAGCGCATGTGGACTTTCCGCTGTTTGTACAGAGCATTGCCAGCCGCTACGCGCAAGCCGTGATCGAAGACCTGTGCAAGCGTCTCTAAGCGCTCCAAAAACTGACGCGATCTAGGCCAGGGGCACCGAGCAAGAGCCGCCTCGCAGCGAAGGTGCCGTCTCCCTCCCGCGTAGCGAGAGAGGGGGAAGCGGCAAAGCCGCTCAGGGGGAGCTAAATCTACTTCAACCAGCCGCGCTTGCGGAAGTACAGCATGGGGCCTAGTGCACTGGCCACCATGAGAGCGACCACATAGGGGTAGCCATATTCCCAGTTCAGCTCGGGCATGAACTGGAAATTCATGCCGTAGACGCTGGCGATCAGCGTGGGCGGTAGCAAGGCGACGCTGGCCACGGAGAAGATCTTGATGATCTTGTTCTGGTTGATGTTGATGAAACCGACGGTGGCGTCCATCAAGAAGTTGATCTTGTCGAACAGGAAGGCCGTGTGGCTGTCCAGCGACTCGATGTCGCGAAGAATCTGGCGTGCTTCTTCGAACTGCTCGGCATTGAGCATCTTGGAGCGCATCATGAAGCTCACGGCGCGGCGCGTATCCATCACATTGCGGCGAATGCGGCCGTTCAAGTCTTCCTGCCGGGCAATGGCACCCAGTACATCCTTGGCGGCTTCGTCGGTCACGTTGCCGGAAAGCACTTGCTGGCTGACTTTTTCCAGGTCGTCGTAAATGCGTTCCAGCGTATCGGCCGAGTATTCGGCATCGGCATCAAACAGCTTGAGCAGCACATCCTTGGCTTCATCGATCAGGCCCGGTGCACGGCGAGCACGCATGCGTAGCAGGCGGAACACGGGCACGTCTTCATCGTGAATCGAGAACAGCACGCCGCAGCTGCGCAGGTTCTTGTTGTGCTGATTGATGATGAAGGCCACGCGTACCGAACGCGGGTCTTCGACGTCATCAATCAAGAAGTCGCTGCGGATGTGCAGATCGCCGTTGTCTTCTTCGTAAAAGCGCGCCGACTCTTCGATATCGTCGTCCATCGCGTCTTCGGGGATGGACAGCTCGTAGTGCTGCTTGATCCAGCGCTTTTCATCGGCGGTGGGCGACTCCAGATCGACCCAGATAGGCTGAAAGCGTTCGAGGTCGGCCAGGGACTCGATTTCTTCCTGGACGAGTCGGCCATTGGCTAGCGTAAAGATGTTGAGCATCAGCTCACTCCCGGTTGTTCTTGAGGTTCTGCAGGGATCATGGCGCTTTCAACCCCGCAGTTCGAACCGGGAGCTGAAAGCTACCAACTAGGGTAGGTTTCCACGGATGTCTTTCAATTAAGCTAAGCCAATGATTATGCTACGTTGCACTGCAGCATGTCGCGTGCAACGTACATGGGAGAGTGGGTAAGCAGGGCTTGTCTTTTCCCTGTCACACCGGTTTTGTAAATGCATGGGCTTGTACCAGATCGGCCCAGGCACCCGCCTTGGCTTGCGGTGCGCGCAGCAGGTAATTGGGGTCGTAAGTCACCACGGTTGGCACGCCCGCAATGCGGTGCGGCTCAGAGCGCAGGCGGCCCAGCGCGTCGTGGCGGCCTAGTACGGCGCGGGCGCTAGCAAGGCCCAGCACTAGCACGCAGTCGGGGCGCAGCTCGCGCAGCAAGGTCTCCAGTGCGGGTTGCAGCGGCTGGGCGTGACTCAGGTCGGCATCAGGCGGCGCACGGTGCAGCGCGGCGCTGAAGACGCGTGGCTTTTCTTGCAGCTGCAGTGCTCGCAGCATATTGTCCAGCAGCCTTGCCGCATCGCCTTGCAGCGCGGTCTGCGCGCTGTCGGCCGAGGGCTTTTGTGCAGGGCTGATGAGGGGCGGGTTGGCTGCAGGCTCCAGCAAAATCAGCCAGCCACCTTGCTCGCTGGCCTGTACATGCTGCGGCGCGTGCGGGTAGACCAGTTGCGCGGGGTTGATCGTCCAGCCCAGACCGGGCTCGCCCGCAGGGCCAGCCGCTGGTTGCTGCACAAACTGGCGCGGCTCATGCGGGTGGCCTGGGAGGATGGGGGCTGGCTGTCGTGCAGGTGTGGGTGCGGGCGCGGGTGCGCGGGCCGGGGCAGGCCCAGCAACAGGTGCTGGCGCTGCAGGTTGCGGCTCAGGCACAGACACGGGGGCTGGTGCCGTGACAGGTGCAATAACAGTAGCACGCATCGTGGGCACAGGCTGAGCTGCACGCATTTCGGTGCCTGCAATGGCGGCACTGGTTTCCAGCGCCACTGCAGTTTCTACAGGCTTAGGCAACCAGACGGTAATGCCCATTGCTTCCAGCATGGCCCGCTGGCGGGCGTCCAGGTTCAGGGCCATAGTTTCAGACTCATAAGCACGGCGTTTTCACGCGGGCCGTTGGGGTTGGGGTAGTAATTTTTGCGCAGGCCCACTTCGGTGAAGCCGTGCTTGAGATAGACCTCGCGGGCGCGCTGATTGCTTTCGCGCACTTCCAGCCAGATCCACTGTGCATTCTTTTGCCGCGACCACAGGGCCAGCGCATCCAGCAGCAGGCGTGCCCAGCCCTGACGTTGGTGGGCAGGGTTGACGGTGATGTTGAGCAGGTGCACCTCATCGAGCACAGACATGGCCACAAAATAGCCCAGCAACTGGTGATTGGCATCGACCAGCAACTGCACCTCGTACCCGGCCACCATGGCATCCTGAAAGTTGCCGCGCGACCAGGGGTGGGCATAGGCTTGCTCCTCAACGGGGAGCAGGGTATCAAGCCAGAGCGCGGACAACGGCTCGAAATGCACCAGAGATGCCGCATCGTCCATGCAGGCGCTGGTGGGCAGTGAGGAGCTGCTGGGTGATGTCATTGAGGTGATTGAGCGGCGTTGTCGGTGGCGGCCAGTGCAGCAGCTGCCGCGGCGGCTTTCTCCGCCTCGCGCTCTGCCGTCGTCTTTGCCACTTTATCGCGGATGTAGCGGGGCAGCGCCTCTTCCGCTGGCACGGCGCAGCCTTTTGCCAACAGCGCGGGTGCCAGGCGCAGCATGGCGGTGGCGGTGGGCATGGCCTGCACATGCGGTGCGGCGGGGGCCAGCAGCTCGGGGTAGATGGGCTGGGCATTGCCGGCCACCGTCATACCGGCGGCGACTTGCAGCGCTTGGGGCGCGCACAGGCCAAAGTCTTCGGGCTCTATCCACTGGCCGTCTACATAGCGAAACGGCGCGTGATAAACCTCGTTCATGCGGGCATCCAGCACGGCTTCGACCTCGGTGCAACCATGCTGGTGGCGCGCTTCTTCGGCCACAGCCAGCAGCGAATCAATGGGCAGCACCGGCACCTTGGCGGCAAAGGCCAGACCTTGCGTGATGGCGCAGGCCGTGCGCAGACCCGTGAAGGAGCCGGGGCCACGGCCAAAGGCAATGGCGTCCAGCTGCTTGAAGGTGAGTCCGGCATCCTTCAAAAGCTGGCGAATGGCGGGCAGCAACTGGGCCGATGACTGCTGTGCGCCCGGTCCGCTGTGCTGCCAGACGGCACCACCGTGCTGGACGGCAACAAACAGGGTATCGGTACTGGTGTCGATGGCGAGAAGATTCATGTTCGGCGGGGCGTCAGCCGCAGGGGGCTGGAGCGCTATTCGTGCTGCACAAGCTGGCAGAGGGAGGCTGACATTATCGGACGCCCGCCGCTAGCTTGCCTCTGGCGCTGCCAAAGCCCGGCGTAGACTTGCGCGATGCTGCTGACCCCCACCTTTCTTCGCAAGTCCCTCACCTTACTTGGCGCACCTTTGCTGGCGCTGCTGGCTCAGACCTCTCACAGCCAGGCCCAGCCGGCTGATACGCGCATTCCCGCGGTGGTCGAAACCGCGTTGCAGCGCGCCAAGATTCCGCGCGAGGCCGTGTCCTTGCTGGTGGTGAACGTGGACGGTAAAACGGCTCCCAGCCTGGCTTGGCGCACGCAGCAGCCCATGAATCCGGCATCCGTCATGAAGCTGGTCACCACCTATGCGGCGCTTGACCAGCTCGGCCCGGCTTTTGTGTGGCGTACGCCCGTGTATCTGGGCGGCCCGGTGGTCGATGGCGCATTGCGCGGCAATCTCTATATTCAAGGCCAGGGCGACCCCAAGCTGGTGCTGGAGCGCCTGTGGCTGATGCTGCGCCGTCTGCAAGGTATGGGCGTGAAGGTCATCGTGGGCGACATCGTGCTGGACCGCAGCGCTTTTCAGCTGCCCGCGCATGATGCAGCCGGTTTTGACAATGAACCCTGGCGCCCCTACAACGCATCTCCCGATGCGCTGCTGATCAATTACAAAGCGGTAGCGGTCAATATCGCTCCTGATACAGGAGCTGGTGTCGCTCGTATTCAATACGATCCACCCATGTTTGGTATGGATAACCAGCAGACACTGGCGCTGGCAGCTCCTAATTCTGATTGCGGCGACTGGCGCAGCAAGATGCAGCTGGACATGGCCAACCCGCAGCGCATTGCTTTCAACGGCAGCTATCCGGCCAGTTGCGGCGACAAGAGCTGGTCCATCGCCCCCGCACAGCCCGAGCGCTTTGCGGCCAAGGCCATCGAAGGCATGTGGCGCGAGCTGGGCGGCAAGCTCACCGGCAGCGCGCATGACGGAACCGTGCCGCAAGGCCTGCAGCCTGCGTTTCAGCTGGAGTCGCCCGCGCTGTCTGAAGTGGTGCGAGACATCAACAAATACAGCAACAACATCATGGCCCAGCATGTGCTGCTGACGCTGGGCATGCAACGCACGGGCGTGACCAATTACGAGTCTGCCCGCCAGTCTCTGGCGCATTGGTGGACGGCACGCCTTGGCAATGTAGAGCAGCCCGCTGTGGACAACGGCGCAGGCCTGAGCCGCAATGCCAGCATTACCGCCAACGGCCTGGGCCGCATGCTGCAAAGCGCCTGGGTGTCGCCCGTGATGCCGGAGTTTGTCTCCTCCATGCCCATCGTCGGTGTGGATGGCACCTTGCGCCGCAGCCGCAGCAAATTTGCGGGCTCTGCTCACCTCAAGACCGGTACCTTGCGTGATTCGACTGCGCTGGCAGGCTATGTCGATGGCATCAGCGGCCAGCGCTATGTGCTGGTCGCCATGGCCAACCACGCCAACGCCGCAGCGGCCCGCGCCGCATGGGATGCGCTGGTCGACTGGACGGCGGCGCAGTAAACGCCAGGCTCTGGGCGGCGGTTTCATGTCGATCCTCTGTCAGGTGATGCGGGCTTGTTACCCGTTCGCTGCCGCATGCGCAAACCCATGATTTCCTTGTGATCCATCGCGGGAAATGCGCCACAGCTTCTCAGTGTTTGCCCGACGTGTTTTCTGCAACGGGAGTCGCTAGGATGACGATACATCGAAAAAGCACGACCGTGCTATTAACAACACGATGGAGGATTCATCTTGGCAAACAAACTCAAACTCCTGGCTGCCGCCTTGGCAACCGCCGGTCTGCTGGCTGCCTGTGGCGGCGGTGGCGGGGCAGACACCACGCCCAAGGCCAAGGTGACTTCGGTCAAGGTCATGGGCGACAGCCTGGCGGACAGCGGCACCTTCGGCTTCAAGTTCACGGTGCAGGGCTCGGTGCTCACTGGTGCCGGCTCCACCCTGATCTGGCCCGAGCGCATCGCCGACCAGTTCAGCAAGAGCTTGTGCGCTCACTACCGCGCTGGCGACGAAAATCTGACGACCTACCAGGAGGTGGCCAGCTGCACCAACTATGCGGTGGGCGGCGGTCGCGTGAATCCGCTGGACGCACCGACATCGCCGAAGTCGGTGCTGGTGCAGATCCTGGCAGCTTCCAAGGCCGGATTCAGCGCCGATGATCTGGTCATCATCGATGGCGGAGCCAATGACGCCGCCGATGTGATCGGAGCTTTGATTGCTGCAGCCAAGGGCAATTCGCAACCGCTGAACGCCATGGTGGCCTGGCTGGATTCCAAGGCACCCGGCACGTCCACGGCGCTGATGACACAGGCCGGTGGTGATGCATCCAAATTTGCCGGTCTTGCTGCGGGTGCTTATCTCCAGACCCTGGCCAAGACCTTGGCCGGCTCCATTGCACAGAATGTGATCGCCAAGGGCGCGACGCGGGTGGCGGTGTTGAATGTTCCGGCTATCACCAAGACGCCGCGCTTCCAGATGGTGTTGGCCAGCATTGCCCAGGCCGCCGGTGGTGGTGAGGCGGGTGCTGCCGCTGCCGCCAAGCAGGAAGCAGCCTTTGACGGCCTGGTACAGGTGTTCAACAGCCAGCTGGCAGCCAGCCTGGCTGGTCAATCCCAGGTCGCTCTGGTCGATTTCTACACCGAGTTCAAGAGCCAGATCAGCAATCCCGCCCAGTACGACTTTGACAATGTCAAAGACCCGGTTTGCCCTGTCACCGGCGTGGACGGTAGCGGTCTGCCCAGCTATACCTTTCCGACCTGCACGGCCGCCGCCCTGAGCGCAACGCCCGGCAAGTCCAGCCCCGACTGGTGGCAGCACCATGTGTTTGCCGACAGCTTCCACCCCACGCCTTACGGCCACCAGCAGCTAAGCCAGCTGGTCTCGCGCTCGCTGTCCCAAAAGGGCTGGCTGTAATCACCATCCGCAATAACAACAAGCAGAGACATCTATGAAAAACACTATGCGGATTACAACGGCCCTGGTTGCACTGGCAGCCTGCGGTATGGCTAGTGCCCAGTCGGCCGGAAGCTGGTCGGCGCGCTTGGGTGTCACCCATCTGGCCCCCGATGTGAGCAGCGGCAATCTCTCAGCTCCGTCCTTTCCCAACACCAAGGTGGATGCCAAGAGCAGCACCCAGCTGTCGGGCGGCATTACCTATATGGTCACCGACAATCTGGCGCTGGATGTGCCGCTGGCCACGCCTTTCAAGCATGACCTGGTTGGCGACGGTGCGATTGCCGGCGTGGGCAAGCTGGGCAGCACCAAAGCGCTCCCGGCCACGCTGCTGTTGCAATACCGCTTCAACGCGGCTAATGCCAGCTTTAGGCCTTATGTGGCAGCGGGCGTGACCTATGCCCATTTCTTTGGCGAAAAGACCACGGCCACGCTCAACGGCCTGACCGGCGGTACCCAGACCAACCCGACCACAGCCAAGGTGGACGACAAGTTCGGCGTACTCGCGCAGCTGGGCTTTGTCTATCAATTCAACGAGCGCTGGTTTGTCGATGCCGCCTATTCCAAGAGCTTTCTGAAGACCCAAATTCATCTGTCCTCGGGCCAAAGCATTAGCGTCAAGCTCAATCCCAATGTGTTCTCTCTCGGAGTCGGTTACCGCTTCTAAGCGCTAGGGCTGCAACGAGAAAACCGGGCTTAGCCCGGTTTTCTCGTTAGCGTTGTGCTCAGTTGTAATTCACTGCCGAAGGCTCTTCGCCATACACGGCCCAGCGGCCCAGGGCCTGCAGCTTGTAGTCCAGCGGGTCGTGCAAGGTATGGGTGCGCACATTGCGCCAGAAACGGTCAAAGCCCAGATCGGCATGGGTGCCGCGCGATCCCACCACATCGAACATCTCCTGCGTGGCAAACAGCGTGCAGCGATGCGCCATGACCTTGGCTTCAAACACGGCAATGGCTACTTCTGCACGTTCACTGGTGACGAGGTTCTCGCCCCGTAACCAGGCTTTTTGCAACAGCGCTGCAGCGTGATCGGCCATCAGCGCGGCAGCGGAAATCTGGGCCTGCATCTCGCCCATGCGGCGCAGCAGATAGGGGTCGTCCGTGGCGCGCTCCACCGTGGACCCCATCCAGGGCTTGGCATGCTGCAGCGCATAGTCACGCGCCTGCTGACGTGCACCCTGGGCCACGCCTACAAACAGATTGACCAGTACCAGCTGGGCCAGACAGTTGCGCAAGGTATGAAACGCACTGGTGCCTGCGGTTTCATCGCGCATTACGGCGCTGGCGGGCAAATGCACCTGGCTGAACTGTACGGAGCCGCTATCTGTCTGGCGCTGGCCCATGGGGTTCCAGTCGTCCTTGACGGCAATGCCGGCAGACGCAGTTTCCAGCAGGCCCAGAACGGGTTGTGAATGGCCTTCGACGCGGGCCGACACGGTCAGATAGTGGGAGCCACGCGTGCCCGAGCAAAAGCCCTTGATGCCGTTGAGTTCATAGCCTGGCGCAGCGGCCTTGTTGGGCAGGGCCTGCAGCCGCGTGTCACGCGGATTGAGTGCATTGCCCCACCAGCCGTTTTCATCCGTGGTGCGGCGCAACCAAGCGCGCTGCTGCTGGGGCGAGCCGTAGATCAGCACCGTGGCCACCTGCAGCTGGTGGAAGGCCAGTACATGGGCCAGCGCACTGTCCACCGCAGCCAGAGCGCGGATGTGCTGGTAGATGTCGGGCCAGCTGCGTTCGTCGCCGCCATGCTCGGCCGGGATGGCCAGGCGCAGCAGGCCTGCATCGCGCAGCAGCGCTTTTTCATGCGCTGCATGGCCACCTTGGCGATCACGTGCGACGGCGGTTTTTTCGAGTGTGGAGAGAACGTCTTTGAAGGCGCAAGAGAGCATGAGAAAACAATCCAGAGACTGAAGAATGGAGGCCGACCATCAGTGGCAGATGGCACCGTCTTCCAGCAGCGATGCTTCCAGCGCAATCGTGCTGACGCGGTTGTTGAAGGCCTGCTGCTGCTGGCCGCTGGCCCGCCATTGCTGCAGGCTTTGCTGCAACCACTGGGCAGACTGCTCGTCTTTGCTGCGCAAGGTGATGCCTGCCTGATCGTCGGAAGCAAAGCCGTGGCCCAACCGGGCATAAAAGCGCCAGGAGTCCTGCGTCAGCAGGCGGTCAATGACGGTCGGCGTATCGGCTAGCAAATCACATCGACCGGCCAGAAAATCGCTGATGGCGTGAATGGAAGAGGGGGCTATCTGAGGCTGCAAGCCCCTGGCCTGCAAGGACTGGGCCGAGGCCACGCCCGTGCCCACGCACACGCTGGGGCCTGCCGTGGTTTGGCGAGTCTTGGGCTCAAGCAGCGGCCAGTAGCTAGGTGCATTGCTGCGCCAGCGCGCTGCTTGCTGCTTGAGCGACACCAGTTGCAGGCCCGGCTCGGCATAGGCACCGGCGGTCTGCGGGGCAGCGTTTTCAAAGCGGATGCCTTGCAGCGCGATATCTGCCTGCTGCAAGTCGGTGAGCTGTACGCGCACGCCCAGCTGCCGGCCCAGCCACTGGGCCAAAGCCTGATCAAGCACATCGGGCTCCGGCGGCAGCGGATCGCTGGGCAGGGAGGGACGTGAGTAGCTGCGCAAAGCCAGCTTGAGCACGCCTTGCTGCTGTGCCTGCGCCAAGACCGGGCCGGGGCTGGCGCTGGCGCTGGAATATGCGGGCAGCGAGGGCCAGAACAATGCCAGCGCCACGGCAGCGGCGATGCTGGCAATGGCCGCCGCTCTGGCCGCTGGAATAAGGCTGAGCTTACTCATGAAATTCCAGCCCGCTGCACCAGCGCGTCAGCCGCATTTCCAGCAAGGCCAGTACATAGTTGAGCGCCAGGCCAAGCAAGGCCAGCAGGACGATGCCTGCATACATGCTGGGAATCTGGAAGATCTCCTGCGAGTTCAGCGTCAGAAAGCCCAGACCCGCATGCGAGCCAATCATTTCGGCCGCCACCAGGGCCGTGATGGAGTAGGCCCCGGCCAGGCGGATGCCGGTGAAGATGGAAGGCGCAGCGGCTGGCAGGATGACCTTGAAGAAGATGAAGCCGCGTGTGGCACCCATGGACAGTGCCGAGTGAATCAGCAGCTTTTCCACCTGCTTGACGCCGCTGATGGTGTTGAGCAGCACGGGCCAGAAAGCTGCCCAGAAAATGATGGCGATCTTGGAGGCTTCGCCAATGCCGAAGAACAGCAGAAATACCGGGAATAAGGCCAGAGCCGAGACCTGTCTGAACAGCTGCAGCAGGGGATCGACGAAGGCTTCAAAGCGGCGTATCACACCCATTAGCAGGCCCAGGCTCACGCCTGCAAGAATGGCCAGCGACAGGCCGGCCAGAGAACGCTTCAGACTGGCGAAGATATGCTTGTTCAACTGCCCGGTTTCTATCAGCTGGACGATGGCGGCCAGCACGGCGGAAGGCGGGCTCAGAAAGGCCGAACTGACGATGCCGGCGCGCGGCAGAAACTCCCAGATTGCAAAAAACAGGAGCAGGCAGGTCAGACGCTCCAACCACTTGATGCTCCATTTCCATAGTTTCAGGCCCGAGCGGGTGCTGGGGGCTGCGCGAGGGGTTGCCGGGGCGGTCAACTCGGTCAAATCTGTCATAGGGCAAATCCTCGCAAGGCCAGGGAGTAGTCGGGGGCGCTGGGTGTGATGGGGGCCAGAGGCTGCTGGCGGTGGCCGCTGGCAAAGGCAACCTCGTCGCGCAGAATGTCCCAGGCCTGCTCGCGCAGATGGACAAAGGCCGGCGAGTGGCGGATTTCCGCGGGCCGGGGGCGGGGCAGCGGCACTTCCAGAATGGACTTGATGCGCCCGGGGCGGTGCGTCATGACGGCCATGCGGTCCGACAGGTAAATGGCTTCATCCAGGCTGTGGGTGATGAAGACGATGGTGGTCTTGTGCTGCTCCCAGATGCGCAGCAGCTCGGATTGCAGAATTTCTCGTGTCTGGGCATCCAATGCAGCGAACGGCTCGTCCATCAGCAGCAGGCTGGGCGAGTAGGCCAGCGCGCGTGCAATCGCCACGCGCTGGCGCATGCCGCCGGACAGCTCATGCGGATAGCGGTGACCAAAGCCGTCCAGCCCCACCAGATGCAGAAAATGCTCGGCCGTCTGGCGGCGTTCGCGCCGGGGTACGTGGCGAATCTCCAGCCCCATCTCGATGTTCTGCAGCACGTTGCGCCAGGGAAACAGCGCATAGCCTTGAAACACCACGCCTTGATGGCGGTTGATGCCGCTGGCCGGTTGACCGTCGATGTCTATGCTGCCACCTGTCTTGCGGGCCAGGCCGGCCAGCACGTTCAAGAAGGTGGATTTTCCGCAACCCGAGGGGCCCAGGATGGTGAAGAACTCGCCTTCGCGTATGTCGAGGTTGAAGTCCTGCAGCGCCGAGATCTGCTGCTTTCGCCCTCGGTCATCGGCGATGGAAAAATCCATGCGCACATCGCGTGCCTGGATCTTGATGGCGGGGCCCCCACTCATGCGGCCGTTCCCTTGATAAAGGGGTTGAAGGCGTTGGTGTAGACATCCTTGACCGAGACCTTGCCCGGCTGCAGCTTGCCTTCGCGCTCCAGTATGTCGATGTAGTACTGGATGGGCGGCTCGGTGATGATCTGGTCGTCCACATAGGCATAGCGCTCCACATGCTTGAGATCCATTCCCAGGCGTTCTGCCGTGTACTGGCGCGCTTCGTCGGTGTGGGCGTTGACCCAGTTGCCAGCCTTGGCGATGGCGGTGACCACATCGCGCACGGCCTGCGGATTCTCGCGGGCGAACTTGCCGTTGACGCTATAGGGCGACATGCCGCCCAGGCCCCGGTCCAGGTCGTAATCGCTCCACAGGCGCAGCAGCTCGGGGTTGGCTTCCGCGCCGCCGGAATGCGGCGGGTGAATGATGGCCAGATCCACGTTCTTGCTGAGCACGGCCTGCTCGTTCTGGTTGTCGGGCACGACCAGAAAATTGATCTTGCTCACATCCGCGCCATGTTCGCGGAAATAGGTCTTGGAGACGAACTCGGCGCAGGCGCCAAAGCTGTTGAAGCCAATAGTCTTGCCTTCCAGATCCTTGGGCGTGCGGATGGCGGAATCCTTGCGCACAAAGTACTTCATGTGCGGCGCTTCCTGCAGTGTCTTGCTGCCGGCGGCAATCACCTTCATGTCGGCCCCGGCGGCAATGGCCGAGATGACCAGGGGCACCATGCGGGCACCGAAGTGAATATCGCCCGTGCCCACCAGCGGAATGATTTGCGGTGCGGCAACCTTGCCTATGTAGTTGGGGCGGGTGGAGGTGCCCTCGAAGTAACCCAGGCGATCGGCCAGATAGATCAGGTCGAAAGAGGGGTTGTCCGGGTAGTTGAACGGCACGATCTTGCCGCCGTTCTGGGCCAGCTTGTCTGCAGGCGAGGTCTGGCTGCTGGCCGTATCGTCCGAGCGTGAGCAGGCCGCGAGGCCCAGGGAAGCCGAGCTGATGAATAAAAGCTTGCTAAGCGCGTCGCGGCGGGTACCCATGGTTCTGACCTTTGATGTTGCAGTTGATGCATCAAAGGTTAGAGAAAGCCGCTAATAAAGAAAACGAATAAAAATTTGTATCTTTACTCTGAAGTTAGCTAAAGACGCGTTTTACGGCTCTTAACCCGCAGCGGCGGCGCGCTGCAGGCGGTCACGCACGCCTTCCCAGTCGGCGGTGTCAGCTGGGGTTTCAATCCAGATCAGCTTGGCACCCCAGTCGTCAAAATTACGCAGCATGCCAAACAGCTCACGGGCCACGTCGCGGGGGTCGTCAGACATGCGGCGCAGCAGCAACTGTGCACTGGGTGCCTTGAGAGGACTGCGGTGGTAGATGGCGATGTTCTTGCCGTCTTTGCCCAGAATATCCAGCGCTGCTTGCAGCTGCTTGGCGTCCATGAGCCGCACCTTGGCGTTGGGGGCGTAATGGGCCAAAAGCGTGCCTGATGCGCGTGGTGTATCCGCTGACAGCTCTTCTTTTGAGAGCGGCTTCATGCCGCAGGCACGTTCAATATCGTCGCGGGTGATGGCACCGGGGCGCAGCAGCACGGGCACGCCGCGTGTGCAGTCGACTATTGTGGATTCAATGCCCACTTCGCAAGCGCCGCCGTCCAGCACCAGCAGGTCGTCACCAAACTCGGTGGCCACATGCTGGGCCGTGGTGGGGCTGACGCGGCCAAACTTGTTGGCGCTGGGGGCTGATACGCCCCACACGGGCGGATTCAGCTGCTGGCAGGCTTTGAGCACCGCATGCGCCACGGGGTGGTTGGGGCAGCGCAGGCCCACGCTGCCCTGGCCGCCCGTCGAGGCCTTGGCGGCTTCGGGCAGGCGAGGCAGGATCAGGGTGAGGGGGCCGGGCCAGAAAGCGTCAATCAGTTGCTGGGCAAAGACCGGCACTTCCTTGGCGTAGCGGGTAATGGCCGCAGCGTCTGCCACATGCACGATCAGCGGATGGTTGGCGGGGCGGCCCTTGGCGGTAAAGATCTGGGCCACGGCAGCGTCGTTGTCGCTGTCTGCGGCCAGTCCATAAACCGTCTCGGTGGGCAGGCCCAGCAGCTTGCCTTGTTGCAGGGCAAGCGCAGCGGCTTGTACCGAGGCGTCCAGCGTTCCATCCAAAATCACGTCAGTTCCTTAAAACGCTTCGATGCCGAGAATTTCGGCCGCCTTCAACGCGGTTTCACGCGCTTTTTCGGGCGTGGCGGCGGTGATGTTCAAGTGGCCCATCTTGCGGGCGCGCTTGGCATCGACCTTGCCGTACAGGTGCAGGTGGGCACCGGGCAGGGCCAGAATCTGATCCCACGCAGGGCTCTGGGCCACATCGCTGTCCTTGAACCACAGGTCGCCCAGCAGGTTCAGCATGACGGTTGCGCTGTGCTGGCGGGGCTGTGTCAGTGGCAGGTTGGTCATGCAGCGCACTTGCAGGTCGAACTGCGACACATCCAGCGCGTTCTGGCTGTAGTGGCCGCTGTTGTGCGGGCGCGGGGCAATCTCGTTGACCACGAGCTGGCCGTTGTCCAGCACAAAGAACTCTACGCACAGCACGCCGACATAGTCGAGGCCGATTGCTACAGACTTTGCAGCTGCAATCGCTTGCTCTACCTGGGTTGCAGGCAGATTTCCTTCGTAAACCTCGGTGACGGTCAGAATGCCGTCGCGGTGCAGATTGCGCTGCACGGGCAGGTTGACGATGTCGCCATTGCGGCCACGGGCCACGATGACGGAGCATTCGTGTGCCAGCGGCAGCATTTTTTCCAGCACGCAGCCCACATGGCCCAGCTCAGCCCAGCCTTGGGCCAGTTCTTCGCGGGTTTTGACGCGAATCTGGCCCTTGCCGTCGTAGCCCATGCGGGCCGTCTTCAAGATGCCGGGCAGAAGCGCGTCGTTGACTGCAGCCAGTTGCGCGGGTGTCTCAATCACGGCGTAGGGTGCACAGGGCACGCCGCACTTCACAAAGTGGGCCTTCTCGGCAGCGCGGTCCTGCGCAATCGCCACGGCAGAACCGGCGGGCGACACGGGCAGGCTCTCGGCCAGCTTGTTCAAAGCGGCGGCGGGCACGTTTTCAAACTCGGTGGTCACGGCGGCGCACAGCTGGGCGAGTTCTGCCAGACTTTGTGCATCTTCGTAACCGGTGCGGATGTGGTGGTGGCTGACAAGACCCGCAGGGCTGGTTTCGTCTTTGTCCAGTACGGCGGTGAAGTAGCCCATGGCCTGCGCGGAGTGCGCAAACATGCGGCCCAGCTGGCCGCCACCCAGCACGCCGAGGGTCGCTCCCGGCAAAATCACGGCGGTGTTGTTGGCGTTGCTCATTCGTTCACCGGCAGCGTCATGTTGCGGGCGGCTTCGGTCTGCTCCACGCGGAAGGCGTCGAGCTTGGCGCGCAGCGCAGGGTCTTCGTTGGCCAGCAGGGCCACGGCAAACAGGGCCGCGTTGGCTGCGCCGGCGGTGCCGATGGCGAAAGTGGCCACGGGAACGCCCTTGGGCATTTGAACGATGGAGTGCAGCGAATCCACACCTTGTAGGTGGCGGCTGGCCACAGGCACGCCCAGCACGGGCACGGTGGTCTTGGCGGCAATCATGCCGGGCAGGTGGGCAGCGCCGCCGGCACCGGCGATGATGGCCTTGATACCGCGGTCTGCTGCGCCTTCGGCAAAGCGGAACATGTCGTCCGGCATGCGGTGGGCCGACACGACCTTGGCCTCAAAAGTGATACCGAATTGCTGGAGGATGGCAACTGCGTGTTGCATGGTGTCCCAGTCGCTGCTGGAACCCATGACTACGCCAACTTGGATGGGGTTCATGTTGTCTCTTGAGGGCGGCTGCCGCCCGGCCTAGTGGAACCCCTGATTTTACGGTTTTGCTGCACGGCCTTGCGGCGGTAGGTCATAGCCGCTTGTGTAAGAACGTGTTTGCGATCACTACGCAGCCGCGTTGCGGCGCAATCGGGATGAGTTCGAAGCGACGGAACGCCGCTTGCACCGGGGTGCAAGCAAGAGGCAGCGCGAAGAAATCGCCCGATTTCGCCACAACCCTTCGGGCAAGTGTCTTTGCGGGTGGTTTGCGGTGTTGCGCTCACTTGCAAGGCATGAGCCTTGCAGCGTTCCCGCGCCTAGCATCCCCTCCCGCAAAGACACTTGCGCGGCGCCGAGGCGATCGCAAACACGTTCTAAGGCAGCTATGACCGCCTGATTCAGGCCGCTGCGTTGTCGCGTGCAAAGCCCAGTACACGGTCTTTGAAGACGTAAACCACCCAGCCTAGCGTGACCAGAATCTGCAGGCTCAGAGACACCCACGGCACATAGCGCACCCATGCGCCGACTTGCTCTGCCGCATTGGTCGAGCCAAACCACATGGCGACCACGGGTTGCACAATCAAGGCACCTGTAGAGCCGCCCACGCCATAGGCCAGCAGCGGCGCGGCGAAGTTGAGGATCAGCCAGGCAATCACAAACGCGGCCATGGGCGATTTGAGCTTGCCCGCCAGCAGGGCAAAACCCGTCAGCAGCAGGCAGTCGCGCAGCAAATGCAGGCACAGATAGAGGTTGAGGCTGTTGAGCTGGCCGCGGATGGCAGTCTCGAAGCTATGCGGGGCGAACAGCAGCAGCAAGGCCATGGCAAAGGCCAGCAGCAGGCTGACGGGCCACAGCGGCAGCGCCTCAAGTGCCTCGCGCCAGCGCTGGCGGCTGGCCGACCATTGGACCTGTCTCCATGCTCGCAGGTGCTGGTCCATGTGCTGAAGTGCGACATAGGCGGTGCCTGCCAGCGCAATCAAGGCGGTACTGCTGAAAAAAGCGGCAATGCCCATGTGCAGAGAGCCTGCGGAGAAAAAGCCCGTCAGTGCCAGACCCAGCGGCCAGGCCCAAGGCAGGGTGCGTACATCCAGCCGCGTGCACAGCTGGCGCCACAGGCCCAGCAGGCCCAGGCCCAGAACCAGAGCGCCAGACAGATAGGCCAGGCCCAGCCCGCCGACATCCATGCCCCACCACAGCACGGGATTGCTGCTGTTATCCACCACGCTTTTGTAAACATGGCTGATGAAGGGGCCGGGTATGAAAAACAGGAGCAGCAAAGGCAGTATGGCAGCGCGTCTACGGTTGACGGGGCGGTCTTGCTGGCCCCAGCTCATCAGCACCGAGTTCATGGCCCAGGTCTGCAGGCCCAGCCCCCAGAGCACGGCCAGGCCAATGGTGTGGTGAATCTGTATGGGCTCCATCACCCACACGGTGGCAATGGCTGCCGAGGCAATCGCAAACCACAGCACATACAGCCATGCGGGCATGGCCGCGCCCAGCAGCTTGCCCCATGCCATCTGCCAGGGCGACAGGGCAGACAGGCGCTGCCAGTCCCAGGTGTTCTGGCTGGCTTCTTCGGCCAGACTGCGCCCGGCCAGCACGCTGCCGTAGACGATGGCGGCCACCCACACCCCGGCAATGGCCGTCATGCTGAGTGAGCCCGGCAAATCCTTGGGGGAAGACAGGGCCAGCGGCATGGCCAGTATCAGCAGGCTCAGGCCCAGACTCCATGCCAGCAGCGAGGGGCGCCAGTTCAGCCAGAGCTGGCGCTGAAATTCGGGGTTGCGCGCGGCGCTCATGCTTGCTCCTTGTTCTCGGTATCACGGGCCTGCGCCGTGCGGGCATAACGGTCTTGCAGCCGCTCACGCACAGGGGCCAGCGATGCGACGGGAATGCCGGCCTGCACCAGCTGGCTCAGCCATTCGGCCCGGGCTGGCGCTGAGGCGGGCAGCCACAGCTGAATGGGGCGGCTGCCGGTGATGTCAAAGTCCTGCACCGTGGTGCTCAGCAGGGCCTGGCGCAGGCGGGCTTCAAAGCCCTCGGTCTGCGGCATGGCCACTTCCAGCGCGTAAAGCTGTGGCTGAGTGTTGGCGGCGGCCTGATGGCTCTGCTGGCTTTGGCTGACGCCGCCTGCGCTTTGCAGCGCCTCATGGCTTTCAATGCGGCCGTTGCGAATGCTCAGAATGTGGGTGCAGTACTCGTCCAGCTCGCTCAGGATGTGGCTGGAGACGATCAGCGTCATGCCCTGCGCCTGCAACTGGCGAAACAGCTGTGACAGGCTGCTGCGCGCATCCGGGTCCAGCCCGCTGGCGGGTTCATCCAGTAGCAGCACGCTGGGCTGGTGAACAATCGCCTGCCCAATCGCTACCCGCTGGCGCTGGCCGCGAGACAGCTCGGTAGGGTGGCGGTGCAGCAGCTCCGTCAGCCCTAATTGCGTGGCGACCTGCTGCACGCGGGCGGGCACGCCACTCGGCTCTACGCCCATGGACAGCGCCGAGTACTGCAGGCAGCGCATGACGCTCAGGCGGTCGTACAGACCATAAAAATCAGAGAGATAGCCGAGGTGGCGGTGCACCTCGCGCGGTTGCTCTTCGACGGACAAGTTTTTGACGCGGATATGGCCGGACAGCGGTTGATCCAGCCCGGCAATGCAGCGCATCAGCGTGGATTTGCCCGCGCCGTTGGGCCCCACCAGCGCGGTGACGCTGCCTGCGCCAATCGAGACGCGCACGCCATCGAGTGCGCGGTGGCCGGGGTATTCGAACACCAGTTGTGAAACTTCAATCAAGTCTGCGCTCCTTGCTTTGTGAGCAATATAGCGGAGGCGGCTGTCAGGGCTGCATCGTGTGCACTCTTAAAACGAGAGCGGCTAGCGCTTTATACATATTGGTTCTTGGCATAAAGCATGTTTGAAAGCATTCAGTGCAGGCGCTAGCCGCTCTCATTTATGAAGCAAAGACCCGGCCCGCAACTACCTATGAATTGCTGGCGCGCATTTGCATGGAGAATCGCAGCATCGCGCGGCGGCCGGGCAGTGACCGGAAGATCGTCGACACATCAGCGCCGCTGCCCCGTGGCAGCGCACAAGCAGCATTGGGAATCACATGATTGACATCACCATCGAGAATTTTGAAGCCGAAGTCATTGCCGCCTCCATGGCCGTGCCGGTGCTGGTGGACTTCTGGGCGCCCTGGTGCGGCCCCTGCAAGACGCTGGGCCCGATTCTGGAAAAGCTGGAAATCGCCTACGAAGGCCGCTTCAAGCTGGCCAAGATCGACTCTGATCAAGAGCAGCAACTGGCCAGCATGTTTGGCATTCGCTCCATTCCCACCTGCGTGCTGATGATTGAAGGCAAGCCCGTGGACGGTTTCACAGGGGCTCAGACCGAAGGCAAGCTGCGCGAATTCCTCGACAAGCACCTGCCTGCTGGCGACGAGATGGCGGCTGAATCTGAAGTCGACGAAGCGCAAGCCCTGCTGGCGGCTGGCGACACCCAGGCCGCACTGCAAAAAATGGCTGATGCACTGGCGGCCGACCCCGCCAACGACGACGCCCGCTTTGACTATGTGCGCCTGCTGATCGCCACCGGCGGCTTTGAAGAAGCCCGCGCCCTGCTGGCCGAGCCCATCAAACGCATCCCCCAGCCGCTGCGTTTTGAAGCACTGAACCAGTGGCTCAAAGCGCTGGAGTTTGCCACCGAAGGCGACAACGCCGATGTGGCCAAATACGATCCGCTGATCGCTGCCAACAAGCGCGACTTTGACGCCCGCTTTGGCCGCGCCCGCGCCCTGCTGGCCCATAACCAGTGGACCATGGCCATGGATGAGCTGCTGGAAATCATCATGCGTGACAAGGGCTGGAACGATCAGGCCGCGCGCAAACTCATCGTCGCAGTGCTGGAGCTGCTCACCCCGCCCAAGCCCCAAAAGCAAGACGCCGTGCCCGGCCAGGCCGCTGGCGGCATCGAGCTGCTGGGCAAAAGCAGTGCCGAGCTGGATGAGGCGACCGCCATGGTCAACAGCTACCGCCGTCGTTTGAGCATGGCGTTGAATTAAGGCTCCCCCTGAGGCGCTTTGCGCCTTCCCCCTCTCTTGCTGCGCGGGAGGGGGACGACAGCCTCGCTGCGCGGCGGCGCTTGCTTGCTGTCCCTTGTCGGGTGAGTGACGGTTTTTAGCCTTAGGGGCGGTATGAATCAGATTTTTGCGACGGCCTTTCAGGGCCTGTTTTTGTATCTGGGGCTGGCGCTACTGGTTGCCGTGCTGCTGGGCGTGCTGCGCTCGCGGCGCTTCAAGGGCTGGCGTGGTGAGCGGGCGGTGCAAAACACCATTCGCAAGCATCTCAATCCGCTGGTCTATGTGGATTTGCACAACGTCACCTTGCCCACAGCCGATGGCAGCACGCAGATTGACCACCTGATTTTTTCGCCCTACGGCCTGTTTGTGCTGGAGACCAAGAACTATCAGGGCTGGATTTTTGGCAGCGAGCGCCAGTCGCAGTGGACGCAGCAAATCTTTAAAAAGCGCAGCCGTTTTCAGAACCCACTGCGGCAGAACTACAAGCACACCAAGGCGATTCAGGAGTTGCTGGGCCTTGCGCCTGAACATGTGCACTCGGTGATTGCCTTTGTGGGTGATTGCGAGTTCAAGACCGAGATGCCGCCCCAAGTCACGCGTGGCGATGGCTTTGTCAGCCATATCCAGAGCTTTACGCAGACGGTATGGAGCCCTGAGCAAATGCAGGAGCTGCTGGACAAGCTAGAAGCCGTGCGTCTGCAACCCGGTCGCGCTACGGATAAGCAGCATGTGGCGCATGTGAAGGAGTTGCAGGCCGCCAAGTCGCAACCCAAGCCAAAGATTCCGAGCAAGACGCCTGCACGGCCCAAGCCTGAGCCTGTGGCAGAGCCCGTAAAGCCACCGCCGCCCGATGTGGTCGATATTTTGCTGGAGCCGGTGGCTGCGGCGATGGTCGAGTTGCCGGTAGATGTGCCGCCCGAGCGAGCCGCTCCCGTCCCCGACCGGACTCCTGCCACAGTCAATCGCATGAATGAGGTGCGCGAATGCCCGCAGTGCACATGGCCGCTGCGCAAGCTGGTAATGCAGCGGGGGCCACTGGCTGGTCAGGGCGTCTGGCGCTGCACCAATACGGCAGCGTGCAGCTTTGTGCAAGAGGAAACTTCACAAAGCTGATTTGTCAGAGTCCGCGCTTGCCATGCATGATGGGCTTTCTTGAACAGAAAGCATGTGATGGACCCTCATCTGTATCAGGCCTCCCAGCCACTGGTGCCAGACCAAGAGCGCGTGGCGCAGCTCTATCAACTGGCGGTGTCGCCCCGCGACCCGCAAACCATGGAAGCGCGTGTGCGCACCGGACTGCTGCTGGTGGCTGCCCTGCTGCTGGGCTGTGGTCTGATTTTTTGGATTGCGGCCAACTGGCAGGAGCAGTCCCGCCTGTTCAAACTAAGCCTGATTGAAGCGGCGCTGGCGTCAGCCGTGCTGGCCGCCTGCCTGTGGCCGCGCATGCGGGTGGCGGCACTGTTCTGTGCCACGCTGGTGCTGGGCGGCTTGCTGGCGTTTGTGGGGCAGACCTATCAGACCGGGGCCGATGCCTGGCAGCTGTTTGCCGTGTGGGCCGCGCTGTCGCTGATCTGGGTGGGCATGTTGCGTAGCGACTGGCTGTGGCTGCTGTGGGTGCTGATTGTGGCACTGGGCATTGTCATGTGGACGGGGCGGCTGGACTGGTGGGATGTGCTGTTTCTCGGCAATGGCTCGCAACTGAGTAGCTGGCTGAACATCGGCCTGTGGCTGGCGCTGCTTTGTGTGCCCACCCTGGTGTCGCTGCTGCCCTGGTTGCGTGTGCAGGGCGGCATGGGCTGGTGGTCGCACCGTGCGGCGCTGGCCTGTGCGCTGGCGGTGTGGAGCAGCATGTTTATGTTGCAGATTTTTGATTTTGAGGCGCGTGGCACGAGGGCTGTACTGGTCTGCCCGCTGGCACTGGTGGCCGCCAGTCTGGTGCTGTCGCTGAAAGGGCGTTTTCAGGACTATGTCTCGCTTTGCCTGGCCACGCTGGCCGTCAATGTGCTGCTGCTGTCGGCAGCGGCCCGGGTTCTGATACGCGCGGATATTGAGGGGCTGCTGATTTTTGCCCTGGTAGGGCTGGCCTGTCTGGGCGGCTCGGTGCGCTGGCTGGTGAGCGTGCAGCAGCGCATGCGGGAGGAGCAGGTATGAAGTATTTTTCATCACAGCCCCACTGGTGGCCTGCCGCGCAGCAGCAAGGACTGGTACAGGGCGATGCTGCGCCCGTTGATGTCCATGAACCCTCGGTGCTGGTCATTGTCATGGCCATGCTGGGCGTACTGGTCTGTATGGTTCCACTGCTCGCCTTTGCGTTTTTGGGCTTGGGCGAAGAGGTATTTTTAGGTGCTGGCGGCATGGTGCTGGGCCTGCTGGCCTTGGCCGGTGGCGGTGCCTTGCTGCGCAGCGGGCCGCAGGCTTTTGCAGGCTGCGCAGGTCTGGTGCTGTGGTTGTTAGGCGAGGCGCTGGTGCTGATCAATCTGGGTGTCGATTACCTGGATTCTCGCCCCCACCTGTTGATGGCTTGTGTGTTGTTGGCGGCCCTGAAGATGCTGGGGGCCTGGCTGTCTCCGGCGCGCTGGATTCAGGCCATCATGGGTGTGGCCTGGGCGGTCGCTGCCTTGGTTTTCTTTATGGTGCTGCAAAGCTGGTTGCCGTGGCTGTTGCCGCTGCAGCTCGATAGTCTGCTGCTGGTGGCCCTGTGGTGGCTGTGGCTGCGGGCCGAGCCCGCCCGACTGGCCCGGCCTCGGCAAGGGTTGGCGCAGACTCGCTGGGCGGTGTTTGCCGATGCCGCAATCGTCGGGGTGCTGCTGCTCATCGCCAAGGGCAGCTACGGCAATGACTGGCTGGATGTGCAGGGGCAGATGCGCTGGAGCCAAGGCTGGGAAGAAGGCTGGAGCTGGGCTTTTGTTGCCGCGCGCTGGCTGTCTGCTGCAGAGGTGCTGCTGGCTACGGCGCTGCTGGTCCGCACCTGGCGCGGCCGGGGCTTGCTGCATGCCCGTATGCCGGCATTGCTGATGCTGGTGGGGGCTTTGCTGGCTGTGTGCGCATGGTTTCGCGTGGATCTGGGAGCCATTGCCCTGATTGCCGCTGCCGCCCTGCTGGCTGGGCGCTGGCGTATTGCTTTGCTGTGCGCGCTGCTGGGCCTGGTGATGCTGAGTCAGTTTTATTACGAGTCGTACTGGCCGCTGGCCATCAAAGGTGTTGGCGTGGCCGTACTGGGTGCCGTGCTTCTGGCAGGCCTGTGGGTGCTGCGCCAGCGCACTGCCCCAGATGCGGTACCGCAAGCCGCACAGCCACAAACGCGCAGCAACAAGGTGCAATTGGCCTGGATGCTGGTGGGCGCGGTGCTGGTGTTTGGCGCGGTCAACTGGGATGTGCGCGGCAAAGAGCAAGTCATTGCCCACGGTCAGCGCATTCTGGTGCCGCTGATACCTGTGGACCCGCGGTCGCTGATGCAGGGCGACTATATGGCGCTGCGCTTTGATCTGCCGCCTGCCGTCAGAGAAGGGCTGGAAAATATCATCGGCCCTAAAGCCTATGTGCGTGCCGCCGTCGATGGGCAAGGCATCGCCAAGGTGCAGGCGCTGGTGACTGACCGCAAGCAGGCTGGCGTGGGCGAGGTGATCTTGCCGCTCAAGCGGCTCAAAGGGCAGTGGGTGCTGGTGACCGATGCCTACTTCTTCCCCGAAGGGCAGGGCACGCATTTTGAAAGCGGCAAATACGGCGACTTTCGCGTGCTGCCTGACGGTCGCGCTCTGCTGGTAGGGTTGGCCGATGCCGAGGGCAAGCCCATAGAGCCTTTGCCCGGTGGCCCCATCTGGAGCCCGAAATCCGGGGCGGATGCAACCAGCCCCACCGAGCGCGCCGCTGAAGAGCAGATCGAGGCTGCCGTAGAGTCTGCGGAGGGTGCGAAGGAGCCGCGCCCATAGCTACCCTCCACATTGCGCCACCCCTGTTTGGCCTAGGTATATCCCGGCAGAAATTGGCCGGGGGCCAACAGGGTATGCCACCAATAATCAAAAAGCCTCTTACGAGGCTTTTTTCATAACGATAAGGAGACAAAGCAATGAACCGACTGGCAGGCAAGACCGCCATCATTACCGGCGGCGCACGCGGCATGGGCGCGGCCACTTGCAAATTGTTTGTAGAGCAGGGCGCCAAAGTGGCGATTGCCGACATGCTGGAGGCCGAAGGCCGGGCACTGGCTGCCGAGCTGGGTGACGCGGCTTGTTTTTACCCTCATGACGTGACCAGCGAAGAATCCTGGGCCGCGCTGGTGCGCAATGTGGAAAAAGACCTGGGTGCGGTGGATGTGCTGGTCAATAACGCAGGCGTATTGCTGTTCAAGACCTTGCTTGACACCTCGCTGGCAGACTACGAGCGCGTCCTCAAGGTCAATCTGGTGGGGGAGTTTCTGGGCATCAAGGCCGTGGCACCGGGCATGGTCGAGCGCGGGCGCGGCTCCATCATCAACCTGTCTTCTGTCGATGGCATGAAGGGCGCGAACGGGCTGGCGGCCTATGCATCGAGCAAATGGGGCGTGCGCGGGCTGACCAAGGTGGCAGCCATGGAGCTGGGTCACCGCGGCGTGCGCGTGAATTCCGTGCACCCGGGCGGTGTCGATACCGCCATGGGCAACCCCGGCCAGCGCTCGCGCGAGCAGGTCAACCAAGGCTTTACCAACATTGCGCTGCAGCGCGTGGGTGAGCCGTCAGAAGTCGCGGCTGCCACGCTGTTTCTGGCCAGCGACGAGTCCTCTTATATGGTGGGCGCAGAAATCGTGGTGGATGGCGGTATGACTGCAGGTCATTACTATGTGGGAATGCCCGGAGCGCCGGGGATGTAGGACTCCTGAAAAATGAGCTGCTAGCGCTTATCCTGTAAGCGTTAGTAGTACTTTTATCCCTTAATTCCTTCCTTCCTGCCATGCATGCCACATCCCATTTCAGAGGCTTTTTCCGTCCGGCGCTGGGCGCACTGTGCATGCTGTGGGGGCTGGCAGGCTGCGCGGCTGAAGGGAGTCAGCCCACAGGCATGAGCGAAGCCGAAGCCATGGCCGCAGAGCCCGCGCCGCTGCTCAATACCTACTGGAAGCTGGTGCAGATGGGCGATGGCTCGCATGTCAGCGCCTATGACAACCAGCCCGAGCCGCATATCGTGCTGGAGACAGGCACCGGCCGCTTTCACGGCGCGGGTGGCTGCAACCGGCTGCGGGGCAGCTATAGCCTTGATGGGCGCTGGCTGCGCCTGTCTGCGGTGACGACGACCCGCATGGCCTGTGTGCAGGGGCGGCTCAGGGAGCAGGCGTTTCTCAGCACGCTGGCGCAGGTCAGCAGCTTTGCGGTGCAGGGCCAGAAGCTGGCGCTGACCGATGCCGATGGTCAGGTGCTGCTGCGCTTTGAGGCGGTGTATTTACGCTGAAAGCGTCAGTGCGCAAGGGATGACGCTTCGCGCCCGGGTGCGCTGCTCAGCGAGCGAATCGGTATGCCCATGTCCTGCGGAATCTCGCCCGACAGCTGCAGCGCCAGGTAGCGGGTGCAGCACACGCGCAAAAAAGAGCTGAAGTTGTCCACCGCGCCGCGCTCGGCAATCAGCTCGTCATAGAGCTTGGTGCAGAGTTGCGGAACGCTGAAGCCATCGCGGGCGGCGATTTCTTCCAGTACCTGCCAGAACAGGTTTTCCAGCCGGATGCTGGTTGCCACCCCATGCAGACGGATGGAGCGTGCCCGGTGGCTCCAGAGTTGTGGGTCGGCGCTGATAAAGACCTGGCACATGGCGCTGCTCTCCAAAACAAAACCGGGCCATGGTGTGGCCCAGTTTGCGTGGAGTCAAGAGGCAGACTCTTTAATTGATAGCTTCAAACGCTTTTTGAATAAGCGCTGGAGGCTTATTTCAATGCGAAATCTTGGTGCCCAGCAGCGCCAGGAACTGGGCAATCCACGCGGGGTGCGCAGGCCAGGCGGGTGCGCTGACCAGATTGCCTTCGGTATGGGCCTGATCGACAGGGATGTCGGCATAGGTGCCGCCAGCCAGCTCCACTTCAGCGCGGCAGGCGGGGTAGGCGGAGCAGGTTCGTCCCTTGAGCACGCCAGCGCCAGCCAGCAGCTGCGCACCGTGGCAGACGGCGGCTACGGGCTTGTTGGTGTCAAAAAAGTGGCGCACGGCGGCGCGCACGCTTTCATAACCACGCAGATACTCGGGGCCACGGCCGCCGGGGATGACCAGCGCGTCGTAGTCGGCCACTTTCACGTCGGCAAACGTGGCGTTGAGCGTGAAGTTGTGGCCGGGCTTTTCGCTATAGGTCTGAGCGCCTTCAAAGTCGTGAATGGCGGTCTTGATCTGGTCGCCAGCCTTTTTATCGGGGCAGACGGCGTGCACGGTGTGGCCCACCGCCAGCAGTGCCTGAAACGGCACCATGGTCTCGTAATCCTCGCAGTAGTCGCCGCAAATCATCAAAATCTTCTTGCCTGCCATGGTCTGTCTCCTTTGTAGGTGGTCAAACCATTGTGGGCAGGCAAGCGGCGCAGCGGGTGTTAATGGGCTACTACATTGCTGTTCATGGGGCCGGGGATGGGGTAATGCATCCCATAGTCCGACGAGCGCTGATACAGCTTGAGCCCAAAGTGCGGCAGCATGGCGATCAGGTGGTCGAAGATTTCGCCCTGAATCGCTTCGTACTCCACCCAGATGGTGGTGTTGGTATAGCAGTACAGCTGCAGCGGCACGCCCTGTGGCGATGGCTCCAGCGTGCGGGCCAGCAAAAACATGCCCGTCCCCTGGTGAATGCGCGGGTGGGCCAGCAGATAGGCGTAGGCATAGGCCTTGAAGGCGGCCAGATTGCTGACCTGATCGGGCGCGATGAGGTGGCCGCTCTGGGCGGTAATGCTGCCGGGCTGTACATCGTCCACGGCCCGCAAGCCGGTTTTTTCATTCCAGTAATCGTGCAGCAGCGCAATGTCGGAAAGCGCATGCCGCTCATCTTTGGATAGCATATGAATGCTGTGGGCATCGATGGATAGCGAGCGCTGAATGCGGCGGCCTCCGGCCTCGAACATGCCGCGCCAGTTCTTGAAGCTGTCGCTCATCAGCCGCCAGGTGGGGATGGTGGTGATGGTCTTGTCAAAGTTCTGCACCTTGACGGTGTTGAGCGCGATGTCGATCACAAAGCCGTCGGCTCCGACCTGAGGCATTTCTATCCAGTCGCCCACGCGCAGCATGTCGTTGCTGCCCAGCTGCACGCCAGCGACAAAGGACAGGATGGTGTCCTTGAACACAAGCATCAGCACGGCCGACATGGCACCCAGCCCCGACAGCAGCAGCAGGGGCGAGCGGTTGAGCAGCGTGGCCACGATGAGTACGACCGCAAAGCTGCAGATCAGCAGCTTGCCCAGTTGCACATAGCTTTTGATGGAGTGGGTCTGCGCAGCGGCCTTGCGCTCTTCGTCGCGTTCGTGCGCCTCGTTCATGGCGTTGAGCAGGTCGCACAGCGCACGTCCCAGGTGGTAGACCGTGAAGGCAATCGCCACATTGGTGATCAGCGTGGTCCAGCGCGGCTCCAGATACGGCACGCCCATCACGCCAAACTGCACGATCAGCGACGGCACGGCCTTGGCAATGCGGCGCAGCACTTTGTCGTGCATGAGGACTTGCGACCAGCCGGTCTTGAGCGTATCGCGCATGTGCCGAAAAACCTTGAGCACCAGCCAGCGGGTCAGCCAGCCGGCCAGCATGGCCGCAAAGGCCAGCGCGCACAGGGCCGCCAGCGTTTGCATGGAAGGGTTCCACTCAGAAGCAAAAGACCATAGGGAAAGCAACAACAGCTCCTCAGAAAGCAAATTCATTGGGGGGAAGGGGTGCCAAGCCGATACGGTCTGACAGACTCTGGCAGAGGGCCGGCGATGGCGGGGCAGAAAGGGTGAGACTGCTGGCAGGTGCCAAAGTTCAGCCCAAAGCTTACGCACAGCGGCATTTCCCAGTGTTGCGCGTGGGAAGCCAGGGCTGGAAGGCGCAGCGCACTTTGCGGTCATGCTGGCCGAAACTGGCGCAAGTGAGCGGGCAGCCTAAAATCCCTGCTGATTTCAGATTACTACCTTGCCGTGACCCAAGGGGGCTGGCGGCCACTGCACTGCACCATGCAAGAAAAATTCAACCACATCGACGTCGAGCGCGCCGCGCAAGATCATTGGCAAGCCAAGGACGCCTACCGCGTTACCGAAGACAGCAGCAAGCCCAAGTACTACGCCTGCTCCATGCTGCCTTACCCCAGCGGCAAGCTGCACATGGGCCATGTGCGCAACTACACCATCAACGACATGCTCACGCGCCAGCTGCGCATGAAGGGCTTCAACGTCCTCATGCCCATGGGCTGGGATGCTTTTGGTCTACCCGCTGAAAACGCAGCCCTGAAGAACAAGGTGCCGCCTGCGAAGTGGACGTACGAGAACATCGCGTACATGAAAAAGCAGATGCAGGCCATGGGCCTGGCCATCGACTGGTCGCGTGAAATCGCCACCTGCGACCCCGATTACTACAAGTGGAACCAGTGGCTGTTCCTCAAGATGCTGGACAAGGGCATTGCCTACCGTAAGACCCAGGTTGTGAACTGGGACCCGGTGGACCAGACCGTGCTGGCCAACGAGCAGGTGATTGACGGCCGCGGCTGGCGCACTGGTGCGCTGGTGGAAAAGCGCGAGATTCCCGGTTACTACCTGGCTATCACGCAGTACGCGCAAGAGCTGCTCGACCATGTGCAAATGGGCAACGAGAAGGCCACGCTGACCGGCTGGCCCGACAAGGTGCGCCTGATGCAGGAAAACTGGATCGGCAAGTCGGCGGGCGTGCGCTTTGCGTTCACCCACGACATCAAGGGTGCCGACGGCCAACTGATCCAAGACGGCAAGATGTACGTCTTCACCACCCGTGCCGACACCGTCATGGGCGTGACTTTCTGCGCCGTGGCACCAGAGCATCCGCTGGCCACGCACGCCGCTGCAGACAAGCCCGAGCTGGCTGCCTTTATTGAAGAATGCAAAAAGGGCGGCACGACGGAAGCGGAACTGGCCGTTCGTGAAAAAGAAGGCAAGCCCACCGGCCTGTTCGTCACCCATCCCATCACCGGCGCACAAGTCGAGGTGTGGATTGGCAATTACGTGCTAATGAGCTATGGCGACGGCGCCGTGATGGGCGTGCCTGCCCATGACGAACGCGACTTCCTGTTTGCCAACAAATACAACTTGCCCATCAAGCAAGTAGTGACGGTTGAAGGCCAGGCCGCTTACGACGACAAGCAGTGGAGCGACTGGTACGGCGACAAGGAACGCGGCGTATTGATCAACTCTGGCGAGCTGAACGGCCTGAACCACAAGGATGCCGTGCAAGCCGTGGCCAAGATTGTGGGCGACAAGGGTCTGGGCGAACTCAAGACCACCTGGCGTCTGCGCGACTGGGGTGTGAGCCGCCAGCGCTACTGGGGCACGCC
>ERZ724504.31-NODE-31-length-79739-cov-6.809887_pt1 | contig 79739 bp, 75 predicted proteins | sample MGYA00376037_ERZ724504 | MGnify/ENA primary metagenome ERZ724504 (study PRJEB28724, sample SAMN07190888) | wastewater metagenome | isolation source: influent of sewage treatment plant in Hong Hong | place: USA: Christiansburg, Virginia | collected 2016-03-01 ... | reverse complement strand
CTGGCGTATACAGACCAGTGATGACGTTGAAAAAAGTCGTCTTACCGGCGCCATTAGGGCCAATCAGGCCATAGACCTGCCCCCGCTCTATCTTCATGTTGACGTCAGACAGTGCCTGCAAACCACCAAAACGCTTGGAGATGCCCGAGACGTTGAGGACCGTGGAAGTCGTGTTCTCTGCCATATCAGTTCACATTCCTTGTCTTCACTGTCATCAGGACACATGGTCCAGGTTTTTGGCACGCTCTGGCGTGGGCCACAGGCCGCGCGGGCGCAAGAGCATGATGACGATCATGGCCAGCGCAATCAGCAGCTGACGCAAGATGGAGGCGTCTAGCCGCCCGCCCGTCATCTCCTGCAGCGGTCCCGCCACATAGCGCAGCGCCTCGGGCAAGGCCGACAGCAGAACCGCACCCAGAATCACGCCGGGGATATGACCCAGACCACCGAGAACCACCATGGCGACGATCATGACGGACTCCATGAGGCTGAACGACTCTGGCGAGACGAAGCCCTGAAAAGCAGCGAACATGGCCCCAGCCACACCGCCAAACGATGCGCCCATGCCAAAGGCCAGCAGCTTCATGTTGCGTACATTGATACCCATGGCCTTGGCGGCGATTTCATCTTCACGAATCGCCATCCAGGCACGGCCAATGCGCGAGTCCTGCAAGCGGTAGCAAATCAGCACCGTGAACAGCACCAGCACCAGAAACAGGTAGTAGTACATCGTGACCGACGCCACATCAAAACCAAAAAATTCGTGGCGCTTGGCCAGGTCAAAGCCAAAGACCTTGACCGAGTCGATCTGACCGATGCCTTTGGGGCCATTGGTGATGTTGACGGGCTGATCCAGGTTGTTTACGAAGATGCGGATGATCTCGCCAAAGCCCAGCGTCACGATGGCCAGATAGTCCCCGCGCAGCCGCAGTACTGGCAGCCCCAGCAACACCCCTGCGCACGCTGCAATCAGCATGCCTAGCGGAATAACCAGCCAGATAGAGGTATGCAGCCCGTCCGGAAACATGGCCGCGAACCCCTCAAAAGTCTCAGCCAGATGAGGCGATGCCATCAGCGCAAACATATACGCGCCCACGGCATAAAAGGCCACATAGCCCAAGTCCAGCAGACCGGCGTAGCCCACTACGATGTTCAGGCCTAGCGCCAGCATCACGTAAAGCAGGGCCAAGTCGGCAATGCGCACCCATGCGTTACCAAAGTACTGCAGGATGAACGGCAGCACCAGCAGGCCAATGCCACCTAAGACCCAGGAAAGTATCTTTTTGTTTTTCATGGGTGGTCCTCAGGCTCGATCAGCCACACGCTCACCCAGCAGGCCCGAAGGACGCAGCGTCAGAATGATGATGAGCACGACGAAGGCAAAGATGTCGGTGTACTGGCTACCCAGAACCCCGCCCGTCAGATCGCCGATATAGCCCGAGCCGATGGACTCGATCAGCCCCAGCAGCAGGCCACCAACCACAGCGCCGGCCAAGTTGCCGATACCGCCAAACACCGCAGCCGTGAACGCCTTCAAGCCGGGCAGAAAGCCCATGGTGTGGTGTGCCGTGCCGTAGTTGGAGGCATACAAAATGCCTGCAATGGCCGCCAGCACCGCACCGATGATGAAGGTGGCAGAGATCACCATGTCCGGCTTCACACCCATTAGCGAAGCCACACGCGGGTTCTCGGCCGTGGCGCGCATGGCGCGGCCCAGCTTTGTGTAGTTCACCAAGTACATCAGCGTAGCCAGTGCTAGAGCCGTGATCACCAGCACCAGAATCTGCGTGGGCGTGATCACCGCTGTGCCAATTTCATAAGGCGTGCTGGACAGCAATGTGGGGTAAGCCTTGTAGTTAGGCTTCCAGATGATCATGGCCAGCGTCTGCAGCAGGATAGAGACACCAATGGCCGTAATCAGCGGAGCAAGTCGCGGGCTGCTACGCAGTGGGCGGTAGGCCACTTTTTCAATCACAAAGTTCAGCGATGCAGCCACCACGCAGGCAATGATGGCGGATATCAAAAGCATGAGCCAGCCCGGCAGATAGGGCATGGCTTCCTGCATCAGACCGATGCAGCTCCAACTGGTTAAAGCGCCCACCATCAGCACTTCACCGTGGGCAAAGTTAATCAGTTGAATGATGCCGTACACCATGGTGTAGCCCAAGGCTATCAAGGCGTACATGCTGCCCAGTACCAGACCATTGATGATCTGTTGCAGCAAGATATCCATAAGCGCGCTCCCCTTCTCTCGATCCAAGACGGAGACACAGCGAGCCTCTCATCCCGAACGACGGAGCCAGCGATGCCATGGTTCCCCTTTTACAGTCCGCAGCTTTGTGAGCGGCTTGTCGCAAAAGAGTGAATCGATTCTAGGGAGCAGTTTTCATGCCAGAGGGCGGGGGTTTCCCGTGGCAGAGTCTGTTGATGCTGCAGCGCAAAAAGTTATCGGCCGCGCAAGTTCAATAAATTCAGACACTTAGTCAGCACCAAGCGGTGCAAATAGCGATAAACGCCAAAAGCACCAGCAAGAATGCTGCATTCCACTAGTCACCGTCTTGCAACACTGAGTAAATAGCCTGCGCGCAGTGCTTGACGAAGTTACGGCTCAGGCTCCGATTCTTGCTGCGGCTTGCCAGCACGCGCCGCCTCATTCAGTTCGCGCAGTTGCTCCAGCTTCTGGCCAATCTTGATTTCCAGCCCGCGCGGTACCGGCTGGTAGAAGCCGGGGTCTTCCATGCCATCGGGCAGATAGCTCTCACCCGCGGCAAAGCCGCCTTCTTCGCTGTGCGCGTAGCGGTAGTCCTTGCCATAGTCCAGCTGCTTCATCAGCTTGGTCGGTGCGTTGCGCAAATGCAGGGGCACAGGGCGCGTGGCGTCGCCCTTCACAAAGGCCTTGGCTTTGTTGTAGGCCATGTAGCCCGCGTTGCTCTTGGGAGCCACAGCCAAATAGATCACCGCCTGCGCCAGCGCCAATTCGCCCTCGGGGCTGCCAAGACGTTCATAGGTGGCCGCTGCGTCATTGCACATCTGCATGGCGCGCGGGTCGGCCAAACCAATATCTTCCCAGGCCATGCGCACAATGCGGCGCGCCAGATAGCGTGGGTCTGCACCGCCATCCAGCATGCGAGTGAACCAATACAGTGCAGCATCCGGATCAGAGCCGCGCACGGATTTGTGCAGCGCGCTGATGGTGTCGTAGAACTGCTCGCCGCCTTTGTCGTAACGACGCATGCGCTCGCCCAGCACCTTGAGCAGCCAGACATCGGTAATCGTTTCCACCTTGGCCTGCTCAGCGGTGATGGATAGAGTCTCCAACGTGTTCAGCAAGCGGCGTGCATCACCGTCGGCATAGGCAATCAGGCGCTCAATCGCTTCGTTTTCGATAGCTGGTAGCGCTTGTATCGCCTGGGCTTTGGCCACTATTTGCTTTAAATCGGCTTCCGCCAGCGACTCCAGCACATAGACAGCTGCACGAGAGAGCAAGGCCGAGTTAACTTCAAACGACGGGTTCTCCGTCGTCGCGCCGATAAAGGTGAACAGGCCGCTTTCCACATGGGGCAAAAACGCATCCTGCTGGCTTTTATTGAAGCGGTGCACCTCGTCCACAAAAACGATGGTGCGCTGCTGCATCAGCCCATCGCGCGCCAGCTGCGCCAGCTCCACGGCTTCGCGAATGTCCTTGACACCGCCCAGCACGGCGCTGATGGAGATGAACTGCGCATCAAACGAGTCGGCCATCAAGCGGGCAATCGTGGTCTTACCCACGCCGGGTGGGCCCCAGAGAATGCAGCTGTGCGGGCGGCCCGACTCAAACGCTAGGCGCAGCGGCATGCCCTCGCCCAGCACTTGTTGCTGGCCGACCACCTCGCCCAGCGTGCGCGGGCGCAGACGTTCTGCCAGTGGCTGATGGGAAACCGCCGAGGAATGAGAGTTGTTGTGCATGACCATGACCCCTCAAGTATCCAACGCGCCAGCCCTGCGCGCAGCCAAAGAGGCTGAGCTGTTTGGCACAGCCACCTGTGTAGCCAGTGCACATCTGCGTTAACCTTTATTTCCTATCAGAATTCTTGATAAGAGAAAATAGTGTTTTAACGGATTAAATCTCTCCATTAACGAGGTCACCCCTCGCCTTCATGGAGGTACTGCCCCTGTTCTGCCTGCCAAAAGCCAGGTCAGCCATGCGCGGCAGCGCGTTTAGATTCATTGCCAGCTTCCCCACCTTCGGCAGGCAATGCCTGAGACTGATACGGCTACCGCCTGTCAGCCAGCACTCAATCGAAAGCATCCGCAACTTTCCTTGATTCCAACTGACTCTGGGCGCGCTGCTGCAAGCATCGTGCGCCAGATCCTATGCGTATGAAAAAACTCAAGACGTGGGACATTTTTGCCCTCGGCTTCATGACCTTTGCCCTGTTCCTCGGGGCAGGCAACATCATCTTCCCTCCCATGGTGGGCATGGCTGCAGGTGAAAACCTGCTGGGCGCATCGGCCGGCTTTTTGCTGACCGGCGTGGGCCTGCCACTGCTGGGCGTGATCGCACTGGCCCGCGTGGGCGGTGGTCTGGACACCCTGACCCACCCCATCGGCCGCATTGCCGGTCTGGTTCTGGCGGTTGCCATCTACCTCACCATAGGCCCGCTGTTCGCTACGCCGCGCACCGCCACGGTCTCGTTTGAAATGGGTCTGGCACCGTTTGTGGGCAACACGCCAGGCATGCTGCTGGCCTTCACCATCACCTATTTTGTGATGGTGGCGCTGCTGTCGCTGTTCCCCGGCAAGCTGATGGACAACGTGGGCAAGATCATCACCCCCGTGCTGATTGTGGCTCTGGCGGTACTCGGCGGCTCTGCCGTGCTGGCCCCTGTGGGTGGCTACAGCGTCAGCACTGCGGCCTATGCCACGCAGGCTGCAGCCTTCTCCGAAGGCTTTTTGCAGGGCTACCAGACCATGGATGCGCTGGCATCGCTGATCTTCGGCATCGTCATCGTCAACGCCATCAAGGCCGCTGGCGTGCACGACACCAAGCTGCACACCCGCTACTGCATCTACGCCGGCATCATTGCCGCCGTGTGTCTGGGTCTGGTCTATGCATCGCTGATGTACCTGGGCGCCACTAACAGCAATCTGGCTGCCAATGCCACCACCGGCGTGCAGATTCTTACGGCCTTTGTGCAGCAGACCTTCGGCCCCGCAGGCCTGTGGCTGCTGGCCATCGTCATCATGTTGGCCTGCCTGACGACCGGAATCGGCTTGATCACGGCGTGCAGCAGCTTCTTCAGCGACCTGACCGGCATCAATTACCGCACCATGGTCATCGGCCTGTCCGTATTCAGTGCCGTCGTCGCCAACCAGGGCCTGGCCCAGCTGATTGCCGTGGCCGTGCCTGTGCTCGTGGGTCTGTACCCTCTGGCCATCGCCCTGATCGCCCTGAGCCTGCTGCACCGCTGGAACCAGCCATCGCGCGTCTACATCCCCGTCATGGTCATCGCTCTGGTCCTTGGCCTGTTCGATGCAGCCAAAGCTGCCAAGTTTGACTCACTGGTCCCCGCATGGCTGGACAGCCTGCCCGGTGCCGCTATGGGCATGGGCTGGGTCACACCCGTTGTCTGCATGCTAGTGATTGCGGGCGTGCTGGACTTTGCCACCGGCAGCAAGCAAGCGATGAGCACCAAGCGCGCCTGATGACTTCATCTTGAACCTGCATCACCACTATCAAAAGCGCAGCGCGTTGCGCTTTATAGATAAGGGCTAGAGCCTGATTCAACAATCAAAAAGGCCTGCGGAAATTCATCCGCAGGCCTTTTTTTGTGCTCGCCACCCGGGGCTAGCCATGTTTACTGCTTGAGCACATCCGCACCCTTTGGCGCTTTGAACTGGAAGGTCGAGGCAGGCAAAGAAACCTGCGTCTGCAAAGACTGGAACTTCATCAGCGAATGCTGGCCAAAGCTGTCCTCAATGCTCAGCGCCGCCAGCTGCCCTTCGGGCGTAAAGCCAATGCGCACGCTTTTAAGCTGACCGCCCTTTTGCTTGGGGTTGGCCAGCACCCATTCCATGCCATCGCCATTGGGCTCGTTGCTCAGCTCAAAGTCCGCCTTCAACGCCTTCAGATCCGTGGCCGAAGTCAAAATTGCTGCTGGCGTGCTGCCCAGAGCCTGCGCCTGTGCGCGCTCTGTGACTTGATTCAGGTCAGCGTCATACAGCCACAGCGTCTTGCCATCCGCCACGATCAGTTGCTCAAACGGCTTGACGTAGTTGAAACGAAACTTGCCGGGGCGCTGAAATTCAAAGCTGCCGCTGGAAATCTTGGTGCGCGCCTCCTGCCCCTGCTTGGGAGGAGCCGTCACCGACTGTGTGAACTCCGCCTTGCCTGCGCGGACGTTCTTCATAAAGGACTCAAGGCTTTTCAAGCCATCAGCCATTGCTGTGCTTGCACCAGCAGCTATCAAAATTGCAGTCAAAAGACGTTTCATCTTTTCTCCAAAAATTTATCCATTGAGGCAGTGGCTTAGCGAGCGGCACCAAGCAAGAGCCGCCTCGCGATGAAGGAGCATCTCCTCAGTGGGAAGCGCTAACGGGGCTCAGGAAGCATCCCGGTTCGGCACCAGCACATCCCGCTGCCCACTGGAAGTGAGTGAGCTGACCAGCCCGGCCTGCTCCATCTGCTCCAGCAGATTGGCCGAGCGGTTGTACCCAATGCGAAGTTTGCGCTGGACATAGGAAATGCTGGCCTTGCGGTCTTTCAGCACGATTTCAACGGCCTGGTCATAGAGTTCATCTTTCTCGCCACCGCCGCCTTCGCCACCCGCTTCTACGTCACCATCGACCGTTCCGCCTTCCAGAATGCCTTCGATGTAGTCAGGGTCGCCCTGCTCCTTGAGATAAGCGACCACGCGATGCACTTCTTCATCCGACACAAAAGCGCCGTGCACACGGATCGGCTGGCCCGTACCACTGGCCATGTAGAGCATGTCGCCCATGCCCAGCAGAGATTCGGCCCCCATCTGGTCCAGCACAGTGCGGCTGTCGATCTTGCTGCTGACCTGGAAGGCAATACGCGTGGGGATATTGGCCTTGATCAGACCGGTAATCACATCCACGCTGGGGCGCTGGGTGGCCAAAATCAGGTGAATGCCTGCAGCACGCGCCTTCTGAGCCAGACGGGCGATCAGCTCTTCAATTTTCTTGCCCACCACCATCATCAAGTCAGCTAGCTCATCAATGACGATGACTACATGCGGCAAGCGCTGCAGCGGCTCGGGCTCTTCAGGCGTCAAGCTGAAGGGGTTGGGAATCGATTCCTCACGCGCCTTGGCATCATCAATCTTGGTGTTGTAACCAGCCAGATTGCGCACACCCAGCTTGCTCATCAGCTTGTAGCGGCGCTCCATCTCGGCCACGCACCAGTTCAGGCCATTAGCAGCCTGCTTCATATCCGTCACCACGGGGCACAGCAAGTGGGGAATGCCTTCATAGACCGACATTTCCAGCATCTTGGGGTCGATCATCAACAGGCGCACATCGCGGGCCTCAGCCTTGTAAAGCAGAGACAGAATCATGGCGTTGATACCCACGGACTTACCGGAGCCGGTGGTACCCGCCACCAGCACGTGGGGCATCTTGGCCAAGTCAGCCACCACGGGGTTGCCCACGATGTCTTTGCCCAAGCCCATGGTCAGCATGCTCTTGGCATCGTGATAGACCTGTGAGCCCAGCACTTCAGACAGGCGAATCGACTGGCGCTTGGCATTGGGCAGCTCCAGCGCCATGAAGTTCTTGCCCGGAATAGTCTCAATCACCCGCACAGACACCAGCGACAGTGAACGCGCCAGATCCTTGGCCAGATTAACGATCTGCGAACCCTTGACACCTGTGGCCGGCTCAATTTCATAGCGCGTAATGACGGGGCCAGGCATGGCCGCAACCACCCGTACTTCCACGCCAAAGTCTTTCAAACGCTTTTCAATCAGGCGGCTGGTCATCTCCAGCGTCTCGGCAGAGACCGACTCCTGGCGCTGCGGTGCCTCGTCCAGCAAGTCAACCTGCGGCAGCTTGCTGTCGAGGTGATCCGTAAACAGCGGCTTCTGGCGCTCCTTCACCACGCGGGCGCTAGGCTGGGCCGTTTCTTGCAGCACGGGCTCAATAATCTGCACCGGCTGATGCACAGGGACGCGGATTTCGCCATCAGTGCGGTCAAACACGACTTCCTCGCGCTCGCGGGCTGCCTTTTTGCCGACGGAAACATCCTTGGCAATCTCTCGGCGCTCGCGACCAAACTGCACCAGACCATCCAGGCGCGCGCCCAGACCTTCGGCCAAAGAGCCCCATGAAAAGCCAAACACCATGGCCGCACCCAGTACAAAAAGGCAGATGCCAATCAGGCCAGAGCCTGCAAATCCCAGCCATTTGAGGCTATTGAAGCCCATCATGTAGCCAAATACGCCGCCAGCAGGGCCGGGCAACAGGCTTTCAAAGCGATAAAGGCGAGTCCATTCCAGCGCGCAACTAGCCACCATCAAGACAGCCAGACCGCCCCAGAACAGAAAGCGGCGACGCCACAGCGGCATCAGCGCTATTGGCGAGCCATCTTTGTTCACGCCGCCACGCATCCAGCGCACCAGCGATGTGATCCAGGTCTGCACAGAGGCCAGCACCAGCCACCAGATGGACATGCCAAAGCCAAAATAGCAGGCATCGGCGAGCCAGGCGCCAACACGGCCCATCCAGTTTTGAACAAACGGCCTTTGCCCGGCACCAGAAGTGGACCAGGCAGCATCCTGCGGGGAATAGGTCAGCATGGCTGTGAGCCAGAAAACCAGAGCCAGCAGACCAATGAGCAGCAAAACTTCTTGACTGAAGCGAATCACTCCATAGCGCGGAGTCGTTGCCCGGGCTTTGGATTTGCTGGAAGAAGACGCCTTCGAAGCGTTCAATGTGTATGTCATACGCAGGCGCAAGCTTACCTTAGCCCTTTATCCAAGCGGTGATTCGGCCAACACGATTTTCCAGCCTAATGCAAGCACATGCAACAAAGCTGCCAGTCAGCACAAATAAACGCTTACTCACTATCATTTTTAACAATTGCAGTGATTAAAAACAGCAGAGCACACAGTCCTTGATACGGAGCGATACTCCCATACCTTTTCAATGCTTTCATGACTGCGCGCCGGTTGTCGGCCTGCTTATTTTCAGAGTCACGCTTCATGTCCTCCACCAAACACGCACAAGTTCTCATCCTGGGCTCCGGCCCTGCAGGCTACACGGCCGCCGTGTATGCCGCCCGCGCCAACCTTAATCCGCTGCTGATCACCGGCATGGCCCAGGGCGGCCAGCTGATGACCACCACCGAAGTGGACAACTGGCCAGCCGATGTGATGGGCGTGCAGGGTCCCGAGCTGATGCAGCGTTTTCAGGAGCACGCAGAGCGCTTCAAGACTGAAATCGTGTTCGATCACATCAACAAGGTCGACTTCTCCAAGCGCCCCTTCACACTGACTGGCGACAGCGGCACTTACACCTGCGACTCGCTGATTCTTGCCACAGGCGCATCGGCCAAGTACCTGGGCCTGCCTTCTGAAGAAGCATTCATGGGCCGCGGCGTTTCTGCCTGCGCCACCTGCGACGGTTTCTTCTACCGTGAGCAGCCCGTCTGCGTGATCGGCGGCGGCAACACTGCAGTGGAAGAAGCGCTGTACCTGTCCAACATCGCCAGCAAGGTCACTCTGGTGCACCGCCGCGACAAGTTCAAGGCTGAGCCCATTCTGGTAGACAAGCTGATGGCCAAGGTGAAGGAAGGCAAGATCGAGCTCAAGACCCACTTCACGCTAGATGAAGTGCTGGGTGACCAGAGCGGCGTGACAGGTATTCGCATCAAGAGTACCCAAGACGGCCACACTGAAGAAATCAAGTTGCAAGGTGCCTTCATCGCCATTGGTCACCACCCCAACACAGACATCTTCCAGGGCCAGCTGGAGCTGGAAAACGGCTATATCGTCACCCAAGGCGGCCTCAAGGGCTTTGCCACGCAAACTAGCGTGCCCGGCGTTTTTGCCGCTGGCGACTGCCAGGATCATGTGTACCGCCAAGCCATCACCAGCGCCGGCACGGGCTGCATGGCAGCCCTCGACGCACAGCGCTTCTTGGAGCAAGAGTCCTGATCGACAGCAAGCGCTGTTATTAACAGCGCTCACAAAAGCCCTTGAGCTTGGCCTTCTTTGGCCCGCCTCAGGGGCTTTTTGCTGGAAACGCTATAATCGCAGACTTTGCTGAATTCAAGGTAGTACAGACCAAGTGCTTTATGCACTTTGTGCCACCCGGACTTCCGCAATCGGGCTACCGCCACCCATTACAAACTGGCGAGGTGAGGTTGTCGGCACCTTCTGCGCAATGCAGGATGGCAGCGTCGGCAGCCGATTCAACTATCGGAGTGTCCAAATGGCACGCGTATGTGAAGTTACGGGCAAGAAGCCCATGGTGGGCAACAACGTTTCCCACGCAAACAACAAGACCAAGCGTCGTTTCCTGCCTAACCTGCAGTACCGTCGTTTCTGGGTCGAAACAGAAAACCGTTGGGTGCGCCTGCGCGTTTCCAGCGCTGCTCTGCGTTTGATCGACAAGAACGGCATCGACTCCGTGCTCGCAGATATGCGCGCCCGTGGCCAAGCTTAATTTCCACTAAAGGAGAATCAACATGGCTTCCAAAGGCGGACGCGAAAAGATCAAGCTGGCTTCTACTGCTGGCACCGGTCACTTCTACACCACCACCAAGAACAAGAAGACGATGCCTGAAAAGATGTCGATCATGAAGTTCGACCCCAAGGCTCGCAAGCACGTCGAGTACAAGGAAACCAAGCTGAAGTAATTCAGCCTGTTTCTTGAAAAACCGCCTCACGCAAGTGCAGGCGGTTTTTTTATGTCTCAAGTATGGCCCTCAGTTGCGCGGACTCTGACCCAGTTGCAGACAAGCCATCCCCCCCAAATCCTGCATGGCCTGCTCCATCAAGGCATCGACGGCATGGGTGCAGGCCAGCCGCATGCAGTGCTCATAACGACCGGAATTGGAAAACATGCTGCCCGGCGCAATCCTGATGCCCTTACCCAGGGCCGCAGTGAACAGCTCCGAGGTGCGCATTTCTGCGGGAAATTCCAGCCACAGACACAGCCCTCCGGCAGGCAGGCTCATGCGCGTGCCCAAGGGGAAAAACCTGGCCACCAGTCTGGCCATGGATTCACGCTGCTTCTTCAGCTGCAGCCTGAGCTTTTCCAGACTGCGTTGATGCGTGGGCGAGCCCAGCACCTCGGCCACCACGAGCTGCCCCAGCGTCTGGGTATTACGGCTTTGCGCAAATTTGAGCATCTGCACCCGCCCATGCCACTGGCCGCCATTCATCCAGCCCTGGCGCAGACCCGGCGCCAGACTCTTGTTGAAAGCCTGGCAGTAGATCACATGGCCCGAGACACTGTCCCAGGCCTTGAGCGGCTTGACGGCCTGCTGCCCCTCCACGAACAGGCCATAGGAGTCATCCTCAATCAGCGCCGCGCCATGCGCAGCGCACAGGGCGACCAGCCTGGCCTTGTTCTCGTCGGGCATGCGGGCACCCAGCGGCATCTGTAATTCCGGCACCACCACCACGGCCTTCAGCCGTGGCTGGGTCTGAAATGCCAGCTCCAGCGCCTCGATGGACATACCTGTGCGCGGACTGCAGGGAATCTCCAAGGTTTTCAGCTGCAGCGACTCCACCACCTGCAGCAGCCCGTAATAAGTAGGGGACTCGACCGCCACCAGATCGCCTGGCGAGGCCACGGCCGCTAGCGCCAGACTCACTCCTTCCGAATTACCCGTCGTCGCCAGCACATCCACCGGGGCCACGCGTATCCCGGCGGCCAGTGCCCTGCGCGCCATGGCCTGCTGAAACTGGGGATGATTGCCCTGATTGGCCAGCAAAGACCGGCCTTGCGAAAGCAGCGTCGGGTGCTCGCGCAGCAGCCGCGTCACGGTCTTGTTCAGGTAATGGTGGTCGAACAGCGCGGCAGGGGGCGTGCAGCCGCCGATATCCATATACACATCCGCCTGGCGACCACGCTCCAGCAGCAGCGAAATATGCTCGTTGATGCCCACAAAATGCGCATAGGGGTTGGGCTGCACAGGCTGACTCAGGTCGGGCTCGCTGGTCAGAGGCACTGCGGCAACGGCACCCGTTTCGCGCACGAAATAGCCCACGCGAGGCCGGGCTTCCAGATAGCCGTTCTCTTCCAAATAGCGCAGCACCTGCAAAGCCGTGGACAAGCTGACCTCATGCCGCACCATCAGCTCTCGCACCGAGGGCATGCGCTCGCGGGGTTTCAAGGTTCCCAGCGCTATGGCGGCGCTGTAGTTGGCAGCCAGCCGCTGGTACAACGGCAATGCCGGGCTATTGGCCTGGCTGCTGGCGAATGACGATTCAAGAATAGCGGGAGTCAGCATGGTGACGGTGCGAGCTGCTGGGCCTGCATCATGCCAGCAAGACCTGTTCTGCAACAGATACAGATTCAGCGCAAACCAGGCAGAACAGAGCAGCGCCGATCTGCACTGATACGCCTTGGCAATTGCTGCGCTGTACCTGTTGCGCAAGCCACGTCAAACCTACGCTTGAGGCCTGGAACACTTTTGACAACAATCCCATGCATTGCCCTCAAAGCACACCATCACAGTACCGGCTTCGCACCGGTCAGGCATTGTCACTGCATCTGCCGCCAGGCCACGAACTGTTCTGCCAACAAGGACCGTTGCAACTAGCCATCGGCCCCTTGAGCTTTACCGACAACCATTTCGGCCAGCTCATGGTGCTACACACAGGCCAAAGCTGGCGCTCACCTTCAAATACCTGGATACAGCTGAGCACCCGGCAAGCGGGTCATGCCCAAGTGCAGGTTCATCAGCCCCAAATGCAGAAAAGCTGCACTACCCCTATCGAAGAAGCAGTGCAGCTTGCTAAAAATGACCCGCCTCAGGGCATGAACACCACACTAGCCAAAACCTGGTGGCAAGTACTGAGCTTGCGCAGTCTCAGATGGCGCAGCTTCAGGCGCGGGCAGCGCGCAGTTTGACCGAGAAGTCTTTGAGCGCGGCAATACCACTGGCCTCGGCGCGCTGGCACCAGGCCTGCAGCTGACTGGTCAGCTGCTCACGGCTCAGCGTGGTGTTCAGCCACAGCTGGCGCAGCTCTTCACGCATGGTCAGCATCTGATCAATCACCGGATGGGCGGCCCGCGCCTGCGCCAGCTGGCCTTGTGCGCGCTCTGGCACTTTTTCTGCATCACGATGCAACCAGCGCTGAACCCCCTTGAGCAAAGACACATCAGACTTTTGCGCCTGCTTTTGCTTGAGCAAGTCCAGCTCTTGCTGGACAGCAGAGCGCACGCCACGCGCATAGCGGGCCATGACTTCGTAGCGGTTGGCGATGATGGCTTCCAGCGTCAACTCATCAGCAACCGACTTGACCGCCCCCATGCGCAGGCGCGGCGGCGTCTTCTTGACCTTGGCCCAGCCCAGCTTCTGCATGATGCTGATATAGAGCCAGCCAATATCAAATTCATAGGGCTTGACCGAGAACTTGGCCGATGTTGGATACGTATGGTGGTTGTTGTGCAGCTCTTCGCCACCAATGATGATGCCCCAGGGCGACAGGTTGGTGGAGGCGTCCGTTGCCTCGTAATTGCGATAGCCCCAGAAATGGCCAATGCCATTGACCACGCCAGCGGCCCAGAAGGGAATCCAGACCATCTGTACCGCCCAGATGCTCATGCCAATGACGCCGAACAGCGCCACATTCAAAATCAGCATCAACGTGGGGCCCCAGGCCGAGTGTTTGGAGTACAGATTGCGCTCCAGCCAGTCATCGGGCGTGCCATGGCCGAACTTCTTGATTGTTTCCGTATTCTTGGCTTCGCTGCGGTACAGCTCAGCGCCTTCGCGCATGACTTTGCTCAGGCCACGCGTCTGCGGGCTGTGAGGGTCATCCACGGTTTCACACTTGGCGTGGTGTTTGCGGTGAATGGCCACCCATTCCTTGGTCACCATGCCCGTACCCAGCCAAAGCCAGAAACGGAAGAAATGGGAAGGCACAGGCCCCAGATCCAGAGCCCGGTGCGCCTGACTGCGGTGCAGAAAAATCGTGACACCCGCAATCGTGAAATGGGTGGTGATCAAGGTGTACAGCAGCAACTGCCACCATGACAAATCCCACAGGCCGTTGGCCATCCATTCCACGACTTCATTCCAGAGCAAGCCAATATCCAGCGACATAAATAACAAAGCCTTTGGCAAAAAACCATGCTCCACCTTATAAAGCACGGTCGTGCAATTTTAAGTGAGCTGCTTACAAGCCTACTGCTGACACCCTGACAGCTGATACCAGATTTGCACTGAAGTTACGCCTTCTTCACCCAAACAGCGGCGAAAAATCCGTCAGTTTCGTGCTGATGCGGCCACAGGCGCAGATAGCGCTTGCCGTCATCTCCACCGCTGCACAGCTTGTCGCCATCAGCAATCTTCAGCTGCTCCAGCACATCGGCAGCATTCAAGGGCTCAAACTCAGGGTGTGCAGCACTGAAGGCTTCGGCAATGGCTTCGTTTTCCTGCGGCAGGATGGAGCAAGTAGCGTAGATCAGGCGGCCACCGGCCTTGACCAGACGGGAGCTGCTTTCCAGGATCGAAGCTTGCTTGACAGTCAGTTCTTCCACAGCCTTGGGGCTTTGGCGCCACTTCAGGTCAGGGTTGCGGCGCAAGGTACCCAGGCCCGAGCAAGGCGCATCCACCAGCACGCGGTCAATCTTGCCGGCCAAGCGCTTGACGCGTTCATCACGCTCATGGGCAATGGCTGCAGGGTGCACATTGGACAGACCCGAGCGCGCCAGACGTGGCTTGAGTGCATCCAGGCGGTGACCCGACACGTCAAACGCATACAGGCGACCGGTATTGCGCATGGAAGCGCCGATGGCCAGCGTCTTGCCGCCGGCACCGGCGCAAAAGTCCACCACCATCTCGCCGCGCTTGGCATCCAGCATCAGCGCCAGCAGTTGCGAGCCTTCATCCTGCACCTCGATGGCACCGCGATTGAAGGCATCGACCTTGGCCAGCGCAGGCTTGCCATCGACACGCAGACCCAGTGGCGAGAACGGTGTGGGCTTGGCCTTGATGCCAGCTTTTTCCAGTTCTTTGCGCACTTCAGCGGGCTTGTCGTTCAGGGCGTTGACGCGCAAGTCCAGCGGCGCAGCCTTTTCCATGCTCTCGGCCAAGGCCCAGAATTCGTCACCCACCTGTGCCTTGAGCGGCTCAACCAGCCACTCGGGCAGGTTGTGGCGGTGCGATTCCATCAGCTCTTCAGGCTTGATATTGTCGCAAGCGTCCAGCCACTTGAGTTCCTGAGGCGTCAGCGCAGCCTTGATAAAGGTCTCGCTGTCCTGGCCGTCCTTGTTCTTGGCGTTGCCTTGCTTCTTGGCCTGCTCGCGCAGGACGGCGGCAAAGCCGAGGATGGCAAGACGGCGCTCACGTGCGCCGCTTCCCGAATGTGCCAGGCCTTCAAACAGCAGCTTCTTGCGCAGCACGGTGTAAGTGGTTTCGGCCAGAGTGGCGCGCTCACGCGGACCAAGGTAACGGTTTTCGCGAAAGAAGTAAGACACCACGGAATCGGCAGCGTGTTCAAAAGTCATGGCGCGTTTGACGAGTTCAGCGCAAGCGTCGAGAAGCTGTTTGGGATGCATAACCCCAATTGTCCCACTGTCACCCTAGCCTTGGCTTGCGCCAGAAATCTATGGCCCTCAAGCGTCAACGAAGATTCATAGTAAAAACAGTCTCTAGCCCTTTTAGAGCATGCACTAACCGCTCATCTTTTTAAAACATCATGTCCGACCACAACCTGCCGCCCCTCATCACCACCCCGCCCGGCCTGTACGAACATTACAAAGGCATGCCCTATGAAGTGATTGGCACCGTGCGCCACAGCGAGACGCTGGAGCCCCTGACGCTGTACCGCGCCCTGTATGGCGAGCGTGGCCTGTGGGTGCGCCCTGCCGCCATGTTTAATGAAACTGTGATGATTGATGGCGTGGAGCAGCCGCGTTTTCGCCGCCTGCCGGAAGATCAGCAGAAATCTGCATAAAAAAAATGCTCTAGCGCTTATTCAATAAGCGCTAGCAGCTATCAAATCTGATTTAGCTCTTGATCAGATCAAGCACAGCACGCGGGTAAATGGCGTGCTCTTGCACCAGCACGCGCGCGGCCAGCAGATCGGCCGTATCGCCGGGCAGCACAGGCACCACGGCCTGCTCCAGAATCGGGCCCACATCCAGCTCGGCCGTCACACGGTGCACGGTGCAGCCTGCAAACTTGCAGCCTGCATCGATGGCACGCTGATGGGTGTGCAGACCCGTAAAGGCGGGCAACAACGAGGGGTGGATGTTGATGAGGCGGCCTTCGTAATGCGCCACAAAGCCGGGGGTCAGAATGCGCATAAAGCCAGCCAGCACCACCAGATCAGGCGCATGGCGGTCAATCACCTGCATCAGTTCGACATCAAACGCCTCGCGGCTATCAAACTGTTTGTGATCCAGCACCTCGGTGGCGATGCCGTTATCGCGCGCAAAGACCAGTCCTTTGGCCTCAGCTTTATTGCTGACCACGGCCGCGACCCGGGCGTTGTACTGCTTTGCCCAGTTCTGCTGCTGGGATGCACGCACAATGGCGGCCATGTTCGAGCCGCCGCCCGAGATCAGGATCACGATGTTTTTCATGGGCGGCGATTGTCGCATTGACGGGCTAACCCTTGGTGGCTTGCAGCCGTTCCCGTGCGCCGTTCTAGACTTTTGAGGAGACAACATGCCTTTTGACCCACGCAATATCCCTCTCACTCCCATTGAGGCCCGCGTTCTGGCCACGCTGATGGAAAAAGCCCGCACCGTGCCGGACAGCTATCCGCTCACGCTCAACAGCCTCATCACCGGCTGCAACCAGAAGTCCAGCCGCGACCCGGTGATGGAAATCAGCGAAGGCGAAGCCCAGGAGGCGCTGGACAACCTGCGCATGAAGACGCTCGCCGTGCAGATCAGCGGCTCCCGCTCTACCCGCTGGGAGCACAACTTTCCCCGCGGCATCGGCGTGCCCGACCAATCCGCCGTGCTGCTGGCCCTCTTGATACTGCGCGGCCCCCAGACGGCAGGCGAGCTGCGCATCAACTCCGAACGCTGGCACCGCTTTGCCGATATCTCCTCGGTCGAGGCGTTTCTGGACGAACTGCGCGAGCGCAGCGAAGAAAAAGGCGGCCCGCTCGTCGTACTGCTGCCCCGTACGCCTGGCGCCCGCGAATCGCGCTGGGCCCATCTGCTCTGCGGCCCGGTCGATGTCGCCGCCCTGCAAAACGCAGCCAGCGCCAGCGGTGGCACGGGCGGCGGCAATGCATCTGCTCTGCAACAACGCGTGGATACGCTGGAAGCGGAAGTGGCCCAGTTGCGCGCCACCGTGCAGATGCTGTGCGAATCACTGGGGGTGGAGCCACCTGCCATCCAGACAGCACCAGCTGAGTAAGCCAGCGCATTGAAATTGATAGCTGCTAGCGCTTGATGAATAAGCGCTAGAGGCGTATTTCACTCAACCGCCAAAAAACCGACGCGACCCAAGCCAGGGACAGCAGGGCCGCCATCCCCCTGAGGGGACGGCCCAAAGCGCCTCAGGGGGTCAACAACCTCGGGGGAACCCTTCCTTGTCACGACCCGGACAGGAAGAAAAAGAACGTGCGTGCTACAAAACATCCAGATTTTCTGGAGACACCGCATGGACTTGGCATTCACCCCTGAAGAACAGGCTTTTCGCGAAGAAATCCGCACCTGGGTGCGGGCAAATCTGCCCGAAGATATTGCGCACAAGGTGCGTAACGATCTGCACCTGACGCGTGACGACATGCAGCGCTGGGCCAAAATTCTGGGCAAAAAAGGCTGGCTCGGCTACGGCTGGCCCACGGAATTTGGCGGCCCCGGCTGGTCGGCCGTGCAAAAGCACTTGTTCGAGGAAGAATGCGCGCTGGCCTGCACGCCGCGCATCGTGCCCTTTGGCCCGGTGATGGTGGCGCCCGTCATCATGGCCTATGGCACGCCCGAGCAGCACAAGCGCTTTCTGCCCGGCATTGCCAGCGGTGAAGTCTGGTGGAGCCAAGGCTACTCCGAACCCGGCTCAGGCTCTGACCTGGCCAGCGTTAAAACCCGCGCCGAGCGCGTGGGTGACAAATACATCGTCAACGGCCAGAAGACCTGGACCACGCTTGGCCAGTACGGCGAGTGGATCTTCTGCCTGGTGCGCACCAGCAACGAGGGCAAGCCCCAGACCGGCATCAGCTTCTTGCTGATCGACATGAAATCCCCCGGCGTGACCGTGCGGCCCATCAAGCTGCTGGATGGCGGCCATGAAGTCAACGAAGTCTTCTTCGATAACGTGGAAGTACCCGCCGACCAGTTGATCGGCGAAGAAAACAAGGGCTGGACCTACGCCAAGCATCTGCTGAGCCACGAGCGCACCAATATTGCGGACGTGAACCGCGCCAAGCGTGAGCTGGAGCGTGTCAAGCGCATTGCCAAGGCCGAAGGCGTGTGGGAAGACCAGCGCTTCCGCGACCAGATCGCCCTGCTGGAAATTGATGTGATCGCGCTGGAGATGCTGGTGCTGCGCGTTCTCTCGGCCATGAAGTCGGGCAAGAACCCACTGGACATTGCCGGCCTGCTCAAGATCAAGGGCAGCGAGATTCAGCAGCGCTATGCCGAGCTGATGATGCTGGCCGCGGGCCCCTACGCCCTGCCCTATGTGCAGGAAGCCATGGAGGCAGGCTACCAGGGCGACTTCCCCGGCGGCGTGCTCAGCAACGCCCCTCTGGCCGCCACCTATTTCAATATGCGCAAGACCACCATTTACGGCGGCTCGAACGAGGTGCAACGAAACATCGTGGCTCAGACGGTTCTTGGCTAAAGGCCACAGGAGACAAATATGGATTTCGATTTTTCCGACGACCAGCAACAACTGCGTGATGCCGTGGCCCGCTGGGTCGATAAGGGCTACACCTTTGAGCGCCGCCAGAGCATTGCAAAACAAGGTGGCTTTTCCCGCGAGGTCTGGAACGAGCTGGCCGAGCTGGGACTGACGGCTCTCACCGTGCCCGAGCAATACGGCGGTCTGGGCCAAGGCGCAGTCGATGTGATGGTGGTGATGGAAGAACTGGGCCGCGGACTGGTGATGGAGCCGCTGACTCAGGCTTTTGTAGCCAGCGCCCTGCTCAGCCAGTTTGGCAGTGAGGCTGTCAAGCAAAGCTGGCTGCCCCAGATTGCAGCGGGCGAGAAACTGGTCGTGCTCGCATCTCAGGAGCGCAAAGCGCGCTACCGTCTTGATGTTTGCGATGCAAAGGCGAGTAAAACTGCCAATGGCTATACGGTAGACGCTACCAAAAACATCGTTCTTGCCGGTGACAAAGCCTATGCCTTCATCGTGCCTGCCCAGCTGGACGGCAAAATTGCGCTCTTCCTCGTCGAAAACGGTGCCGAAGGGGTGTCAACCAAGGCTTATGTCACTCAGGATGAAGCCCGCGCCGCCGATCTGATCTGCAAGGCAGTGCCCGCCACGCTGATCACCAACAACGGCCTGGCCGCACTGACGTTGGCGCAGGACGTGGCCAACGCCGCATTGTGCGCCGAAGGTGTCGGCGTGCTGGAGCAAACACTTAAGCTCACCACCGAGTACATGAACCAGCGCAAGCAGTTCGGCGTACCCATTTCCAGCTTTCAGGCCCTGCGCCACCGCGTGGCCGACATGAAGATGCAGCTGGAGCTGGCCCGCTCCATGAGCTATTACGGCACGCTCAAGCTAAGCGCCCCGGCAGAAGAGCGCCATTTGGCCATCGCCCGCGCCAAGGTGCAGCTGGGCCAGTCCATGCGCTACGTGGGCCAGCAGTCTGTGCAGTTGCATGGCGGCATTGGTGTGACCGATGAATACGTGGGCAGCCACTACTTCAAGCGCCTGACGCAGATGGAAATGACGGGCGGCGACACCCTGCACCATCTGGGCACCGTGTCTGCGCACATGCAGGACAGCGCTGGCGTTTTTGCCTAGAAATTCGCAGAAATACACAGCAAATCACGGCAACTGCATTCAACATAAAAGTAAAAGTCAACAGCACGCTACGGCGTGCTGTTTTGCTTTTGGCATGCGCTATGCACAGCCCTGCGCTTCCTATGATCTTTGCGCCATTCACAAGATCAAGGAGACACGCATGAGCACGCAAGACACCGAAAAGTACCTGCTGGAGTCCATCCACCTGGCCATGGGCAACGTCAAAGGCCGCGAACGCGCCACCTGGCCCTTCGGAGCCGTTCTGGTGCGTGACGGCCAGGTGCTGGCCCGCGCCGTCAATCAGGTCGAAGAGTTGTGCGACCCTTCGGCCCACGCCGAGATGCAGGCTCTGCGCATTGCCGCCAAGGAGCAAGGCAGCACCGATCTGTCCGGCTCGGTGATGTATGCCAGCGGCTACCCCTGCACCATGTGCCACACGGCCATGCTGCTGGCCGGGGTGAAGAAGGTCTTTGTCGCCTACTCCAACGAAGAGGGCGAGCCCTATGACCTGTCTGCCTCCCGTGGCTACGACGAGCTGGCTCGCCCCGAAGACAAGCGCGAGATGCCCGTCATCAACCACCGCGTGCGTGATACGGGTGAGGACCTGTACGAAGCATGGCAAAAAGCCGTGGATGAAAATCGCGCCACCGTCTAAGCAGTACAAGCGTTAGGCGCTATCAAAAACAAAGCCCTGAATGATGAGTTCAGGGCTTTGTTGTTTTCAGCACAGCGGTTTCAGGTCAGCAGATAGTCCACCGGCTTGAGGGGTGGCGGCACCTGCGGGTCGCCCAGCGACTGGCTCAGGCTGATCTCAATGCCACGGCACATGGAGTCCAGCGCCAGATCGTTGCTTTCCATGCCAAAAGGCTCTTCCAGCTCATCGCCCAGTGCATCAAGACCGTAGAAGGTATAGGCCACGATGCCCACCACAAAGGGGGTCATGAAGCCTGTGATATCCACCAAACCAAAGGGCAGCAAGAAGCAGTACAGGTGCGCCGTGCGGTGCAGCAGCAAGGTGTAAGAGAAAGGAATTGGCGTGTTCTGAATGCGCTCGCAAGATGCCGCAGCCGAGGTGAATCCGCTAAGCGTCCTGTCAATTGACACCGCCAGACAAGGATCGATGCGCTTGTCCTTCAGGCATTTCCCCAGGTCCTGCCCCATGGCCAGAACAATGGCATCTGTGCGCTGGCCCAGCGGCAATTGCTTCAGGCCCAGCCATTCGTCATCGGTCAGCCATTGCTGGGCCGCCGTATCCTCTTTCAGACCGCGCAGCTGGGCGCGCAGCGCGTGGGCAAAGGCCACGGCGCGGTGCACCATGCGCACGCGCACATCGTTGGCCCGCTGGCGCGGGTCAATGGGGTGATCGGATTCAATCAGACTCTGACACTGGCGCGACAGGGTGCGCGCGTAGATGACGATTTCGCCCCAGAGCTTGCGCCCTTCCCAGTAGCGTGAGTAGGCGGTGTTGTTGCGAAAACCCAGAAAAATCGCCAGAGGCAGACCGATCAGCGTGAACGGGATCGGCGTGATGGGAATCTTGGTGTGAAACAAGGTGCCGTGGGCCACCGTGACGATGACGGCAAGCACGATGTTCACGGCCAGCACACTTTTGATGCGTTGCAGCACCGAGCCCCGGACAATCCAGAACAGCCTGAAGCCCGATGGGCGATCTCTGACGATCATGAAAACCTAGATAGGTGTAAACCCTAATTCAATCACAGACCCTTGGAGCTTTCAGCCAGCGCAGCAAACTCCCACTATCTTGCTCAACTGCGCCAGCGCGAGCCACGCGGCACGTGGGCGACGAGAAACTCCATCTGGTCGGCCAGAATGCGGCGGTTTCTCAAAATGAAGTCTTCCCACAGCGTGGGGGTGTAGGGGGTGTAGAGCAGCGGCATGCGCGCCTGCTCAGGTGTTCTGGCGCCCTTGCGGTGATTGCAGGAACGGCAGGCGGTGACCAGATTCATCCAGGTGTTCTGGCCGCCGACACTGGCGGGAAGAATATGCTCGCGCGTCAGATCGCCCTCATGGAACTGGCGCCCGCAATAGGCGCAGACGCAGTGGTCACGCGTAAAGAGCTTGCCGTTGGTCAGACCCGGCAGCAACTCGTGCGGGTTGATACTGGGCATGCCCTTGGTGCCAATGATGGAGTTGATGTGAATGACTGACTGCTTGCCGGTCACCGTATTGTGGCCACCCCGAAAGCAGGCGATTTCGACACCGGCTTCCCAGCGCACATCTTCAGCTGCATAGTGCAGCGCCGCTTGCTCCAGCGTTACCCAGGACTGCGGCAGCCCCTGGGCTGTCAGCTTCAAGACTTTCACAACACGCCTCCAGTCAGTCAACAAGACCACAGAAAACGGCAGAGCGTCTTGGCGCTCTTTTGCAGCCTCCTCAGCTGCATGGATTGAAGCAATATACTCTGAAATTATGTCAAATAGACGGCTTGCGCCGCATGCATAGGCGCTAGCTGCTACAAATAACAAAGCAGCCCATGAAGATTTTTCGCGGTATAAATCATCCCGGACTGGCCCCCGCCTGCGCCGTGACCATTGGCAATTTTGATGGTGTGCACCGGGGACATCAAGCCATGCTCGGCCTGCTCAAGGCAGAAGCCGCCCAGCGTGGTATTCCCAGCTGCGCGATGACCTTTGAGCCGCACCCGCGCGACTACTTTGCGCAAAAGCTGGGCAAGCCCGAGCTGGCACCGGCCCGCGTGGGAACGCTGCGCGACAAGCTCAGCCAGCTGGAAATCTGCGGGGTCGATCAGGTCGTGATCCTGCCCTTCAACGAGTCCCTGGCCAGCCAGCGCCCCGAAGACTTTATTCAGGATGTACTGATTTCTGGCCTGGGTGCCAGATACGTGCTGGTGGGCGATGATTTCCGCTTTGGCAACAAGCGCGCTGGCGACTACGCCATGCTGGACAACGCAGGGCAGGCTCTGGGCTTTGATGTGGCGCGCATGAACAGCTATGAGGTCCACGGCCTGCGCGTGTCCAGCACCGAGGTGCGTGCAGCCCTGGCGGCCGGCGACATGCAGCAGGCCGCCAAGCTGCTGGGCCACCCCTACAGAATTTCGGGCCATGTGGTTCATGGCCGCAAACTGGGCCGCAAGCTGGCCGAATCCCAGGACGGTGCCAACGACGGCTTTCGCACCCTGAACCTGCGTTTTGATCACTGGAAGCCAGCAGCCAGCGGCATTTTTGCGGTGCTGGTGCATGGACTGTCGGACCAGCCGCTGCGCGGCGTGGCCAACCTGGGCGTGCGCCCTTCTCTGGACCCCACTGACATCAACGGCGGACGCGTGCTGCTGGAGACCCACTGTTTTGATTGGCCCGCACAGCTGGGAGGGGAAGGTGCCTACGGTAAAATCATCCGCGTGGAACTTCTGCACAAACTGCACGACGAGCTGAAGTATGACAGTCTCGATGCCCTGACGGCAGGCATCGCCAAGGACTGCGATGACGCGCACGCGTTTTTCGCCTCCGGCCACACGCCGTCTCATACTTCCGCACATACAGAGACTCGTCGCCAGACCACGCGCGACCGAATTTGACGCTCGCTGCTCGCTCGCCATAGGCGCGGCAGCGCATCTGGCGCTCACCTCATCATTCACGCCCAGGCAGCTCTGCCCGGGCCCAGTATTGCTCTCAAGGTTTCCCATGTCTGATTCGAAGTCCAACAAGCCCGAAGCGTCCGTCTATCGCGCCACGCTGAACATGCCCGACACCCCCTTCCCCATGCGCGGCGACCTGCCCAAGCGCGAGCCGGCATGGGCCAAGGAGTGGGAAGATCAGGGTACCTATCAAAAGCTGCGCGTGGCACGCAAGGGCGCGCCCATGTTCATCTTGCATGACGGCCCTCCCTACGCCAACGGCAAGATCCACATCGGCCATGCCGTGAACAAGATCCTGAAGGACATGATCGTCAAGAGCCGCCAGCTGGAAGGTTTTGACGCGCGCTACGTGCCCGGCTGGGACTGCCACGGTCTGCCCATCGAAAACGCCATCGAAAAGCTGCACGGCCGCAACCTGCCCCGCGACGAGATGCAGGCCAAGAGCCGCGCCTTTGCCACCGAGCAGATCGAGCAGCAGATGGTCGACTTCAAGCGCCTGGGCGTGCTGGCCGACTGGGACCACCCCTACAAGACCATGAACTACGCCAACGAGGCGCTGGAGCTTCGTGCCTTGAAGCAGGTGATGGAGCGTGGTTTTGTGTACCGAGGCCTGAAGCCCGTGTACTGGTGCTTTGACTGCGCCTCTTCGCTGGCCGAATTCGAAATCGAATACCAGGACAAGCAAAGCCAGACGCTGGATGTGATGTTCCCCGCTGCCGAGCCTGCCAAGCTGGCCGCAGCCTTTGGCCTGCCCCAGCTGAACAAAGAAGCCTTCATCGTCATCTGGACGACCACGGCCTGGACCATCCCGGCCAATCAGGCGCTGAACGTCAACCCCGATCTGGAATACAGCCTGGTCGACACCGAGCGCGGCCTGCTGATTGTGGCCTCTGCACTAGTCGAAAAATGCCTGACCCGCTGGAAGCTGGAAGGCACCGTAGTCGCCACCGCTCAGGGCAAGGCACTCGATCACATGCCCTTCAAGCACCCGCTGGCCCATGTGGACAAGGGTTTTGACCGCATCTCGCCCGTGTACCTGGCCGACTACGCCACCGCCGACGACGGTACCGGTATCGTGCACTCGGCCCCTGCCTACGGCGTGGATGACTTCAACAGCTGTGTCAGCAATGGCATGGACTACAAAGACATCCTGAACCCCGTGCAGGGCAACGGCGTGTACGCAGCCGATCTGCCCATGTTCGGCGGTCAGTACATCTGGAAGGCTGTGCCCGTCATTCTGGATGCGCTGAAAGTCGCCAACCGTCTGATGGACACCACCAGCCTGGAGCACAGCTACCCCCATTGCTGGCGCCACAAGACGCCCGTCATCTACCGCGCTGCAGCGCAATGGTTCATTCGCATGGATGAAGGCGAAGGCGTGTTCACCGACCCCGCCCAGAAGCCTGAAAAGACCCTGCGCCAGATCGCGCTGGACGCCATTGAGCAGACCAATTTCTACCCTGAAAACGGCCAGGATCGCCTGCGTTCCATGATCGCCGGTCGCCCCGACTGGTGCATCTCGCGCCAGCGTTCGTGGGGCGTGCCCATCCCCTTCTTCCTGCATGTGGACACGGGTGCTCTGCACCCCCGCACCATGGAGATCCTCGACCAGGCAGCCGACATGATCGAGCAAGGCGGCATCGAGGCCTGGAGCCGCGTGACCACCGAAGAAATCTTGGGCGCTGAAGAAGCCAAGCAATACACCAAGAGCACCGACATTCTGGAAGTCTGGTTCGACTCTGGCAGCACCTTCTGGCATGTGATGCGCGGCACGCACAACGACATGCACCACGACCAGGGCCCGGAAGCCGATCTGTACCTGGAAGGTCATGATCAGCACCGCGGCTGGTTCCACTCTTCGCTGCTGCTGGCCTCGGCCATCTTTGGCCGCGCGCCCTACAAGGGCCTGCTGACCCATGGTTTCACCGTGGACGGTCAGGGCAAGAAGATGTCCAAGTCCGTGGGCAACACCGTGGCGCCGCAAGACGTCAGCAACAAGATGGGCGCTGAAATCATCCGCCTGTGGGTGGCTGCAACCGATTACTCGGGCGACCTGGGTATCGACGACAAAATTCTGGCCCGCGTGGTGGATGGCTACCGCCGCATCCGCAACACGCTGCGCTTCTTGCTGGCCAACGTCAGCGACTTTGACGTGACCACCGATGCCGTTGCCTATGGCGACATGCTGGAGATCGACCAGTACGCACTGGCCCGCGCTGCGCAACTGCAAAAGGAAATCATCGGCCACTATCAGGTCTATGAGTTCCACCCGGTGGTCGCCAAGATTCAGCTGTTCTGCTCGGAAGATCTGGGCGGCTTCTATCTGGACGTGCTCAAGGATCGCCTGTACACCAGTGCGCCCAAGAGCCTGGCCCGCCGCTCGGCCCAGACCGCGCTGCACCAGATCACCCACGCGCTGCTGCGCTGGATGGCTCCGTTCCTGTCCTTCACCGCCGAAGAAGCCTGGAAGATCTTTGGCAACGGCGAAACCATCTTCCTGGAGAAGTTCACCGACCTGCCCGAAGGCGACGAAGCCCTGCTGGCCAAGTGGACGCGCCTGTGCGAAATCCGCAACGTGGTCAACAAGGACATCGAGAACGTGCGCGCTGACGGCAAGCTGGGCTCGTCCCTGCAGGCCGAAATCACGCTGTCCGCACAGCCCGAAGACCTGGCTCTGCTGCAATCGCTGGCGGATGACCTGAAGTTTGTCTTCATCACCTCCGCCGCCAACGCGGTGGCTGGCGATGCATTGCAAACCACGGTCAAGGTGAGCGAGAACGCCAAGTGCGAGCGCTGCTGGCACTACCGCGAAGATGTGGGAGTGAACCCCGAGCACCCCACCCTGTGCGGCCGTTGCGACAGCAATCTGCATGGCGATGGTGAAGTGCGCACCAAGGCCTAAGCCTTTAAAAAGTGAGCTGCCAGCGTCTGCTGGCAGTCTCTTTCAACATCAAACCATGCTGAAACCTTTTTAAATCGGGCGCTAGCCGCTATCAAAAAACATTAGCAAAGAGCTGTCATGAGCAACACCCAGACATCTTCCGCAGGCTTTGGCCGAATCTGGCCCTGGCTTTTGTGGGCGCTTGTCATCATCGGCGTGGACCAGATCACCAAGCAGATCATCCTGGCCCATTACCAGCTTGGGGACTGGACACCCGTCACCAGCTTCTTCAACATCGTGCGCGCACACAACACGGGCGCAGCCTTCTCCTTTCTGGCAGATGGCAGCGGCTGGCAGCGCTGGTTCTTTGTGGGCATTGGCGTCATCGCCACCGTGCTTATCGTCTGGCAGTTGCGCAAGAATCCCAACGAGAAAATGTTCTGCCTGTCGCTGTCCAGCATTCTGGGTGGCGCCATTGGCAACGTGGTTGACCGTCTGCAGCACGGCTATGTGGTGGACTTTCTGGACTTCTTCTGGGGCCGTAGCCACTTCCCAGCCTTCAACGTGGCGGACATGGCCATCACGCTAGGCGCTGTTTTGCTGATTCTGGATGAAATCCTGCGCGCGAAACGCGCCAAGAATCAAGCCTGAACAAAAGGCTAAGCCCACGACTAATAAGCGCTAGCTGCTATCTTTTAAAAAGCCGCAACCCACTGGGTTTGCGGCTTTTTTTATGGCATCTCGTACTCAGGAGTATTGGCCCAGACCAGTTGCCCATCCTTCCAGTAACGCACCGAAATAGGGGTGGTTTGATAGCAGGTATCCCGCACCCAGTCGGCCAGCGCCAGCGTCTGTGCTTTCTCGGGGATGACGAAGGGGTCACGCTCTTGCCTGGCATTGAACTGCACCATAGACCCCGCCGCACAATCCTCGGCAGGCCGCCCCTTACGCGCCGCAAACTGCTGCGGCCTGGACAACTCCAGAGTCAGCTGGCCCGTCAGGCTCAGGGCATTGACCCATAGCCCGCCCACCTCTACCGGCACGGGAAAGCGAATGTCCTGCACCGTGCGCAAATCAGGCTGGCCGTCAGCGCGTTCCACGCCGCCTTCTGGTATATCGCGATACACATGGCTGCCCGCTGGCACGGTGATATCACCCCAGACCACCGCGCGAGTCAGTGTGATGTGCATCAGCCGCTCCTGCTCGGCCATCTGCGCATCGCTATAGCGCTGGCTCAACGCCGTCTGCACCAGCATCACCCCCGTCGATATGGGCAGCACGGACAAGACCACGGCCACAATCCATTGCCACACCGCAAGCGGCGGCCTTGGCGTGCCGCGCCGCTCATGCCACAGCCGCCAGCCCCACCAGCCCAGCAAACCGACAGCCAGCAATAGCGCCAGTAGCATCAAGAAAAGGCCTGCAACGGCAGCGCCTGGAACAGCAGGAATCATGAAGAACCCGTTTTGATGACAAGCCGCACAGGCAACGCCTGGATATTCTTGCGATGGAGGCTCTGCATCACAAGGAATCTTTCACGTATTCAAGGCTTGGCATCGGCCTGAGCCTGCAGCCAGTCCAGAAACTGGCGCAGATGGCGCGGCTTGTCCGAGTCCAGCGGCACCAGGGCCTGAAAGCTGCCGCCGCGCATGGCGACTTCAGGAAAAGGTGCCAGCAGGCGTTGCTGCTGGATATCGTTGCTCAAGGTCGGCAGCGGCCCCACGCCATAGCCCAGACCGTCCATCACCGCCTGCAGGCTGACGAAGAAATGGTCGAAACGCAGCACCTGCACAGGCCGCAGATCGGGCTGGCCAGCCATCTGCAACCAGGTTTCCCAATCTCCGGGCCGGGTCTCCGCCGCCAGCCAGATGGTCTTAGCCAGATCCTTGGCGGACTTCAGCGGCTTTTGCTGCCACAGCGCCGGGCTGACGATCACGGTGTTGGTCTCGGTATAAAGCGGCAGCACCTCGTAATGACCGGCCTCGATAGGGCCGCGGCGAATCGCCACGTCAAAGCTGCCCTTGAGCGCAGGTTCGGTACTGAAGGCGGTGGAGACGCGCACTTCGATGCCCCGGTACAGCGCATGAAAAGCCGCCAGACGCGGAATCAGCCAGCGCATGGCCATGGTGGCCGGCGCATTCACGCGTATGACTTTCTCCGTCGCTCGCTTGCCGTAGCGCCTAGCCGCATCGCCGATATGGTCGAACGCCTGGCTGATTTCGCGTGCAAACGCCTTGGCATGCGGCGTGGCCACCATACGCTGACCCTCTTTGCGAAACAGGGACTGGCCCAGTGCTGCCTCCAGCAGTGCGATCTGGCGGCTGACGGCGCCATGGGTCAGATGCAGCTCCTTGCCCGCCTCGGTAAAGCTGTTGGCCCGGGCGGCGACTTCGAACACGCGCAAAGCATGCAAAGGGGGAAGTTGATGTGGCATGAGGGCGTAGTGGATAAGGCTTTGATGAAAGCTGCATGACTTTATCCGTGATCTTTTATCACGCCTATCGCATTATTTGTCGATAGTGTTCACAAAGCGCACTGCCTAAGCTGCAAGGCATGAAACACCTACACATCAACCAACGCGGCTATCAGCTGCCTGCCTCCCCCACCGTCATCGTCTGCATAGACGGCTGCGAGCAGGAGTACATCAACCAGGCCGTGCAGGCCGGCGTGGCACCGTTCTTTGCCAGCTTGCTGAAAAAAGGCGCGGTGCTCTCGGGCGACTGCGTCATGCCCTCCTTCACCAATCCCAACAATCTCTCCATCGTCACCGGCGCACCGCCCAGCGTGCACGGCATCTGCGGCAACTATTTCTACGACACCGAGCAAGACGCCGAAGTGCTGATGAACGACGCCCGCTATCTGCGTGCGCCCACCGTGCTGGCCGCCATGGCCGAGCAAGGCCTGAAGGTTGCCGTGGTGACGGCCAAGGACAAGCTGCGCGCCTTGCTGGGTAACGGCCTCAGCGGCATCTGCTTCTCGGCCGAGCATGCGGACAAAGCCTGCATGGAGGTGAACGGCATAGACCAGCTGCTCACCCGGGTCGCCCTGCCCTTGCCTTCGGTCTACAGCGCCGATCTCTCGGAATTCGTCTTTGCCGCAGGCACCATGCTGATGCGCAGCGAGCGGCCTGATCTCATGTATCTGTCCACCACCGACTATGTGCAGCACAAGCACGCGCCGGGCACGGATGAAGCCAACGCCTTCTACGCCATGATGGATCGCTACCTGGGCGAACTCGACGCCATGGGCGCTGTTATCGCCATCACGGCCGACCATGGCATGAATGCCAAAACCGATGCACTGGGCCGCCCGCAAGTCGCTTTCTTGCAGGATGTGCTGGATGCCCAACTGGGCGCGAACAGCACCCGCGTGCTGCTGCCCATCACCGATCCCTATGTGGTGCACCACGGCGCGCTGGGCTCCTATGCCACGGTGTATCTGAAAAACGGTACGGCGCAGCAAGCTGTGGTCGATGCGTTGCGGGCCGTGCCCGAGGTCGAAGCAGTGCTGGACCGCGCCACCGCAGCGGCACGCTTTGAGCTGCCGCCAGACCGCATCGGCGATCTGGTGGTGCTGGCCCACCGCCTGGCTGTGCTGGGCACCAGCGCCAGCAAGCACGACCTCTCGGGACTGACGGTGCCGCTGCGCTCACACGGAGGCCTGTCGGAACAAGCCGTGCCTCTACTGTTCAACCGCCCCCTCAAGGACATCCCCGCGCGCCGTCTGCGCAATTTTGATGTCCTGCAACTGGCACTCAATCACCTGGCAGTACCAGCGGCCTCGGCCGCACCGCAGCAGCAAGCTGCGCTGATCTAAGCCTCCCTCCCCCACAGCCATCCCCCGCAGCACCTGCAGTCCAACTGGTGCGGCGCGGAGTTGCTCGCCCTTTTTTCGCGCTAGCCCTCTACAAAAAATGCAGCGCCCCTGCTGCAATGCCCCCAGGAGCCCATGATGAAAAGCCCACTGCATCCAAGCCACTCCCGTTCCTTCAAGCCACTTTTGGGCACCTTGCTGATGCTCGCAGCCTTTTCAGGCCAGGCGCAAACGCAAGGCTTCCCCAGTAAACCAGTACGCATCGTCGTGGGCTTTGCTGCCGGCGGCTCCACCGACAAACTGGCCAGAGTGATGAGCAAGCGCATGGGTGAGCTACTGGGTCAATCCGTCGTGGTGGAAAACCGGCCCGGAGCAGCCGGCAATCTGGCCGCCGAAGTCGTGGCCGGTGCACCGGCCGATGGCTATACCTTGTTCATGACTACGCTGAGCAGCCAGGCCATCAATCCGCATCTTTATTCCAAGTTGCGCTTCGATCCCGTCAAAAGCTTTGAGCCCATCTCTCTGGTCGCCAAATATCCGCTGCTGCTGGTCGTGGCTCCGCAGCTCAAGGTCAACTCGGTGCAGGAGCTGATTGCCTACGTCAAGAAGAGCGATCAGCAAAGCTTCTTCAGCTCTGCCGGCAGTGGCTCGCCAGCGCATCTAGCGGGCGAAATGTTCAAGGCGCGTACCGGTGCCAATCTGCAGCATGTGCCTTACAAGGGCGGCAGTCCGGCATTGCTGGCGGTCATGGCCAACGAGGCACAGTTCGCTTTTGAAACCATTCCCAGCGCCATCGGCCAGACCAAGGGCGGCAAGCTCAAGCCTTTGGCTGTCTCCTCCAGCGCACGCTCGACTGCAGCACCGAGCTACCGACCTTGCTGGAGGAAGGCCTTTCGCAATTCGTCGTGACCTCCTGGGCAGGACTGGTCGCCCCAGCAGGCACACCCCGCGACGTATTGGAAAAACTCAACCAGGCAACTCAGCAAACCCTGGCAACGCCTGCCGTCAACGCCGCATTGGTTGCAGACGGGGCCGAGCCCGCTGGTGGCAGCAGTACCGAATTTGCACGTTTTCTATCCCAGGAGTTCAAAATCTGGGGCGATGTGGTGCGCTCTGCCCAAGTCAAACTCGATTAATACGGGGACAAACCCATTCAATGCCTCTGATTCGGTACCAAACGCACACTTTCGCGCCTATGCTTACCCTTAATTCGCACTGATATGTACGTATTGGAATCATTGATACCAATGTGGCTCATCAGTCAGGGGTATATTTGAACGCTTCTCCGCAGTAGCACATGAAGCATTTATTGAATCTTTTAGCAGCCATTGCCCTGTTGATCTGGGGCTCTCAGATGGTTCGCACCGGCGTTCTGCAGGTCTTTGGCGCAAACCTGCGCAACATCCTTGCTCGCAGCATGAGCAACCGCTTTTCGGCAGCGCTCTCTGGCATGGGTGTCACCGCTCTGGTGCAGTCCAGCACAGCCACATCGCTCATGACCTCGTCCTTCGTAGGTCAGGGCCTGATCACTTTGCCATCAGCGCTTGCTGTCATGCGCGGTGCCGACGTAGGCACCGCCATGATGGCCGTGCTGTTCTCGGCCGATCTGTCGTGGCTGTCGCCCCTGTTTATTTTTGTCGGCGTGCTGCTCTACATCACGCGCAAAGACTCCAAACCCGGCCGCATCGGCCGCGTGCTGATTGGTCTGGGCCTGATGCTGCTGGCCCTGCGTCTGGTGGTCGAGGCGACCGAACCCTTGCTGCAAGCGCCTGCCGTGCGCACCCTGCTGGCCTCCGTCAGCAGCGATCTCTTCATGGAGCTGCTGCTGGGTGCTGTGCTGGCCGTGGTGTCCTACTCCAGTCTGGCCGTGGTGCTGCTGATTGCCGCCATGGCAAGCTCAGGCGCCATTCCCATTGATGTGGCACTGGGCCTGACGCTGGGAGCCAATCTGGGCAGCGGTCTGGTCGCAGCCATCACCACTGCCAAGTCTGCCGTCGAGGAACGCCAGGTCACCATCGGCAATCTGTTGTTCAAGATCATGGGCGTCGCCATTGTTGCCCCCTTCATCGGGCTATGGACGCAATACGTGCAGGTCTACCTGCCCAACGGCGGCCAGAACGTGGTCATGTTCCATCTGGCCTTCAACATCTTCAACAGCCTGTGCTTTATTGGGCTGACCCAGGTCGTCGCCCGCTGGGTCACGGCCATCCTGCCCAAACCAGAGGATGAAAGCACCTCTACGCTGCTGCGCCCCCGCCACCTGGACCCTTCTGCGCTCTCCACGCCATCACTGGCCATTAGCTGCGCCGTGCGTGAGTCGCTGCATCAGGCTGACGTGATCGAATCCATGCTGATCGGCCTGCAAAAAGTGGCAGAGACCGATGACCTCAAACTCTCCGAAGAAGTGCGCAACCTTGAAGGTACGGTGGACGATTTGTACTCCGCCATCAAGTACTACATGACCAAGATTTCACGTGCCGAACTGGACGAGCGAGAAGGTCAGCGCTGGACGGAAATCATCAGCTTCACCATCAATATGGAGCAGATCGGGGACATCATCGAGCGCGTGCTGCTGGACCTGGAAGACAAAAAGATCAAAAAGGGCCGCAAGTTCTCGCAGGCCGGCATGCAGGAAATTCACGAACTGACCCAGCACCTGCTCGATAACCTGCGCCTTGCCATGAGCGTCTTCCTCAACGGCAATGTGCGTGAAGCGCAGAAGCTGCTGGAAGAGAAAGCACGCTTTCGCGACCTGGAACTCGCCTACTCCGCCACCCACCTGGAGCGCCTGTCGCAGCACACCGTCAACAGCATCGAAACCAGCTCGCTGCATATCGACATGATCAGCGACTTGAAGCGCATCAACTCCCTGCTGTGCTCGGTTGCCTATCCCATTCTGGAGCAGGCTGGGGCGCTGGCACCTAATCGCTTGAAGCCTGTGATTACGGACACTCAGCGTTAAGCGTTGCCTGGCTCTGCATAGCGAACATGGTAGCCACGCGCCTCCATCATCCGCATCAGGTCAGGCTCGCCATACATGCCTTCGATGTCTGCACGTGAGCAATGGCTGCGAACTGTCAATGGGTGCAGTGAGGCCAGTTGCCGATTACGCGAGTGATGTCCAAAGATTCCCAATGCATCGGCACCTGAGTGCAAGGGGCTTGCATGCTCAATCGCAAAACCCAGCGCCACATCAAGGGGCGAAAAACGCAGGCCCAGCGCTTCCAGTTGCGGGCGTAAAACGCCGCTGAGCTGCACATCCTCATTGAGCACATCGCCAGTCCAGTCAAACTGCAACAGCGACTCGGAAAACCAGTCAGGCGCAGAAACCTCCACACGCAGCGACGGATTCTCAGCAAACACGCGCATCAGCTTGCGGCTGCGTAAACTGAACCCGCCATTGAGCACAGGCACAGCCTGGTGCCCTTCTGGCACACCATGTGTCCACTCAAAACGACGACTCCAGTAATCGCCATCACGGCTATAGACACGTGCCAGATGCACAGGCGCGCCAATGTAGTCGTAGTGCAGATAGTCATCGCGCCAAAGGCGCCCATCCAGCACCCAGCCATCGTCCTGTACAACTAACGCAAAGTCAGTTTCGATCACGCGCCAGAGCATGAACAGCATGAACCAGCTATAGCCCTGATAGTCCATAGGAGCGATAGCGCGATGCTCCACGGATGGCGGCAAGTCTGCGGGCCTGACGGGACTGCACAGCAGTGCCCTGCAACCGGGCATTTGCGCCTGACTCAAGGCCAGCGCCCAGCCTGCGGCCTTTGCATCAGGCAAGCCTGTAACGGAGACAATCGTGATGCGACGCGCAGATTCTGCGGAGATAGAGGTAGGTTCTGGCATGGACATCCATTGTGACTATTTCACCCCTTGCCGGAAACCCGAAAACTGCGGCTGTGGCTACCAGCCCATATAGCTTGCCAGCACCAGCGATGCCTCGGGCGTAAAGCGCCCCTGCACCAGCCAGTCTTCCAGCACACTCAAAGGCAGCCTCTCAAAGCGTTGCACCTCACCATCCTGATTCACAGGCTGCAGCGCATCGGGCACCAGCGCCGAGAACCAATCTATGCGCTCGACCATATAGCCCTGGCCTTCGGCCTCATCACTGGGTCTGGAAAATTCGATGCATCCGCCATGTGCGACCTGTGCCAGCTCGGTCACGTGCAGACCCGCCTCTTCCCAGGTCTCACGCGCCAGCGCCTCGGGCAGACTGTCTTCGGCAGAGACCATGCCGCCCATCAAGGTGTCCCACATGCCGGGGTTGTTGGCCTTATCTTCTGAGCGCTGCTGCACCCAGAGTGCGCCGTCCTCACAGTAGCCGACCAGATGCACCGCGCGCGTGGCAATGCCCAGCGGCCGCACGGCACCGCGCTCAACCGTGGCAACCTTTTGTCCAGCCGCATTGCAAACCAGCAGTTGCTCATCGCGCCAGGCTCCGGCCAGACCTTGCGCGCGCAAGAGTTGGGCCAGTTGATTGAGCCTGAACGTGCAATCAGCCTGCCCACCCAGAACCCAAGTGTCGTTGTGCCAGTGAAGCTCCAAGCCGTACTGCTTGAGCGCATCAGCGCCCAACTGCAGGGCCAATGACTCCTCGATGCTACCGATCAGCTCACCCTCTACAGACAGCCCATGCCTTGGCCTCTCAGGCTGCTGATTAGCCAGCAGGCGCTGCATCTGCAGCCAAGCCGATGTTTCTTGCTTCATTGCCAATCTCCCATGCCGCTCATTGTCACAAGCTTTCGCAAAGCGCCATGGCTTGCATCACCATTGATGACCGATTCCCATCCCTTGCCAAGCAACATCTGGGTATGTACAGGTATCAGCACCCGCGACCACCGCGTTACAGTGGTTCTCCATGAATTCTTCCCTGAAACCCTCCACGGTTGCCATGCTAAGTCTGGCTCCTGCGCTGTGGGCCGGTAATGCGATTGTGGGTCGCCTCGCCCAAGACCTGATCTCGCCATTTGCGCTGAATTTCTTTCGCTGGTGCATCGCCTTTGTCCTGCTGCTGCCACTGGCCTGGCGGGTGCTGCGCAAAGACAGCCCCATCTGGCCGCTATGGCGCCAGTACATGTTGCTGGGACTGCTGGGAATTGGCTGCTACAACGCCTTGCTGTATCTGGCGCTCAAGACTTCTACCCCACTCAACGTAACGCTGGTCGGCTCCAGCATGCCGGTGTGGATGCTGGCGGTTGGCCGCCTGTGCTGGGGAACTCCTATCAGCCGCAAGCAAATGAGCGGCGCCCTGCTGTCTGTGCTGGGCGTTGTGGTGGTCATGTCGCGCGGTGATCTGCAAACGCTGCTGAACCTGCGCTTTGTGGCGGGCGACTTATTCATGGTGCTGGCCACGATTGCCTGGGCTTTCTACACCTGGCTGCTGTCGCGCAGCACCGGGCCGCAGGAAGTGAAGTCGCACTGGGCGAGCTTTCTGTTGGCGCAGATTTTGTTCGGGCTGCTGTGGTCTGGCCTGTTTACGGGGGCTGAAGCTGCTCTGGGCGGCTTTCGCTTTGTGGTGGGCTGGCCGCTGCTGGGCACGTTGCTCTTTATTGCCATAGGCCCGGCCATTCTGGCCTACCGCTTCTGGGGTATGGGCGTGCAGCGCTCCACGCCTGCCATTGCAGGCTTTTTTGGCAATCTCATCCCGCTGTTTACGGCACTGTTCTCCATTCCCGTGCTGGGCGAAACGCCACATCTGTATCACGGCATAGCCTTTGCCTTGATCGTGGCCGGTATCGTGGTTTCGTCCCGCAAATAAGCAGCAATAGCCATAAAAAAGCCTCGCAATGCGAGGCTTTTTAGATGCGATCAAAGAACGATCAATAAGTACCGGGGTACAGGCCACCGTCGGGCAGAAGGTTCTGGCCTGTCATATAGCCCGCCTGACGGCTGCAGAGGAAGGCGCAGATCGCGCCAAATTCTTCAGCCGTGCCAAAGCGCTTGGCCGGAATTTGCGCAGCCTGAGCCTGACGAACCGCATCCAGCGCCTGACCCGTCTTGGTCGCCGCAGCCTGATGAGTCGCTACCAGACGGTCGGTATCAAACTTGCCGGGCAGGATGTTGTTGATGGTCACGCCCTTGGCGGCAATGCCCGAGCGAGCCAGACCTGCCACAAAGCCCGTCAGGCCGCTGCGTGCACCGTTGGACAGGCCCAGAATGTCGATGGGGGCCTTCACCGCGCTGGAGGTGATGTTGACGATGCGGCCAAAGCCGCGCTCGGCCATGCCGTCCACCGTGGCCTTGATCAGCTCAATGGGAGTCAGCATATTGGCGTCCACTGCCTTGATCCATGCTTCGCGGTCCCAGGTGCGGAAGTCGCCTGTGGGCGGGCCACCGGCATTGGTCACGACAATGTCGTAGTCCTTGCCAGGGCCACCTGCGGCTTCAAACACGGCGGTGCGGCCTTCGGGCGTGGTGATATCCGCTGCCACGCCGATCACCTTGATCTGCGGAGCGATGGCTTGCAGCTTTTGCACGGCAGTCTGCAGTGCTTCGGGATTTCTGCCGTTGATGACCAGATTCACGCCCTCTTCAGCCAAAGCCTTGGCGCAGCCAAAACCCAAGCCCTTGCTGGCGCCGCAGACCAGTGCCCAGCGGCCGGTGATACCAAAGTCCATTTCAAAGTCCTTTCACACAGTTATCAGACCGGGCAATGCCAGCCCGGAAGTATCAAAATCTATAGCTGCTAGCGCTTTATTGATAAGCGCTAGTGGTCAATTTCATGATTGACGCCCATGAAACAGCTTGTGGTGCAGCCTGCGCAGCGACCACCAGACGCAAAAGGCCACCACCGGAATGGCCACGGCCGCAGTCGATTCAGGCGACCAGGGCCAGCCCAGCTTTTGAGCACCCTTGGCCAGATAGCTGATGAGACCGGTGATGTAGTAGGTGATTGCGGCAACGGACAAACCTTCCACCGTGGACTGCAGCTTGAGCTGCGTGCCCTGGCGGTCATTCATGGTTCCCAGCAGTTCCTGGCTGCTTTGCTGCTGCTCAATCTCGACGCGCGTGCGCAGCAAACTGCTGACGCGGGATACCCGTTCAGACAGCGCATTCTGGCGACGTGTGGCCCACTCACAGGTCGCGCGGGCGGGAGTCAGCCGTCTATCCATGAACTCGCGAATGGTCTGAATGCCACTCAGCCGGGTTTCCTGAATTTCCTGAATGCGGCGATCCACCAGCTCAAAGTAGGCTGAGCTGGCCGAAAAACGCGAATGCGTGGCGGCATACTCGCTCTCGACCTGGCCGGCCAGACGCGTCAGCCGATCCAGCAATGCAGGCTCGGCATCGCGGTCTGCAGCGCGAATGGCATGAGCCAGCTCGGCCAGTTCACGCTCTGCTGTCGCCAGCACTGCGGCGGCCTTGCGCGCAGCGGGCAGACCCAGCAGCGCGGCCATGCGATAAGTTTCAATCTCCAGCACACGCTGCACCAACCGACCCAGACGACGTGGCGTCAAGCTGGCACCCGCAAGCAGCAACATACGCGAGAAGCCATCGGGGTGAATGGCAAAGTCTGTATAGATAGAACCTGCATCGCCCGACACGCGCGAGCCGACAAGGGTGTCGGCATGCAGCATGTGGCGAATCAGGTGCTGCGCATCCACATCCTGCTCGTTCAGCGCCCACAGATGCAGACTGCTCAGGCAATGGCCGGGCAAACTCGCCACCCAGTCTTGTGGCACGGCATCAATGGCTGTTTCCGGTTCACGCACATCGGCCACGGCAGCCTGCTCCATGGCCGTGGTAAAGGTCCAGGCCACAAATTCGGTGTGCTGCTCCCAGCGTAGGCGAAAGGCCCCCAGGTCAATCAGCACATGGGTGGTGGCCGCATCGGGCAAGGGGCGGTGATGGTTGCGCAGCAATGCCACCACATGCTCGCGGCTGGCCTCGCGCTGGGCGGCATCGGTCAACATCACGATATGCGTGATGGCCAGCGGCGCCTGCATGATTTCCGCAGGACGGGCGTGGATTTCGTTATGCAGCAAGACCCGCTGAGGGTGCTGCGCGGGCAATAAAGACAAGGCCATGCAATCTTTCCAGTAACTGCATCTATTTTGCAGCCCGAATCCGTATTTTCCCGAGTAAAAGTCCCCAGATAAAAAAAGCGGCCCTTCCGGGCCGCTTCAAACTTGATTCAGCAGTCAGGCAAGACCTTAGTCTTCCACGAAAGCTTCTTCACGCTTGTTCTTGACTGCAGGCATCAGAACGATGACCAGCAGAACCACAGCAGCGGCCAGCAAGCAGGCGGAGATAGGACGTGTCACAAACACGGACCAGTCACCACGCGACAGCAGCAGAGCGCGGCGCAGGTTTTCTTCCATCATCGGGCCCAGAATGAAGCCCAGCAGCAGCGGTGCAGGTTCGGTACCCAGTTTGTGGAACACATAGCCGATGAAACCGAAGATACCGACCATCCACACGTCCCATGCATTGTTGTTGGTACCGTACACGCCGATAGCGCAGAACAACACAATGGAGGGGAACAACCAGCGGTAAGGCACAGTCAGCAGCTTGATCCAGACGCCGATCAGCGGCAGGTTCAAGATGATCAGCATCAAGTTACCAATCCACATGGAGGCGATCAGACCCCAGAACAGTTCTGGGTTGCTGGTCATCACCTGAGGGCCGGGCTGAATGTTGTGAATCGTCATGGCACCCACCATCAGCGCCATCACGGCGTTGGGGGGGATACCCAGAGTCAGCAAAGGAATGAACGAAGTCTGCGAACCGGCATTGTTGGCCGACTCAGGAGCGCACACACCACGGATGTTGCCTTGACCGAAAGGAACTTCGCCGGGTTGCAGCTTGGTCTTCTTTTCAATCGTGTAGGCAGCAAAAGCCGACAGCATGGCACCGCCGCCAGGCAAGATACCCAGAGCAGAGCCCAGAGCCGTACCGCGCAGCATCGCAGGAATCATGCGCTTGAAGTCTTCCTTCGTAGGCATCAGACCCGTCACCTTGGCGGTGAACACTTCGCGCTCGTCATCGGGCTTAGACAGGTTGGCAATAATTTCGCCGTAACCAAACACACCCATGGCGATCACGACGAAGTCGATACCGTCAGTCAGTTCAGGAATGTCGAAGCTGTAACGAGCCACACCGGAGTTCACGTCCGTACCGACCATGCCCAGCAGCAGACCCAGCACGATCATTGCGATCGCCTTGAGCAGCGAGCCGGAAGCCAGCACCACAGCACCGATCAGACCCAGGGTCATCAGCGAAAAGTACTCGGCAGGGCCGAACTTGAAAGCGACTTCAGTCAGCGGAGGAGCGAAAGCAGCCAAGATGATGGTGCCCACGCAACCTGCGAAGAAGGAGCCAATACCGGCCGCCGCAAGCGCGGGTCCCGCACGGCCTTTTCGGGCCATCTGGTAACCGTCAATCACAGTCACCACAGACGAGGACTCACCTGGCAGGTTCACCAGAATGGCGGTGGTGGAGCCACCGTACTGAGCGCCGTAGTAAATACCGGCCAGCATGATCAGCGCCGCCACAGGGGGCAGAGCGTAGGTTGCGGGCAGCAACATGGCGATGGTCGCCACTGGGCCAATACCTGGCAGCACACCAATCAGCGTACCGAGCAGACAGCCCACAAAGCAGTAGATCAGGTTCTGGAACGTGAAAGCCACGCCAAAACCTATCGACAAGTTATTAATCAGATCCATGGACAAAGCTCCTAATTAACCAGCGATGAAGCTAGGCCACACGGGGAACTGCAGATTCAGTGCCCACACGAAAGCGATATAGCTGCCTGCCGCCAAGATGGTGGCCAGGACGGCTGTTTCCTTAAGATTGAAAGTCTGACCTGCCAAGCTTGCGATGAAGACCAGCGCGTAAATCGCGATGATCAGACCGAACTGAGGGATACCCACAGCAGGCACGCCCACCAACAAGATGCCGAAGGCAAAGTTGGCAGCCAGCACGAAGAACACAGGCTTCCAGGCCCACTTGCCAACCTTGTCGCCATCAGAGGGGCCCTTGGTCAGGCCGCCTACGCAGATGGCTGCACCCAGGATGGACATAAGTACACCCAGAATCAGCGGAAAGTAACCGGGGCCCATACGTGCGCCAGTACCAATGGTGTAGTTGGATGCGCCGATCGCAAATGCGAGTCCGACGACCAAGAACATCAGACCGGAAAAAAAGTCTTTTTGGCTCTTGATTTTCACAAAAATGTCCCCTTACGGAAATCACGACTTGGCGATTCTCGTTTCTTACAAATGCCAAATTGATGTGGATTCCACCTACAAAGGGCTTACCCTATGGCCAACGCTTTGTACGCATTAACCGCAGGGACGGCATAAAAGTGCTGCTTGATTAGCCTGCGCAAGACAAAAAGCAAGCACTCGCACTCAAAACGTACTCAGGAACTCCTTGGTGCAGTTTCCGTAAAGGTACGGGGACTAAGGATCGAGACAAAATCGGGTGATTTTTTCGCGTAACGGCTTGCTTGTGCCCCCCTAAGCAAGCCGCGCCAAATCACTGCGAACTTCCCCCGGTTGCAGCTCAACGAAGCGTCGTAGAGATGCGAAGCACGCTCTTGAATCGTCAGATTTCGCTCATCAGCGGCGTACAGGCCAGAACTTCGGGCAAGGTGGTGATGCCTTCGGCAACGCGCAAAGCACCGGCCAGACGCAGCGGGCGCATGCCGTCCTGCACGGCCTGACGGCGTAAAACATCCATGGATGGCGCGTCGTGAATCTGCTTTTTCAGACCCTCGCTCACAATCAGCAGCTCATACAGGCCCATACGGCCGCGATAGCCGGTCATGCGGCAGTCTTCACAGCCCACGGGCTTGAAAGGCTGGTAGCTACCGGTCAGCTTCCACGGCTTGACACTTTCGGCCAGCTCATCGGGGGCCGCTGCCTCATCACGCACCTTGCAGCTGACGCACAGCGTGCGCACCAGCCGCTGGGCCAGAACGCCTAGCAACGTGGCGTTAATCAGGTAAGAAGGCACACCCAGCTCCATCAAGCGGCTGACGGCACTGGGAGCATCGTTGGTGTGAAGGGTGGAGAACACCAGATGCCCCGTCAACGCCGCTTGCACAGCCATCTCCGCTGTGGCGAGATCACGAATTTCACCCACCATGATGATGTCCGGGTCCTGGCGCATCAGCGCGCGCAGGCCTTCGGTGAAAGTGAAATCGAGCTGGGGCTGAACCTGAGTCTGGTTGAAGCTGGGCTCAATCATTTCGATGGGGTCTTCCACCGTGCTGACGTTGACCTCTTCGGTCGCCACGCGTTTGAGCGTGGAGTACAGCGTGGTGGTCTTGCCCGAGCCTGTAGGCCCGGTCACCAAAATAATCCCGTGCGGGCGCTTGACCAGGTCTTCCCAGCGCTGCGCATCATGGGCACTGAAGCCCAGAGCATCGAGGTTCTTGACCGTGTTTTCAGGGTCAAAGATGCGCATCACCATCTTCTCGCCAAAAGCCGTGGGCAGCGTGGAAAGGCGCATTTCCACTTCTTCGCCGCGCGGATTGCGGGTCTTGATGCGGCCATCCAGCGGGCGGCGCTTTTCCACCACATCCATGCGCCCCAGCAGTTTGACCCGCGCCACCATGGCATTGAGCACGCCCATGGGCATTTGATAAACGGGGTGCAGCACGCCATCGATACGAAAACGAATCACGCCCTGCTCGCGCCGTGGCTCTAGGTGAATATCGCTGGCACGCTGATCAAACGCGTACTGCCACAGCCAGTCCACCACCTTGACCACGCCTTGGTCGTTCGCATCCAGTTGCTTGCTGCTCTTGCCCAGCTCAACCAACTGCTCAAAGCTCGCGCCGCCTGTGGCACCACCGGCCTTTTCAGCCGCACGCACAGATTTGGCCAGTGCAAAAAATTCAGCCGTATAGCGTTTGATATCCAGCGGGTTGGCGACCACGCAGCGCACGCTGCGCCGGGCCTGACGCTCTACCTCGCCCACCCAGTCGGTAATGAAAGGCTCGGCCGTGGCAATCACCACTTCCTTGGCCGTTACCTGCACGGGCAGCACCTTGTGGCGCTCCGCATAGCTGGCGCTCATGGCCTCGCCCACGCGGCCCACATCCACCCGCAGCGGATCAATGCGCAGATACGCCAGACCACTGCGCTGGGCCAGGTACTGGGTCAAAGTTTCAAGATCCAGCGGTTTCAGCGTCTGCGCGCTGACCACGCCCACATTGGCCAGTCGGACCAGCGGCAGTTGCGCGCTTTCAGCGGCAGAACAACGCATCACCGTGCGCTCAGCCTCCTGCGCAGTGATGACACCATCATCCTGCAGCCAGCGCACCAGCATGCGCCAGTCCAGCGGACCTTCGTAGCGGGCTGGCTTGATGGGCTGGGGAAAAATGGATTCAGTCAATGACATGGCAGGCTGTGGCGATAGATTTGCCTTGAATGTACCCCGATCGGCAGAGCCGCTTCACCGGGCCCGCTCCAGGCAGTCCCCATCCATGCGACTTCTCTGATTCAGCTCAGGCGTACTCGTCAAGCAGACTGCCAAGACTGCCATCGCTACGGCCTTTGCTCTGAGGCTGTACATCCTGCGTCGGCTTGACTGACTCCAGCCCGCGCTGCGCAGACTTCTGCGCCTCCAGCGTCTGCTGATTCTGCAAGGCTTCTATCTGTGCCTGCAGTATCTGGATCTTGGCCTGCAGCAGTTGCAACTGCTGCTGCTTGGTTTCGGCATCAGAGTCGCTGCTGGCAAGTTGCTTGAGTTCATTGTTCGCTTCCTTGAGCTGGTTTTGCAGCTGCTGGATGCGCGATGCTGCATTCGCACCTGAAGAAACGGAGCTTGAGGAACTGGAAGAGATGGCACTGATCGTCATCTTCCTATGATCGGCAGAAATCCGCTCGACTCAACCCCTGCAGTCCAGCTTTACTCAGGCTTTGCGATCAACTCGCCTTGACACGACTGACCTTGGCCTTGACGGACTTGCTTCCCGCCTCTGCATCGCGTGCAGTCACAAACACTTTGGACCAGCGCAGGGTTGGCAGGTCCCAGCGGGCATGAACCTGATCGCAGGCTGCCTCCAGCTCGGAGCTATCCAGCATGCGCGGCGTGCGCTGGGCCAGCACCACGGTGTTGCCCTCACGCGTGGGGCGAAAGGCCCAGAGCGCATCTTCACCAAAGGCCTGCGCCATCTGGTCCAGACTCTTGTCAAAGCTCGACGAGCGACCGAACAGGTTGACCGTCATGATGCCGTCTTCGGTCAGTAAATTGCGGCAATCGGCATAGAACTCCGCACTATCGAGCACAGGGGCTGCGGCCTCGTGGTCATACAAGTCCACGGCCAGTGCATCTACGGTGCCATGCCATTCGTTCTTCTTGATCTCCAGCGCGGCATCGGCCAGCACCACCTTCAAAGTGCTGCTGTCGGGCGGCAACTTGAACCAGCTGCGGCACACGGCCAGCACCTGCGGATTCAGCTCAATGGCTGTGGTCTTCATGCGCAGCTTTTTGTGGCAGAACTTGGTGATGGCTGCCGCGCCCAGACCCAGCTGCATAGCGTGCTTTTCAGGCACGCTTGCCGGGTCGGTGAACAGCAGCCAGCCCATCATGCGCTGCACATATTCCAGATCGATATCGAACGGGTCGCGAATACGCATGGAGCCCTGCACCCAGGGCGTACCCAGATGCAGATAACGCACATCGCCGTCGTCAGAAACACTGACTTCGGGCAGCTCCTGCACGCTGGCAGCATTCTTGTCTTGCGCGGGCTTTGCGCCGCCACGGGTTTTACGAATCACGTTTCACACCAATCTTCAAAGCAGGCCATGGGCCGCCAGCGCGTCGCGCCAGGCCTGCAGTTTTTTATCGAATGACCAGCTGGCATGCGCCGGGCTGGTAGATGGCAGCTTCAAAGCCGTCAGCCCCAGCGCCTCGGTCTGGCGCGCGTGTTTGTAGCTCTCTGCGCCGTTGTGCAATGCCAGTTTCAAATCCGGGCAGCGCTGGCGCAGCCCTGCAAAGTCGTTGACCTGAGCGGCTCGAATGGCACTATCCAGACTGCCTTCTCGCTCGCAGCTGGCGTACACATCCCACAGGCCCAGCCCACGTGCCAGCAGCCATTCACAACGGCCCGCATAGTCATCACGCGGCGGCTGCACATATTGCGGCCACAAGGCCTGCAGCAGCGGCCAAAGCTGGTTTTGCGGATGGGCGTAATACTGCTGCAGCTGCAGCGATTTCAGCCCGGGGAAGCTGCCCAGCAACAGTGCACGCGTGCGCGCATCGGCCACCGCAGCCAGCCCCTGCCAGCGCGTGCCAGTCTGGGTTGCAGAAGAATCCTCAGTCATGCCTTATTGTCGCCCAGCCGCCATCAGCGTGCGCTGCGCACTGCTATTCAAAAGATGAGCGTCTAGCGCTTGATCTGCAAGGGCTAGAGCTTGTTTTGGCTTGAACTATGCCAGCGACAGCGCAGGCAGGCCTTTGAGCGCCGAGCGTGCGTTGGCCGTGCTGGCCTGCGCCAACTCAGCAGCGCTGATGCCGCGCAACTGCGCCACTTCTGCAGCAATGCGCGGCAGCTCTGCCGAGCTGTTGCGGCCTTGCGGCTGGCCAGCAATGCGCTGCTCTGCCGTGGTGTAGAGCCAGTGCGGGGGAATGTCAGGCGCATCGGTTTCCAGCACCAGTGCATCCAGCGGCAGACTGGCAGCCATTTCGCGCAGCTTGAGCGCTCTGTCATAAGTCACAGCACCGCCAAAACCCAGTTTGAAGCCCAAGTCGATAAATGCCTGGGCCTGCTGGGCGCTGCCGTTGAACGCATGGGCAATGCCGCCCACCACTTTGTTCGCACGCAAGGTTTTGAGCAGGCGGTCGCTGCTTTTGCGCACATGCAAGATGACGGGCAAATCAAATTCGCGTGCCAGCTTGATTTGCTGCTCGTAAAACCAGATCTGCCGGTCCGCATCCAGACCCGGAACAAAAAAATCCAGCCCAATCTCACCCACAGCCACCAGATGCGGGTCATCACGCTGCTCCGTCAGCAACTCGCGCAGCGCTGCAATATCGGACTCATCTGCGCCCGGCGTGAACAGCGGGTGTATGCCCAGCGCATAACTGTCGCCGTAGCGGTGCGCCAGCGCAATCACCTCCTGCCAGTGGCTGCGCTGCACAGCAGGAATCACCAGGTGGTTCACACCCGCGGCGCTGGCGGCTGCGCGCACGGCGTCTCGGTCGGGTGCGAATTCGGCGGCGTCCAGGTGGCAGTGGGTATCTATCCAGGTCGGCATTTGCGCATCATGCACCGACTCTTACGCACGCATTGCAATGCCATTTGAGGCGAGTAGGTGTAAACCCACAGACAACATCCAACCTTGTCCTACACGAAACACATTGAAACAAATAAAACATTAAGCAACCTCACCCTCTGCACTCTGCGACTGGCCAAAGGATCACGTTATGACAGGACTTCTGCAAGGCATGCTCTGGCAACGACTGAGCCGAAACCAGCAACGCAATGACATGCAAAGCAAGCTGGCCGCGCTCGATCAGGTGCAGGCCGTGATCGAGTTTGATCTGCAAGGCCATGTGCTGTCGGCCAACGAAAATTTTCTGCGCACCATGGGCTATGACGCCGAGCAGATCATCGGCCAGCACCACCGCCTATTTGTGGATGAGGAAACCCGTGAATCCGCCGAATACGCACAGTTCTGGCAGCGACTCGCCGCAGGCGTGCATGACAGCGGGCGCTACCGCCGCATCAACAGTCAAGGGCAGGATGTGTGGCTGCAAGCCAGCTACAACCCGATTCTGGACAGCCAAGGCAAGCCGCGCAAAGTCATCAAGTACGCCACCGACATTACTGAGCAGCAGCAAAACGAAGACGATGCACGCGGCCAGCTGGAAGCGATTGCCAAAGTGCAGGCCATCATCGAGTTTGATCTGGATGGCACCATCATCACGGCCAATGATCTGTTTTTGCAGACGATGGGCTACCACCTTCAAGAAGTCGTGGGCAAGCACCACCGCATGTTTGTGCCGCCGCATGAGGGCCAGAGTCTGGCCTACCAGCACTTCTGGCAAAAGCTGGGGATGGGCCACAACGATGCGGGGCAGTACCTGCGCATAGGCAAGAACGGCCGCCAAGTGTGGATTGAAGCCAGCTACAACCCGATTCTGGACGCTGAAGGGCGGCCTTTCAAAGTCGTCAAATTTGCCACCAACATCACGCAGCGCGTGACGGCTGCGCACACTTTGCGCGCCACGGTGGAAGGTTTGACTGAAAGTGCCAACCATGCACGCCAGGCCAACGAACTGGCGCAAGACGCCTGCAGCGTGGCCGAGGCCGGTGGTCGCACCGTGCAAGAGGTGGTCACGACCATGGAATCCATCAGCGCCAGCTCACGCAAGATCAGCGACATCATCGGCATGATGGACTCCATCGCCTTCCAGACCAATTTGCTGGCGCTCAATGCAGCGGTAGAAGCGGCGCGCGCTGGCGATCAAGGCCGGGGCTTTGCCGTGGTGGCCAACGAGGTGCGCCAGCTGGCCCAGCACAGCGCAGAAGCGGCCAAGGAAATCAAGCAGCTGATTCAGGCATCGGTCAATCAGGTTACGCAGGGCGTCACGCAGGTGCGTGAGGCAGGCACCACCATGGCCGAGATCGTCACCTCATCGCGCCAGGTCACGCAAATCATGGGCGAGGTGGTTCAGTCATCGCTGACCCAGTCGGCCAGACTGCGTGAAGTGACTGACGACCTGACAGCGCAGGATGCTTCTGGCAATCAACGCACAGAACGCCCCCACGCATCGCTGCAGAACAGTCAATCGGCACGTGCGCAAGCCCATATTGCTATCAAAAACGCAGCTGCTACCGCTTATTGAATAAAGGTTGCATGCCTTTATTTATCAAAAAAGGTCCGAAATCTCCGGGCCTTTTGTTCATGCAAGGGCTATCAGCCTAGCTGACCAAGACCCAGTCTCACCATGCGGTCGCAGCGGGCCGCCAGTGCTTCGTCATGGGTGACCATCACAAAGGCGGTGCCGTTGTTGCGCGCCAGCTCCAGCATCAGCGCAAACACGGTGTCTGCCGTGCCGCGGTCCAGGTTGCCCGTGGGTTCATCGGCCAGCACGCAGGCCGGACGGGTGACCAGCGCACGCGCAATGGCCACGCGCTGGCGCTCGCCGCCTGAGAGTTCAGCCGGGCGGTGCGTCAAACGGTCGCCGAGGCCCACAGCGCGAAGCATCTCGGCCGCACGCTCCATGCAGTCATCCTTGGCATCGCGGCGAATACGCAGCGGCATGGCCACGTTTTCCTGCGCCGTAAATTCGGCCAGCAGGTGGTGAAACTGGTAGATAAAACCCAGATGTTGATTGCGCAGCGTGCCTTGCTTTTGTGGGCTGAGCTGATTCAAGGGCTGGCCCATCAGGCTGACGCTACCCGTCGTCGGTGCATCCAGCCCGCCCATCAGGTGCAGCAAGGTGCTTTTGCCCGAGCCCGACGCGCCCACCACGGCCAGCGTCTCACCCGCCTTGACCTGCAAGTCCACGCCCTGCAGCACCGTCACGTCCAGCTTGCCTTCGGCAAAGCGCTTGGTCAGGCCGCGCGCTTCAAGCACCGTCTGTCCCATCACAACATTATTCATAGCGCAGTGCCTCCGCAGGGTTCACGCGGCTGGCGCGCCAGCTGGGGTAAATCGTGGCAACAAAAGAAAGAATCAGAGAAATCACGGCAATCGGCACGATATCGGTGGACTGCGGCTCGCTAGGCATCTTGCTGATGAGGTAAATGTCCTTGGGCAGGAAGTTGGCATGCAGCGCCTGCTCAATAGCGGGCACGATCACATCAATATTGAAAGCAATACCCAGACCCAGCACCAGACCGGCCAGCGTTCCAATCACGCCCACCATCGCACCCTGGACCATGAAGATGCCCATGATGGACGAGGGCGAAGCGCCCAGCGTGCGCAAGATGGCAATGTCGGCACGCTTGTCCTGCACGCTCATCACCAGGGTGGACACCAGATTAAAAGCCGCCACGGCCACGATCAGCGTGAGGATGATGAACATCATTCGCTTTTCAAGCTGTACGGCGGCAAACCAGGTCTTGTTCTGCTGCGTCCAGTCGCGAATGAACAGGCGATCGCTCAGCGTATCGGCCAGCTCATGCGCCACGCGCGGGGCTTCGTGCAAGTCCTTGAGCTTGAGGCGAATGCCAGTCGGGCCTTCCAGACGGAAGATCCGCTGCGCATCTTCGTAATGCATCATCACCAGCGCCGAGTCGTATTCGTAGTGGCCCGAGTCAAACGTACCCGCCACCGTCATCTGCTTCATGCGCGGCAGCACACCGGCAGGCGTGACCTGACCACTCGGAGCAATCATGGTGATGACATCGCCCTCGATCACGCCCAGAGAGCGGGCCAGCTCAATGCCCAGCACCACCTTGAATTCACCGGGGATCAGGCGCTTGAGCACCTCGCCGCTGGTCGCAGCCAGATCGGTGACTTCGCCTTCGCGCGCCGGGTCAATACCGCGCACCAAAGCACCTTTCATGTCTTCACCGCGCGCCAGCAATGCCTGAGCAGCTACAAAAGGTGCAGCACCAATCACGTCCTTATTGGAACGGGCCTCGCGCATGGTGCGCTCCACATCGGGCAAGGGTGCACCTTGCGGAGCATAAATTTCCACATGGGAGACAACGCTGAGCATGCGATCGCGCACTTCCTTCTGGAAGCCGTTCATCACACTCAGCACAATGATCAGAGCCGCCACGCCCAGCGCAATGCCAAGCATGGAAACACCCGAGATAAAGGAGATGAAGCCATTGCGGCGTGTGGCGCGCCCTGCACGGGTGTAGCGCCAGCCCACGGCCAGTTCGTAGGGAAATTGCATGTTGCCCGCATTGTGGCATTGCCCGGGATGCCCTGCAGTCTGCGCCAGCCTTGTGCAAATTTTTACCAGTGCAGCCTTCCAGCCCTTGCCGGGGCATATGCAGCGGCCATGCACGACAATAGCCAGCATGTCCTTGACCGCGCCTTTGCTACCTGCTGCCCACGCCCTGGGCACAGGCACCTCTGAAATCATTGTTGCCTACGCCAGCGGCCCTGCCGACATCCCCAAAGCCTGGGATGGCCTGCAACTCCCCCACCTGCAAGCCCTGCTGGCAACGCTGACGCCCACCACGGTGGTGCAAGGCGACGAGATGGATTTCTCGCCCCCGCACGAGCGAGCACTGGCCCGCGCCATGCAACTCCCCGACACATCGGGCCTGATCCCGTGGGCCGCACTGGCATCGAGCGAGACCACACAGCCCTGCGCATTTATCACGCCCTGCCACTGGCATATCACACCCGATCAGGTGCACCAGACCGATCCCGCCAGCGCGCCGCTGAGCGAAGACGAATCCCGCCAGTTGCTGGCGCTGATTGCACCGTGGTTCAGTGATGACGGCATTACGCTGGAATATCTGCGCCCCGACCTCTGGCTGGCGCGCGGTGCAGCATTCAAGGATTTGGCCACCGCCTCGATGGACCGCGCCTTGGGCCGTGATGTCCGCCCCTGGATGCCTAACCCGATTCAGGGTGCCATCATTCAGCGCCTGCAGACCGAGCTGCAAATGCTGCTCTACACCAACGTCTTCAACGACCAGCGTGCCGAGCGCCGCCTGCCGCCCATCAATTCCTTCTGGGTGCATGGCACGGGCAGTCTGCCCAGCTTGCCCGTGACCAAACCACAAGCAGTCTGCATTGACAACCTGCGCCACGCCACCTTGCAAAGCGATGTACAAAGCTGGCAAAAAGCCTGGCAAGAGCTGGATAGCGGGCTGATCGCCGACTTGCAGCAACGCGCCGCCAAAGGCGAGCCCATCAAGCTCACTCTCTGCGGCGAGCGCAATGCCGTGCAATGGCAAAGCCTGCCACGCAGTTTCGCGGACAAAATAAAGAGTCTTTTTGGAACAAAGCGCTTACCAGATTTGCGAGAGATGCTATGAAAATTGAATCTCTCACTACCCTGCAAGCCAAAGCCACTCAGCCATGAAGATCACGCCACGCACCATTCCCAGCGACAGCGTATCGACTCTGCTGCAGGCCCAGATTCATCCGCTGCTGGCCCAGCTCTACGCCGCGCGTGGCGTGTGCTCTGCCGATGAGCTGGATGACGCACCCGCCTTGTTGCTGGCACCCTCCGGCCTGCACGGCATAGACCGCGCTGTGCAGTTGCTGGCCGATGCCATTGCCCAGCAAAAGCGCCTGTGCATCGTGGCCGACTATGACTGCGACGGCGCTACCGCCTGCGCCGTGGGTATGCGCGGCCTGCGCCTGCTGGGCGCGCAGCATGTGGATTACCTCGTGCCCGACCGCGTGGTCGATGGCTACGGCCTCACCGCCCCCATCTCCCGCCGCGTCAAGGAAACCGGGGCCGACATGCTGATCACCGTGGACAACGGTATCGCCAGCGTAGAAGGCGTGGCCGTGGCCAAAGAGCTGGGCCTGTCCGTGGTCGTCACAGATCACCACCTGCCCGGCGACAGCCTTCCGCAGGCCGATGCCATCGTCAACCCCAACCAGCCCGACTGCACGTTTGAGAGCAAATCCATGGCAGGCGTGGGTGTCATGTTCTACGTGCTGCTGGCCCTGCGCACCGAGCTACGCAATCGCGGCCGCTTTGATCGCCACACCCAGCCCCGTCTTGAGCAATTGCTGCCACTGGTAGCACTGGGTACCGTGGCCGATGTGGTCAAGCTCGATGCCAATAACCGCCGGCTGGTGGCCCTGGGCCTCAAACAAATTCGCAAGGGCATCATGCAGCCCGGCATTCGCGCGCTGTTTGAGGCGTCAGGCCGCCGCTTTGACATGGCCAGCACCATCGACTTTGGCTTTGCACTGGGCCCGCGCATCAACGCCGCAGGCCGACTGGCCGACATGACCATCGGCATCGAATGCCTGACCACCGAAGACACCAGCCGTGCCGACAATCTGGCCCGCATGCTGGACAGCATCAACCGCGAACGCCGCGAGATTGAAGTGGGCATGCGTGAGCAGGCACTGCTGATGGCCGAAGGCCTGTTCAAGGACGGAATGACGCCGCCGCCCGCCATCAGCGTGTTTGACCCCGACTTTCACGAAGGCGTGGTGGGCGTGGTCGCCTCCCGCATCAAAGACAAGCTGCATCGCCCCAGCTTTGTATTCGCCGCCAGCGGCGCGCCGGGAAAAGAGCATGAAATCAAGGGCTCAGGCCGCTCCATCCCCGGCTTTCATCTGCGCGATGCACTGGACCTGGTCAGCAAACGCCACCCGGGAATGGTGCTGCGCTTTGGCGGCCACGCCATGGCGGCAGGCTGCACGATTGACAGAACACGCTTCAAAGACTTTGAACAGGCACTGGCCCAGGTCGCGCAGGAATGGCTGGATGCCGCCACGCTGATGCGCAGGCTGGAAACCGACGGCCCGCTCTCGCCCCAATGGCTGGACACAGCCCTCATCGAGCAAATGCAACTGGCCGTTTGGGGCCAGGGCTTTGCCGCACCCACCTTCAGCGAAGAGCTGGAAATCACCTCCCAGCGCCTCGTCGGTGAAAAACACCTGAAGCTGGAGCTGCTGCACCATGGCTCCAAGGTCGATGCCATCTGGTTCAACCATACCGACCCGCTACCCGCACGCACCACACTAGCCTATCGCCTCGACATCAACGAATGGCGCGGCGAGCGCAAAGTGCAATTCCTTGTAGAAGCCGCGCAGGACTTTGAAGGCGGCGCAGGCAATATGGGATTTTGACGCTGGCAAAAATGCAGCCGCTGCACGGCGGCGTGCATTACTGCGGCGACTCTGCGGCCGCCTTTTTCAGCGCTTAAAACTTACCCCAGTCGTCTTCGCTCGCCATAGTTGCAAGCGGCTGCGGCCTCTTCAGGGCTGGTGCCAACTTGGGTGCACCTGCAGCCTGCCGGTTAGATGGTTTGTCCACCTTGGCTGCAGCCATGCGCGGCGCGGCGGTCGGCGCAGACATGCGAACGGGAGCCAGTGCCGGTGCGCGCGCAGTTACCGCCCCCGCACCTAGATTGAAGACTGAGACCACCTCATACAAACGCTGAGCCTGCGCCTGCATGGACAGCGCCGCTGCACCCGACTCCTCAACCAGCGCCGCATTCTGCTGCGTCATCTGATCGAGGTTGGTAACGGCCTGATTCACTTGATTGATACCGTCGCGCTGCTCAGTCGAGGAGGCGGTGATTTCACCAATCAAATCACTGACTCGGCGCACGCTGGCCACGATCTCATTCATGCTTTTGCCCGCCAGCTCCACCTGCTGAGAGCCCGACTGCACGTTATCCACGCTGGTGGTGATGAGCTGCTTGATTTCCTTGGCCGCATCCGCACTGCGCTTGGCCAAGGCTCGCACCTCGCTGGCCACTACGGCAAAGCCTCGGCCTTGCTCGCCGGCACGGGCGGCTTCCACCGCCGCATTCAGCGCCAGGATATTGGTCTGAAAGGCAATGGAGTCAATGACGCCGATGATGTCGGCGATTCTGCGGCTGCTGTCCGTGATCTGCCCCATGCTTTGCACCACGCGCTGCACCACCTGACCGCCCTGCTCTGCGGCTTGCGCAGCAGTTGATGCCAGTTGATTGGCCTGGCGGGCCGTATCGGCGGATTGCGTCACCGTCGCGGTCAGCTCTTCCATGCTGGCGGCGGTTTCTTCCAGATTGGCGGCAGTCTGCTCGGTACGTGCTGACAAATCCTGATTGCCAGTGGCAATCTGACCCGAGGCCGAGGAGACAGATTCCACACCCGAGCGCACCTGTCCCACCACCGTGCGCAAGCGCGTGGCCATGGCATTGAGCGAGCGATGCAGATGACCTAGCTCATCATCACGCTGATGGTCTGTAGTGACGCTCAAGTCAGCATCTGCAATGGCATCCGCCAGTTCAACCGCCTTCATCAACGGCTGGGTAATGGATCGCATGATGAGCACGCCGGCCACCAGCCCCAGCAGCATGATCAAACTGCAAGCAGCGGCAATAACCCAGTAGGCTTTGGTGCGGCTGGCATCACCATCCTCCAGCGCCTGCACGCGATAGCGATCCTGCAGTTGCACATAGGCATCAAGGGCTGCGTAATATTGCTGAGCACCCGGGTTGAGCTGCTCTTCAATCAGTTTCTGAGAGTGCTCAAAATCGCGTGCACGCCGGGCTTGATCCACCTCCTTGTTCGCGGCAAACAAGGTGTCGCGGTGCTTGTTGACATCCGCCATTAATTTCTTGGCTTCGTCGGTATGCACTTGCGCCAGCACTTTCTCACGCAGCGCATTAATGCTGGCGATCAGGCTCCCCATCAGCTTGTACTGATGCTCCACCAGGTTTTCCTCAGTCGACATGGCTGCCGCTGTAAAGCGATCCATGCTCATCTGCGTCAGGATGCGCCATTCTTTGGCCTGATCAGCCGCAGTCTGTGCCTGCACGGCTGCCGAGAAAACGCTTTCATTGACACGACTGGAATAGGCCAGACTTCCCGCCACCAGCAACAACATGCTCGCCAAAAGACCGATCACCAGCACCCATAGCTTCTGGGCTACGGTGAATTGAAACAACTTCATGAACCAACCAATCCAGACAAGAAAATCCAAACACTGGTACGTCACGCATCGTGAACTCTGGGCTGGCTTATTCATGACTCTGGCGGTCAATTCCTGGCCCTTGACGTCCTCTCTCAAGCCAGGCGGAGTTAGCTCCTCAAGGCTGCCCCGGAATATTAATAATTGTTACAACTGCTTTCCATCTTGAGCATCGCACTTGTTATTAGGACTTTCCCGCTTACCGCAACACCTCATTTCATAAAGTAGGCATGAAAAAGCCCGCAGCTTCTTTTCAGATGCTGCGGGCTTTTGGGATGCGGATGCGGCTGCTTAAAAAGTTTCCCAGTCCCCATCATCAGCCGCCGCAGCAGACTTGTTGCTGGCAGCCAGAGACTTGGGCGTAGCAATCTTGCTGGCAGGCTTAGTTGCCATCGCTGCTGCACGTGGCTTGACGGGTGCCATGGCTGGCACCGCGCGGCTTGCGGCGCGTTGGGGTGCAGCTACTTTGACATAGCCGCTTTCTTGGCCCAGCTTGAAGATGGAAACCACCTCGGCCAGACGCTCTGCCTGCTCTTGCATGGACAAAGCCGCCGCACTGGATTCCTCCACCAGCGCAGCGTTCTGCTGCGTCATCTGATCGAGATTGGTAACGGCCTGATTCACTTGATTGATACCGTCGCGCTGCTCAGTCGACGAGGCGGTGATTTCACCAATCAGATCACTGACACGGCGCACGCTGGCCACGATCTCGCTCATGCTCTTTCCGGCCAACTCCACCTGCTGAGAGCCCGACTGCACGTTGTCCACACTGGTGGTGATGAGCTGCTTGATTTCCTTGGCCGCATCCGCACTACGTTTGGCCAGGGCTCGGACCTCGCTGGCAACCACGGCAAAACCACGGCCCTGCTCACCGGCGCGGGCGGCTTCTACCGCCGCATTCAGCGCCAGGATATTGGTCTGAAAGGCAATGGAGTCGATCACGCCGATGATGTCGGCGATTCTTCGGCTGCTGTCCGTGATCTGGCCCATGCTTTGCACCACGCGCTGCACCACCTGACCGCCTTGCTCTGCAGCCTGCGCAGCGGTTGATGCCAGTTGATTGGCCTGGCGGGCGGTATCGGCAGATTGAGTCACCGTGGCGGTCAGCTCTTCCATGCTGGCGGCGGTTTCTTCCAAATTGGCGGCAGTCTGCTCGGTACGGGCCGATAAATCCTGATTGCCCGTGGCGATCTGGCCCGAGGCCGAAGACACGGACTCGACACCCAAGCGCACCTGTCCCACCACGCTGCGCAGACGCTCGGTCATCGCATTCAATGCCTTGAGAAGCAAACCCAGTTCGTCACTGCGATCCGCATTGACAGAAGCTGTGAGATCGCCCCCCGCAATGGTGTTGGCCAGGGCCACGGCTTCGTTCAAGGGATGGGTCACGGAGCGCACGATCAGCACGGCCATGACCAAGCCCAGCAACACCAGCAAGCCACACACGCTGGCGCTGACCCAGTAGGCGTTGCTGCGCAGCCGCTCGCCATTGCTCCTGGCCTGATCACGGTGCTGCTCTTGAAGGCGCACAAAGGCTTGCTGAGCATCGATATAGGCCTTGGCAGTGGGGCGCAGCTGCTTTTCCACGAGGTCATAGGTCGCGGCAAAGTCGCCATTGCTGCGGGCCTGCTGCACTGCTGTATTGACTTCCAGCGTCTTGCGGCGATGCTCCGCAATGCCTTCCAGCGCCTTTTGCGACTCTTCGGAGCGAGCGGTTTCCGCCACCTGCTTTTGCAGGGCATTGATGCGCTCAATACCCTGAGCCATCAGCTGGCGCTGCTGCACGACCAGGTTTTCCTCGCTGGAGATGGCCGCCACGATGGAGCGGTCAATGCTGGTCTCGGTGAGATTGCGCCACTCACGCGCCAAAGTGGCAGCGGTCTGAGTGCGGTCTACGTTGTCGGCAATGGTGGTGTTGACATTGTGCAAATACACCAGGCTGCTGGCGTTCACCACCAACATGCCCAGCAACAGGCCAATCACCAGCACCCACAACTTTTGGGCCACAGTGAACTGATTCAACTTCATGGAAAACCAATCTAAGCAATACGTTTGAGCAAGAGCAGCCCCCCAGACTGCACAGCCCAAACCGCCAGGAGTGGTTGGCAGCGACCGTGTCAGTCCGGAACAGCGTCCCCCGTATCATCGTCATCGGCCTGAGAATATTAAATACTGTTACAAATCAAGCGCTCCGCACTCCAGCACCTTGCCGGCACAGCCGTTTCAGCCCGGATGGACGACACAGAAAATGCGGCGACCTACAATGAAGGCGTGCCAAAAACCTATCTGAACGCCGATCTCCACTGCCACTCTGTCGTCTCCGACGGCACTTTGACGCCTGAGCAACTGGCCCAGCGTGCCGCTGCGCGAGGGGTGGAGCTGTGGGCGCTGACCGATCACGATGAAGTCGGCGGCCAGCACCGCGCAGCCGCAGCGGCCAAGGCGGCGGGTCTGGACTATCTGACGGGCACTGAAATTTCCGTCAGCTACGCAGGCAGCAGCGTGCATATCGTGGGCCTGGGCTTTGATGCCGACAACGCGGAATTAACACAAGGTCTGTACGACACCCGCCATGGCCGCGGCCCGCGCGCCCGCGAAATGGGGCGTTTGCTGGAAGAAGCAGGCATTCCCGGGGCCTACGAAGGCGCGCTGCGCCACGCAGGCAACCCCGAGCTGGTCTCGCGCACCCACTTTGCACGCTTTCTGGTGGAGACCGGGGTTTGCAGCGATACCTATGAAGTCTTCAGGCGTTACCTGACCGAAGGCAAACCCGGCTATGTCTCCCATGTCTGGGCCAATCTGCGCGACGCCGTGCGCTGGATTGTGGATGCCGGAGGCGTGGCCGTCATTGCCCACCCGGCGCGCTATGACTTCAGCGCGCTTGAGGAATACGCGCTGTTTTCAGAATTCAAGCAGCTGGGCGGCCAAGGCGTAGAAGTTATTACCGGCAGCCACCGCCCGCATGAATATATGACCTATGCCGATATGGCCAAAGAGTTCGATCTCGCCGCATCGCGCGGCAGCGACTTTCACAGTCCCGAAGAATCACAAATCGACCTGGGACAGCTTCCCTACCTGCCCAGCAAGCTCACCCCTGTGTGGGAGCTGCTGCAAGACCGCATTCAGCGTGCTTGACCCTCAACGAAAGCCCGCATGACCACCGTTTTTGAAGTCTATCCAGAGAACCCTCAGCCCCGCATCATCAAGCAGGCGGCAGACATGCTGCGCAAGGGCGCGATCTTGGCGGTGCCTACAGATTCAAGCTACGCCCTGGTCTGCCATCTTGATGACAAGAACGCCGTAGACCGGCTGCGCCGCATTCGCCAGATCAACGAAAAGCACCACCTCACACTGCTGTGCCGCGACCTGTCGGAGCTGGCTAATTACGCCCGCGTGGACAACCGCCAGTACCGCCTGCTGAAGCTGGCCACGCCCGGCCCCTACACCTTTATTCTTGAAGCCAGCAAGGAAGTGCCAAAGCGCTTGAGCCACCCCTCACGCAAGACCATCGGCCTGCGCGTGCCTGATCGCAAGGGCCTGCAACTGCTGTTGGAGGAACTGGGCGAACCATTGCTGGCCACCACCTTGATAGCCCCCGGCGAGACCGAGCCGCTCAACGATGCGGAATCGATTCTGGAGCGCTTTCCCCATGAGCTCGACGCCGTGGTTGATTCCGGGGCCTGCCCGCAGCAGCCGACCACCGTGCTCGACCTCACGCCCATGGCCCTGAACAACCCACCCGTCGTAGTGCGTCAGGGTTTGGGCAGTCTGGAAGACATAGGCCTGCAAGCCGACTGAGTTCAACAGCATCGACTACCCAATATTGATAGCATGTAGCGCCTATCCATGTTGGGCTATAGCCTTGTTTCACCTGAAATCAGTATTCTTCAAATGCCAGCGCTGGCTTTGATGCGACTGGCGCACGCCGTCCCGCAGGCGCCATGGCTGGGTGCAGCGACAACATGGTTGCTGCCGCATCGTCGTCATCCAGCTTGAAAGCACCCACGGCCTGCTGCAAATCCTGAGTGCGGGCATTGAGCGCGGCCGCAGCCTGTGTGGCCTGCATGACCAGCGCTGCGTTTTCCTGATTGGTACTGTCCATATGCGCCACGGCCGTATTGACGTGGGCAATGCCCTCGCTTTGCTCCTTCAGCGCGCCGGAGATTTCGCCCAGCAAACCCGTCACCTGACCTACGGACTGCATGATGTCCTGCATGGTGCTACCGGCTTGCCCGACCAACCCGGAGCCATTTTCCACCTGCGCCACGCTGGCGGTAATCAGCTCCTTGATCTGTTTGGCCGCCTCAGCACTGCGGCCTGCCAGAGAGCGCACCTCGCTAGCCACCACGGCAAAGCCACGTCCTTGCTCCCCGGCACGGGCGGCTTCCACAGCGGCGTTCAGCGCCAGGATATTGGTCTGGAAGGCGATGCCTTCAATCACCTGAATGATGTCCACAATCTTGCGTGAGCTGCCGCTGATGGCATCCATGGTGTCAACCACCTGATTGACCACCTGCCCGCCGCGCCCTGCGTTCGCCGATGCCGTCACGGCCAGAGAGCTTGCCGAATGCGCGCGCTCGGCGTTCTGGCGCACTGTGATGGTGAGCTGCTCCATACTGGCCGCCGTTTCAGTCAGCGCGCTGACCTGTTGTTCGGTGCGACTGGAGAGGTTGAAGTTACCTGCATCAATCTCATAGGCCGACACGGCCAGCGAATCCGTGGACTGCTTGATGCGCCCCACCAGCTCAGTCAGCGTGTCTTCCATGGTGCTCAGCGCGGTCAGCAGACGACCAAACTCGCCGGTGGCATTGGATGAAAACTCTTTGCTCAAGTCACCCGCAGCAACGGTCTCGGCAATCAAGATCGCTTCTTGCAAAGGCACCACAATGCCCCGGCGCAGGCTGAACCACGACCACGCGCAAGAAATAAACACCCAGGCCCCCAGCGCCAGCAACCACCAGCGCGAGCGCTGGACTTCAGTCATCAGTTGCTGCGACTGCTGGGCCGTGAGCGAGCCCGCTTGCAGCACCGACAGCACATCAGACATCGCCACCCACGCAATACCCATCAGCGCCAGCACAAATACGCTGATGCTGAAAAACGCAATCACCAGTCGATTGCTCACCGTCATATTGATCCCCTTGCCCAGCCCTGATTTGCCGAACGCTTTGTTATTGATTGATTTATCTGTCTCGCATAGAACCTGGGCCACGGCCAAGCGCTGACCCAAAGCCGCATGCGAGTTGCATTTTGCAACACTTACTTGATCTGGCAACTATGTGCAACCCGCATTTCAGACCCTGAAACTGACTTGTGCGAGAGCGATACAGCGCCAAGGCGCAGCGTCTGAGACAATCACCGGGTGGAATTCACTCAACTCATTCAAACCGTCCTGATCTACGCACTGCCTGTGCTGTTCGCCATCACCATTCATGAGGCGGCGCACGGCTATGCGGCGCGTCATTTTGGCGACAACACCGCAGCCATGATGGGGCGCATCACGCTCAACCCCATCAAGCACATCGATCCCATCGGCACCATCCTGATGCCGCTGATGTTGTACTTCGCCACGTCGGGGACTTTTCTGTTTGGCTACGCCAAGCCCGTTCCTGTCCGCTTTGACCAGTTGCGTAATCCCAAGCGCGACATGATCTGGGTGGCGCTGGCTGGCCCGGCATCCAACTTTGTACAGGCCATTTTCTGGGCACTGGTACTGGTGATGCTGGTAGCACTGGGCCAGAACGAGCGCTTCTTCCTGGAGATGTGCCGCGCCGGCATCACAGTCAACCTTGTGATGTGGGCCTTCAACCTCTTTCCGCTGCCGCCGCTCGATGGCGGCCGCATCCTGGTTGGCTTGCTGCCCTGGAAGCAGGCACAGGCCGTGGCCCGTGTTGAGCCCTATGGCTTTTTCATCGTCATGGGCCTGGTTCTGCTCGGCGTGGTCGGCAGCTACTGGCTGCGTCCGCTGATGAGCCTGGGCTACTCGGCCATCGACTTGATCCTCTACCCCTTTATGGCCTTGCTGCGCTGACACAGGCGCGGCAGACTGCTATCGATTTTTGCTGTTGATTCCTATGAGCACTACCCGTTTCCTGACCGGCATCACCCCCAGCGGCACCCCACACCTGGGCAACTACGCAGGCATGATGCGCCCCGCCATTGAGGCCAGCCGCGACAAGAACGTAGAGAACTTCTACTTTCTGGCCGACTACCACGCGCTCATCAAGTGCCAGGACCCCGAGCGCGTGCAGCGCTCCACCATCGAGATTGCCGCCAGCTGGCTGGCCGCCGGTCTGGACCCAGAACACGTCACCTTCTACCGCCAGTCGGACATCCCCGAGATTCCCGAGCTGACCTGGTTCCTGACCTGTGTGACCGGTAAAGGCATCCTCAACCGCGCCCATGCCTACAAAGCATCCGTAGACAAAAACAACGCCGCTGGCACCGAGCCTGATGATGGCGTGACCGCCGGCCTGTTCATGTACCCCGTGCTGATGGGCGCCGACATCTTGGTCTTCAACGCCAACAAAGTGCCCGTGGGCCGCGATCAGGTCCAGCATCTGGAGATGGCGCGCGACATGGCTTCCAGCTTCAACCACATCTACGGCGGCGAATACTTTGCCCTGCCCGAAGCCGTGGTGGAAGAAAGCGTTGCAACCTTGCCCGGCCTCGATGGCCGCAAGATGAGCAAGAGCTACAACAACACGATTCCGCTGTTTGCCCCACGTGAGCAGCTCAAAAAGCTCATCAACGGCATCACCACAGACTCGCGCGCGCCCGGCGAGCCCAAGGAAGTCGAAGGCTCGGCCCTGTTCCAGATCTATCAAGCCTTTGCCAGCGCCGAAGAAACCGAAGCCCTGCGCCAGCAATACGCCGCAGGCATTGCCTGGGGCGATGCCAAGCAGGCCCTGTTCGAGCGCATCGACCGCGAAATTGCACCCATGCGCGAGCGCTATGAATACCTGATGGCTCACCCCGCCGAGCTGGAAGAGATTCTGCAAGCCGGTGGCATCAAGGCCCGCAAGCTGGCCACCCCCTTGCTGCAGCAACTGCGCAGCGCCGTGGGCATCCGCAATCTGGCGCAGACCAGCAAAGCCAAGACCAAGACGGCCAAAGCCGCACTGCCCCAGTTCAAGCAGTACCGCGAGGCGGATGGCCAGTTCTACTTCAAGCTGGTGGCCGCCGATGGCCAGCTGCTGCTGCAAAGCCAGGGCTTTACCGCCCCCAAGGAAGCAGGCCAGAGCATTGCCCAGTTGCAGCGTGAAGGCGCAGCGGCTCTGGAAGCAATCAAGCCTCGCCTGCAGTCGCTTGACGGCATCAGTGACGAACAAGTGGCTCAGGCGCTTGAGCAGTTGCGAGAAGCCGCAGAGCAGTAAACTGTTCTCGAATCTTGGAGAGAGCTGCCCGCGCCATTGCCGGGCAGTGGTGCTTCAATCCTTCGCACGAAAGGGATGAGAAATGCGCATTGCCGCCCTGGATGACGATCCTTTGCAATTAGAAATGTTGCGCCAAGTCGCCACAGAAGCAGGCCACAGCTGCCACACCTTCCTCAAAGGTGCAGCGCTGCAGCAAGAGCTGCGCCGCGAGAGCTTTGATCTGCTGCTGATCGACTGGGAACTGCCCGACACCAAGGGCCCCGATGTCGTGCGCTGGGTGCGCGAACAGATCAGCAAAGATGTGCCCATCATCTTTATCACCCACCGCAGCGAAGAGGCCGATATTATTGAAGGCCTGGCCAGCGGCGCTGATGATTTCATGATCAAGCCCATCCGTGCGGGTGAATTGCGCGCGCGCATCTCCTCCTTGCTGCGCCGTGCCTACCCGCTGACTGCGCAAAGCGTTCTGACTTTCGGGCCTTACCGCTTTCTCACTGCCACCAATGGCATTGAGATGGATGGCAAGCCCGTAGAAGTCACACACCGCGAATACACGCTGGCGTTGACGCTGTTCCAGAACCGGGGCCGCCTGCTCTCGCGCGATCATTTGCGCGAAGTGGTCTGGGGTCATAACGCCGAGGTGCAATCGCGCTCGCTGGACACCCATGTCTCACGCCTGCGCAACCTACTCAATCTGCGTGCTGGCCAACCCTATGCCATTTCCGCTATTTATGGCTATGGCTACCGCCTGGATGCCCCCGAAACCGCTGAGGCCGAAGAGCCCAGCGCTTCCTGATTTTTAATAGCACCACCCCCACACCCTGCCTTCAAAAAATGCCTATTCGCCCTCAGTCCCGCTTTGCAACCCACGCCTCGCTGTATGGCCTCGGCTCAGGTGCGCTCTGGGTGGCATTTGCAGGGCTGATGGGGAGCAATGCAGTCAACGCGCAGATCACACCCAAGCCACGCGGCGGCGACTTTATCGCCCACCGCGTGGTGGCTGGCGACACACTGGAAATGCTGGCCGCCCGCTATCTGGGCGACCGCACACACTGGACCGCGTTGCAAAGCCACAATCGCGTGGACAACCCCTTTCAGTTGCGCCCCGGCTCGGTGCTTGAAATTCCGACGCGTCTGCTGCGCGCAGCCACGGCATCGGTAGAGTTTGTGCAAGGTGATGTACGCAGCTCACGCTCTTTGAGCCATCTCGCAGACAACGCCAATACGGACAGTGGCACTTCGCAAGCTGTGCAAAAAGGCCAGTTGCTGCAAGAGGGTGACTCGCTCAAGGTTCCGGCCAACGCCTTTGTGTCGGTGCGGCTGGCTGATGGGTCGCTGGTGCGGGTGCAGTCAGAGTCTGATGTAGAGCTGCGCCAGATGCGCCGCAAGGGCCGCGCCGGCAGTTTGCAATCCGTCATCGACCTGCGCGAAGGCGGGGTCGAGGCATCTGTGCCCAAGCAGGCCATTGGAGAGCGCCGCTTTGAAGTGCGCACACTGGCTGCATCCACCAGCGTTCGCGGCACCCAGTTTCTGGTGCTGACCGATGCCGCAGGCCAGACCGCTGCAGCCGTGGATAAAGGCTCGGTCGCCGTTCAGGCGGGCCAGCCCTCTGCCCTGCTCAAGCCAGGCCAGGGCCTTGCCGTTTCAGCCGACGGCCAGCTGGGTAAGCCTGCAGCCATGCTGGGGGCGCCTGATATTGCCGCGTGGCCCGCACTGGCGGAAGACGCCAACTGGGTCAGTCTGCCCCTGCCCGCCATGCCCGGCGCGGTGCGCTATCAGGTGCAACTGGCCAAAGACAAAGAATTCACCCAGATCGTGCGCGGCGGCATGTTCACGCAATCGCCTGCCCGCCTGACGGGCGTAGAAGACGGTAACTACATCGCCGCCATTCGCGCCATTGATGCCAACGGCATTCCTGGCGCTCGCAGCCTGCAGGCCCTGCGCGTCAAGGCCCACCCCGCACCTCCGCACTACGAATCGCCCGAACCGGATGCCACCATCGGCCTGGGCCAGCGCGGCCTGCAATGCACCAAGGTGACGGAGGCCTCCGCCTATCGCATTCAGGTGGCCAATGCCGCAGGCAACTTCACCCAGCCCCTGCTTGATGCGAGCGACCTCAAAGATTGCACCCTGCCCGCCGATGCTCTGGCCAAGCTGCCCGTGGGCGAATACCAGTGGCGCGTTGCCAGTATTCGCACACTCAGCAATGGTCAGCTGGATGCTGGCCCATTCGCCGCGCCCCAGAAGATGAAGCTGGCCCAAGCCCCAAAATCGCTAGACCTGCAGCTGGATGGCAGCGCGGGTGAAGGCAGCCGTAGCATTCGCTGGGCCGGTGAAGAAGGCCAGCGCTACCACATCGTCGTGGCCAGCGAACCCGGCTTTGCCACGCCAGTGGTCGACACTTGGGTAACCCAGCCCCAGTGGGGCACGCAAGACCTTCCCGCCGGGGCTTACTACCTGCAGATGCAGGTGGAAGACCGCAACGGCCTGCGCAGCAATTTCTCGGCAGCACGCCAGTTCCAGACCGGCAACTGGGTCACTTCGGCCGAGGGGCAGACCCTGACCTCTGGCGATGGCTCCCGCCTGACGCGCCAGTAAAAACAGTAGCGGCTAGCCCATGATTTCAATGGAACGTCATGGGTTTCATGCCTTAAACCGTTATTTGACAATCGCTGGCAGCTATTGTTTTATGACTGCTTCTCAGCACTCTCTGCATGACTGAAGCACCACCCACACGCAAAAACCGCCTGCAAAACCTGCGCCTGAGCTGGCTGCTGCTCAGCGCCTTTTTGCTCGGCCTGACGTACTGGCTCAGTGGCAGCAATCAGTTGGTGCGCGTCAACGGCATCATTCAAGACACCTCGGCCTGGTTGCACCAGCGCCCTGCCTCAGCCGATATCGTCATCGTCGCCATTGATGACGACAGCATTGACAGCATTGGCCGCTGGCCCTGGCGCCGCGCCCTGCACTCCGCTGCGCTGGAACGCATTCAACAAGGACAGCCTCGCGCTATTGGAGTGGATATCGTCTTCAGCGAAGAAGACTTGGACTACCCCGGCGATGACTTGCTGCTGCAACTCTCGCTGCAAAAAAGCGGCAAAGTGGTTCTGCCCATCACCCGCGCCGAGCAGGGCGAAGCAACACCGCCGCTGCAAGGCCTTGCCAGTGTGGCCGCTGCCTTGGGCCACACGCAAATGCCCATGGATGCCGATGGCGTGGTGCGCCGCTTTTACGCACAAGAAGGGCGGCCCGGCCAGCTCTGGTGGCATATGGCGCTGAGCCTGCACTGCGTGGGCGAAACCACTAAGCACTGCCCGCCCGCTGAAACGACTCAGACCCCTGCCAAGCCTGGAGCGACATGGCAACGCCTGCAGCCCCGGTTCATCGCCTTTGCCAGCGCGGCGCAAGACAAGCAGCAAAGCCATCAGTCACCGTTCACCACCTATTCCTATATCGACGTTCTGCGCGGCAACATTCCCCCCGCAGCGTTTCGCGGCAAATACGTGTTGATTGGCGCAACGGCCACTGGATTGGGTGAAAAATTCACCGCACCCATCGGCTTCGATGCACGCCTGATCTCCAATGTGGAAATGCTGGGCCATGTGCTCAACGGTATCTTGCTCGATACGCATCTGGAAGCAGCCACGCCCTCCCTCAACCGCGCTCTCAATCTCCTGCCAGTGCTGCTGGGCCTGCTCGCGCTGGCATGGGGCGGCCCCTCCGGCGGCTTGATTGCCAGCGCGTTGCTGGCACTGCTCAGCCTGCTTATCGCCGGGCTTGCCCCGCGCTGGGGCCATGTGCAGACTGCACCGGCTGCGGCGCTATTGAGCCTCTCACTCGCCTACCCGCTGTGGAGCTGGCTGCGCCTGAGAGCCGCCACCCGCTTTCTGGCGCTGGAACTGCAAGACCTGCAAGGTCAGGGCCTGCCGGTCATCAGCACCAGCGCACTCAAAGGCGATGCACTCGACCAGCGCACTGCAGCCGTCGAACAAGCCTCCCGCCAGCTCCGTGCCCTGCACCACTTTGTAAGCGAAAGCCTGCGCCAGCTGCCATCCGCCACCTTTGTCTGTGACCGTGATGGAATGGTGCTGCTGGCTAACACCGCCGCCTACCGCTACATTGAAAGCTTGGGCACCAGCCTCAAACAAGGCGATGATTTGATAACCCTGCTGGCTGGCCTGCACAACGCCACCAGCCACGATTACCGCTCAGCCAGCCTGCCCGCCAACAGCGCGCCGATACTCAGCCGCGACGCACTCCAGCAAGCCACCCTGCCACGCCAAAGCGAGGGCCGCGACACACAGGGCCGCTATCTCATGCTGCTCAGTCAAGCATTTAAGGCACCCCCCACATCGGGCTGGCTGATTACTCTGGTTGATATCAGCGACCTGCGCAGCGCACAGGCCCAGCGCGACCAGGCCATGCAATTCATCTCACACGACATACGTGCGCCAGTCGGCTCCATCATCACGCTGCTGGAGATGCAGCGCACCAGCAAGCGCATCGAGTCAGAAGACGTGTTGTTTGCCCGCATTGAAAGCTACGCCCAATCATCGCTCCAGCTGGCGGACGACTTTGTACACCTGGCCAGAGCGCAGGAGCAAAACTACCGCAGCGAACTACTAGACCTAGGCCTGCTGGCCGATCAAGCCGTATCTGACTGCTGGACACAAGCCCAGCAACAAAACGTACAACTGGTGTTTGAGCTGCCAGAGACCGAAGCCAGCGTACATGGCGACCCCGGGCTGCTACACCGCGCCGTCATCAACCTGCTGACCAATGCCATCAAATACGGCAAGCCGCAGGACAGCGATCAGGCCGCCATCGTCGAATGCAGCATTGTGGAAGACGCACAGAGCTGGGGCATTGCCGTGCGCGATCACGGCCCCGGGATGGATGAAGCCTCGCTGACCAAACTCAGCCAGCCCTTCGAGCGCCTGCAGCAGCATGAGCGCATGGATGGTGTGGGTCTGGGCCTGGCCTTTACCCGCACCGTAGCCCAGCGCCACGGCGGCAGCCTGCAGATCAGCAGCCGCCTGGGTGATGGCAGCACATTCACTCTGCATATCCCCAAGGCCTAAACCCAGAACACGCCTGAGCGCCAGAAACGAAAAAGCCTCAGAACTTTTCAGTTCTGAGGCTAGACGTTTTTTGGTGCGGCTGGCAGGAATCGAACCCACGACCCCTTGGTTCGTAGCCAAGTACTCTATCCAGCTGAGCTACAGCCGCAACAGGGTTGTATTCTAGCGGTGAAAAAACACCTCTCAGACCAAATCAGCATTTTTTTCGCAATCAAGCAAAGAAAAAGCCTGTCACCAACGAAGATGACAGGCTTGATACATGTTTGGTAGGGCGTGACAGACTTGAACTGTCGACCAAAGGATTATGAGTCATGATAGCTTAGCTAATACTGGATTTCACTGGATTTTAAATTTTACCATAACTAATTGATTTTAAACATTTAATTTTCCAGCGCAATCCAACAGCATCCAGTATCATCGAAGAAAATTCCGGAACCAAACCGGAACCAGGAATCGCCCTTCAATGACTACGACCCAGACTCCAGGCCAAATTTTTCAAGCTTTACCTGCCGGAAAATTCGCCACGCTCGCAAAAATAAGTCCACGTGGAGCCCTACTGCTTCGTAAGCTCAAAAATGGCAGCGGCATGTTCTACTGGCGCTCAGAGCACAACGGAAAAGAGCTACGCGAGCCAATCGGCGCGTTTGACACGTCAGCGCCGCCAAAGAGCATCAAGCCAACAGAACGCGGCTATTCGTTCAGCGCGGCAGTTCGCGCTGCTGAAGTTCTCTCTACACAGCATCTTGGCAACATTGACGGTGGCGGCTACCAAAGCCTCAAGAAAGCTAAGAAAAAAGAGCTGGCTCAGGCGCAGGAAAGAGCACAAGAGCTGGAAGAGCAAACGCTTGAAAAGCTACTGCTGGCCTACTGCGACTACCTCCAAAATCTTGGAAAAATTTCTCACCAAGAGGCAAGGAACGTGCTTCGACTCCACGTCATAGAAGCATTTCCAAAACTTGCCAGATCGCCAGCATCGCAGATCACCACCGAGCAAGTTGCTGATGTGATGCGCCGACTGATACAGGACGGCAAGCGCCGCAGCGCCAACAAGCTGAGAAGCTATATGCGGGCAGCTTTTCAGTGCGCGAAGTCTGCCAAGACCAATCCCAGCATTCCGCTGAGCTTCAAGAGCTTCGCGATTTCCATCAATCCAGTCTCGGATACAACGCCAGACCCGCAAGGCAATCAAGCCGACAAGAACCCCATCAATTTTTTTGGACTCCAGCGGTACTGGAAACACATAAAAGGCCAGAACGACTACCGCAGCGCCCTACTACGCTTTCACTTGGCAACTGGTGGTCAGCGCATAGCCCAACTGCTGCGTCTCACCAATGCCGACATTCATAACGATCACATCGTTTTGCACGACCCGAAGGGGCGCACCGGCCAGCGAGCTCGCACACATGTGGTTCCTCTCACCAACGTGGCACGCCTTGCACTTGAGCAATGCCGTGCGCCTGGTGAATTTGCGTTTACCAGTGATGGCGGCAAGACCCATTTGACCGGAACCACGCTGAGCGCTTGGGCGCAAGCTGCCGCAGCCGAAGCCGGTCTTGCAGACTTTCAAGCCAAGCAAATTCGATCCGGCGTCGAGACCTTGCTGGCAAGTGCAAGCGTCAGCTCCGACATTCGCGGAAGACTTCAATCGCACGGCATCTCCGGCATCCAGAACCGACACTACAACGCCTATGAGTACATGCCCGAGAAGCTTCATGCACTCGAAAAGCTGATTGATCTCCTGGAGCGGGAATAGTGACTGACATTGACGGAGCAGAAGGAAGAGCGAGCCCGGTTGAAGTAACTCCCCCCGAGCTATCTTTCATTTGTGCTGCGTTGTAAAGCCACAAGCTTCAAGAAGCCAAACAATGTAAACTACAGTTCACACCATGATCCAAGTTCTACGTACTGCGGCCTTTGACGATTGGCTCCAGGCCCTGCGCGACAAAGTGGGGCAGCGACAGGTTTTGGCTCGCCTCACTCGGCTGTCGCTCGGAAATTGGGGTGACTGCAAGCCTGTTGGAGGCGAAGTGACCGAGTTGCGCATCGACTCTGGCCCTGGCTACCGCGTGTACTGCTGGCGCGATGGCGATGTGGTCGTTGTTGCGCTTGGTGGTGGTGACAAGTCCACCCAGCAAAGAGACATTGCCAAGGCTCAGGCGATGGTCAAAGAGTTGAAAGGGTAAAGCTATGAACCGCACTGCCTATGAGAAGTTGGGCATCAAGCCCTTTGATGCCGCTGAGTACCTGCAGTCCGATGAGGATTGCGCGGCCTATCTACAAGCCTGCCTGGAGCAAGCGCCAGATGATGCATCTGTGTTTGCCAAAGCTCTCGGCGACATTGCCCGCGCTCGCGGAATGATGCAGTTGGCCAAAGATACTGGCCTCACCCGTGAAGGCCTATACAAATCGCTCGGCGAGCAAGGCAATCCCAGTCTGTCCACCGTCATGAAGGTGATGCATGCACTGGGCCTGCAGATGCACATTGGCCCCCAAACTGCAGCCTGACTTTTCATCTTAGCTTTCACTGCCTCCATTCTGGGGAACGTCGGCAAGATCAAGTCTTTGGCGGACAAAGACTGCTGTGCAGCCGTTGCTGCTGTTCGTAGCCGCAACGCTTCCTAACGGTCATCGTCACATAGCAGCCATCCGGGCACCGACGCGGGCGACAGCCCAATGACGGGTTTAGGGTGTGCAGCGGACAACGACCATCAAGTGGCTGGCAGATAGGCCGCTGGATGTCCGCTGTCACGTCGTGCGAACAGGAGCTTGCGACCCAGAGAGGACATCCATTAACGCATACGTTAGGGGCGACTGCCAGCGGAGCCGGCAGGTTCCTATTGAACAACCGGTTAGGCTGCCGAGCGCATCAGTGATTTTAGAAAAATCGGTTATTTCGTTAATGCCAATCTTCGGCTATTTGACGCTTACTTTCCATTTTCCACCTACATCTTCAACCTCATACTCATACTTAAAGTTGTTGCACGAAATGGTAAAGCCGTCATTCTTGGAAAATGCCGTGAATCTTCTAATATTGGAAATACTTGAGCAGCTGTAGCCATTCATCCTAACCATGGCAGCGACCGCATCTGCTTGTTTTTGAGTTATCCCACCCATTAGCCCTAAGCCTTCCCCGTTATTTTCCACGGGCGTTTTCGGGATTTTTTGAGCGACAGCTGACAGCGAAGCTGTCAGAAAGACGAGGCAGAGAATTTTCTTTGTATTTTTCATGGCGTTATATTTCATGCTTTAAATTTCCAACGAGATTTATTCGATAGCAACTCTAATTTCATATCCTTTTCCTGTCGGCCAGACCTCCTTGATGACAGTAATCGTTGAATTTCCAGTTTTTTGCGAAAAATTTCTTCCTTGCGCTATCGCATTAAGTATTGGCTGATTCTGATTTTCTCGTGTAACTTTTTTAACAAGAATACCAGAGGCTATCTGTAGTTCTTTGTGTGCAGAAGATGCATTGGATGGATCATTTACGTTGAGAACTATTTTAAAATTGCTTGCCTTTTCGCTACTACCTTTAACGTAATAGGCTATGTTGTTGGGGAGTGGGAATGCTACGCCTATGTTTTTATAAGGGCTGGAACAGCTAAACTCTTGGCCATAGTTATTACTCCATTTTCGCCCTTGTAGGCCTACCTCGTTTAACAAGCTGCAAGCTTGTGTTGGCTCAGTTACTCGTGTCTCGGCCATTGCATGAGATGCAAAAATGGTGCCTATTGAAATTATTATGGATTTGTACATTTTTTCCTTTATTGATGGAAAACCTTTTCACGCCGGGGTTCATGTAGGTGGATAAAAATAGAGATTAACACCTAATGCCTGAATTAAGCCGCGCCGCGGAGCGGTGTCGGCTTGAATGAATTGTTAGGGGGCGTATTACTCACCAAATAGCTCATCTGCATTTCCGTAAACGCACTCATGCAGGTGAGAGGGCGAGCCTTGATGCACCAGAACACCATCCTCGGCTGAGAAGGTGAGATAGGGTTTAATGGTCTTGCCCTCAATGGTGAAGTCGGCGCTTGCGTCGAGTAGACAAGAAACGCTGAATCCAATGGACGTGGTTAGCTCCTGAGTTTGCTCTGCCGGTACGCCAGCCGCGTCAAGTTGTTCCTTGATGCTTTTGAGCAGCTCATAGCTGAAATACGACTGCCAATTGTCGAACTGATCTTCGTCTGCCAGTAGTTTCAAAATAGCCCCCCTAACTTGATTTAGAAGACATGCAAAAAAAAAATTCTCGTCGCTCTCATAAGAAGGAATCTATCCGCAATGTTGAGAGTGAGCAATCACGAGCAACATTTTTAGGCAAGCCTAAATATTTCGAGATTGCAGCCTGTTAAGAGTCGTCAAATACCAATGACGGAATGACGGCTCATGGCCGGAAGCGTGAATACGCAACTCTTCCGTAAAACGGACGCTGAGGTCATAAAACGGCAGCGCTACGACTCCAAGCTCATACGAGCCGCCGCCCGAACTTGTCAGCTCATCGAGATTGCTTGCTCACTGCATCTTGTACCGCAGGCAGAACATCTTCATAGTTGAACCCGTTCTGCGTCTTCTGCAAAGGCTTCGTGACCCGCTTGTTCAGCCACTCGCGCAGGCTCTGCCCTTCGCCTTGTCGCACTAGTGGATCGTGGCTGTTGCCGGGATAGCGGAACTCCGTGAGGTTTTCGGGGTGGTCTTTGAACTTCTCCACGAATCCAACAGCAGGGTATTGCTTGTTACCGCCAGCCCAGGGGTCTTCGTCTTCGATAGATGACCACATAGGCAGCCGTGTGTCCCATTTCCATAGATGCTCATATTGCCGGTTCACGCTCTGCTTGTGGCAGATGCCGCCAACGATCTGCGGATCAGCACGATCCCAGTGGTAGGTGGTGCGGCAACCTTCACTGTGACCGCTCAAAAAGATGGGCAGATTGGAGAAGGTCTTAAACCAGCGGATGATTTCTGCAATATCGTCACCACGCGCATCCAGTCTGGCCGGGTTCACTGCGGTGTAAACGCCTTCGCGAAAACGGACGCTGGCCTGCTTGAGCATTTCTTCGGTTGATCCACCAGGGCAGCCAAGCTTGTTGCCATCACGTGCCACGAATTCTGGTGTGATGACTGCAAACCCTTCTCGGTAGTAGAACTGCGCCACAGTGGTTTCCCATCCCCACATGCCGCCGCAGCCGTGGTTGTGGATGACAAGTCCACGCACTGTGGGATGGCGCGGTATCAGCGCTGTGAACTTGTCGCGGTATACAGCCCCAAACAACGGGAGATAGAAGACGCTGCGATCAAGCACCGTTCGGGTCTGTGCTTTGTCATAGGCCGGAGCTTGGCGGCTCTGCTGAGCACCAGCATTTGCAACACACAGTGACTGTGCCAGCGTCAAGCCCAGAGTGCTCCAAAGAATGTATTTCTGGCTGAGCATAGCCATTCCTACTTGTTCGTAGCCAAGAAAGACAGCACATCCTGTACTGCCTGCTCACGTGCCTTGGAATTACTCTCCACCGTGATCCAAAGCGTGGCGGCGCATTGCTTGACCGCTGCATCCCGCTCCTGCGGTGTTGCCAAGATTTGGTTGGTTGCACGGTTGAATGCTGGTCCCCAAGGGGCGGTGTCTTTGGCGCTGGACGGCATCACGGTATCGATGGCGCACTTGGCAAAAGTGCCTTCTTGGAACTTGCGATAGGGTTGATTGGGTCGGTCGAACACGTGATACGCGCCGGGGTAGACCTTGTAGGTAATGGGATTGCCTTCGGCAGCGAGTTGCTGGGCCTCTTCGACACAGGCTGGAGCTGGCGTCATGTCGTCTTTTTCCGCAAGCAGGTACAGCACTGGAGATGTGATCTTGAGCGTCGGATTCTTGTAGCGCTGATTGCAACCAGGATAAAGGGCAATGCTTCCCGCCCATTTGATGGTTTCTGACTTGATGATGGGCATCCGGTAGTTGGGCCACATGGCCCCAGTCACTGCGTTGGCACCTCGCGACCATCCCATGTGATAGATGCGTGATGCATCAATCTGAGGGTGAGTGCTCATGAGCTTGAGTGCATAGACCGCATCGGAGATATTGACGGTGGTATTCCAAGTCAGTTGCCCGCCCGTGCCGGAAATTTTTTTACTGTCACGCGGCGTAAAGCTGTCCACCATGAAGACGGCGTAGCCTGCGTCGTTGAGTGGCTTGGCCCAGACTTCGTGCATGCCCGCGGTGATGCCATCGCTGCCGTGGCTCATAACCACGACAGGAACCTTGCCAGTTCCATTTTTTGGCATCAGCAGATCACCTGCAATCACTTGCTGAGGACCCAGCCGTCCGTAAATCAAAGCCCAGCGATGCTCTGGATTGGATGCCATAAATTCAATGTGCCCTGTCTGTCCAGCAGACAAATCAGCCAGTGGCTCCGCAACAGCAAGGCTTGCGAACAAACTGGTGAACGATAGCGCAGCCAACAAAGTGTGCGAGGCGTGATATGTATGCTTCATTTAGAGTGTTTGGTCTTGATTTGATAAAAGTGTCCAGAGGCAGATTGACCCAGCAAGTGGTAATGACGAATGTGGGTCACACCATTGATTTAGTTCGCCGGGTTCTTGATCCAGCCAGCGATCTGGTCAACCGCTTCGCGCTCCATGCCAATAAAGCCGTGCCAGTGCTGTGCTTCGCATGGATCGCCGCTGGGGTTGGCTCCGCCGTCCACCATCATCAATTTCTTGACAGGAGCATTGCTCAGCCCCTTGAGAATCCACTCCGTCTCATGAGGCAGGCAGAGCTTGCAAGCGTCTTTGGCATGGTGGTAAACCAGCACAGGCATTTGGATCGCCTTGAGGTCCTGGCGCGGCACAGCACCTGGCGTGGCATATCGAACGATGCTGGAGGTCAGTACCAAGCCAGCAATGGCTGGGTCTCGCACATTGATCGCCATGGCCGTGGCAGATATGGTGCCCCGACTGGTGCCAACAAGCCAAATTGGTCGATCACTCTTTTGCTTCACGAACTCCAGCACTTTGGAGAGGTCAGTCATGTGCTCGGCCGCGATTCTGTCGGCAAAGTCCAGCTCCATGCCATTGGGGCGTCCAAAGATCGCCACATTGAAGCCATTGGCGGCGAAGTACGGCGCTGAACGCACCAAGAAGTTGCCGCCGGTGGCTTTGCCATCTTCCACGCGACCATATCCTCCGCCCCCGCCAGGAAGCAACAGTACGGTGGCTTTGGCGTCTGGCGTGGCTTCCCAGAACAGTGTGGTCTTCACACCTTCGCGTGTTGGAATCTTGAAGGTCGCGCCTTGTGCGTGCGCCGCGAACGTCGCTGCCACCAACGCCACCCCAGCCAACACCTTCTTCCAGCGACTCAGGCAGCCATCGCCCTGAGCGTTCAAACTGCAGCCCATAAATTCCCTCTCTTTTGTTTTCTGAATCATGCCCATGGCTATGCCACCCGCACAAGCACAGGCGACACAGTTGGGCATGACTGATGTGTAGATGCCACTGATGTGGCTCAAGGCAGCATGAGGGGACGCTTGTCTCGATCTAGGCCTATGTATAGCCGCTGAAACCATGCTGTGCCCAACTCAGAAAGCCGATCCGCTTGGCAGTTCAGATTGGCTACTCGCTTACCGTTTTGCTCCACCAAGATGCCTTGCATGGTGGTGGTTGTGCCATAGACCGCATAGCGGTAGCTGCCCTTGTCAAACGACATAAATGGCAGTGTTTGCCCATTGGCGTTGGCATGCTCTCCCGGCTTAAATGCGGTGCTGGCGGTGGCTGCATCCGCTGGGTAGACCATTTCAGGTGCTGCACCGAGTGGGGCCAGTCGGTACGTCAGCTGGCTTTCGTCACGACTCATGCACAGTGATGCACGCTTTTTGCCAGTGGAGCACGCAAACACCGGAGTCTCATCAGGCGAGCATAGATTGGGTACTGCCGTTGCTTGGCTCGTTGTTGTTGATGCAGTTTGGACCCGTGGCTTTGTCTGCGGTATTGGAGCTGACGTAGCAGCGGGCGCAGGATCAGACGGCACGCCTTCAGACTCGGCGTCCATCTCTGATTGGCTTGCTGAGGGTGCTTCTGGTGCTGCTGCTCCGGCGGTTGAGGCAAGCGTTACTGGCGGAGCAGAAGTGGATGGCGATGCCTGCGACTGCAGCTCTTGTGCTTTGGCTACCTTGCTAGGGTGGGCCGGCATACTCAGTGAGAGCATGTAGAACGGCAGGGCCGGTACGCAGCGGCCCTCTACTCCGACATATTGGAGCAGTGCCACTTTCTCTTGCGACGACCAGGTAAATGGCATCTCGGCAGGCACATTCGACTGCAAGTACAGGGTATAGCCCGCATTGGTACGCTCCCAGCGCGTGATCTTGACTGGCGTGCCATCGGTCTGTGTGCGAGATGCCAGCATATCCACATACTCTCTGACCGTGGTATGGGCATCATCCACGCCGGGGCGAAGGATCATCGCTGAATCTAAAAATGCATCGTCCGGCTTGCTCTCCAGAGAACAAGCCATGAGCATGACGGCGGGTGCACACAGCATCAGCGTGATGTAACGGCTCATGGCGTACTCCTTATTTCTTGAGCGCAATCACGGCGCCAACCACCAGCAGAGCAATGGTCGGAAGCAACATCTGCGATGGGCTACCAAACGTCAGAAACAGCCACGGCAATGTGCCCAGCATCATGGCTGTCTTGTAGTTCTTTGGAAGCATGGCCATGCTTCCAGCCGCGCTCTGGTAGTACACGTCGCCCGTCAGTGCCAACAAGCTGGCGATGGGCGTAATCGTGACCACGCACAGCACCGCAAACCAGCGCTTGCGAAACCACGGAATCGACGGCGTGGCAGTTGCTGCGCTGATGCCGCCATGTGGTGCATTGCTGCCAAGGGCTGCGCTCGCAGGCGCTCCGCATTGGGGGCATGCCGGTGCGCTGGCGTGAATGGTGGCACCGCAAGCGCGGCAAGCATGGAACTGACTCATTTGGTTTCTCCCTGATCGTATTGATCTGTTATGTGCTTTTGAGGGAAACATTTTGCATCAATGTCCCTTTTAAGACGTTTCCCTTAGAAGCACATGTTGCGAGTCTGGGACGCATGTCATTGACAGCTCCCCAGAAGAAAGACAAAGACAGCGAAACGCTGGCTCTGCGTCGCCGCAAAGTGCGGCAGATTCCCAATACCGTGACCCGCGCAATTGGCCAGCAACTGCGTCTGTTTCGTGAACAACGCGGCATGACACAGCTGGAACTGGCTATGTCCGCTGAAGTCGAGCGCACGCGGATTTCCAAGCTAGAGCTGGGCTTGGTGAACCCCAGCGTCTTGACGTTGGCCACCATCTGCCATGTGCTTGGCATCACGCTGGCCGATTTGTTTGCAGAGGTTCAGCTCTCGCATCCACCGACCACCGAAGGCGGCGGTCTGCGCCGAGCCAACCAAGCTGTGCTGGACAAGAAGCCAGCTACCAAACGGGTCAACAAAAGCGCGAGCTAATCTGCAGCGGTCGCGGCCCATCAGCTTCTTCGGACACGCACCGCTGCCAGCAGCCGAACCAGCTCGGTAGCACAGCCCTCTGACTCGTAGTGCCAAAACACCGTCCAGGGCTTGGCGTCATCTGATGGTGAGTGCAATTGCTTGGCTCTGCGGCTACCAATTCCCTCAGTGGGCAATCGCAGCCATGCATTGAAAGCCTGAAAGCTTGGCTCATTGCCACCGGGGTCCAGCAGCAAGATGCGCTGTGGTTGGTGCTTCTGAGCAGACGCCGAACCCTCCACGCCGACTGCCAATGCCCAATGTCTGGTGCGCTGGTGATTGACCGATGCGAACGCCAGTGCCACTAGCTCACCCCGCATTAACCAGTCCAGCGCATGTTGATCGGCGCGCTCTTTGCTGCCGTACTTGGCCGTGAGCTTCAAAGGCAGGGCTAGGCTGTTGACCAGTTTCACCCAGTCTTTGGCATGCACACCCGCAAAGTACGTCGGCCCGAACGCTTTCCAGACTTCAGCGGCAACACCGTATTTGCGCTGGCTCATGTTGTGCAATGCAGATACTTTGGCCAAACCGAAAATGGCACATATCGCCGCAAAAACATGGACTCCGCAAGCGCTATCCAATGTGGACTGCTGCATGAAGCAGCGCACCGGCTCTTGGCGCTGCTGCTGCACCGTCAACGCATGGCCGGTTTGCAACGCAGCATGCACGCGCTGAAAGCCATAAGAGACACCAGTTGTTCGTACCGCCATCAGTAGTCCTCCGGCAAGAGCAGCGTGGTCACGGAGCGGTCGGCTTCGGTGATGACCCAGACCGTTGGTAGGCTGCTGCGCTTGTCTTGTGGCGTCTGAAGCAGTCTCTCTGCATCTACCAATCGGTAGACACTCATCACGCGCATGCACTGCCGAACCGACAGCTCATTGGTGGCTTTGTCTTCGGCGCAGCAATCGCCCCAGTCACCATGCACGTGGCGTGATACCAAAGCCAGCGCACTGAACCCGGTTTGCTCCAGCAGCGCCAAAGCGCCAGGCGTAGCCACCATCTGGCCCAGTGCAAAGCGCGGTGCATTGCTCATCAGCGTCATGCGGCGTGCCGCACCAGAACGAGAAGAATTTGCTGACATGGAAGTACTCCTTGGTTAACGTCAGACACAAGAGCTCCACGTGCGAATCACCGACACCGCTGCCCCATACGGGCGAGCAACGTCCTCCGCATGCGTGGAAACGGATAAAAAAATGGACCGGCAAAGCGGTCCATCGGGAACTCAAGAATTCAAAGTGGCAGTGACTTCACATCACCGGCACGGATGCAAGAGCGGCACTATGCGGTGAGCTGCAGCGCATCAAATAGCTCAGCATCCGTCGCATAGTTGAGGCTCAGTGCTTGAACCACAGCGGCAGACATGGGTAGTCGAGACGCCAAGCAGCGGCAGTCTGAACCGGCATCACATGGATCGGGTAGCTCCAGCAAGCCAAGCAGGCTCAGTCGGCCATCCAGCGCAGCATCGACAGCGTCCAGATCAACACGCCACCACGCAGCCAGCACAGCGCGTAGGAATGGGGGCGAAAGTTCAAGACTCGGCCACGCAGCGCCGCCATAGTTCAGATACGCGCACAGCAGCCGCAGCCACTGCGCGGAAGACAAATCCAGATGCTTGCGCAGCCGCTCCAGATTGCAAGCTGCTGGAGCCACATCCATCGGCAGCGGTGGGCACGGTGCGGCCATCAAGCACTCAACGACCAGGGCAGGCTCCATCGGCTGATCCGGGGTCACGGAGCCAAGAAATGCAGGCACTTCAAAGAAGCATGGACTTTGCGAATGACCCAGCACCGGCCAGTACAGCAACTCCAGATCGCGTGACACATCAGCCAGTTGCTGAGCGTCCAGCAAATCCACCAACACCGGCAACAAGCGCTGCAGTATCAACATGCGGTGATGACGGCGGAAAGCCAGATTACTCGGCGAATTCAATCCAGTGAGAAAGCAGGGATTGGGATTACAGCTCTGCTCACTCATATTCAAACCACCAATACTTATCAATGCTGCACTGCACTATAAATAATGCATTTTATCAACGCTTAATGGTATTATATCAATAATATAAGAAAATGCCGCATTTTTGGTAGCTTTATGGATTTCAAATACATATATGCCAAATAACAGCATGAATTCAGCAAATCAAAGCTGAATTGCAAGTCGTTCATCACAACGACCCAGTTCCCCCAAAGCCACGCCCAGCACCTACAACGAATAACCTGCCGCAGTGGCTCACTATGCCTGCGCGCGCGTTGAAGCTGACTGAATCCCATTCAAATCCTGACTATCGATAATCAATCGTTATCGACAATTAAAATGGAGAATTCATGAAAAATAAACGTTCGACTATTTTAATCGCTGAAAAATATCGCACTCAAAAATCAGAGAAGAATATAAAAAATCGTAGTAAAAAAAATGAGATGGTAAAATTCGACTCAGTTCAAGAATATATGGACGCCAGCCAAGCGAGCGCCACAAAGCGAGCCTACGCCTCAGACTTGCGACACTTCCTGGCACATGGTGGTGCAATGCCCTGCACGCCGAAACGGCTGGCCAAGTATCTGGCTGAGTCCGCCAACGATGGCTTGGCTGTTGCCACGCTGGAGCGCCGCATTACCGCGATCCACAAAGCGCATACCGATCAAAAGAAAGCATCACCGGCACACAGCGAAATCGTCAGACAAGTTATGCAGGGCATACGCCGTACACTCGGCATGAAGCAACGGCAAGTGAAGCCGCTGACGAAAGATGACTTGCTAACCGCGTTGGAAACCATTGAGAGAGTTCACATGCCCGTCAGAGCAGCCCGTGATGCCGCGCTGCTGCTGATCGGCTTTGCATCGGCAATGCGGCGATCTGAGCTGGTTGGCGTGCGCGTGGAGCATCTGACGTTCTCACCGACAGGGCTTGAAATAGAGCTGCCAGTCAGCAAAACGGATCAGGAACGACACGGACGCATCGTATTCATTCCCCGAGCCAATTGCAGTCAATGTCCAGTCACCGCACTGCTAGACTGGCTCAAAACAGCAGGCATCAGAGCAGGACATGTGTTCAGGTCGGTTAACCGCTACGATGGCGTCGCCAAGCAAGGTCTGACCGCACAGTCAGTGGCGCTCATCGTGAAAGCCTCCATGGCGCAAATTGGAGCGGATGCCAAGAATGTTAGCGGCCACAGCTTGCGGGCTGGATATTGCACCAGCGCTGCAGAGCAAGGCCTGCCGTCTTGGCAGATACGCGAGCAGACAGGACATCGGTCAGACATGACACTGGCGAAATACATACGCCGAACTTCTCGAAAGACCAGTCCGAGCTTGCTTTGACTCTCAGCTCTTGTCACTTTGATAGCTACGACGTGTCCCATGCTTGAGCTTGAAGCCAAGCGCCCACTAGAACCCGTAAACTAACCTAATGTAGAAACGCCAGTGAGGATGTCTCCGCTGGCATGAATATCAAGAGAAAAAGACCAGAAAATGCCGTTTTTAGACTGGGTGAATAAGAACCAAGCGAAAGAGACCGCGCGCGAGGTTCCCTATCACTTGCTCAAGCAAGAGTCCGTCCACGGGGATGTGAGCGGCGCCAACGCCGACAACCTACTGATTCAGGGCGACAACCTCTTAGCTCTCAAAGCCCTGATTCCGTTCTATGCGGGCCAAGTCAAGTGCATCTATATTGACCCACCTTACAACACGCAAAGTGCGTTTACGCATTACGACGACAAGCTGGAGCATAGCCAGTGGCTGTCGATGATGTACCCTAGCAGGCTGCTGAAATACTCCCCAGCGTCCGAACCTGTTCAGCGGCTGTAGC
>ERZ724504.30-NODE-30-length-79800-cov-8.189805_pt1 | contig 79800 bp, 68 predicted proteins | sample MGYA00376037_ERZ724504 | MGnify/ENA primary metagenome ERZ724504 (study PRJEB28724, sample SAMN07190888) | wastewater metagenome | isolation source: influent of sewage treatment plant in Hong Hong | place: USA: Christiansburg, Virginia | collected 2016-03-01 ... | reverse complement strand
GGCGCCGTACTTCAGACAGCGCCAGCGGCAGAGTTTTGAACACCATCCCTAAAGGGGAATTTCCATGAATAAAACCTACAAGAGCGTCTGGAACGAGGCATTGGGCGCCTGGGTCGCTGCTTCTGAAATCACGACGGGCAAGGGCAAGTCAGGTTCTCAACGTGCGGCCGACCGACCAAGGCTGAAGTCATTTGCATTTACTCTGGGGGCCATCATGCTGGCGGTGCCGTGGCTCGCCAATGCCAGCACTATCGCAACCAATGGCGGCTCCGCATGTGGCGCTGCAGGAACTACTGGAGCCGGACCTGATGGAACAACTGTCATTGCTAGACCTCAAGTGGATGGCTCTGGAAATTATTCGGTAGTAGCGGGTTGTGGTGCTGATGGCAATGGTCAATTGGGCGTAACTCTTTACGGTATGAACACCACGGTGACTGGTGCTGGTGGTACGGCATTGGGCCTGCAAGCAACTGCTGGGAGTATGGCGACCGGGGTGGGTTATCGCAGCAGCGCAACGGGTCTTGAAAGCGTCGCTTTCGGACATATCGCCACTGCTTCAGGAGCCAACACCATCGCGATAGGCACTAGCACTAAAGCGAGTTCGAATGGCGCTTTGGCGATGGGTGTTAACGCCAACGCCGTCAACACGAACACGGTGGCGTTGGGCACTCGCTCTAATGCCAGTGGGCTTAGTGCGATAGCGATGGGCATTGATTCCAAAGGCAGTGGTGCCAATGCGATTGGGATAGGCAATACCGCTAATGCCAATGGCAACGGCGCTATTGCGATGGGCGTTGGCGCGTCAGCCAATCTGAATGATGGGGTGGCAATGGGCACATCTGCCAACGCCTCTGCTCTCAGAGCGGTGGCGATAGGCAAGTTGGCTACAGCCAGTGACGCCAATGCTGTATCTATCGGTAATTCCGCTACAGCCAGTTCTGCCAATACGGTATCTGTCGGGAATACTGCCAATGCCAGTGCTGCCGCAGCGGTTGCATTGGGTAGTGGTGCTATCGCCAGTCAGAATGACACGGTGGCCCTAGGGGTTCGCTCTAATGCCAGTGCAACCAATGCAGTGGCGATTGGCAATGGTTCAGCCTCCAGTGGGATTAGTGCGGTAGCAATGGGCAAGAGCGCCATATCCAGTGGCGACAATGCCATCGCGATAGGCAATTCCGCCAATGCCAGTTCAGCTGAATCGATCGCGATGGGCACTTCCGCCACCTCCGGTGGCAGATCGGTGACGATAGGCAGTTCTGCTGCTGCCATTTCAAGCGATTCGGTCGCGATTGGTTTTTCCGCCAAAGCCAGCAGTCTCAGTACGGTATCGATAGGCAATACTTCCACAGCCAGCGCAGCTAATGCGGTAGCGATGGGCGGTGTTGCCACTGCCAGTGGAGATTCAGCCACGGCATTGGGTAGTTATGCTAACGCCAGCGGGATATATTCAGTAGCGGTGGGTAAGCTTTCCAAAGCCAGCGCGACCAATGCGGTGGCGATGGGCCCTCAAGCCAACGCCTCTGGGGACAGTGCCGTGGCGATTGGCGTTGACAGCGTGGTCAGTGGAAAATTCTCTGTGGCGATGGGCGGTAATTCCCGTGCAGCGGGTGCTAGTGCGTTGGCCTTAGGCCCTCTAGCGAACGCAGCTGCCGATAATGCAGTGGCAATGGGTAATGGTGCTATAGCAAGCAACGCCAATGCCGTAGCACTGGGTTCGGGCAGCACTACCGCCGCTGCCGTGGCCACCACAGGCGACACCATTAACTTTACTACGCACACCTATGCAGGCATTGCTCCCGCCAGCACGGTGAGCGTGGGCGGTGTGGGAACAGAGCGCACCATTACCAATGTGGCAGCGGGCCGTGTGAGTGCAAGCAGCACCGACGCCGTGAATGGCAGCCAGTTGTTTGCTACCAATAGCGAAGTGAACAACATTGGTGCGAAGGTGGCGAACATCACCAATGGTGGCGGTATCAAGTACTTCCACGCCAGCTCGACTTTGGCCGATAGCTCGGCCACCGGTGTTGACAGCGTTGCTGTAGGCCCGGTTGCCAAAGCCAGCGCAGCCAATGCAGTCGCCATGGGCAATGGCGCTACAGCGGGCAACGCCAATGCGGTGGCACTGGGTTCGGGCAGCACCACCGCCGCTGCCGCGGTCACCACAGGTGGCACCATCAACGGCAATGCGTACACCTATGCCGGTGGCGCACCGACCAGCACGGTGAGCGTGGGCGGTGTGGGCGCTGAGCGCACGATCACCAACGTGGCGGCAGGTCGTGTCACGGGTACCAGTACGGATGCCATTAACGGCAGCCAGTTGTTTGCCACCAATACCGAACTGGGCAAGATCGGCACCACGGTCACCAACATCAACAACGGCGCAGGTATCAAGTATTTCCACGCCAAATCGACTCTGGCCGATAGCTTGGCCACGGGCACCGATAGCGTCGCCGTAGGGCCTAGGGCCCAAGCGACTGATCGAAATGCGGTAGCGATTGGCAATGGAGCCATGGCGGTGGAAAATGCTGTAGCGATAGGCGCAGATGCCACTGTTCTCAATCTACATGCGATTGCAATAGGAAGGAAGGCTAACGCCAGTGGTAGCAGTGCGTTGGCCTTAGGCATGGGTGCGGAAGCGTCGGGCCTGAGTGCAATGGCTGTTGGCTTGAACAGCAACGCTAGTGCGCTTAGCTCGATTGCTTTCGGTGAATCAGCCGTTGTCTCTGGGGATATTGGCATGGCTATGGGCTATAACGCTCGCTCCTCAGGAAACGCTGCTGTTGCAATTGGTGCGTTGACCAATGCCGCTGGTGAATCTGCTGTTGCGTTGGGCGTTCAGGCCCATGCCATTGGAGTGGATTCAATCGCCATGGGCACTAATGCTGTGGCTGCGTTTGACGGTGCGGTAGCGATTGGCAAACGTGCTGTTGCAACCGGTGGTAAAGCGGTATCGATTGGTGTGGGGAATGCTGCCAACGGTGATGGCGCGGTGGCGATTGGTGACCCGAATATGGCGACGGGAACCGGTGCGGTGGCCATGGGCGCTGACAATACGGTGACGGGTGATGGGGCGGTCGGCCTGGGTAACACGAATACGGCGAAGGGCCAAGGCTCCGTGGCTTTGGGCAATGCCTCTAGCGCACTGGGCACAGGTTCTGTGGCCATGGGTGATGCCGCCACGGCCTCTTTAGTCAATAGTGTGGCTCTGGGTTCGGGTGCTACAGCGAGCATCGCGGATTCAGTGGCTCTGGGTTCAGGCAGCACTACCGCTGCGGCAGTGGCCACCACAGGTGACACCATCAACTTCACCACGCACACCTATGCAGGCACTTCGCCTACCAGCACAGTGAGTGTGGGTGATGTGGGTGCAGAGCGCACTATTACCAATGTGGCAGCGGGCCGTGTGAGTGCAAGCAGCACCGACGCCGTGAATGGCAGCCAGCTGTTTGCTACCAACAGCGAGGTCGACAACATTGGTACGAAGGTGGCCAACATCACCAACGGTGGTGGCATCAAGTACTTCCACGCCAATTCAAACGATCCCGATAGCGTCGCTGGCGGTGTCAATAGCGTGGCAATTGGCCCTAACGCCCAGGCGCTGGGCAAAGGTTCGATTGCGATGGGTAGCGATGCCTTAGCGACCAATTTGTCGGGTGGAAGCACTATCGCTATCGGCCAGGGCGCTATAGCCAGTCAAACCACGGGTACGGGAAATGGCACCTTAGGTGATTCGGTGGCTTTGGGTCGTCTCGCGGCTGCTACGGGTCAAGACTCTACGGCGATTGGTGGCGAAACCGTCTCCAGCGGTACGAACAGCGTTGCTATCGGTGGTAATTTCACCACCGCATCGGGCACCAACTCGACCGCCATCGGTGTTGTCAGTAAAGCGCTTGCTGACGGAGCATCTGCGTTTGGTGCCAGGGCTAATGCTGCTGCGATCAACGCAACAGCAATAGGTCTTGGTGCGGGTGCACGTGCTGAAGGGGCTACGGCCCTTGGTCAAGGCGCTTTTGCAGATCAAAGAGGCTCGGTCGCTCTGGGCTCTGGTAGCTACGCAGACCCCGTTGTGGCGACTGCAGGCGGCATCATCAATGGCAAGGCATATACCTACGCAGGGGGCACACCTGACAGTACGGTGAGTTTGGGCGAGGGGAATTTGGTGCGCACCGTTACCAATATGGGCGCAGGCCGTGTGAGTGCAACGAGCACGGACGCCGTTAACGGCAGCCAGTTGTTTGCTACTAATACGGAAGTAAACACCATCGGTGCCGCAGTGACCAATATCAACAACGGAGCGGGTATCAAGTACTTCCACGCTAACTCGAAGGCAGTGGACTCTCAGGCGATTGGTGAGGAAAGCGTCGCTATCGGCCCACAAGCGTTAGCGGGAGGCAAAGCGAGTGTTGCGCTGGGCAATTCTGCAATTGCTCAAGGTGATGACGCTATCGCGATCGGTAACAACGCCCAAGCGACATTTGGCAATAGCGTGACAATTGGTGCGAACAGCTTCAGCGGCTATGACAACTCGGTTGCCATTGGCGCTGGCGCAACCACTGGTGGTTCGTTATCGACTGCTTTGGGATCGGGTGCCAAAGCATCCGAATACAACAGCGTGGCATTGGGTGCTGGCAGCTTTACCGATGCGGTAGTCGCCACTACGGGCGACACCATCAACGGCAATGCGTACACCTATGCCGGTACCACGCCTGACAGCACGGTGAGCGTGGGTGCGGTGGGTGCAGAGCGCACCATCACCAATGTGGCAGCAGGCCGCGTCAGTGCCACAAGCACCGATGCCGTTAACGGTAGCCAGTTGTTTGCTACCAATACAGAAGTGAACACCATCGGTGCCGCAGTGACCAACATCACCAGCGGCAAGTTGGGGCCGTTTGTCTCTGACAACTCGGTGACGGCAGTGCAGCCGGTGTCTTCGGGCGCTAATGCCCTGGCGGGTGGCTACGGTGCCACGGCCACGGGAGCGGCTTCTGCGGTCGTGGGTAACGGCGCGACTGACAATGGCGTGGCTAACTCCACGGTGCTGGGTCAGGGTGCCAGCATTGCAGCGGGTTCCACGGGCTCCAATGTGGCGCTGGGTCAAGGTTCCACCGTCGCTACAGCGGCAGTGCCAACTGCCAGCTCCACCATTGGCGGAGTGACCTATAACTACGCAGGTGCTGCGCCAGTCGGTGTGGTCAGCGTGGGCTCTGCAGGCGATGAGCGTCAGATCACGAACGTGGCTGCAGGCCAGTTGAGCGCTACCAGCACCGATGCGGTGAATGGCTCGCAACTGTTTGCCACCAACGAGCAGGTGACTGCCAACACCACAGCGATCACGGGTATCAACAATGGCGCGGGCATCAAGTACTTCCATGCCAATTCGACACTGGCAGACAGTGCCGCAACGGGTCTGGACAGCGTGGCTGTAGGCCCGCAAGCCCAGGCGACGGCGACCGATGCCGTGGCGATGGGTAAGGGCGCGGTTGCTGGAGATGCAGGTGCAGTGGCGCTTGGCGCTGGTAGCACCACGGCAGCCGCTGTGGCGACTGCGGGTGACAAGATCAACGGCAACACCTACAGCTATGCTGGTTCAGCACCATTGAGCACGGTGAGCGTGGGTGGTGTGGGGACTGAGCGAACCATCACCAATGTGGCGGCAGGTCGTGTGAGTGCAACCAGCACGGATGCTGTTAACGGTAGCCAGTTGTTTGCTACCAATAGTGAAGTGAACTCCATTGGTGCCGCAGTGACCAATATCACTAACGGCAAGCTGGGCCCGTTTGTCTCTGACAACTCGGCGACTGCGGTGCAGCCGGTGTCCTCGGGAGTTAACGCCCTGGCGGGTGGCTACGGTGCCACGGCCACGGGAGATGCTTCTTCGGTGGTGGGTAATGAGGCAACTGACAACGGTGTGGCCAACTCTACGGTGATGGGCCAGGGTGCCAGTATTACGGCAGGCTTGGCGGGCTCTAACGTGGCGCTGGGCCAGGGCGCAGTGGCTACAGTAGGTGCTCTCACCGGCTACGCTGCCTTCGGTACGGCAGGTCCTCAGAACTCCATTGGTGTGGTCAGCGTAGGTTCCTCAGGAGCAGAGCGCCAGATCACCAATGTGGCTGCGGGGAGCGCACCGACGGATGCGGTGAACGTGAGCCAGCTGACGGGCGCGGCTTCCAACCTGGGAACCACCATCGCCAATAATTTTGGTGGCGGTGCCACATACGACCCAGTCACTGGAACGGTGAAGGCCCCTAGCTATACGGTAGGCGGCAACGTTTACAACAATATTGGAGATGCGTTGGGTGGTGTGTCCACAGCCATTACCACCTCCTCGAACAAGTGGGTCACGGGCTCGTCAGTATCGGTGTATGCCGCACCGACCGCTGCAGGCGACTTCAGTACAGCGGTGGGCTCTGGTGCATCATCGAGTGGTACGAGCAGCGTAGCCATAGGCACGGGCGCTAGTGCCACCACGGCCAACAGTGTGGCCTTGGGTAATGGCTCGGCCACCGGCAATGCCGTAGCAACCGATGGTGCGACCATTCAAGGCGTGACCTACAAGTTCGCTGGTGCGGCACCGGTGGGTGTGGTGAGTGTGGGTGATGCGGGGGCCGAACGGCAGCTCACCAACGTGGCGGCAGGCCAGCTCAATGCCAACAGTACCGATGCGGTGAACGGAAGCCAGTTGTATGCCACCAACCAAGCGGTGAACAACATTGTGAGTGGCGGTGGCGGTATCAAGTATTTCCACTCGAATTCGGCAGCAGCGGATTCCAGCGCTGCAGGTGCAGAAAGCGTGGCAATTGGGCCGCAGGCAGTGTCGCAGGGCGCGGGCTCGGTGGCAGTGGGTAACGGTGCTTCGGCCACATCCAGCAATGGGGTGGCACTGGGTGCCGGATCCACAGCCGATCGTGCCGGGATGTCAGGCCAGACCGAGAAGTTCTCTAACGTGGCGGTGGGCTCCACACAAGGTGCAGTTTCTGTCGGTAATGCGGGCGGCGAGCGCCAGATCACCAACGTGGCAGGCGGTACGCAGGCAACGGACGCGGTCAATGTGCGCCAGCTGGAGTCTGTGAAGGCAGGTTCTGTGCAGTACGACACGAAGGCGGACGGTTCGGTGAACTACAACAGCGTGACCCTGGGTAACAACACAGGACCCACGACGATTCAGAACGTGGCACCCGGCGTGGCAGGTACTGATGCGGTGAACGTGGATCAGCTGAACTCACGTGCGAATCAGTTGGCTGCCGATATGCGTGGAAATGCCCGGGATGCGAATGCCGGTACGGCAGGCGCGATGGCCATGGCGGGTATGCCGCAGGCCTTTATTCCTGGCAAGAGCATGTTTGCTGCAGGCGTGGGGGGCTATTCCGGCCAGGCCGCTCTTGCGGTGGGTGTGTCGAAGTTGTCCGATAACGGTCGCTGGATTGTGAAGTTCAGTGGTTCTGCCAACTCACGCGGCAAGGTCGGTGTGTCGGCGGGTGCAGGATTCCAGTGGTAAGCCAGTCGCATCAAGGAAAACACTATGAAAATACAAACACGCCATTTTTTCATCGCTGCTGCCAGTGCTGCACTGCTGGTGCTGCAAGCTTGTGGAACGACGTCGGTGAGCAAGGGAATTACCGATGGGGGCACATCGAGTGAGGTCGTTTTCCCCAAGGTGGGCAGCGGTATGGGGGTGCCGGGAGGCACGTTCCCGAATCTCGACAATCTGCGGGCAGTCAAGCCAGGGATCACCAAGGATCAGCTATATGACCTGCTGGGCAGGCCCCACTTTCGAGAAGGCATGGGCGGTGTGCGGGAGTGGGACTATCTCTTCAACTTCCGCGGTGCAGGCGAGGGTGTGACGACCTGCCAGTACAAGGTCATCTTTGACAAGGAGTACAAGGGTCAGAGCTTCCATTGGCAGCCCTCCAGCTGCAGCAGCGTGCTGGTAGGGCAGCCGCAACCTGTCTTGGTCGTTCCGGCACCTCCAAAGGTGCGCAAGGTCACCCTGGAGGCGGATGGATTGTTCCGCTTCGACGGTGGTCAGGCATCGGATCTATTGCCTGAAGGGCGACGCAAAATTGAAGCGCTTGCCAACGAGATCAAACGCGACTTCAAGTCTCTGAGGCAGGTGAAGGTGACAGGCCATACCGACCGTATCGGCACATCGGCCTATAACGATGCGCTTTCTCTCACTCGTGCCAACACGGTGAAAGAGTTGCTCGTACAGCAGGGTATCGATGCCAGAGCGATTCGCACGGAGGGGGCGGGTGAGCGTAACCCGGTGGTGAATTGCCCGGGAGCCGAAGCCTCAGAAGAAGTGGTGCGCTGCCTGCAGCCTAACCGCCGCGTGGATATTGAAGCCTCAGGCGATGAATGAGCAATTAGCGCGAGTTCATCAGCCGCAATAGACCGACTGGAGCCACCTCACCCGTCTGATGGAATGCAGATCGGGAGGTGGCTTTTTCCTACAAGGTGCGCACCGGCCGTTTCCTTGTCTTATGCGATCATCTTTGAGAGCCTGCGGTGCAAAGTGGATCAGACCTGTTTTGCAGGCTCGAGCGGCGATGAATAGTCTTACTACCTACTTTTTCTAAAGGACGGCCATGCCCGACTCATTGACCTCCATGCTCTCTAGCTACTACGACACGGTGCCTTATGACTCGCATCCGTTCCCTCAGACCGCTCCGGAGCACTTGGAGACTTTGGCTTTCCTTTTTGGGCTGGATGCACCAGCACCTGCAAAGTCACGTGTTCTTGAGCTGGGTTGTGCCGCTGGCGGCAATGTGATTCCATTTGCAGCGAGGCATCCTGATGCGTCTGTTCTGGGGGTTGATCTTTCCTCCGTACAAGTGGCCCAGGGGGTCAAGGCTGTTGAGCAGACTCAGCTGAAAAATATTGAGCTGCGCGCTGCCAATATTGCGGATATCGATGCATCGTTTGGCAAGTTCGATTACATCATTTGCCATGGTGTCTACAGCTGGGTACCCGGTCCGGTACAAGACGCTATCTTGCGGGTTTGCTCGGAAAACCTAGCACCGAATGGCGTGGCCTATGTCAGCTACAACGTCTACCCTGGCTGGAAGGCCCGTGAGATTGTTCGCGATGCCATGATCTTGCGCGGAGGCCCGCGTGACACGCCCGAGGAAAAGCTGGCATATGCAAGAGGCATGCTGGAATTTCTGGAAGAGTCCGCACGGCAAGATAGTGTGCTCAAGAAAACGCTTGAGGAGTCCATGCCGATTGTGCGCGGTGGCAACAGTTCCTATTTGCTTCACGAGTTTCTGGAGCCATGCAATGCTCCGTGCTACTTCAAGGAATTCGTGGCCCGGGCGGAGGGCCATGGTCTGGCCTATCTGTGCGAGGCAGAGCCTTCCACCATGTTTGCCCAGAACTACGGTGAGAAGGTCAGGGATCCTTTGATGCGCGAGTGCGGTGACAGCCAGGTGATGATGGAGCAGTACCTTGATTTTCTGGTCAATCGCACGTTTCGCCAGACTTTGCTGGTCAAGAAAGAACGTGCTTCCGAGATTCGTTACCGCCTGGATCCGGCGCGAATTAAGGAGCTGGAGTTTGCGGGCGTGTTTGCCACAGAAGATGGCAGTGAGCTGACACTCGATGCACGCGAGCAGCAATGCAAGGCCATTCGGGATATCAAAATTGTGCTTCGTCAGCCGGTGCAAAAAGCAGTGGCTCAGGTGCTTGAAGAAAACTATCCTGCGTGCCTCTCCGCCGAGGCATTGATCTCTGCGGCGGCAAAGCGCACAGGTGAATCTCTGGAGGCTGCCGAGCAGGTCACCATGGCCATGCTGGAGGAGTTGCTGATTCTGGGTGCTCTGCGGATTCGACGTACTCGCACGGATGCTGCATCAAAAATACCTGCAATGCCTCAAGCACTGGCGTCGGTAAGAAGGACATTCAGCCCTTCATCACAGGCCCAGGTTGCAATGAATGCCTGCAATCAATGGCATGAGTCCGTGGGCCTTTCTACGCTGGAGCGCAGCCTGTTGCCCAGACTGGATGGTGAACACTCGCATGCAGCTCTTGCAACACACCTGGTGGCCGAAGTGCGTGCCGAGCGCCTGCAGTTCATCAAAGATCAAAAGCCACTGTCCAAAGCGTCAAAATTTGATGAATTTGCAAAACAGCAAGTGGCGGCTGCTTTGAAGGACCTGAGGCGCAAAGCCTTGCTCTTGCCATAAGAGAGCAAGCAATCAACACAAGGCTGATGCGTACTGCCTATGCATTGCAGCTGTTCAGTTGTAAAAGGTCAGTCTTCAACGGGGTGCCATTGATATTCAAACTCAAGTCATCTTGACGTGAACGCCGATCTTCGCGGTCGGTGCTTGAGATTCGATGCATTTCTGTTGAGGGTCACCACGCAAAAAGCCAGCTGCATCATCTGCCGCTGGCTTTTTGCTTAATGGAATATGCGGGATAGGTGCAACTATCCTGTTTAAGTATTTAACTCTGCTGGGTGGAACTCAACAGGGTGCATGCTGTACGTACTCTGATGGCGATTTGAAAAGTGCATGTCATAAAAAAGGTGCCGCAAGCGGCAGCCCAAAGCCTCAGGCCATGCCCGGAGGACAATTCATCGCATATCAATACGCGGCGCTGTGCGATGCCAGCACCGGGTCGCCCTGAATGGCAGTGCTGGCGCGGCCGTCAGCGCCCACAGGCACTTCACCCACCAGCGTGGTGCGGTAGAGCTGGCGTTCAAAGTCCAGCGCAAAAATATCTTGTGGTGCGACATGGGCCGTGGATCGGTTATCCCAGAAAGCCAGCGAGCCCGGCTCCCACTTGAAACGCACGGTGAATTCACTGTTCACCGCATGCTCCCACAGCAGCTCCAGCAGTGCGCGCGATTCACGGGTTTTCAGGCCCACGATGAACTTGAGAAAACCGGGGCTGATGTAGAGCACGTTCTCGCCGGTTTCGGGGTGGACGGTGACCAGCGGATGCTCGCTGACCAGTGTGTTGTTGCGCACCAGCTCCAGATATTCCTGCGATGCCGTGGCACCTTGCGGCGCGCTGAAATGGTGCTCGCCGCGCAGGCTTTGCAAAAAGCTTTGCAGAGGCTTGGACAGAGCTTCATACGCGGCGGCCAGATTGGTCCACTGCGTATCGCCCCCATAGGGCGGAATCGTCACGCCACGCAGAATCGAGGCGGCAGGCGGATTGTGGGCGGCGGTCACATCAGCGTGCCAGCCAGTCCACGGGCGCTGCTCTGCCTGGCCGCTGTGGCGGTTGGCCTTGCGGTGCTTGGCGATGGAGTACAGCTCTGGGTAGCCTTCGACATGACCAAAGACCGGGTGGCCGGGCGTCAGCTCGCCAAACTGGCGCGAGAAGGCAATTTGCTGCTCGTGGCTGAGGTGCTGGTCACGGAAGAAAACCACTTTCCAGCGCAGCAAAGCCGAGCGAATGATGTGCACTTCTGCTGGGCTCAAAGCCCGCTGCAAATTCAAGCCGCTGATAAGCGCGCCAATATGGGCCGACTGTGGCGCAATCTGGATATGCGGGGCCGCGTGTTGCGCAGCGCTCAACTGCTCATTCAGGCGTTGCAGGGGATCGTGGGGCAGGGGCATGTTCATGATGTTTTTCCTGAATATGGGGAGGGCTCAGCGAGCTTGTGCAACGCGGGAGCCGGTGGTGGGCAGCAGGCCCAGCTCGGTCAGCAAGCTGTGGCTGCGTTCGACCTGTGCGTGAAGGGCGCGAGAGGTGTCCTGCGGGCCCAGGAAAATGGGCTCCCACTGGTTCAGCGCCACAAACTCTTTCCACTCGCGACTCTCGGAAACTTTGCGCAGTGCATTCACCCAGTAAGCCTGCTGCGCGGCGCTGGTGCCGGGGGCGGTCATCACGCCCTGAAACGAATCGCTGACGTAGTTGATGCCTTGCTCTTTCCAGGTGGGCGACTGGGCGAATGCGCCGTCCAGGCGCTTGTCCGCAGCAATGGCCAGCACACGCACGCGGCCCGACTGCAGATAGGGCAGCAAGTTGGGCGTGGTGGCAGACACCACATCGAGATGCCCACCTGCCAGCGCCACCATCGACTCTGCCGAGGACTTGTACGGAACAATGCGCAGCTTCTGAATATTCACACCGCCCTGCTGCAGCGGCGAGGCCACGCCCAGATGAATGTGGTTGCCCAGCGTGGTGGCAATACCAATCGAATATTTCTCAGGGTCTTTGCGCAGCTGGGCGATCAAATCCTGTGCAGTGCGCAGCGGAGAATCCGCACGCACCACCACGGTGGTGAACTCTCTGAACAGCGTCACCAGCGGCGTGCCTTTTTGCAGATGTGCGGGCAGGGCGTTCTGGGCCAGACTGTTGCCGTAGCTGCTGCTGAGCGTCATCAGCGTATGGGCATTGCCGGGGTGACGGTGCAGGATTTCCAGCGCTGCGATCGAGTGTGCTCCGCTCTTGTTGCTGACCACAAACGACTGATGTGGATCGTCACGCGCCAACAGCTCGGTAAGCTTGCGTGCGGCTTGATCGAGGGCCGCTCCTGCGCCGCTGGGAACGATGAATTCTGTGGGCTTGCTGGGCTTCCACGTTGCGGCGGCCGCGCTGCTGCTTTGCGCTGCGGCAGGGCCTGCCAGCAGCATGCAGCACATCACCGCCATCGATGCCAGCCAAGGGGTCAGAATGGAATGAAGGCGAGGGCGAAAAGCCGTGCTGACTGACATGGAAAACTCCTGAATTCAATCGCTATGCGCTGTGTTGGCATAACGTGTGAACTACTTTAAGAGTTGTGGTTCGCTGCAACAACGAAGCATTTTTTATGAGCAAGTAAGCAAAAGAGCTGAGCTTGATTTTTTACCCTGCAGGCCTTGCCTGAGGGAATGGAGAAGACGATGACATGGCACGCCAAACTGGTACTGAACTACGCACGGCAGGCTGATAAAACATCGGTGCATTTCACGCACGATGGGCCGCTGCGCATTCTCAAAAGCCTGTATCCCGAAGGCACTGGCATTTGCCACAACGTGCTCGTTCATCCGCCGGGCGGTCTGGTGGGCGGCGATGTACTGGACATTGATGTGCGTGTGACCGAAGGCGCGCATGCGCTGATCACCACGCCCGGTGCCACGCGCTTTTACAAAAGCAATGGGCAACGTGCCTTGCAGCGCACCAGGCTGCATCTGGAGCGGGGCGCACGGCTGGAATGGCTGCCTCTGGAGGCGATTGCGTACAACGCCTGCGATGCCATCAACCACCTTGAATTTGAGCTGGAAGAGGGCGCGCAGCTGCTGACCTGGGATGTGACGGCGCTGGGCCTGCCACTGGCGGCCCAGCCTTATGAAGCGGGCATGTTTGAGCAGCACATCGAATGGCCGGGGCGCTTTCTGGAGCGAGGCGTGGTCAATGCGCATGATGATTTGTTGCTCAACGGCGATCTGGGACTGGCTGGCCACCGCTGTTTGGCCAGTCTGATTTTTGCCAGCGGCACCCCCATCACCCGCCAGCAGCGCGAGGCCTTGCTGGAGGGCACGCATGCGCTGCTGGAATCAGCTACCGGCGGGGTGTTGAGTGGCGTGACTTCTCCTAATGAAAACATGCTGATTCTGCGCGGTGTATCACCTGTGGTTGAGCCTGTGATGATGCTGTGGAAAAACGTGTGGGCTTTTTGGCGAAAAGAACTCTGGGGGCTGCAAGGCAGCGCGCCCAGAATCTGGTCCATGTGATCAAAGTGCCAGAACGATCCTGGACTCCTGTGTTCTGGCGCGTGAGCAGCAGCTCATCATCTTGGTGCAGGCCGCGCGTTCGGCGCGGGTCAGCACCATGTCACGGTGGTCGATATCGCCCTCGATGACCTGTACTTCGCAGGAGCCGCACAGACCTTCGCGGCAATCGCATTCCACGTCGATATTGGCGCTGCGCAGCGCGTCCAGCAAGCTCTCGTTGTTGCGCACCTGCAGCGTGATGCCGGACTCGCGCAACTCCACTTCAAAGCCGTGCTCTTTGCTTGGGTCAAGCGCGCCCAGCGTGCTGGAGAAATGCTCCACGCGCAGACTGTCTTCGGGCCAGTGGCGGCTGGCCTGGCTTAGCCCTTCGAGCATGCGCTGCGGTCCGCAGGCATAGATCTGTGTACCGTGCCGGGTCATCGCCAGCAGCGCCGGGTAATCGGCTCGCAAACCTTCTGCGCCCACATAGATATGGAGTCTTGAACCATGCCGAGCCTGCAATGTATTCAATAGCGCCATGCGTTCACGCTGGCTGCAACTGTAGTGAATTTCATAGGGAATGCCCAGAGCCTGGGCGCGCGCCGCCATGGCCGCAATCGGCGTGATGCCGATGCCGCCGGCCACCAATATCAGCTGCTTCGCGCCTTCGTCGAGCTTGAAGTGGTTGCGCGGGCCGCGCATCTGCAACTTCATGCCGGCTTGCAGCGCGCCATGCACCCAGGCCGAACCGCCACGGCTTTGCTCTTCCCGCAGCACGGCGATCTCGTAGGTATCGGCTTCCTGTGGATCGCCGCACAGCGAGTACTGGCGCGAGATACCTGTGTCGCTGCATTGCAGGTCGATATGCGAGCCAGGCGTCCAGCGTGGCAGGTCGCGGCCGTCGGGTGCCTTGAGGCGTACGCGCAGCACGTCCTGTGCGATCAGTTCGGTGCTTTCCACTAGCATGCTGCGGCTGACGCCGCCTTGCGAGGATTCGCCTATGCGCACGGGCTGTTGCTCGCCCAGCAAGCCGGGGTTGCTGCGCTCTGGATTGCGGCTTGCATCCCACTCCACCCACAGATGCTCGGGGCCGCGAAACGAGGTGTTTGGCACATAGCTGAAGGTTTGCTCGGCCAGCTGCATATGCGGCAGGCGGCGCGTGAATTCTTCGAGGAAGATCTGCATCTCCATACGCGCCAGATTCTTGCCCATGCACTGGTGCGAACCGTAGCCGAACGTCAGGTGATCGCTGGCGTTGTCGCGATGGATGTCGAACAGGTCGGCATCGACGAAATGCTGTTCATCGTGGTTGGCTGAAGAGGTGACGATGAGCAGCTTGCTGCCTGCGGGAATGGCCTGGCCGCCGATGACGACATCCTTGGTGGCCAGGCGCCGCCAGGCGGCCACCGAGCCGTTGTGGCGCAGGCATTCTTCGACGGCATTGGGGATCAGCGAAGGATCGGTGCAGATTTCCTGCCAGACCTTGGGGTGCAGCAGCAGCAGCTTGACCGCGTTGGCCGTGGCATTGGCTGTGGTCTCATGCGCTGCGACGAGGCCGGCCATCATCATCGAGTGCAGATAGGAGTCGGTGACGACCTCGGGCAGTTCTTTCTGTTTGCGAATGCCGTACTGCATCCAGCCTTCGGCATCGGGTGCGGCACGCATTTTGTCTAGAATGCGGCCCGCGTGTTGCCAGAAATTGCCTACGGCATGGGCCACGGCCACCTGCTCCTCGGCTTTGGGGCGGCCCCAGGTGTTGACGGTGTGGGCAATGCTGTATTCGCGCAGCGTGTCCATGTCGTCTGCGGGCACGCCCAGAAAATGCATGGCCACCGTGAGCGGCACTTCCCACAGCATCTGGTCGACCAGATCGGCGCGGCCATCATTGATGAAACGGTCCACATATTCGCGCGCCAGTTTGCGCACCATGGGCTCGTGGTGTTTGAGTGCCTCGGGCGTGAATGGCTCCATCAGCGCGCGGCGACGCGGCATATGGGCCGGCTCGTCTTCGTTGACCAGGGTGCGGTTGAGTGCAAAACCGTAACTGGCCAGCACGGCGTTGGCTTCGTCGCCCGTGGGAGTGATTTTTTCCAGCGCAATCGAGGGGCTGAAAGTCAGGTTGTCGCGAAAGATGGCCTTGATGTCGTCAAAGCGCGTGACCACCCAGTAGCCCAGCTGCGGGCTGTAGAACACGGGCTCCTGCTCGCGTGCCCAGCGTACATATTCGGGCGGATCCTGCTGGTAGCCATCGGCAAAGGGGTCGAAGTCGGCCGCCCCGTGGCTTATGGGGCAGCCCGTGGGGCCGTTCTTGCCGCTGGGTTGACTGAACTGGCTGTGGTCGATGGGGCAACGGCTGGGGGTGGAAACGGTCATGGCTATCTCGCAACTCAAAGAGGCAGGGGACGGCGGTGCACCATCCAAGGAGAGCGCTGGGGCGGCCTGCCGGCAGCCTCAGCGAGATGGATGTGCAGGGCAATCAGTCCAATGTGATGTTCAGGTCCTTGATCAGCTTTTGCCAGCGTGTGCTTTCGCTTTGGATCAGGGCCTGAAATTGCTCGGGCGTATTGCCCACGGGTTCCACGCCAAAGTCGATGAGCTTTTGCTTGACGGCGGGCTCGTTGATGGCTGCCACCACCTGCTTGTTGAGTGCGGTGACTACAGTTGCTGGTGTCTTGGCCGGAGCCACCATGCCGACTAGGGCCGCAGCTTGCACACCGGGCAGGCCCAGCTCGGCAAACGTGGGCACATCGGGCAACTGGGGCAGACGCGTGGCGTTGGCCACGGCCAGCGGACGCACCTTACCGCCCTTGATGAAACCCGCACCGGCAGCCAAGTCCACCATCATCACGGGAATCTGACCGCCCGCCACATCGGCCAGTGCCGGAGCCGCACCGCGATAGGGGGCATGAGCTAGCTTGAGCCCGGCTTCGGACTTCAGCAGTTCCATGGCCAGGTGGTGAGGGCTGCCCGCACCGGCGGAGCCGTAGTTCACTCCGTCGGTGCTGGCCTTGGCGGCGGCAATGAACTCCTTGGCGGTCTTGGCTTTTTCGGCGGGGCCGGCCACCAAAATCATGGGGAATCGGCCCATCAGCGTGACCGGTGTCAGGTCCTTGCCGGGGTTGTAGCTCAGGCTCTTGTAGAGCACGGGGTTGAAGATCAGTGTGCCGTTGTCGGCCGACAGCACGGTATAACCGTCGGCTGCTGCGCGTGCGGTTTCCGATGCGCCGATGGCCGTGTTGCCGCCCGGGCGGTTGTCCACCACGATGGGTTGGTGCGCCTGTCCGCCCCAAGCCTGGCCTATGGTGCGGGCCAGAAAGTCCGAACCACCGCCCGCTGCGTAGGGCACGATCCAGCGCACGCTTTTGCTGGGAAACTTGTCTTGAGCGACAGCTGCTGTGGGGGCTGCAGCCAGCCAGAGCATGCTGGTGGCCAGAACCGAGGCGGTAAAAAGGCGTTTCTTCATTGAGGGTGTCTCCTGGGCTGTGGTGTTGTTTTGGCTGCGGATGAAAGAGATCCGCATTGCGCTCAACTTTGATTTTTATTTTGCGTAATTTTGATACGCATTGCGTAATATTGATTTCAGGGATTTCCATAACTCAAGCCACGGGTCTGAATCAAAATGCCAGTCAAAGCTCTGGAGACAATCGTGTACAGCTATGAAAAAAGATAAGAGTGCAAACGCGGCGTTGCCGGCGACCGATGTGGACAAGTCCAAAGCCAGAGCGATGCACAGGCCGAAGGCCGAGGCAGATGCAGCGGATGGGCGCGAGCGGCGTCAGCGTGTTCAGGCTGCCGAGACCTGTCTGGCCGTGCTCAAGGCGCTTGCCGGGCTGGGTGGGCGTGCCAGTCTCACGGCCATCGGTGCTGCCGTCGATGAGAGTCCGGCCAAGGTCCACCGCTATCTGGTCAGCCTCATGGCAGAAGGCCTGGTGGAACAGGGTCGCGGCGGTACCCAGTACGCACTGGGGCGGGAGGCCATCCATGTCGGTCTGGCTGCCATGCGCCAAAGCGATCCCATTCGCATGGCCGAACCGGCGCTGCTGCATCTGCGTGAATCATTGCAGGTCACGAGCTTTGTGGCCGTCATGGGCAATATGGGGCCTACCATCGTGCGCTTTGAGGAGCCGAGTCTGCCGATCACCGTCAACGTGCGTGTGGGCTCGGTCATGTCCATGCTGTGGTCAGCCACGGGGCGCGCATTTTTTGCCTTTGCGGAGCCGCAGGTCGAGGTCGATGCGCTATTGGCTCAGGAGCTTGCGGCTGCAAGTCCCGAGCGCCGTCGTCTGCTGCATGCGGCCCATCCATTGGATCAGTTGCGCAGCGAAATTCGCACGGCTGGCTGTGCGGCGATCAAGGATCTGAACCTGCCCGGCATCAGCGCCGTGGCTGCGCCATTGTTCGACTACAACGGTCATGTGGTGGCCGTGCTCTGCGCGCTGGGTGCCAGCGGAGGCTTCGACCCCGATCCGCAGGGCCGCATTGCAGTGGCCGTGTGTGAGGAGGCGCGCAGCGTCAGCATCTCGCTGGGCTACCGCGCCTAGCGCGAGGATCAGGCCTCGGCCAGCTTGCTCGGGGCACCCAGGCGTTGTGAGAGCTGGCGCGCCTGGGCCTGCAGCTTCTGGGCCGGCAGGCCGGCGGGGTCCAGTGTCAGCATGACCGATGGGCCGATGGCGGCAATTGCCAGCACCAGCTGGCCAAAACCGTCGAACACCGGCACGGCCAGCGCGCTGACTCCTGACAGCAGCTGGTTTTCGACCACGCTCAGGTGGCTGGCGCGGATCGCTTCCAGCTCCTGCGCAAACTCCGCTTCGGCCAGACTATGCCCTTCGGCCTGCAGCAGCGGTGCGATGCGGGCCGGTTCGCCAAAGGCCGCAAAAATCTTGCCTGTGGCCGTATGACGCAAAGAGGCCGGTGTGCCGTGGCGCATGGCCACATAGACATGGGTGGGGCCTTCCTCTACACGAATGATGATCGGACCCTGGCCGCTCCACATGGCGACCGAGACCGTGTAACCGACCTCCTGCGCGAGTGCGGGCAGCTCGGCAATCGCCATGCGCACGGGATCAGCCTGCTGCAGGCTGATCAAGCCCATTTGTATAGCCAGCGGGCCCAGGCCGTAATGGCCGCTGGCGCGGTCCTGCTCCATCAGGCCCAGCTTGCAGAAGCTCACCAGGTAGGGGTGGGCCTTGGCGGCCGTCATCTCGGCCTCGCGCGCTAGGTCCTTGAGCGCCATGCGCCGTCCCGTGCGTGCCAGCACCTTGAGCAGCTGGCCGCCGACTTCCACACTCTGTATGCCACGTGGCCCGCGCGTGGGCTCGTCGTCGGCGGCATCGGGGGAAAAGTGGGCGTCGTTCAGGAGTCGGGTGGCTTCGGGCATGGCGGCATTGTGACTGCTGAAAAGGGGCTTGAGAGCGTCAAGGGTTTTTCACTATGACAAATGAATTGTTCAATGTTGAATTTTTACGTAGCATTCAGAAATTCGATAAAGACAAATGCATTCGTTCTAAACAAAACGTGAAATCCATGAACACCAAGACCTTTGCCTCCGCCGCCGATCTCGAAATCAAGAAGGTGAGCTTCGACAAGCTTTCCGAACATGCCTACGCCTATACGGCCGAGGGCGACCCCAACACCGGCATCATCATTGGCGACGATGCCGTGATGGTCATCGATACCCAGGCCACGCCCGTCATGGCAGAGGACGTGATCCGCCGCATTCGCGAGGTGACGGACAAACCCATCAAGTACGTGACGCTGTCCCACTACCATGCGGTGCGCGTGCTGGGTGCCTCGGCCTATGGCGCTGAACACATCATTGCCAGCCAGGACACCTACGACCTCATCGTCGAGCGTGGCGAGCAGGACAAGGCCAGCGAGATTGGTCGCTTTCCGCGCCTGTTCCAGAACGTGGAAAGCGTGCCCGATGGCATGACCTGGCCCACCATCACTTTCACGGGCAAGATGACGCTGTGGCTGGGCAAGCTTGAAGTGCAGATCCTGCAGCTGGGTCGGGGACACACCAAGGGCGATACCGTGGTCTGGCTGCCCCAGGAGAAGGTGCTGTTCAGCGGCGATCTGGTCGAGTTCGATGCCACGCCCTATGCCGGTGATGCCTATTTCCAGGACTGGCCGCAGACACTGGATGCCATCGCAGCACTGAAGCCCGAAAAGCTGGTTCCGGGTCGCGGCGCAGCGCTGCAAAACGCAGCCGAGGTGCAGGCCGGTCTGGCGGGTACGCGCAATTTCATCAGCGATCTCTGGGCTGAGGTCAAGGCCGGCGCTGACGCCAAGCAGGACCTGCGCAAAGTCTATGAGGCGGCCTTTGCCAAGTTGAAGCCCAAGTACGGCCAGTGGGTGATCTTCAACCACTGCATGCCCTTCGATGTGACCCGCGCCTACGACGAGGCCTCGGGTCATACCGATCCGCGCATCTGGACCGCCGAGCGCGACCGTGAGATGTGGCTGGCGCTGGAAGGTTGATTCGCTCTTCAAGAGCCAAATTGCCTTCAAGCGCTTGATAAATAAGCGCTGATAGCTATCAAAACAGATGAGCTATCCGGCTGCCAAGCGCCGGAGGGGGGCTTTTGCCCGAGATTTCTCTGCTGTCGTTGTTTTTTCACCGTTTTCCTTGATGAACGCCATGTCCAACACAGCCATACCCCTTGAGGCCCTGCGCGGCAGCGGCACCGACATTCAGGCCATTCAGATTCCCTATGTGCGCCATCCAGATCAGGATGCGGCAGAACCTGTGCAGCACCCCGTCGTCATCGTCGGTGCCGGCCCCGTGGGCCTGTCGCTGGCCATTGATCTGGCCCAGCGCGGCCAGCCGGTGGTGGTGCTCGATAACGACTGCAAGCTGTCCACAGGCTCGCGCGCCATCTGCTTTTCCAAGCGTACGCTGGAGATCTGGGATCGACTGGGCGTGGGCCAGCCCATGGTGGACAAGGGCGTGTCCTGGAATCTGGGCAAGGTCTTTGCCCAAGACCAGTCGCTGTACCAGTTCGACCTGCTGCCCGAGGACGGCCATGAACGCCCGGCCTTCATCAACCTGCAGCAGTACTACGCCGAGGCCTATTTGGTCGAACGCGCGCTGCAGTTGCCGTTGATCGATCTGCGCTGGCACAGCAAGGTCACGGCGCTGATGCCCCGCGCCGATGGTGCTTCGGTGACGGTGGAAACGCCCGAGGGCGAGTACCGGATTGAAGCCCAGTGGGTGCTGGCCTGCGACGGATCGCGCTCGCCCCTGCGCGGCCTGCTGGGCCAGGAAAGCCATGGCCGCATCTTCCGCGACCGCTTTCTGATTGCCGATGTGAAGATGCATGCCGACTTCCCCACCGAGCGCTGGTTCTGGTTCGACCCGCCGTTCCATCCCGGCCAGAGCGTGCTGCTGCATCGCCAGCCCGACGATGTCTGGCGCGTCGACTTCCAGCTGGGCTGGGATGCCGATCCCGAGGAAGAGAAAAGGCCAGAGAACATTGTTCCGCGCATCCGCGCGCTGCTGGGCAAGGATGTGGACTTCGAGCTGGAATGGGCCAGCGTCTATACCTTTGCCTGCTTGCGTATGGACCGCTTTGTCCACGGCCGCGTGGTTTTCGCGGGCGACAGCGCGCATGGCGTCTCGCCCTTCGGCGCACGCGGTGCCAACAGCGGCGTGCAGGATGCCGAGAATCTGGCCTGGAAGCTGGACCGTGTGCTGCGCGGTCAGGCCGATGAGGCGCTGATCGACACCTATGGTGCCGAGCGCGAATATGCGGCCGACGAGAACATCCGCAACTCCACACGCGCCACCGACTTCATCACGCCCAAGAGCGAGATCAGCCGCCTGTTCCGCGACGCGGCGCTGGCACTGGCCCGCGAACATGACTTTGCGCGCCGCATCGTCAACAGCGGGCGTCTGTCGGTGCCCGCCACGCTGCATCATTCGCCGCTTAACACGCCGGACGGCGAGGTTTTCGATGGAACGCAGCTGCCCGGTGCCGTGCTCAGCGACGCGCCCATGCGACGCCCCGGCGACGCCGCCACGATCTGGCTGCTGCGCGCACTGGGCAGCGATTTCACGCTGCTGCACTTCGGCCCTACACCGGCCTGGGCAATGGAGCTTTCTGGCGTGACCAATCTCTCAATAGCGAGCGAGGGCGAGGGCCATGCTGCACATGCCGACCTGCTGGATGTGCAAGGCCTGGCGGCGCGGCGTCTGGATGCGCGCTCAGGCACCAGCTATCTGCTGCGCCCCGACCAGCATGTCTGCGCGCGCTGGCGTCGTCCCGACGAAGCGGGCGTGCGTGCCGCGTTGCAAAGAGCCTCCCCCTGAGTCGCTTCGCGCCTTCCCCTCTCTCGCTACGCGGGAGGGGGACGACAGCCTCGCTGCGGGGCAGCCCTTGCTCGCTGTCCCTGGTGGAGGCCCCACCAAAGGATTTCCCCATTTTTGTCAGGAGACCGCCATGCTGCTGTCCACTCACCCGAATTTGCAGGCTTGCGACGATTTCTACGAAGCCCTGATCGCGACGCATCAGGGTTTGGAAACCGCACAAAGCCATGCCCTCAATGCCCGCCTGGTGCTGCTGCTGGCCAATCACATTGGTCATCAGGGAGCCTTGCTGCATGCGCTCGAACTGGCCCGCACCAGCGCAGGATTTGCTCCTGCTGTTGCGGACCCGGCCGAGCGCGGCGCCGTGACACCGGTTGCCCCGGTCCACGCCGCCGCTTGAGAAGCAGCGCACCGCTTGCATAGCGGCTGCGCCATCCCCCGAAAAGGCACCCCTGCCACTTATATCTATTCAAGGGGTGCCGCCAATCAAGGAGACAAGGATGATGCAACGCAAACAATTTCTGGCCACACTGGCCTGCTCGACCCTGGCCTGGGCCGCAGGGCCTGCCGCCATGGCTCAGGAAAAACCACTGGAATGGGTCATTGGCTATGCCGCAGGCGGAGGCTCCGACGTGGTTGCCCGTGTGATTGCCGAGTCCATGGGCCGCAATCTGGAGCGGGTCATCGTCATCAACAACAAGCCGGGCGCGGGCACCAATATCGCGGCCGAGTACAGTGCGCGCTCGCATGACTACGGCAATCTGATGTTCACGGCGGACTTTGCGACGCTGGCGGCCAATCCCTTTCTGTTTCGCAAGCTCAACTACAACGCCGAAAAAGACTTCAAACCCGTGGGCATGCTCGTGCGCTTTCCCATGCTGCTGGTCGTCAACAACGATGTGCCTGTCAACAATCTGGGCGAGTTCATCGCCTGGGCCAAGCAGCAGAAAAACGGCGTGAGCTGGGGCTCTGCCGGTCTGGGTAGCCCTCATCATCTGGTCGGCGAGCTGTTCCGCGAAGAAGCCGGTCTGGGCAATATGACCCATGTGCCCTATCGGGGTGCCGCACCAGCGGTGCAGGACGTGATTGGTGGGCAGATTCCGGCCATGTGGGCCGACAGCGCCACCATCATGCCTTTCCTCAGCGAGAAAAAGCTCAAGGCCATCGGTGTGGCCAGCCCGGCACGCATCGATGTGCTGCCCAAGGTTGCCACCTTGCAGGAGCAGGGCCTCAAGGGCTTTGAAGGCTATGCCTGGCAGGGCATCGTCGTGCCCAAGGGCAGCTCGGGCGATGTGGTCAAGAAGTTCAGCCAGTCGCTGCAGTTTGCTTTGGCCGACACGCGCACCAAGGCCCGGCTGGCCGCCATGGGGGTGGAACCCATGCCCGGTAGCTCCGAGCAGATGGACAAGTTTGTCAGCACCGAGCGCGGTAAATGGGGCCGCGTGATCACGGCCAACAACATCAAGCTCGATTGATGGCGGAGGTCACCCGGCTTCGTGACCTTGAGCCCGGGTGACAGACAGGCCCGGACGCGGCGGGATATGCGTTTTTGCAGATGCGCCGCCATGCCAGCCGTGGCAGACTCCGGGCCATGTCCCAGCCCACTCTTCTCGTTGCCGATGATCACCCGCTGTTTCGGGCCGCGCTGATCCAGGTGCTGCACGACCGCTATCCGCAATTTCGCATTGTTGAAGCGGCCAGCGCCCAGACCGTAGGCACGGCCATGCAGGAGTATCCCGAGATTGAACTGGTGCTGCTGGACCTGGCCATGCCCGGTGCGCGTGGCTTTTCGTCGCTGCTGCATCTGCGCGGTGAATATGCCCAGGTGCCGGTGATCGTGATTTCATCCAACGATGATTCGCGCATCATCCGTCGTGCTCAGCAGTTTGGCGCGGCTGGTTTTATCTCCAAGTCCGCCGCCGCCGAGGACATGAGCGCAGCGATTGACGATGTGCTCAACGGCGATGTGAGCTTTCCTTCCATGGTGGCAGAGCGCTCTGAAGCCGATGCCACACTGGCCGCCCGTCTGGCCCAGCTCACGCCTCAGCAGTTTCGGGTGTTGCTGTGCATAGCGGATGGACTTTTGAACAAGCAGATTGCCCATGAACTGGGCTTGGCCGAGAACACGGTCAAGGTGCATGTGACGGCGATTCTCAAGAAGCTGGAATGCTATTCACGAACGCAGGCAGCGGTTCTGGTGAAGAGTCTGGAGAATGATCACGAGGTGTGATGGTTGTCTTTTTTGATAGCTTATCGCGCTTTATTTGATTGGGTTTGAGCCTGTTTTGGCTTCTATTTTTTGCCTTGTGCCCGATTGAGGTGCAGTAGCCGGGCTTTGCCCCCAGCCTCTGTTCCAAGCAAAGCAGCAAGAGCTGTTGGGTCACCGTCGTCGGCGAAGAACTTCAAGCAACGCTCACGCTCCGCCGCCTTCCTGCCCCCGCAAAAACGTCTGACTCATCAGCGCCCGCAGCGCAGGCGGGCGCACCGGCTTGGCTAGAAAGCCCCAGCCGCGCTCGGCGGCCTGGCGGCGCAGAGTGCTGTCGCCTTCTGCCGTGAGCAGGATGACGGGTGGCTGCTGGCCCCAGCGCTCGCAGAGCTGGGCATAGACATCCGGGCCGTAGAGCTGGCCAAGATGTACGTCCAGCAGAACCAGCTGTGGTGCGTTACCGGGTTTTGCGTATGCCAGTGCCTCGGGGGCGTTGGCGGCCAGCTGCACCTTGCAGCCCCAGCGTTCCAGCAGGGCGCAAGTGGCATCGCGCGTAGGGGGGTCGTCTTCTACGTACCAGATGGCGGCGCCTTGCAGCGGGCTGTCGCTGCGCGTGCTCGGTGATGGTTCCTGCAGGGTGGGCGCCACGGCTGCAGCGTTGCCCAGTGGCACGCTGACCCAGAAGATGCTGCCTTTACCCAGCGTCGAACGCAGGCCGATTTCATGGCCCAGCAGCTTGCCAAGGCGCTCGACAATGGCCAGGCCCAGGCCGGTGCCGCGGTCGTCGGCATGGCCTTCGTCGAGGCGGCGAAATTCTTCGAAGATTTCTTTTTGCAGGGCGGGCGGAATGCCGGGGCCCTGGTCGTGCACTTCGATGTGGACATGGTCACCATGGCGGCGGCAACCGACGACGATGCGGCCCTTGTGTGAGTAGCGGATGGCGTTGGAGACAAAGTTCTGCAGAATGCGGCGCAGCAGGGCTTCGTCGCTGCGCACCGCCAGCTGGCTGGGGATGCAGCGCAGGATCAGGCCTTCATGCTCGGCCTGCAGCGCAAAGTTGTTGTGCACCACTTCCAGCAGCGAGCTGATGGTGAAGTCGCGCACATGGACTTCGAGCTGGCCCGATTCCATACGCGAGATATCGAGCAGGCTTGTGAGGATGGCGTCTTGCGAGGCCAGTGATTTGTCCACGCGCTGGGCCAACAGGCGGCCAGCATCGTCTTGCAGGTAGGCGGGCAGCAGGCTGGTGAATATGCGCGCGGCATTCAGCGGTTGCAGCAAGTCATGCACGGCGGATGCGACAAAGCGGGTTTTATAGCGGTTGGCTCGTTCTGCATCTTGCTTGGCCTGCGCCAGATCGTGCGTGCGCTCGGCAATGCGCTGCTCCAGCGTGTCGGCCAGATTGCGCAGCTCGCGAGCGGTGTTTTTGTAGCTGGTGATGTCGGCGTAGCTGGTGACAAAGCCGCCATCGGGCAGTGGGTTGCCACGAATCTCCAGCACCGTGCCGTCGCCCTTGGCGCTTTCATGCAGATGCGGGCTGCCGCTGCGCAGGTGCTCCAGCCGGCGCTGTATGGCCTGATCCACATCGCCCTTGCCCAGCAAGCCGCGCTTGGCGTTGTGGCGTATCAAGGTCTCAATGGGCTGGCCCACACGCATCAGCTCGGGTGGGTAGCGAAATAGCTCGATATAGCGTGAATTCCAGGCAACCAGCCGCAATTGCGGGTCAACCACCACCACGCCCTGGGGCAGGTGCTGCAGGCTGCGCGAGAGGCCGGTTTCGGCCTGCTTGGCGGCCTGAACAATGCCGTCTTGTGCGGTGCGCAGCTCTTGGGCGTGCTGGTGCAGCACGGTTTCCAGTTCTTTGCGGCTGCGCTGGCGCAGTGCGGCCAGCCGCTGGCGCTGGCGTATGTAGAGCACCAGCAGCGATGCAGCCAGCCACAGGCCGCCTGCGGCAATGGCGGCCCAGTGGCTGGTGGACTGGTTGTGGCTTATGTCGTGCAGCAGGTGCAGCTGCCAGCGGCTTTCTGGCAAGTCCATGCGCAGCCAGAGCACGGGGTCGGCCAAATGGGGCTGGCTGAAGGAGGCCAGTACGCCACTGCCTTCAGAGGTCTGGTTGAGACGGTAGCTCAGCGGTTGCAGTGTCTGGTTTGCGTACTGGTGCGTGTCCTGTACTTCCTGCTCGTCTTTGGCGGAAAGCGGGTGCAGCAGGCGGTAGCGCCATTCATCGCGGTTGGACAGGAAGACCACGCCATGCTCATCGGATGCCAGCACGATGTCTGGCGACTGGAGCCATTCGCCCTCCAGCTCTTGGAGCAAAATTTTGATAGCTATGAGGCCAAGCACAGAGCCGTCATCCGCACGAATGGCTTGAGACAGAAAGTAGCCGGGCAGGCCGGTCGTCATGCCTATGCCGTAAAAGCGGCCGCTGCCATGGCTCAGCGCCTGCGTGACGTAGGGGCGAAAGCTGTAATCCTCGCCCACATTGGTGTGCGAGTCGCGCCAGTTGCTGGCGGCCAGTGCCTTGCCGCTCTTGTCGAGGAGGGTGAGGGTGGATGCGCGGCTGGCGCCGTTGGCTTGCTCCAGCTTGCGGTTGAGCTGGTCCACCTCCGCCGCGCTCAAAGAGTGGGTGAGTGCGTCTTTGAGCTGGTTATCAAGCGCCAGCACCTCGGGCAGGGTGCGGTAGCGGTCCACGCGCTGCAGCATGGCCTGTGCGTGGAGGGTGAGCTGGCGTTGCACGCTCTGGCTCTCGTCGTGCAGCGAGGCCTGCAGCGCAAGGCGGCTGGCGGCAAACATGCACAGCAGCATGCCGGTCAGCACGACAAGCAGCGTCAGGAGCAGGCGGTTTCGCACAAATTTTTGAACGAGATTGGGCACAAGATGGAACTCGGAGTGCGGGGTGTGTGGAAGGGCAGGCGTCTCAGTGTGGGTGGGCAGACGCGTGCAAAGGGATTGTGATGCACTAGGGGTTTCCCTAGGTTTGTACTCGCTCTCCTAGGGAAGCAGGCTGCATCTAATACCAATGGGTTATCGGCATAAAAACGGCGCAGGGGTACAAACGGCAACAAATCGGTGCACCACGGTGGTGCGCCCCTAATTTGGGAGATGCAGCATGCACTCAATACCCACTGAATCGGCTCCTCGCGAGCACCTGCCGTTTTACCGCCAACTGTATTTTCAGGTGGTGTTCGCCATCATCGTGGGCGTGCTGCTGGGTCACTTCTCGCCGGCTTATGGCGAGGCCATGAAGCCGTTTGGCGACGCGTTCATCAAGCTCATCAAGATGATCATCGCACCGGTGATCTTCTTGACCATCGTGACCGGCATTGCCAGCATGACGCACCTGAGCGCCGTGGGGCGCGTGTTCGGCAAGGCCATGGCGTACTTCCTGACCTTCTCCACACTGGCGCTGGTGGTCGGTCTGGTGGTAGCCAACGTGATGCAGCCAGGCGCTGGCATGCACATCAACCCCGCCGATCTGGACCAGAGCGCCGTCAAGGGCTATGTGGCCAAGTCGCACGAGATGACGCTGACCGGCTTTGTGATGGACATCATCCCCAAGACGCTGGTCAGCCCATTTGTGGGTGACAACATCCTGCAGGTGCTGCTGGTTGCGGTTCTGTTTGGCGTGTCGTTGGCGCTGGCCGGTGAGGGCGGCAAGACCGTGCTGAACTTCCTGGAGTCGCTGACCAAGCCCATCTTCAAGCTGGTGAACATCGTCATGAAGTTCGCCCCCATCGGCGCCTTTGGTGCCATGGCCTTCACCATTGGCAAGTTCGGTCTGGGCTCGCTGGTCAATCTGGCCGAGCTGGTGCTGACCTTCTACATCACCTCGGCGCTGTTCGTGCTGGTGATTCTGGGTGCGGTGGCCCGTGCCTGCGGCTTCTCGGTCATCAAGCTCATCAAGTACCTGAAGGACGAGCTGCTGCTGGTGCTGGGTACATCGTCGTCCGAGTCGGCTCTGCCTTCGCTGATGCACAAGATGGAAAAGGCTGGCTGCAGCAAGTCTGTGGTGGGTCTGGTGGTTCCTACCGGTTACTCCTTCAACCTGGACGGCACCAACATCTACATGACGCTGGCTGCGCTGTTCATTGCTCAGGCCACCGATACGCACCTGACGCTGGGCCACCAGATCGCACTGCTGCTGGTTGCCATGCTGTCGTCCAAGGGCGCAGCGGGCGTGACTGGCGCGGGCTTCATCACCCTGGCCGCGACTCTGGCCGTGGTGCCTGAAGTGCCCGTGGCCGGCATGGCGCTGATTTTGGGTGTGGACCGCTTCATGTCTGAATGCCGTTCGCTGACCAACTTCATCGGCAATGCTGTGGCGACGGTCGTGGTTTCCAAGTGGGAAAACGCGCTGGACCACGACAAGCTGGATGCAGCGCTGTCGGGCAAACCTGTCCCCGCTGAAGCTGCTGCGCATGTCTGATCACGCTGCGTGCTGAATGAAAAAAGCCCTGCTCGAAAGATCAGGGCTTTTTTTGCTGTCTGGCGCAATCAAAACAAGCGCGAGTAGCTATGATTTTTGCGGTGATCAGGAGGGTGTACCCAGCAAGTCATACGCTGCCAGCACGCGCAGCGTATCGCGGCCCAGTCGTTTGCTGCGGGGCAGAAAGCGCACCCAGCCCAGTTTTTTGACCGTACGGGCCAGAACTTGCTGTGCATCTGCGGGCAGTTGCTGAACAAAGACTAGCCAATGCTTTTGCGCTTCTTCCATCGCCCCGCCTGCTGCAAAAACAGGGCGGTGGACTGGGCGTAGTTCAGTGCATCACGCGCCATGCACACGGCGAGGGGCAGGTGGGCGGCGGGGTCGTCTTCAAAGTCGATAAAGCCAATCACCCCATCGGCGCAGACCACCATGTTGCGGGCCACGGCCTGGCTGAGCACCTCGCCCCTGGTGTGCGCATCATGAATCGCATCCAGCCCCTGTCGCCACAGCTTGAGTGTGGCGGCTGAGCCTTGGGGAATGGCGTCTTCAATGGCGTTGCTCAGCGACGGCGCTTCTTCGCCGGGGCGGCCCAGATGGCGCATGACAAAGGCTTGCTCCGTCGTGGCCAGCACTTCAGGCACGCGAAGGCCTTTGGCCTTGAAGTTGCGAAGGCGGCGCGCCTCGGTCTGAATGGACTCGGCCCCGCCGGGGTTGGGCACGGGTTGCAGTACGGCGGCGCTGAAGAGCTTGGCCAGCGTGCTCAGCAGCCAGTAGTTCAAGGCCGGGTTGCCTTTGCTGGCGCATTTGACCCAGAGGGTTTCATGCGCCAGTTCATAACGCATGATGCTGTGGGGCTGGTTCAGATGCTCGCGCAGAAATGCTTCGTAATTGATAGCTGTCTGCGCTTTTTGCATATGGGTTTGTGCGGAATTATCCTGAGATGTCACGGCGAAGGGTCTGGCAGGCGCTGGGCTCTGGCTTCTCAGGTCCAGATACCGTTGCGCAAAGGCAAAGTCTGCGATTGTGCCGCGTTGTCGGCACTGCCCGGAGCAGATGGGCGCAGAACCGGCTCATGCAGTGGCTGAAAGCTCTGCGCCGTGGCCAGCGGCCAGTAATTCTGAAAGACCTTGTGCTGGCGCTGCAGGTTCTGGAGCAGGCCACCCGGCTCTACGCGCAGGATCAGGTTGGAAAGCAGGCTGACCTGCGTATCGTCCAGCCTGCGCACAATGTGATGGGCAGTAATTTCATTCGGGTGCTTGAGCCCGGCGGCCTGGACCAGCTCCTGCAGCGCGTGCAGCGTGTTTTTATGAAAGTTGGCCACGCGCGTGGCTTTGTCGGGCACCACCAGCGCCTGCTGGCGCACGGAATCCTGAGTGGTCACGCCCGTGGGGCAGGTACCCGTGTGGCAGCTCTGGGCCTGAATACAGCCCAGCGCCATCATGAAGCCGCGCCCCGAGTTACACCAGTCGGCGCCCAGAGCCATCATGCGGGCTATATCAAAGGCGGTGATGACCTTGCCAGCCGCGCCGATCTTGATGCGGTGGCGCAGATTCACCCCCAACAGCGTGTTGTGGACCAGCAGTAGGCCCTCCTGCAGCGGCACGCCCACATGGTCGACAAACTCCACAGGTGCTGCGCCAGTGCCGCCTTCCGCGCCATCAACCACGATGAAGTCGGGAGTGATATCGGTCTCCAGCATGGCCTTGACCATGGCAAACCATTCCCAGGGGTGGCCTACGCAGAACTTGAAGCCCGTGGGCTTGCCGCCCGAGAGGCGACGCAGCTTGCCTATGAACTGCATCAGCTCCACAGGGGTTGAGAATGCGCTGTGGCTGGAGGGTGAGATGCAGTCCACCCCCACAGGGATGCCGCGAGCTGCTGCAATTTCAGGAGTGACCTTGGCTCCGGGCAGCATGCCGCCGTGACCAGGCTTGGCACCTTGACTGAGCTTGAGCTCAATCATCTTGACCTGCGGGTCGGTGGCGTTGGCGACAAATTTCTCTTCGCTGAACGTGCCGTCCGCATTGCGGCAGCCAAAGTAGCCGGACGCGACTTCCCAGATCAGATCACCGCCATGCATGCGGTGGTACTGGCTGATGGAGCCTTCACCGGTGTCATGAATGAATCCGCCCATCCTGGCACCCTGGTTCAGCGCCTGAATGGCATTGCCCGACAGCGCGCCAAAGCTCATGGCCGAGATATTGAAGACGCTGGCGTGATAGGCGCGTGTGCAGGGCTCGTGGCCTTCCTGCGCCTGCTCTGGCGAGCCGCCAATCCACACGCGAAAGTCATGCGAGCCCAGCTTGGTCGGCTGCATGGAGTGGTTGACCCACTCATAGCCTTGCTGTCCCACATCAAGCTGAGTACCGAAAGGGCGGTTATCCACTTGCCCCTTGGCACGCTGATAGACCAGCGAACGCTGGGCGCGGGAGAAGGGCTGGGCCTCGGTGTCGCCTTCGATGAAGTACTGGCGGATTTCGGGCCGGATGAACTCAAAAAAGAAGCGGAAGTGACCCATGATGGGGTAGTTGCGCAAGATGGCATGGGACTTTTGCAGCAGGTCGTGAAGGCCCACCAGCACCAGCACAGCCGAGGCAATCAGCCACCACAAGCCCTTGCCAGCGGTCGTTTGCGTGTAGAGCGATGCTCCAAAAACGACCACAGAAACGATCAGCGCGCCGTAACGCAGGGGCAGGCTATTGAGAAAACGATTCACTGCAGATACTCCCATGGCAGGGGGTGTTGATGGTGGCCCGCTAAAATTCAGTCCTGTACGGGGCGCATCCACACCAGATGCTTCAGTCCCCTTGGTCCATCGCCCGGCCCTGCTCTTCGATAGTGATGAAAACAGTCCGGGCCATCATAAAAGCCTTTCCCTATGCAAGAACAAGCACCTACCCCCACCGTTGAAGATACGGCCTCCGCCGACATGCCTGAGGGCGCACTGAGCAACGATCAGCTCGAAGAGCTGGATGCCCTGCTCGACGAAATGCGCACCCGTGGTGACGAAATCCCTCAGTGGGAGTTCTGTGACGGTTTTCTGACCGCTCTGGTCTGCACACGCCGCCCCATTGAAGCCGCTGAATACTTGCCCATGCTGCTGGGCGACGGTGAAACGCTGGACGTGGCCGCTGGCCAGCCCCTGCCAAAGCTGGAAGCCTTCAAGGACGAAGCCCAGCAAGCCCGTTTCATGGAGCTGTTCGAGCTGCGCCTGAACGAAGTGCGCACCCAGCTGAATACGGACATCAAGTCTCTGGCTGATGAAGTCGCCTTCCAGCCTGAAGCGCTGGACACCCGTGGCGCGATCCTGATCCTGCCGGAAGCAGAGCAGGCCGAGCTGGCTGACGAAGAGATTCCTTCCTTCTCGCAAGTGTGGGCTCTGGGCTTCATGTTTGTGGTGGAAAACTGGGCCGAAGAATGGGCCGCTCCCCGTGACAAGGAAGCTGCTCAGTGGCTGGACGCAGCAATGGAGTTCATCGTCAACCTGACCGAAGACGACACCGACACTCCTGCTCTGAACCTGTACGAAGAATCTGGCCCCGCATCGACCAGCCAGGAGCGCGTGGACGCCTTTGGTGAAGCCATCTGGGCCGTGTATGACCTGCATCGCCTGTGGAAGAGCATGGGCCCGCGTCAAGAAACTATCGTCAAGGGCGAGCAGCCTGGCCGTAACGATCCTTGCCACTGCGGTAGCGGCAAGAAGTTCAAAAAGTGCCATGGTGCATAAACCGGCTACCTCCTGAGCGGTGCTGCCGCTTCCCTTAGCGGGGACGGCAGCACAACTGCGGGGCAGCCCTTGCTGGCCACCTCTGATTTTTAGAGGTGGCGGCAAGCGTTGTGAGACAGGTTGTTTGGTTGATGACGACGCATTTAGGTGAACGCATACGCGCGCGGCGACAAGAGCTGGGCTTGAGCCAGGGGCGGCTGGCGCAGATGGCGGATGTCACGGCTTCCGCTATCTCTCAGATTGAATCGGGTGCCATTCGCACCCTCAAGAACGACACGCTTTCCCGCCTTGCGGTGGGATTGCAGACAACGGCACTGGAGCTGATGGAGGGCCTGCATAGTGAAACAGCATCGTTGCCCACCGACGAGCAGCGCTTGCTCGACAGCTACAGAAAGCTGGGGCCACCGTTACAGGACATCGCTCTCAAATTGATTAAAGCCTTGCAGTGATTTTTGGAGTTGCTGCAATTCAGGCCACTTCTTCCATTTTCTAAAGACCTGCTGCTGGCAGGTCTTTTTGTTTTTGCAACAGATTCAAAGGGTTAACCCGATTGGTCAATGTAGGACTAAATCAAATACTCTGTAGGAAACCAATGAAGATTGTGTAGCTTGAAAGAGGGCTGCAGCGTGAGATTTGTACTTGAGCGCTGCCTTTTGTCCCTCCCTAGAAAGAAAAGTGATTGTTTTTATTAGGATTTTTAGTTTTTGGAAACTGCTTATCAATGAAAAATAATTGCCAAGAGCTATGTTTTGAATTTGTTGATAGCTATTTCAAATATTTCAAAATGTTTCCATCTTCGTAAGATCAGTACCGCGGTGGTCGAAAAGGTCGCCACAGCGATTCTTAAACCTGATTGTTGAAGGAGCTGATCATGAAAAACCAAATCGTTAAATTCTGGCGCGACGAAGAAGGTGCAACGGCGATTGAGTATGGGCTGATTGCGGGGCTGATTGCAGTTGCATTGGTGGCAACGTTGACGACTTTGGGAACTGATCTCGGTTCTTTATTTACATTTATTAGTGGGAAAGTCACTGGTGCAACAAAATAAATAATGGGATTCATATTTTTGTTATGGATTTCGTTTTCTGCTGCAGCTGATATTGTATATAGGAAATGCTTTAACTGGTTAATTGTTTCGGGATTCGGGTTGGCTGTAATATCAACAGCCCTGAATCTCGAAATATTTTCACTTGTTTTTTCTGTAAATAGCAGAATTATTGGTTTTTTTTCTGCAGGTTCAATTTTTTTGATTTTTTATAAATGCCAAATCATGGGGGCTGGCGATGTTAAATTTGCAGCGGTTCTAGGTGGCTGGCTCGGTTGGGAACTTTTTTTGCCAATATGGGCACTTAGTTGTATTTTTTCCGTTATTTACGGAATGCTAGCGCGAAGTAATTTTAGATATTATTTTTTCAATTTGAGAAATTTTCGTGTTGAAAGGAGCGGGGGTAAAAAAAGATTTATCCCATATGTGGCGTTCATGTCAATAGCCACGGTAGTTGTTCTGATGCTGAGCAAGTAACAGAAAAGGAAGAGGGGATTATGCAGTTCAAGAATCAACAAGGTGCAGCAGCAATTGAATTTGCAATTCTCTTCCCGATATTTTTTTTGATTTTTTACGCAATCATTACTTATGGTTTGATTTTTGCGGCCCAGCAAACGGTGACTTTGGCGGCTGCAGAAGGCGCACGCGCAGCAGTCCGTTATCAAACAGGGCAAGACCAAAATGCAAGGAAAGTGGCCCGAATTGCCGCAGCTTGTGATATGTCCAATAAAGCGCTTATTTGGCTAAATAAATCCGGAGGGGGTGCTCCGGGCGTGTGCTCTACTGGCATTGTCAAGACAGAAGTGACGACAGACTCAGCACTGTGCTCTGCACTCAATGGTGTGACCTGCGTAAAAGTACTGGTGACGTATGACTACGAAAAAGCGCCGTTGATTCCAAGGCTTTTCGGTTCGTTGATGAGTCTGCCCACACCCAAAGCGTTGCAAGGGCAGGCGGTTGCGCAGATTAGCTTGATTGACTGACTACAAAGATAAAGCCTTGTCTCGATAAACAAGGCAAGAAGAGAGGACGTTATGGTGAATGTCGCAAAGATCGCGGTCGGTGTGTTGCTTGCGCTTGCGCTGGCTTTGGGCATTTATGGATGGATGCTTGTCAAAGCTCCAGCTGCATCAGACCCTCAAGCGCAGACATCAAGCTCTAACACTCAATCCAGCGCAGCAGTAAATGTGGTGGTAGCTGCAAAAGCGGTACCTGCTGGCCAGATACTCAAAGTCGAAGATTTGCAGGTCTCTGCTCTCCCTTCCAAACCCGATGGTGCTTATGACGATGTGACGGCGGCTGTGGGTTCCGTGCCGGCTGTAGATATTCCCCAAGGCGCGCCGGTACTCAAGGGCCAGATGGTCACTGGATTGGCTCTCAAAGTTCTTGATGGCGAGCGGGCGGTGGCGGTTAAGGTCGATGAAAGCATTGGCGCTGGCAATCGCATCCGGCCTGGCGACTTTGTCGATGTGTTCTTTGTGCTGCGCCGCGATGGCACCGAAATTGACCAGAGCCAGGCCCGCTTGCTGCTTTCGCGCAAGCGGGTGCTGGCGTATGGCGGGGCATCGGTGGATGCATTGACCACTGCCGACAAGACCGATGGCAAGCAGGCCAACGGCCCTGACAATGCCCGCACAGCGGTGCTGGCTGTCCCTGTGGCAGAAGTGAGCCAGCTAGCCTTGGGCGGCTCCAGCGGCAGTCTGGTGCTGGCTTTGCGCAACCCTACGGATATGAGCGAGCCCGACCTTGAAAAGTTTGCACCGCTGCCCGGCGTGCTGGCTGTTTCTCTGCCTAAGGGTGCAATGGCCAATGCCCCTCTGGAAGGCGCTGATGCCGCGCAGGCGGGCGTGGCGATGAGCACCCTGGCGGGTTCCACAGGTGCTCCCGCAGCGCGCATGAATGCTGCCAAGCCCATGATGGCTGGTGTTGCAAAGCCCGCAGCACCGCGAGCACGCACCGCGTCTGCAGACCCTTCTTTGTCCGTTGAATTTGTGCGCGGCGCTAACTCTCAAACAGTGCGGTATTGATCTATGCACCACAAGATGACTTCTACCTCTGCCCGCACCTTGACGATGAATCGTCTGTCTGTTCTTTGCATCCTGTCTTTGATAGCTTGGAGTGGCTCAGCACTTGCGCAGCAAGTGGCAGGTGCTTCTGAAAAAATAGCAACGCATACAGCTGGCGCGAAAGAAATCAAACTGGTGATGGGAACGCAGCATGAGCTAAATCTGCCTAATGGCGTAGAACGCATTGCCATTGGTGACGATACGGTGGCGGGCGTGCATATCAAGCGTTCTGGCAAGGGAGCAGCAGCCAAAATTTTGCTGAACCCGCTCAAGCCCGGTGTCACATCATTCATGGTCTGGCCGCGTGGCGAGGCACATGCCCAGACCTATGCGCTGAATGTGCAGCAGCGCGTGGAGCTGCGCACGGCCAAGGCATCCAGCCTGATCGAGCAGCAGTTTGCGAATGAACTGGCCAACGCTCAATCTGGTGACAAGGTCAAGGCCGTGGACCTGTCCAGTGTCCAGCTCAAAAGCAATGTGGTTCAGGTTGACGTCAAAGTGGTTGAGTTCAACAAGACACTGATGAAAAAGGTGGGGCTCAACCTTTTCAACACTGCGCCCAATAGCTCGGGCTTCAGCTTCGGTATTTTTGGTCGTGGCTCTTACGGCATCAGTGGAGGGAGTTCTATCCCCGGTACTGCCGCGAATCCACTGACTCAGGCCTTTAACTTGCTGATGCAGTTTGACAAGGCAGGTATTGGCGTCAATATCGGCATGCTTGAAGGCAACAACCTGGCGAAGGTGCTGGCGGCACCTACGCTGGTCGCTCTATCGGGTCAGAGTGCCAGTTTCTTGTCGGGTGGCGAGGTACCCGTTCCTGTGCCTGCTGGCACCGGCTTGGTGGCCATTCAGTACAAACCCTATGGTATAGCCCTGACCGTCTCTCCAACCGTACTGTCTAACGATCGCATTGTGCTCAAGGTCGCACCAGAGGCGAGTGAGCTGGACTATGCCAACAGCATTGTTCTCAATAGTGCCACGGTCCCTTCCATAACGACCCGCCGCGCTGACACCACGGTCGAACTGGGTGATGGCGAGAGTTTTGTGATCGGTGGATTGGTCAGCCGCCACACGAGCTCGGGTACCGATAAAGTACCTTTGCTGGGCGATATCCCGATCTTGGGCGTGCTGTTCAAACGCCAGGAATTTCAGCAAAAAGAAAGTGAACTGGCGATTGTGGTGACACCGCGTCTGGTCAAGCCGCTGGCCCGCGATGTAAATGTAGATGCATTGCTGCCCGGGCGCACAGAGCAGCGCAATCCTTCTGTCTGGGGCCCGTGGATCGCAGGAGGTCTGTCCCCCGTGGCGCCAGGCTTCTCGCGTTGATGGCAAGGGTTGAGGCATGAATATGCGCATGGACTCCTCCTACCTCAACACCGCACAGCCCACTTCAGGCGCTGGCAATGCGCGTGTGGTGCTGGTAACGCAATCGTCAGCACATGCCTTCTGGTTGGCTAGCGCTTTGGGGAACGACGCCGAAGTGATTCCCGTGGCCAACGATCTTGCTCTGCTGCAATCAACGATTTCTGCCCCAGGCATGGGAGTTGTTGTGGTGGACTTCTCTTCACCGATGACGGACGCCGCGGTGAGTCTGGTGAGTGAGCTGCGCAGCACTTGCCCTGGTGTCGTCATCATGGGCGCAGGTGCGGCAGCAGAGCCGACTTCCATGCGTGCAGCCTTGCGCTGCGGCGTGGCTGAATTTATTGACTGGGAGGCGACTGAAGGCGAGGCCTGCATTGTTATCAAACAGCAGCTTCAAGCCCGCGCCCAGGCTCCTGCAGCAGCGGCTTTGGCGCTGGAGCCAGAGACTCAAGGCTTTGCGCTCCCCCTGCTGGGTGCACGTGTGGGCATGGGCGTTACTACGCTGGCCACACATCTTGCGGTGATGCTGCAAGAAATGCAGGCCCACGATCTTAGCGACGCAACGCGCCGCAAACAGGTAGCAAGACCTTTTGGAGCCAGCCAGCTGCCGCAGGATGAGGCCGCGCATGCAGCGCTGCTCGATTTGGGTTTGCCTGCACGCGATGGCTTGCTGTATTTGAGCGTGGCGGGTGACTTCAGTTTTGTGGATGCGGTGCAAAGCATGCGCCGTCTGGATTCGACGCTGATTGATTCCGCCTTTACCAAGCACTCCACGGGCACGGCAACTCTTGCCTGGCCTTCTGATCTGGGGCAGCTGCGCGATGTCAGCCCTTCTGCGGCCGCCAGTGTGGTCAGCACGCTCAAACGCTTACTCAAGGCGCAGGTGATCGACCTGGGGGGGATGATGCAGACCGATTTTCTGGCCCCCGTGCTGCGCGAATGTGGGCAAGGCTGGGTGGTATGCGATCAGTCGCTGGGCGGCATTGTGTCTTCGGCGCAGATGCTCAAGGAGCTGGATGCCAAGGGTGTGGATCGCCGCACGCTCAAGCTGGTGCTCAATCGCTTTAATGCGCAAGCCGGCCTGCCTGCAAAAGAAGTGGCGCAGCGCCTGGGGCTTGATCTGCTGCATGTGGTGCCCGACCGCAGCACCGTGCTGCTGAATGCCGCCAGCTGCGGGCAACTGCTGTCGCAAACCCTGAGAGGCGACCCCTACGTGACTGGCATACGGAGCATGGCGCGCACCTTGCTGGGCGAGGCGATGGCTGGCGACAAAGCGGCGGCGACGCCAGCTCCAAGCATTCTGGGGCAATGGGCCAAGCGTTTGAGGAGAGGCGAATGAGCATGGATATCGTTTTCGCCGAAAAAAGCAGCAACTTTTCGGATTCCAAGCAACTACTGCTGATCAAGAACGTCGCACACGAGCATCTGTTGACACGTGTGGAAGAGCTGGGCGCTGTTTTTGCCAAATGGTCGACCAGTCGGGTGCGCCAGTTTGTGCACCAAGAGCTGGAGCAGTTTGTGCGTCAGCAGCGCTTTCCCGTCAACGATGAGGAAGTGCAGTGGATTGCGCAGGCCCTGAACAAAGAGCTGTCGGGCCTTGGACCGCTGGATGATCTGATGGCCGATCCCGAGGTCGAAGACATTCTGATCAACGGCCATAAAAATGTCTTTGTCTCGCGCAAAGGCGTGCTGCAGCAGGAGACTCTGCACTTCACTGACAACGCCCATGTGCTGCGTATCGTGCGCCGCATTATTTCGCCGCTGGGTCGCCGTCTGGATGAATCCACCCCCATGGTCGATGCGCGCCTGCCCGATGGTGGACGTATCAATGTAGTGATCGAGCCGCTGTCGCTTGATGGTCCGGCAGTCTCTATTCGCAAGTTCCGCAATGAACCTCTGCTGGTCCAGGATCTGGTCAATTTCGGCACCCTGGATGAAGGCATGGCCCGGCTGCTGGAGCTGGCCGTGCGCGAGCGTTGCAATATTCTCATCAGCGGGGGGACGAGCTGCGGCAAGACTTCCATGCTCAACGCGATTGCCGGTTTTATCCCCGTCAATGAGCGCGTGGTGACCATTGAAGACACGGCTGAGCTGACGCTGCCGCACCCGCATGTGGTGCGCATGGAAAGCCGCCCTGGAGGCTTTGAAGGTGCGGGTGCTGTCTCCATCCGCGACCTGCTGCGCAACAGCCTACGTATGCGCCCTGACCGCATTGTGGTCGGCGAGGTGCGTGGTGCTGAAGTACTGGAAATGCTGCAGGCCATGAACACGGGTCACGATGGATCTATGGCCACGATTCATGCCAGCTCGCCGCGTGAATGCCTGCACCGTATGGAGATGCTGGCGGGCTTTGCGGGCTTTCAGGGCAGCGAAGTGAGCTTGCGCCGTCAAATCTCCAATGCGCTCGACTTTATTGTGCAGATCAGTCGCCTGCCCAATGGCAAGCGGCGCATCACGTCGATTACCGAAGTCACTGGCATTACCGACAGCGTGATTGCGATGCAGGAGCTTTATCGACACGAGCTGCTGCCGCAGCCTGAGGGTGAGGATCAAGAGCGCTGGACCAGCTTGGGCATGGTGCCGCATACCCCCAAGCTGGCGCGCTTCAGGGCCGTGCTGCAGCACGCGGGCAATAACGCAGGGATGCGTCATGGCTAGCAACGCCTTCTTGCTGCTAAGTCTTGCAGTGCTGATGGCGGCGGCGGCTGTTGTGCTGTGGCTGTTTGTCAGTCGGCAGCAGAAGATGCGCCAGATGGCGCAGCATCTTGAGGCAAGCCTTGAAAAAAGCGCAGCCGCTGCTGCAAGTTGGGCTGCCAAAGATGCCAGTGCCTCAGCCTTTGATAACTCGGTGGCCGATGCCTTGCAGGCCAAAGACAAAAAAGCGAGTTGGCCTGTTCCTGCCGTCTTGATTGGTACGGTCAGCGCCAAGCTGTTCTATGGCGGGCTGGCGCTGATTCTTGCGACGTTTCTGGTCGTCGGCCTTACCGCCGGCTGGCTGGCTGCCAGCGCCGGAGTGGTGGTGCTGGGTATCGCTTTCTTCTTTTTTCTGTACTCGCGTGCGCAGAAGTACCGTTCCAGGCTCACGCGCCAGTTGCCGGGGTTTCTGGACAACACGGTGCGGCTGGTGACGATTGGTAATTCCATTCAAGCCGCGTTTCAGATGGCGGCGGCAACGACCAAAGACCCGCTGCAGTCGGTGATGGAAAAAGCAGCCAGTCTAGCCCGCGCAGGCATGGATCTGGAGAATGCCGTATCCCATGTGGCGCGTCAGACGCGACTCGATGAGTTGCATTTGCTGGCGGCCATCTTGCGTATCAGCGTGCGATATGGCGGCCGGGTGGATTTGCTGTTGGAGCGTGTCGCCAACTTCATGCGCGATCGTGAACAAGCCGAGCAGGATTTGTCCGCTATGACGGCGGAAACGCGTATGTCGGCATGGGTGCTGAGCCTGCTGCCAGTGGCGGTGTGCGGGCTGATTATTTCCTTCAATGCAGGCTATTTCTTGAAGATGTGGAACGACGCCAGTGGTCGCAACATCATCTGGGTCGCTGTGGCGCTGCAGGTGTTTGGTGTGATGCTGCTCTACCGCCTGGCCAAGCTTGATGAAGGGGGTGAGTAATGGAGAATTCGCGTCTTCTTTTAATGCTGAGCGCGGCTTTTCTGGCACTGGCTGCCTTGATTGCCGCTGGGGCAGTTGCCTATGCGCATCAGCGGCGTGAACGCAGCAGCCAAGTGGTGATGAATGCGCTCAATCGCAGCGGTGTGACGGCACCTGTGGCGCCCGGTAAACCGGTGAATATTCTGAATTCTCTTAACGGCGAGGAAGTTTTGCCAGAGCACTGGCTCAATACTTCCTTTGGCAAGGCGCTGGTAGCAGAAGAAGACCGCATCTTGCTGGGTCGATGTGGCTGGGGCTCTACCCGCGAGCAGCTGCAGTATTTGATAGCGCGCTGTGTATGCGCAGTGATGCTTCCACTGCTTTGTGCCTTTGTTTTTTCGGGTGGAAAATATTTTCTGCTTTCTCTTTTTGCAGCGTTTACCGTGGGATTTCTGATTCCTAAATGGGTGCTGCGCAGCGTGGCTGGCCGCCGCCGTGCCAGTGCGGCACGCGAGCTGCCGCTGTTGGTGGATTTACTGGGTTTGCTGCAGGGCACTGGTATGAGTCTGGATCAGACGCTGCAGGTCATTGGCTCGGACTTTGGCAACGTAATGCCCGTGCTCTCGCGAGAGGTAATGCTGGCTAACCAGCAGTACAGCCGTGGCAGTACGCGTGAGCGTTCTTTTGGCCGCATGAGCGAGGTTTATCAAAACGAAAACCTGGCCAATCTGACTTCATTGATGACTCAGATCGACAAACACGGCGGTGCGGTGCAAGAGCCGCTGCGCGTTTTTGGCGAGCGCCTGCGCGAACAGCGCAAGGCCAAAATGAAAGAGCTGATTGGAAAGATCTCGGTCAAGATGACGGGCGTCATGGTGGTGACGCTGCTTCCGGCCCTGATCATTATTACAGCGGGACCCGGCTTTCTGGCCGTGATCCGCGCGTTGGGAGGGATGACAAAATGAGAAGAAAAAACCAGTATCTGATGCTTCCATTGGCTACGGTTGCCGTATCCATGCTTGCAGGCTGCTCCAGCATGGGCAGTTTGTTAGGGCAGAACCAGCCAGTGCTTTCGCCCGCAGCCAAAGCGGCCGCCGAGATGCCGCTGGAAAAAGAAGCCGTTGTCAACACGCAGGAGACATACCTCTCGCTGGTCAAGCAGATGCAGGCCAAGTCACTCTGGTATGCATCCATCGCTCACCTGGATGCACTGGACAAGCAATGGGGCGCTTCCAGCGATTCACGATTGATGCGTGCGGATGCGTTGCGTCAGGTGGGCCAGCTCAGTGCGGCGGCTACTATCTACCAAAGCTTGCTGGGCAGTGCCAAGGACGGTGCTGCACGCTATGGCCTTGGTCGCGTAGCGGCGGAGAAAGGCGACTTTCGCAATGCCGCGCAGCAGATGGAGCAGGCGCGCATGAGTAACCCGGTGGACTCGCAGCTGCTCACCGATTTGGGCTATGCCCATCTGCGTGCGCGTGACCTGAATGCGGCGCGCATTCCCCTCATGCAGGCCGCGCAGCTCAACCCCGAAGATGCTCAGGCCAATGTCAATCTCAGCCTGTTCATGATGGTCAGCGGACAGGCCGCTCAGGCCGAAGAATTCATGCGCCAGCGCAAGCTGGATGCGCAGACTCAGCAGGCCGTGAAGGAGCAGGCCAGTGAATGGCTGCAAGGTGCCAAACAGGCGGCGACTCAAGCCGCGTCAGACCCTGCGACGCAGGCCTCCGGCAAGGTCGTCAACCTCTCGCGTCCTGAAGTGATGCGGCCTGCAGAAGCAGTGGCTAAAACCACAGCACCTGCTGTTGTGCCAGAGCCTGCAAAAGTGCAGGAGGTGCCCGACGCAAAAAAATCCCTGCCGGAGCCTGAGGTTGCACAGGCTCCGGTAATGGCTGCGGCCCAGCCGCCAGCATCTGTATCGGTTGCAAGGCCTGTCACTGCACCTGCTGCAGTAGCTGAGCTGCCTTTGCCCGCAGCGCAACCCATGCTGCCGCAAAGCGTGGCACGTGTACCCAGTGGCGGGCAGTGGATGGTGTCTGGCAGCAGCTTCGATTCAGCGCGCCCGCGCTACCCCGGTCAGTTCATGCCTGCGGCTTCGCAAACCTATGCCTATGCAACGCCAGCGACCGTCCAGATTGATCTGGTTGCTCCTATTCCTGTAGCGGTAGCGGTTGCACATCCAGTCGAAGAAGTGGCTGCAACGCGTGCGCCAGTCGAGCAAAAGCCCGCAGTGCCAGCTGCCCGCCAAGCTGGGGTCGCGGTGCAAGAGCCTGTGAAGCTTTATAAGGCCTCTGCGCCCGTTCAGAAAGCGCCAGCAGCTCCTGCATCTGTAGCAACAGTTGCCCCCGCAGCCGTGCAAAAAATATCAGAGTCTCAGCCGTCAGTGCTGCCCTCAGAAGTGGCAAAGCCCATCGTGCCACGCCAGCCTGAGGGACCTGCGCGATCGCTGCAAGAAGGCTCCGTCGTCATGGCTGTCGCCAGCTCTGCTGCTGTTCGTCAGGCCAGTCCAGCCAGTGGCAGCAAGCAGACAGTACAAGCCATGTTGCCGCGCCGCGCATCGTCCGGAGGATTGTTTTTTGAAACCCCGGATGTCGAAGCCAGCAGCCAGCCAGCTTCTACTGGCAAGACTGCTACGCCAGAGCGTGTGTGGCCCTGATTCGCTTGCGTGAACCTCAAAGGAAACCTTATGAATATCCAGACTCCTTCCCTCACGCTGGCTCGCGCATTCACCCTAGTGGCAATGATGACGGCCATGGCTTCGGCGGCCCTTGCGCAACAGGCCAATACCAGCACAGGTGGCAGCAGCGGCGTAACCAATATGAGCGCGCCCAGAAGCGTTGCTCCAGTATCAGCAACTCCAGCTCCGGTAGCAGCGCCTGCGGCCGCTGCACAGGCGGCGGTGACTCAGGCGCCAAGCAACACGTCGCTGAATCCGCCTGCCACCAACCGTGTGGGTGATGCCACCAGCTATCTGCTGGCACTACAGGCGGGCGGCCAATACGCATCGCGCAATGCCTACCCGGTGACCAGTGATGTAGCGCAGAGAACTTATGCGCGCTACCTCGAAAGCTTTACCCACAAGATTCCTGAAAGCTCGGATTCGCAAGTCGGCAGTAAATCTGGCGGCAAGTAAACGGCACTAATACGGCATCAACAAGGTCTTAGGAATGCAGTCATCAGCAATCGCTCTCAGTCGTACCCGCACACGCCGCCAGTCCGGCGCGGTTGCCATGCTGGGCGCGCTATGGCTGATGATCGCTGTCATCTGCCTGGCTACCATTGATATCGGCAATGTGTTCTGGCAAAAGCGCGAGTTGCAAAAGATTGCGGATTTGGCGGCGCTGGCGGGGGCGCAGGCGGTGACCAGTAGTGAGTGCCAAGCCAATGCAAAGCAGATTGCGACCTTGAATGGAATGACAGGCACTCCGCTGGTGGAGTGCGGTAATTGGGCGCCGGTTGCGGGAGCAACGGACTCCAATAGTTTCTTTGTCAGCGGTGCAGTGCCAATGAATGCTAGCCGTGTCACTGCAGCTCGCAACGTACCCTATTTCTTTTTCTTTGCAGCAGGGGTTAGCAATAGTCGCGATGTGCAAGCCGTGGCGACAGCCGCGCGCAGCAGGCCGTTGGCACAGCTCAGGGTCAGAAGCAAGCTGATTCAGATTGATGACAAGAAATCGGCCATCCTCAATCCCATCATTGGGGGACTTTTGGGCGGCAGCTTGAATGTCTCTGCTGCTGGCTGGAACGGCCTGGCGAATGTCCAGCTCTCATTGCTGGATTTTTTCAGAGAGTTAGGGCTGAAGAAAGGTCTGATCGATGTCAATGCCACGGTCATCGATTACGAAAAAATTCTTGATACCGACATCTCGGCCTTGGACGTGATCGATGTCATGCTCTCTGCGCTTCAAAGGCAAACCAATAGCAACAATAATCCCCTGGCAGTGAGTGCGGCGATAACCGCTTTGAGTGCCATTGTTTCGGCCAATATATCCAAGGTTCAGCTTAAGTTGAGGGACCTGCTGGATATCAAATCTGGCACTTCGGATGCGGCTTTGGGGGCACAACTAAACGCACTGAATATTGTGCAGCTTCTGGCACAGGTTTCAGGGCAAAAGAATGGTCTGGTGGTCAAGAGCAATGTTCTTGATCTTCCAGGAATCGGGGCCGTCAAAATCAGCTTGAAAGTGATTGAGCCTCCTCAGTCATCGGTAATCGCTCCACTGTCATCTGTAAGCGCAACATCTTTCGAGAATGCTGCCATTGCTGTGAAAACAGCACAGATCCAGGCACTGATTTCTGCAGACCTCAAGGTGCTGGATGGTCTCAGTGGGCTAGTCAACATTCTGGGTGGTTTAGTGGGTTTGCTGACTTCCGTGTCACCTCAGTTGACGGAAATTCCAGCGAGATTTGACCTGCATATCGAAGGTGTTGGAGGTCAGGCATGGGTGGAAAGTGGGCAATGCTCTCCAACAAAGCAGATGAAGGTGCATGCAGAGACATCCATTGCCAAGATTCGGTTTGGAAGAATGGGCAATACGGCTGACGAGGCACTGGCAAATGCATACAGCAAAAACCCATCCAACTATTTGCAGCCGTTCAAGATCATTGATATCGGGCGGCAGGTGCTTTTGTTTCGAGAGGCTGGATACTACGGCGGAGTGGGGCTGAAGATTGATACCACCGCTGCCTTGAAAAACAGCAAGATTTTTAATCTTGCTGCACCCGATACTGTGTTGCCCTTAAACAGTATCAAGGAGGCGTTTCAGAACTTCAGCATGACGGGAGTCATCGCAAGCCTGCAGGGCTTACTCAACTCGGATGCACTTCAGATCATTCAACCGCCAACTGGAAGTAGTCCACTTGCCGGGCTCGTGGGGCTGGTGAACAATATTTTGACGGAAGTGCTCAAGACTCTATCGAGCATCGTTGGCAAGATACTTGCGCCTTTGTTGGATCCTGTGCTGGATCAACTGCTGGGCCTGCTTGGCATTGATGTGGCCCAGGCACAGGTAGAAGGCCGCATGGACTGTGGAGCGGTCGAGCTGGTTTACTGAGCTTGATGCAGCTGCAAATGGAGTCTCTGCAACGCATAGGCGGTCGTGGCCAGCCTTATGTGGTGTCGGCTGCCGGTCAGGTTGAGCAAAATACTATGGGGCACGCCTTGCACGCACCACCCCACCCAAACCGTCCCCACAGGCTTTTCCACAGACCCCCCCCCAGGCCCGGCAATCCCCGTCACCGCAATACTGACCTGAGCGCATGAGTGGCGAATCGCGCCTTCGGCCATGGCGCGCACGACTTCTTCGCTGACGGCGCCGTGCTTTGCGATCAGCTCGGCGGGCACGCTCAGCATCTCGGTCTTGGCCTCGTTGGAGTAGGTCACAAAGCCGCGATCAAACCATTGGCTGGAGCCTGCCAGATCGGTGCAGGCGGCGGCGATCATGCCGCCGGTGCAGCTTTCGGCGGTGGCCAGCATCCAGCCTTTTTCGGTCAGCTTGGCTGCCAGTTGTTGAACCAGCTCTTCAATGCTTGCTTCTTGTTCGCTCATTGTCTTCTCCATCGCTTATTTACTTAGACGAAATGTCGCCAGAGCGCGATCACTAGTAGCGTGCAAAAAGCAGCGACTAGGTCATCCCACATGATTCCCCAGCCGCCGCGCGGGCCGAAGCCTTTGAACAGGCGATCGGCCCATTTGACGGGCTGGGGTTTGACGGCATCAAAGAAGCGGAACAGTGCAAAGCAGACGAGCTGGCCCCAGAAACCCAGAGGTGTGCACAGCCACAGAATGATCCACATGGCGACGACTTCATCCCAGACGATATGGCCGGGGTCGGCCACGCGCATGTGCTGGGCGGTGACGGTGCAGGCCCACCAGCCCACGGGGATGCTGGCGGCAATCACCCAGCCGATCTGTGCTTTATCCAGCCACTGCGCCAGTACTAGATAGGCCAGCCAGGCCCATAGCGTGCCAAAGGTGCCGGGTGCTATGCGGGGCAGGCCTGAGCCAAAGCCCAGCGCAATCATGTGGGCCGGGTGCTGCAGCATGAAGCTGACCGAGGGGTGAGCGATGGGCGCAGTTCCCATCTCAGGTTTCGCTTTGTTATTGATAGCTGCTTGCGCTCTATCTGCCTGCGCTTCAGCGGTATTTGAGGGTTCGTCGGTCATGACTTGATGATACGCGTGGCCTTGGCACTGCCAATGCTCACCTTGTCAGGGCGTCGCTAAGCCTTGCCCTTTTCGCGGGGCAAGGTGCGTGTCAATCGCTTTTACTGAAGGCCGCTGACGGGCAGGTTTTCGGGAAAGCGAATCTCGTGCGTGGCTTGAAATTGCGCTGTGCTGCGTGCGGCCAGGTTCTGTTCCCAGGAAATCATGCCGTTTTGCGCATTCCAGCGGGTGCTGGTGGGCTGGGGCGCGTATTGCGATTGCACTTTGATCTGTTCATTGCCAGAGATGGGAGCCGTGTCCAGCACCTGCAGCGCAATGGACTGGTCGTGGCGGTTTTCTACGGCGTAGCTGCGCACCACAGTGCGTTCGGTCTTGCTGCTGGCCCAGCCGCTGCTGCCGGTATTGCTCTGTGCCGGCAGGCGGCGCACCACCACTTTTTCATCGCGGCCAAAAGAAAGGCCCTGCGCCAGTGCTTGGGCGTTGCCAAAGTCCAGCCGCCCATTACCGACCAGTGCTTCATCGCGGAACAGGGTGACTGGGCCTGCGGGCCAGATGCCTTGCGGTGCCTGCAGCGTAGCGATCAAGTAGGCGGCCTCTTCCACGGCAGGGGCCGTGCGGATGAGCAGGCTGGTGGCCAGATTTTCCTGTCCCAGCGACAGCGTGGTGCGCTCGGCGCTGGATGGTACGGTGATCTTGTAGGGCACGACAAACTGCGTGCTGTATGCCGTATTGATGCTGGAGACATCCAAATCAGGAAGAGCCGGCGCGTCAGCAACTTCGGCCATCATCTTGGCGCTGGCGCGGGCCATCATGACCGGTGATGGCGCAGGCGCTGCAAGAGCGATGGGCTGGATGACATCGACCACCCAAGGGCGAGGCATGGCTCCTTGTGTGTTGCGTGTGGGCTGGCCGGTGGAAAGGCGCAGGCGCACATTGCTCCAGTCCTCGCCGCTGGCCTGCACGACCAAGGCCTGTCGTTCAAGCTGTACCTGATTTTTGACAGTATTCAGCTGCGCGCGGTAGGTGGGCTGCCAGCTGGGGCCGCGCACTTGATAGCTCAGGCGCACATTGGCTGCGCGGGGGCTGGCCAATTGCACGGTGATTTTCATGACCTGTGACTGCTGACCACCGGTGCGGTCGCGCTCTTGGCGCAGCGGCTGCAATTGCGCCAGCAGGTCTTGCTTTTGCCGCTGAACGTGATGGGCGCGCATGCTGTTGTCGCGGCTGCTTTGGCGCAGGACCTGACTGGTGCTCGCAATCTGCGCGGGCGTGACTCTGGCTTCATCGCTGGGCTTGCTCACGCCCTGCAGAAAGTCGCCCACCAGCTTGGCGGCGTTTTCTTCGGCTTCGATGCTGGCGAGCTGGTCTTCCAGTGTGCGAATCTGCTGGTCCAGCGGGCTGGTGCAATCTTTGGCCGCCATCTGGCGGGCCTGCATCAGCACCTTGATCTCACCCACGCGCAGGCCTTCGTCGCCGCTGATCTGCAGGCTTTGCGTGTCCACACTGGCGGGCAGGCATTCAAAGCTCAGTTGACGGGTCTGCGCTTCAATACGGGTCTCGCGCTGCACGGCGGCAATGCCGGGGTAGAGGGTGACCTCCGTAATCGGCGCACGACTGCCTGAAACGCTGAGGCTGGCACTATCTGCCGCCTGCGCATTCAATGCAGGCAGGGCGGCAGCAAGGCCGGCAAAGTAGACAGGCAGCAGATGGCGTGAACGCATGAGGCAGCTCTCGTTTCCAGTGAACAGGGTTTGAGCTTAACCGAGAGCGCGCACAGCGCTTAGCTACCAAAATGGTCGAAAGACTTCCACTGGCTGGCCAGCAAAGCGCCATCGGCGCCGATGACGCGCAGGCCTGATTCGGCATCAATGCGGCCTATGCAGGTCACGGGTGTGGCGCTGGCAGCACCTGTGGCCAGCACATCGGCATGACGGGCGGCTGGGGCGGTAAAGCACAGCTCGTAATCGTCGCCACCAGCCAGCGTGCATTGCTGCTGAAGATTCAAGCCAAACTGCCATGAAGCGCTTTGTGGATAAGCGCTGGCAGCTATCAAAGGCGTAGTGAGGCGACTATCGATCGTGGCACCGACTTGCGACAGTTCAAGGATATGACCGAGGTCGCCCAGCAGGCCATCGCTCACATCCAGCGCACTGCTGGCAATGCCGCGCAGGGCAAGGCCCAGGGCGACGCGTGGTGTGGGGCTTTCCAGTCGCTGGCGGGTTTGTTCAAGCAAGGCGGCTGGCAGCTGGATATGGCCTTGCAGGGCTTCCAGCGCCAGTCGCGCATCGCCCAGGTGGCCGCTGACCCAGATTTCATCGCCAGCCTTGGCACCGCTGCGCAGCAGAGCTTGGCCGGGCGGTACTTCGCCAAACACGGTGATGCAGATATTGAGCGGGCCGCCGGTGGTGTCGCCGCCGATCAGCTCGCAGTCGTGCGCGTCGGCCAGTGCCAGCAGGCCTGCGGCAAATTCGCTGATCCATGCCTCATCAGCGCGGGGCAGCGACAGGGCGAGGGTGAAGGCGAGAGGCTTGGCGCCGCTGGCAGCCAGATCGCTGAGGTTGACGGCCAGCGCCTTGTGGCCCAGCAGGCGCGGATTGACGTTGGGGAAGAAGTGGCGGCCCTCGACCAGCATGTCGCTGGAGATGGCCAGCTGCATGCCGGGGGCCGGGGCCAGCAGCGCGCAGTCGTCGCCCACGCCTAGAGCTGCGCGGCGCACGGGGCGCTGGAAGTAGCGGCGGATCAGATCAAATTCACCCATGAAATCACTGGCCGCTTGAAAGGCGGCGCGTTGGGCCGCTGGTTAACGGCCGTGGTTAAAACTGTTCCAGTGCCTCGCCGTGCGTGACCGTGACATGGAGGATGGTCGGGAAGCCGCTGAAATCGAACACTTCTCAGCCTGCGTCTGGGTGACTGAAGGGCGATATTGGCTTGAGCATGGCTGCAAAACAGTAGAACTAGCTCTCAGAGCATGAGAAAGCCAGATCCAGCAGTATTGACGCTCACATTTTGGGGCTGCTCTTGGGATTCACGGCCAGAAAAAGCTCCATGGCTTGCGCCACATGCGCTGGCGTATGGCTTTGTAGATGCGCGAGCGGTCCACACCGCTGACGTTGTGGGCACGCAGCGCCACGCGGAAAGCCATGTAAAAGCTCACGCCCACATTCAACGCCGCGTTGAAGGGCAGCATGGCCACGGCCCACCACAGCAGGTCGTCGTGCAGCACCTCCCAGCCTAGCGATGCGACAGCCACACCGATCTGGCCTGTGGACAGGGTGACGTGGCGCACTTCCATGCCCAGGCCAAAGAAGGCCGTAAATGCGGGTACCAGTCCCAGCATGAAGCCCAGCGAGATATTGGATGCGAGGCTGGAGATGTTCTTGCGCAAAAAAGTGGCCCAGCGGTCTGCACGCGCCGCGCCCAGTGTGCGTGTGATGCCTGGGTTGTAGCGAATGACCGAGTCGATATTGCGCAGCACAAACCAGTTTTCTGCACCGCCAGCAATCAGGCTGCTGGTGAACAGCAGCACGCCCGTGAATGCTGCAAACAGCACGGATGGGCCAAGCAGGCTCAGTGAATCCAGTACCTGCTCTGCATGCTTGGTACTGAGTGCCTGATGGCCTGTGAGGTAGGCGTAGCCAAGAGACAGCAGCAGCGCGGCGGGGAAGACGATAAGCACATTACCCAGAATGGCTGCGACCTGAGAGCGCACCAGATGGGCAACCTCGTCGACAAACTCCTGAATGGAGCTGTCGGTCTGGATGTCCTTGAGCTTGGCTGCCATGGCTGGTGCCGTCATGGCGGGCTGCTTGGTGGCCACCGTGAAATGCAGCATCTGGATCAGCACAAAGCTGATGGCGTAGTTGAAGCCCGCCGCCAGCCCCGACCAGAAGACGGAGAGACCCAGCGCATACAGCGCAAACTTGGCCAGCGTGGTGAAAGCCATCACAAAGCCGCCACCTGCGGCCTTGGCCATCATGCTGCGGTACTCGGCGCCGTCGCGGGTAATGTAGTGCTCGCCCGTTTCTGCGCTGCGCTCGGCCACTTTAGCGGCCAGCAGCGATGAGTTGGTGGACATCAGCGCACGCACACTGCGGCGTTCAATGCCCACTGCGACGAGGTTGGAGAGCAGCTCGGACGTTTCGTACGAGCGGTCGTTGGACAGCAGGCAGTCCAGCAGGCGGCGAATGCGCACAATGCGCGCACGCACCTGGCGCAGTCTGAAGATCAGGCCGACGGAAATACCTTCGGCCTCGACATAGGAGTACACCGATGACACGGCGGCGCGGCAGGCTTCAAGGCGTTCGCGCAACTGTGCGGCAGCGGCATCGCGGCGATCTGTGGTGCGCAGCGGCAGCATGACTTCCACGCGCAGGTTTTCCACGTCGTGAATCAGTGCGTGAAATGGCTTTTCCTCGCGCGCCTGCTCACTCATGCGCAGACGCAGCTCGGGTGCAAAGCCCGTGGAGAGAATCTGGCCCGAGCAATAGGTGATGGCGTCGAGCAGATTGCGTTCCCAGAAGCTGACGCCTTCTTCCTGCTGCGGGGCCAGCAGTGCCGTGATGCGGCTCATGAGCTGGCTATCCAGCGCATGCAGCCAGCGGGCATCAAAGCGGTCGGGAAAGACCAGCATGAACAGCTCTGAGGCATCTACCGTCTCAGGCGTGCTGGGCAGCTTGTAGCGCAGGCGCTCGACCACTTCGCTGGCCATGGCGGTGCGCGGTGCAAAGCCAAAGTCGGCCAGCAAGGCGGTGATGTCAACCGTCTCCACCAGCGTCTTGCTCCAGCGGCGCAGCCGATTCAGCGCCTCGGGGTCGGCCTCGAAGGCGGCCACGATTTCTTCTACGCGCCGGACAGCGCCATCCACCGATGGCTGGGCTGCGCGTACCCATTCGGCCAGATAAATCAGCCACAGATGGCGCTGTGCAAGGCCTGCGCCGGGGTCCAGAGACGTGAGCAGGCCGGGCAGGTCAAGAGTGCTTTTTTTCATGCTTTAACGGTAATCGCGTCTTAGTGCAGAACGCGTGTTTCGGGCATGGGCATAGCCTCGCCAGAGTCGTTCATCTGCAGCACGAAAAGAGGAATCTCGCACTCAAAGGTTTCACCTTCGTGACTCACGCACAGATACGTGCCGCGCATGGTGCCCGAGGGTGTGCGCAGCTGGCAGCCGCTGCTGTACTCAAACGACTCACCGGGCTGCAGCAGTGGCTGGCGCCCCACCACGCCTAGGCCCTTGACCTCTTCGACATGGCCCAGCTCATTGGTGATCACCCAGTGCCGCGCAATCAGCTGCGCGGGCACCTCCCCCGTGTTGGTCACGGTGATGGTGTAAGAAAACACATAGACGCCGGCGGTCGGGGTGGACTGCTCGGGCAAATAGGCGGGCTGGACTTGAACCAGAAACTCGTGCATTGGCATGGCCCAATGGTAACTGCGACAATTGCCAACCATGAGCCCCACCTACCGTATTGCCCCCTCCATCCTGTCTGCCGACTTTGCCCGTCTGGGTGAAGAAGTGCGCAATGTCATTGCTGCAGGCGCAGACTGGATTCACTTCGATGTGATGGACAACCATTACGTGCCGAATCTGACTTTCGGCCCCATGATCTGTCAGGCTTTGAAGCCCCACGCCGTGACGGCCGATGGCAAGCCCGTGCCCATCGATGTGCACCTGATGGTTCAGCCCGTGGATGATCTGGCCACCGCCTTTGCCAAGGCCGGTGCTGACTACATCAGCTTCCACCCCGATGCATCCCAGCATGTGCACCGCAGCGTGCAAAACATCAAGTCCCACGGCTGCAAGGCCGGCCTGACCTTCAATCCTGCCGCGTCGCTGGATGTGCTGGACTGGATGATCGAGGACATCGACCTGATTTTGCTGATGAGTGTGAACCCCGGCTTTGGTGGTCAAAGCTTTATTGATAGCACGCTGCGCAAGATTGAAAAGGCCCGCAAGCTGATTGATGCTTCTGGCAAAGACATTCGCCTGGAAGTGGATGGCGGCATCAAGGAAGCCAATATCCGCGCCGTGGCCGATGCCGGTGCCGACACCTTTGTGGCTGGCAGCGCCATCTTCAACCAGCCTGATTACAAGGCCGTGATTGACCAGATGCGTAACAATTTGGGCTAACTTGCCCTGAGCGGCTCTGGCTTGGCGTCCGTGCTGGAGTCGTTTGAACCAAAGCCTGCATGGTCCCGTCCTGCAGGCTTTTTTTTGAGTCTTTTGGGCTGTAAGCGCTCTATCTGATTGCGCTTGTAGCTATTGAATTGATAGTTTTATGAAGCTGAACCTGCCCACTCCCGCCGCTGCTCTGGATATTGATGCCGTCATGGTCGATCTCGACGGCACCATGATCAACACGCTGGGCGACTTTGCTGAAGCGCTCAACCGCATGCTGGCCGATCTGTCTTTGCCCGCCATTGCGCCGCAAGCCATTGAAAACATGGTGGGCAAGGGGAGCGAGAACCTGATTCGCTCCGTGCTGGCGCATGTGGGTGCGGCAGAGATCGATGCGGTTTACCAGCAAGCTTGGCTGCGCTACGAGCATCACTATCTGGCCATCAACGGCCAGTTTGCCGACCTCTACCCCGGCGTGCTTGAAGGTTTGCAGGCGTTTCAATCCATGGGATTGCGCATGGCCTGCCTGACTAACAAGCCTTTGTCTTTTGCCCAGCCGCTGCTGGCTGCCAAGGGGCTGGATGGCTTTTTTGACTGCGTATTTGGTGGTGACTCCTTCCCCCGCAAAAAGCCCGATCCCATGCCGCTGGTTGAGACCTGCAAGGCATTGGGCAGTGACCCGGCCCGCACGCTGATGGTGGGCGACTCCAGCAACGATGCGCAGGCCGCCCACGCCGCAGGCTGCCCGGTGGTGCTGATGACCTATGGCTACAACCATGGTGAGCCCATCACGGCAGTGGATGCTAAGGCGCATTTGCATTCGCTGGCGCAGTTTGCAGTGTGATGCTGTGGCGTTGTTCGCATTTCTGGCAAGAAAGAGTGCGGATAAGCATATTTGCTAGAGTCATTGGCTTTGCCTGAACCATGCCGCCCCCAGATGTACTGGGGTGTTGGCAGAGAACGAAGGGGGACTCACGCCACATGCACGGACTGCACCTGACTGCCGATCTTTACCAATGCACAGGCCACGAGCGCTACATGCTCGATGTCGATGCCATCGCCCAGCTTTGCCGCGACCAGACTGCGGCTTCGGGCCTGACGCTGGTCGATGACACATGGGTGAAATTCCCGCCCTATGAAGGTCAGCCCGGCGGCGTGACGGGAACTGTTTTGCTGGCGGAGTCGCATCTGGCCATCCACACCTGGCCGGAGACGGGCAGCGTCACCATTGACGTTTATGTGTGCAACTTCTCGGATGACAACTCGGGCAAGGCCCGCAGCCTGATGGAAGGCATGATTGAAGCTTTTGCACCCCAGCGCGTGCTGCGTCAGCATCTGATGCGTGGCGACATCCGCATGGCGACGTCTGCTGAAGACGCGACTGAGGAGGTACCGGAGAGCGCGGCGCATACTGAATCCAGCTGGGCCATGGAGCAGCTCACGCCGAACACCCGCTTTGGCTATCGCACCACGGGCAGCGAAAAGCAGCAGACACCGTTTCAGCAACTGGAGCTGCTGCAGACGCCGCAGTTTGGCAAGGTGCTGCGGCTCGATGATCGCTTCATGACCTCCGAGGGCGAGGAATTTTTCTACCACGAGGCGCTGGTTCACCCGGCCGCCATGGCCCATCCCGCGCCACGCAAGGCCTTGATTCTGGGCGGCGGTGACGGAGGTGCCGCCGAAGAGCTGCTCAAGCACCCGAGCATTGAGCGTGTGGTGCTGGCCGAGCTGGATGAGGCTGTGGTGCAGTTCTCGCGTCAGCATCTGCAAACGGTGCACCGCGGCGCGCTCGATGATGCGCGCGTGCAGATCTGCATAGGCGACGGGCTGGCCTTGATGGACGAAACCGATGAGCGCTTTGACCTGGCACTGATGGATCTGACAGACCCGGATACGCCTGCCAGCGCCCTGTATTCGCCAGCGTCACTGGCGCGCATGAAGCGTGTGCTGGCACCGGGCGGCGCGCTGGTGCTGCATCTGGGTAGCCCGGTTTTTCATGGCGAGCAGGTGGCTGAGCTGGCGCGCAGCCTGCGCGAGCAGTTTGCTGTGGTGCGCTGCTATGGCCTCTACATTCCGCTTTATGGCGCGTACTGGGGGCTGGCTGTGGCCTCTGACGAGCTGGACCCGCTGGAGCTGAGAGAGCAGAAAGTGGCCGAGCGCCTCAAGCAGCGCAATGTGGGCGATCTGCAGTACTACAACGCCCAGGTGCACGGCGCGCTGTTTGCGCTGCCCGGTTATTACCGCGAGCTGCTGAAGCCGCAGTGAGTCAGCCGCTCTCGCCCAGCAGCGCTTTTTTGAGCTGCTGATCGGCGGGCCTGGGGCCTAGCCAGATGCCCAGCAGGGCGTTGAAGAACTCAGGCTCTTTAAAGGCTTCGCCCTGGGGCTGCCCCTTGACGGTGACGATGCTTCCTTGACCGGGAATCCAGTCTACGGAGAAGTTTTCGCCCGTCAGCAGCTTTTTGTGCTGGCTGAACAGCTCGCTCATGCGCATCACGCCGGGAATCAGCTTGGAGAACGCGGCGCGCTCCATGTTGTCTTCCATCCCGCGTGAAAACAGCTTTCCCAGCTCTGCCGAATCAATGTCGCGCAGCATGGTCACGGTGATGCGCTTGGGGCCGCCAAGGGTTGCCACGTCCTGAAAGTTGTGGGCGGGCTTTTCCAGATACAGACCGGCGGTATAGACCTTGAAAACCGCCTTGTAGCGCGTACCCGCGCCGTTGAGTTCCAGCGCCTTGCCTTGCGACTGCACCGTAGGTGCATAGGTCACACCGTGGATTTTGACGGGTTCGGTCGATGCGGCCTGCGCCAGACTGGCGGAGCTGGCAAGTGCTACCGCGAGCAGCAGGGTGCGCGTAAAAAAACGAGATCTGGGCATGGGGTGTGTCTCCTCGGTAAGCCGGCGTTGAAGCTCTGGTGGCTGCCGGTTGGGTGGCGTATGTTTGAATTTGTAAGCGTTCACTGCAATTAGGACTCACCCCAGCGCAGTGAAGATGACTGCGGTCACGGCTCACCGCTCTGCAAACCGCGCGAGAGCCAAGGCCTGCTCCTGTATGCGCTACACTGCTTGGATCATGTTCATTCATCGCACGTTCAATGCAGGTTGTGGAGACCGGGGAGCCTGGCCCTGGCGTAAGCCTGCACATCTGAACTGCTAAAGCACCCGGCCGCGAGCCCGGCGTGCACTCGCGGCCCGACCTAGGGCCATGGAATGAACCGGCGCATCCCCCAGACAATCAGCGTCACCTGCCATCTCAAAAGTCAGAGCAGGTGAGCCATGCGCCATGTATCCGGAGTTTTCACCGTGATCACGGAACTGGAATTCAAGTCTCTCGCGGCCCAGGGCTATAACCGCATCCCTTTGTTGATCGAGGCCTTTGCCGACCTCGAAACCCCGCTCTCCCTTTACCTCAAATTAGCCCACGCCAATGGCGACGGCAAGTACAGCTTTTTGCTGGAATCTGTGGTCGGCGGCGAGCGCTTTGGTCGCTATAGCTTCATCGGTCTGCCGGCCCGCAGCTTTGTGCGCGCCTCGGGCTTTGGTGACGAGGCCAAAACCGAGGTGGTGACCGATGGCCAAGTGGTGGAGACCGCCAGCGGCAACCCGCTGGACTTCATCGCCGCCTATCAGCAGCGCTTCAAGGTTGCCATCACGCCAGGCATGCCGCGTTTTTGCGGTGGTCTGGCTGGCTACTTTGGCTATGACGCGGTGCGCTATATCGAGAAAAAGCTCGAAAAGTCCTGTCCGCCCGACAGCCTGGGTACGCCCGACATCATGCTGCTGCAGTGCGAAGAGGTCGCCGTCATCGACAACCTCTCTGGCAAGCTCTACCTCATCGTCTATGCCAACCCTGCCGAGGCTGAAGCCTTTGGCAAGGCCAAGAAGCGCCTGCGCCAGCTGAAAGATCAGCTGCGTTACTCCGTCAGTGCGCCGCAAATTCGTGCGGGCGAGAGCTACCCCGCCGAGCGTAGTTTTGACAAGCAGGACTATCTGGCCGCCGTGCAAAAGGCCAAGGATTTGATTGCGGCAGGCGACTTCATGCAGGTGCAGGTCGGTCAGCGCATTCAAAAGCGCTTCACCGCATCGCCGCTGAGTCTGTACCGCGCGCTGCGCTCGCTGAACCCCAGCCCTTACATGTACTTTTACCATTTTGGTGACTTCCATGTGGTGGGTGCGAGCCCCGAGATTTTGGTACGCCAGGAGCGCACGCCTGACGGTCAGAAGGTCACCATTCGTCCGCTGGCCGGCACGCGTCCGCGCGGCAGTACAGTGGAATCCGACAAGGCGACCGAACAAGAATTGATCGCTGATCCCAAGGAACGTGCCGAGCATGTGATGCTGATTGATCTGGCACGAAACGACATTGGCCGCATCGCCAAGACTGGCAGCGTGAAGGTGACCGAGGCCTTCTCGGTCGAGCGCTACAGCCACGTCATGCATATCGTGAGCAATGTGGAAGGCATCTTGCAGGACGGAATGGACAATATGGATGTCTTCAAGTCCACCTTCCCCGCTGGCACGCTGACCGGCGCGCCCAAGGTGCATGCCATGGAAGTCATCGACCAGCTGGAACCCACCAAGCGCGGCATTTACGGCGGCGCTTGCGGCTACCTGAGCTTTGCAGGTGATATGGATCTGGCGATTGCGATTCGCACCGGCGTTATCAAAGACAACATGCTCTACGTGCAGGCCGCTGCTGGCGTGGTGGCCGATTCCATCCCCGAGATGGAATGGAAAGAAACCGAGCACAAGGCCCGCGCCTTGCTGCGTGCGGCTGAACTGGTGGAAGAAGGTCTGGAATGAACAAGGCAATTGACTTAGTGCAGCCCTGCACCACCATGGAAGATGTGCGCCGCAATGTGAATGCGCTGGACGATGTGCTGGTGCCGCTGCTGGTCACACGCATTGGCTATATGCAGCAGGCCGCGCGCATCAAGGGTGATGTGACTCAGGTGCGTGATGAAGATCGCATCGAAGCCATCGTGCAGCGCGTGCGTGAGCGCACGTTGCAGGAAGGCGGTCAGCCCGATGTGATGGAGGCCGTGTACCGCCAGTTGATGGAAGAGTGCATCGCCTATGAACACCGTGAGTTCGAGCGTCTGCGCGCGGCTCAAAAAACGCACAATCAGGAGTAAGACCATGAAGTTACTGATGGTCGATAACTACGACAGCTTTACCTACAACATCGTTCAGTACTTTGGTGAGCTGGGTGCCGAGGTGACCGTGGTGCGCAACGATGAAGCCACCGTGGCCGAAGTGGAAGCGCTGATCGCCCGCGAAGGCATTGAGCGTCTGGTGATATCTCCCGGCCCTTGCTCTCCCAACGAGGCGGGAATATCGGTGGCTGCGATCCAGCATTTTGCGGGCAAGCTGCCCATTCTGGGCGTGTGTCTGGGCCACCAGAGCATTGGTGCGGCGTTTGGTGGCGACATCATCCGCGCGGGCCAGCAAATGCATGGCAAAACCAGCGTCATCCACACCGACCTGAAGGGCGTTTTTGCCGAGCTGCCCCAGGCGTTTACGGTCAATCGCTATCACTCGCTGGTGATCGACAAAAACACGCTGCCGGAGTGTCTTGAAATCACGGCCACCAGTGAAGATGGTGAAATTCAGGGTGTGCGCCACAAAACGCTGGCGATTGAGGGCGTGCAGTTCCACCCCGAGAGCATCCTGACCGAGCATGGTCATGCCATGCTCAAGAACTTTCTCGATCAGAAGTAAACCGGGTTTCACTCATTAATCAGTAGCTGCTAGCGCTCGTCTTGTATTGGTTTCAGAATAAAAACTATAAGAAAGCCAGCAAAGACAGGCGCAAGCAGCTCTTAAAAACATAGAGAGATATTGCAATGATTACTGCCCAGGAAGCGCTGCAACGCACGATTGAGCACCGCGAAATCTTCCACGACGAGATGCTGCATTTGATGCGCATGATCATGCGTGGAGAGCTGTCGCCGGTCATGACCGCATCCATCCTCACCGGTCTGCGCGTGAAGAAGGAGACGATTGGCGAAATCTCGGCTGCTGCCGAGGTGATGCGTGAGTTCTCCCACAAGGTGAACGTGCATGACAAGACCCATCTGGTCGACATCGTGGGCACGGGCGGTGATGGCGCCAACACCTTCAACATCTCCACCTGCTCGACTTTTGTGATTTCGGCTGCAGGCGGCAAGGTTAGCAAGCATGGCGGCCGAAGCGTCAGCAGCAAAAGCGGTAGCGCAGACGCGATGGAAGCGCTGGGCGTCAACATCAACTTGAACGCTGCGCAAATTGCGGATTGCATCCGCGACGTAGGCATCGGCTTCATGTTCGCGCCCAACCATCACCCCGCCATGAAGAATGTGGCGCCCGTGCGCAAAGAGCTGGGCGTGCGTACCATCTTCAACATTCTGGGCCCGCTGACGAACCCGGCCAGTGCTCCCAATATTCTGATGGGCGTGTTCCACGAAGACCTGGTCGGCATTCAGGTGCGTGCGCTGCAGCGCCTGGGCGCAGAGCACGCGCTGGTCGTCTATGGCCGCGATGGCCTGGATGAAATCAGTCTGGGTGCAGGCACGCTGGTCGGCGAGCTGAAGGATGGCGTGGTGCGTGAATACGAAGTCCACCCCGAAGACTTTGGCCTGCGCATGGCGGGAACGCGCTCGCTCAAGGTCGAGAACCCCGAAGAATCCAAAGCCATGCTGCTAGGTGTGCTGCAGGGCGAGCAAGGCCCGGCGCGCGATATCGTCTGCCTGAATGCAGGCGCGGCGCTGTATGCCGCCAATGTGGCCAGCTCTATCGAAGATGGTCTGGATCGTGCGCAAAAGGCGGTGGATAGTGGCGCGGCCCTGGCCAAGCTCAAGGATTTGGTGAGCTATTCGCAAAAGCTGAGTACAGCGGCATGAGCCTGCTGGATGCACCCATCTGGAACGATGCCGGCACCTGGATTGTGCTGGGCACCCCCCTTCTCTTTATCGTGGTGGGCATCGTGATGCACCGCGTCATCATGACGGTCTTGCGCGCGCCGCAGGGCGACGCCACCAACAAGGAAAAACATGTCTGATATTCTGAAAAAAATCTGTGACGTCAAAGTCCAGGAAGTGGCTGCGGCTAAGAAGGCCATCCCACTCACCGAGATGCGCCGCGATGCGGAAAGCCGGGTCTCCACGCGTGATTTTGTGGGCGCGATTCGCGCCAAAATTGCCAAAGGTCAGGCCGGTGTGATTGCCGAGGTCAAGAAGGCCAGCCCCAGCAAAGGTGTGATTCGCGCCGACTTCGATCCTACCGATATCGCCCAGAGCTATATGGTGGGCGACGGCAAGATTAGTGCGGCCTGCTTGTCGGTGCTGACCGACCGCCAGTTCTTTCAGGGCCAGCCCGACTATCTGAAGCAAGCCCGCGCCAGCACGCTGCTGCCTGTGCTGCGCAAGGACTTCATGATTGATCCGTACCAGATCTACGAATCACGCGTGATGGGTGCCGACTGCGTGCTGCTGATTGCCGCCTGCCTGGATGATGCGCAAATGGCCGAGATGGAGCAAATTGCCTTCAATCTGGACATGGATGTGCTGGTGGAGGTGCACGACGGCGAGGAACTGCAGCGCGCCCTCAAGCTCAAGACACCGCTGGTGGGCATCAACAACCGCAATCTGCGCACCTTTGAGGTGGATATTCAGACCACGATTGCCCTCAAGAAGGATGTGCCTGCAGATCGCCTGCTGGTGACCGAGTCCGGCATCCTGACCCAGGCCGATGTGCAAACCCTGCGAGGTGCGGGCATCGATGCCTTCCTGGTGGGAGAGGCCTTTATGCGAGCCCCTGAGCCAGGCGAAGCGCTGGCCAAACTGTTTCAGTAATCTGCAAAAAAGCGGTGCAGGTTCAGACCAGAATCTGCACGTCCGCATCCAAAAAATAGCCTGCACCACGCTTGGTCTTGAGCAGCGTCGGGGTGCGGTTTGATGGCTCAACCTTGCGGCGCAGGCGCAGCATCTGCACATCAATGGCGCGGTCAAAGACTTCGTCTTCAGCCTGCGTCATGTCCATGATTTGCTCGCGGCTCATGATTTGCCTGGGGCTCTTGAGCAAAACCAGTAGCAGTGCGAACTCGGTTTTTGTCAGGCCCACCTCATGCCCTGTATTGCTAATGAGGCTGCGCGAGCGCAGGCGCAGTTCCCAGTCGGCAAATTTGAAGCCCTGTGGGCCCAGGTTGAAGGCTGAACGGGCGGACGCAAAGAAGCCTTTTGGGATGGTGGAGCGGGCGTGGATGGCGGACGCGGTGTGCATAAATAACTCCTTGTGAGCCTGTGCCATCAAGTGGCCAGCTTTACTGGAGTCAATTCTTTGCAATTGGTGACCAGATGTCACTCACTGAAATCAGGTATTTTTAGCCTGAAATTCAGTGAAAACCCTTGGTTTTGTGGACTGGGAGCCTCTCGGAAGTTGCGAAAATCCGGGCATGAACCTCACAAGCCAGAGTCTGACCCCGGACGAATCCACCCTCACGCAATTGCACAGTGCGGATCCGCAGGCCTGGCCTGTGGCACCTGGCTGGCAAGCGCTGACAGATGCATTTTTTGAAGGGGCAACGGGGCAGAAGCTGCTGCAGTTTCTGCAGCAAAGACTCGATGCGAGCGCGGTTGTCTTCCCGCCCAAGCCTTTGCGTGCGCTGGAGCTGACGGCGCCAGAGAATGTGCGTGTCGTCATCCTGGGCCAGGACCCTTATCACGGCCGAGGTCAGGCTGAGGGGCTGTCGTTTTCGGTTGCGCCAGGCGTGCGCATTCCCCCTTCGCTACAGAACATCTTCAAAGAAATGCTGCGCGACCTGGGAGCGCCATTTCCCGCTTTCCCCCAGCCCGGCGGTAGTCTGGTTAGTTGGGCCGAGCATGGCGTGCTGCTGCTCAACACCTGCCTGACGGTTGAAGAAGGGCAGGCCGCCAGTCACGCTAAAAAAGGCTGGGAAGCGCTGACCGACTCCATCATTCGGCATGTGGCCGAGCAAGGCCGGCCTACCGTTTTCATGCTCTGGGGCGCTCATGCCCAAGCCAAACGTGTTTTCATTCCTGAGGATCGTGGGCACCTGGTGCTGATGAGCAACCATCCCTCACCGCTGTCGGCGCTGCGCCCGCCCGTGCCGTTTATCGGCAACGGGCACTTTGGCAAGGCCAAGGCATTTCGCATTGAGCACGGGTATTGAGACTGGGGCTAGCGTTTTTCTCGCACACCAAGCCAGACGCCAAGCAGGCCGCTGAGTGTGACAACGCCCATGCCTGCCAGTGACAGGGCATCAGGCATTTGCCCAAAGAACAGCCAGCCCATCAGCATGGCAAAGCCGATCTGGCTGTAGAGAAATGGGGCCACGGTGGCTGGTGTTGCGTATGTGTAGGCCTGCAGCAGCATCAGGTGGCCAATGCCGCTGCAAAGCCCCATGAGCGCAGCTGCAGCATAGATTTGCCAGTGGTCGATGGGCTGCCATACCCAACCTATCAAGGGCGTGGTCAGCAAGAGGGGTAGCCAAGTCGAGTAAATCTGGGTGGTGGAGGGGGAGTCCAGACGCGAGAGGCGGCTGCCCAGCACTTGGTATGTGGTGCCGCAAATCAGCAAACCCACGGGCCAGAGCGCTGACAGGCCCAGACTGTGGCCGTCATTTTCGGGTCGGACAATGGCAATCACTGCGAGCAATCCCATCACCAGCAGTGCCCAACGCGCAGGGCTGACTCGCTCTTTAAAAATGAGCGCAGAGGCCACGACGATAAACAGTGGCGCAGCAGACCAGATGGCGGTGAAGTTGGCCAGGGGCATGCTCTGAATACAGAAAAATGCGCAAACCGTGGTCAAGAGGCCGGCAATAGCGCGCAGCAGCTGAAATTTCAGATGTTGGGTTTTGAGTGCACCAAAGCCGTGCCGTGGCAAGACCAGAGCGCTGGTCACGCAGGCCTGAGCCAGAAAGCGCAGCCAGAGAACCATGAGTACGGGTAGAAGCTGGCCGCTGAATTTGGTGGCGCTATCCAGAACCGCAAATAGCGCACAGGCTGCGACGGTGAGTGTGACGCCAAGGGCCGCAGACTGTGCTGACGGCGAAAGAAATGAGAGCTGGCGAGAACGCATGTCTGGGGCGAGTTGAGGCGACGATGGCGGTGAAGTCATGCGGGAATTTTGGAATGGCATCACTATCCATTGCGCTCATAAAAAAAAGCCCGCGAAGGTTGGCGCGGGCTTGAGAGACGATTGTTTGATTTACCAGGGCATCGCGCTGCGAATGCGGGCCAGTTTTTCGGCTTGTTCAGGCGAAGACTCTTTGGCAGTGCGCAGGGCTTGTCGAATGAAAATGAACAGCAGCAGTACAAAGGCCGTCGCGACGGCACCGCCAATGGCCAGCAGTGATTTCTTTGGCTTGATCGATTGCTCAGGCAGGGTAGGCGCCTGAATGACGTCGTCCTTGTCCAGACCTTCGATACGGCGCTCCATATCCAGAACGGCTTTTTGGCGAGCGCTGTTGGCTGAGAGAAGCTCGCCATAAAGGCGGCTGGTCGCTTCGCTCACGCTTTTGCCAGATGCAATATTGGCGGCAGTGTCATGCTCCAGCTTGAGGGCTTCTTGAAGGCGTAATTTTTCGCTTTCCAGTTGCATTTGAAGCTGTTTCTTCTCCAGGCCGCGAGGCTTGCTGAACGGGAAAAGCGTGTCCAGCAAAGCCTGGTTCAACTTTTGAGCGGCTTCAGGCGATTTGGCTTGAGTCGCGATGTTCAGCAGCTTATCTTGCTTGCCAACGCTGACCGTGATGCGTTTGCTTAGTTTTTTGTAAATTTCTTCGGCGGTCAGATCGTCATCCAGGCCTGCAACGGGGGCAATCTGGTGAAGAACGTCGGCGGACATCGCCAAGCTGGCGGCCATGGGGGCCGAGAAGCTCGACCCAGGGCGCTCTACCTGAACAGAGGAGCTGCTTTCGAAAGTCTTTGGAATGACAAAACCAATGCCAAATGCCACGATGCCTGCGATCAGCGGCCCAAAAATTAAAAGCTTCCAGTTTTCTGCGAGCGTGACCAGGAGGTCCAGCAGATCAAGCTCTTCATCTTGTGGGTTTTGGTTTTGTATTTCCATTGACTTCTTGCGGACGAGCAAATATTTGGACTAAACCCGCAAATCTACCATCAAGCAATGATTCAAGTAGCATTTCATGCAACTCAATATTTCAAGTGTATGAAATGCAGGCTCACTCTGTTGCTAATCAGCGCTTGCGCTCCAGCAGCATGGAATCGCCGTAGCTGAAGAAGCGGTAGTGCTGGGCAATCGCATGCTGGTACATGCCCATGATGTGCTCGTAACCAGCGAAGGCGCTGACCAGCATCATCAGCGTGCTTTTGGGCAGGTGAAAGTTGGTGATCAGCATGTCCACGACCTGGTACTGAAATCCGGGGGTGATGAAGATGCTGGTGTCGCCCGTAATATTGCCGTATTTGGCCCAGGACTCCAGCGTGCGCACGGTGGTCGTGCCTACAGCGATGATTCGGCCGCCGCGCTGGCGGCAGCGCTCCATGGCGGCCAGCGTGGCCATCGGGACGTCATACCACTCGCTGTGCATGGTGTGGTCGGCCAAGTTTTCGGTCTTGACGGGCTGAAAGGTCCCTGCGCCTACGTGCAGAGTGACGCTAGCGCGCTCCACGCCCCTGGCTTCGAGGGCTGCGAGCACGGAATCGTCAAAGTGCAATGCGGCGGTCGGTGCTGCTACTGCACCGGGGTGGGCGGCAAACACGGTTTGATAGCGCTCGCTGTCTTCTTTTTCGTCAGGGTCATGTTCGGCGTTTTGCTGGCGCTCGATATAGGGGGGCAGCGGTAGGTGACCGAACTGCTCCAGCAAATCGTAGGGCGACGCGCCGTTGGTGCCTTTGAAGGAAAGGTGAAACAGCGGGCCGTTTTCATCGGGCCAGCGGCCCAGCAGGGTAGCTTCAAAGCCGCCGTTTTTCAGGCCGCCGCACAAGTGAATTTTTGCGCCGGGCAAGGGTTTCTTGCTCACGCGCATGTGGGCTACGACTTCGTTGTTCTGCAGCACACGCTCAACCAGAAGCTCAATCTTGCCGCTGCTGGCTTTTTCGCCAAAGACTCGCGCCTTGATGACTTTGGTGTCATTGAAGACCAGTAGATCGCCGCTCTGCAGCAGATCGGGCAGCTCGCGGAAGATCCGGTCGGTGGGGGGTAGGCTTCGGCCATCAAGCAGGCGTGATGCGCTGCGAACGGCGGTGGGATGCTGGGCAATCAGTGACTCGGGCAGGTCGAAGTCGAAATCGCTGAGAGTGAATTCACGGGTGCTGGAAGACATGCGGGGCTTGAGGGCCGAACGGGGCCCGTTCCAAGTTCAATCAAACAAGTGTGGGATTGTCTCAAATCGCCATTAGGGCTGCAGCCCTCAGGGGTGTGTCGCGGTGAAGCCGTGCCACAGCTCTTCCAGATTCTTGAAAGGCCAGTCGGCAGGGTCTTCACGTCCGATGATGCTGTTGCGGGCACTGGGCGTGGACAGGTCCACAATCTCGGGGGTAATGCGCCGCTGCTCGCGCAGGCAGTAAAAGCGTTTGACCTGCGGCGTCAGCAGACGGCTTTCAGAGACATCAATCACCACGGCCAGATGCTCGGACTGCAGGCGCACCAAGGAGCCCAGAGGGTAGATGCCGACGGTCTGAACAAACTGCTCAAAGATGCTCTTGTCGAACTGCTGGGGTGCCCACTGCGCCATGCGCTGCAGTGCAATGGCCGGCTGCCAGCCTTCCTTGTAAGGGCGATCTGAGGTGATGGCGTCATACACATCACAAATAGATGCCATGCGCGCCAGCAGACTGATTTCGCCCTGTTTCAAGCCATCAGGGTAGCCAGAACCATCTACTTTCTCATGGTGGTGCAGGCAGGCGTCGGCAATGGCCTCATCCAGCCCCAGCGGCTTAAGAATCTCGAAGCCCCATTGCGAATGCTCTTTCATGATGGCCCATTCCTGCGGGTCCAAAGGACCGGGCTTGTTGAGTACGGCCAGGGGCACCCTGGTCTTGCCTACATCGTGCAGCAGGCCCACCAAACCTGCCTGGCGCACGCTGTCGTCGTCCAGCCCCATGCGGCGCGCCAGACCAATCATCAGCGCACCCACGGCGATGCAATGCATATAGGTGTAGTTATCGGCCGTCTTCAAGCGCACCAGGCTGATCAGTGCATGAGGATTGCGCTTGATGGATGACGTCATCTCATCGACCAGTTGCACCGATGCAGGCAGATCCGGCGAGTGGCCGAGCCGGATGTCCTGGAGCATGGTCTTGAGCGTTTCTCGGGTCTGACCAATGATTTCGCGGGCCTGATGCAGCTCCTTGCTGGTGCTGGTGGGCTTGATCTGCGGGGCGGGTTGCTGATCTGCCTTATCAGCAGGCGAATCGACCTCTTCAGCGGCGACTATTTCGAGGGGCAGGTCTGCGCCTTTGCTGGTATCAATCCACACCTGACGGACGGTGGTTGCACGCAGGCGCTCCAGGTCACTGGGCTGAGTGAGTAGGAAACGGGTGCGCAGGAAGGGATGCTCCATCCATGAGCCACAAAACTCGTGCACAAACATTTCAGGGCAGAGGTGCTCGACAGCAATGCGCTTCAACATGGAGTATTAAAAAAACATAGGGTAACAAATTGAGATGTTAGCGATTTTGACAGGAGCTCGCTGACAACTGGCTGCTGGAAAACGTGCAGAATGCTGTATATAAATACACTATTTGCCTGTGAGTGGGCAGTCTAGCCAAGGAGCCTGAGTTGTCTGTGTCAAAAAAGCCTGTTGCCGAGCCGAAGCCTGCTGCTAAGGCAGATTCCGCCAAGCGTGGTTCTGGCCGTGGCAAGAAGGCTGTGGCAGACACGGAGGCTGCGCCTAAAAAGACCATCAGCCCAGCCCAGCAGGCGCTCATCAAGCTAGGGCTGACGCGTGATATCGATCTGGCCTTGCACCTGCCGCTGCGCTACGAGGACGAAACCCGCATCACCCCGTTGAAGAACGCACGGGATGGCGAGACGGTTCAGATCGAAGCCACGGTCACGCATAGCGAGGTGCAATTGCGCCCCCGGCGCATGCTCAAAGTCACTGTGGATGACGGCACAGGCACTTGCCTGCTGACCTTTTTCAGTTTCTACCCATCGCAGCAAAAAACCATGGCCGTGGGTGCGCGCCTGCGTATTCGGGGCGAGGTCAAGGGGGGCTTCTGGGGGCGGCAGATGATGCATCCGGCCTTTCGCGTTGCGGGCGGTGAGCTGCCCACGGCGCTGACGCCTGTCTATCCCGCCACGGCCACGCTGCCTCAGGCGTATTTGCGCCGCGCCATTGCCACGGCCTTGCTGCGCGCTGATCTGGCCGAAACCCTGCCACCGGGCGAGCAGCTCCCTGTGGCGCAATTTTATGGTCAAAACGGATTGCAGCCCTTTTATGACCTACGCAATGCGCTCACTTTTTTGCATCACCCGACGGCCGATGTAGCGCTGGTCACGCTTGAAGACCACTCCCACCCTGCCTGGCAGCGCCTGAAGGCTGAAGAGTTGCTGGCCCAGCAACTGTCGCAATACGAAGCCAAGCGCGAGCGAGCCAGACTGCGTGCCCCGGTGCTCAAACCGCTGGCGGATATGCCAGATCTGACGCAGCAATTTCTGGCCCAGCTGCCGTTTGGCCTGACCGGCGCGCAGCAGCGCGTGGTGGCCGAGATTCGTACCGATATGGAGCGCCGCATTCCCATGCACCGCCTGCTGCAGGGCGACGTGGGATCGGGGAAAACCGTGGTGGCGGCACTCTCTGCCATGGCCTGCATTGAGGCAGGCTGGCAATGCGCGTTGATGGCACCCACCGAAATTCTGGCCGAGCAGCATTTTGGCAAGCTGGTCGGTTGGCTGGAGCCGATTTTGGGGCCATTGGGCAAAAAGGTGGCATGGCTGGCGGGGGCGCAAAAGAAAAAACAGCGGGCCGAAATGCTGGCGCTGGTGGCCAGCGGCGAAGCCGCGCTGGTCGTTGGCACCCACGCCGTGATTCAAGACCAAGTTCAGTTCAAAAATCTGGCGCTGGCCGTGATTGATGAGCAACATCGCTTTGGTGTGGCCCAGCGCCTGGCGCTGCGGCAAAAGCTGGCGGCGACGGGCCTTGAGCCGCATATGCTGATGATGAGCGCCACGCCCATTCCGCGCACGCTGGCCATGAGCTATTACGCTGACCTCGATGTTTCCACCATCGACGAGCTGCCACCAGGGCGCACGCCCATCGTCACCAAACTGATTGGTGACAGCCGCAAAGACGAGGTGATTGAGCGCATTGCTGCGCAGGTCACCAGCGGCAGGCAGGTGTACTGGGTTTGTCCGCTGATTGAAGAGAGCGAGGCGCTGGACCTCTCCAACGCCACGGCCACGCACGAGCATTTGAGCGAGATGCTGCCAGGCGTCATGGTCGGCCTGCTGCATTCGCGCATGCCCACGGCTGAAAAAAAGGCCGTGATGGAGTTGTTCTCGGCCGGCATCATGGGCGTGCTGGTCTCCACCACCGTGATTGAAGTCGGTGTGGACGTGCCCAATGCCAGCCTGATGGTGATTGAGCATTCAGAGCGCTTTGGCCTCTCGCAGTTGCACCAGCTGCGTGGGCGCGTGGGGCGCGGAGCCGCCGCCTCGGCTTGTGTGCTGCTTTATTCCGTGAACGATAACGGAAGATTGTCTGATACCGGCAAAGAGCGCCTGCGCGCCATGGCGGAAACCAATGACGGTTTCGAAATTGCCCGGCGTGACCTGGAAATCCGTGGCCCTGGCGAGTTTCTGGGTGCGCGGCAATCAGGTGCAGCCATGCTGCGCTTTGCCGATCTGGAGCAGGATGTGCTACTGCTGGACTGGGCGCGAGAATTAGCGCCGCGTATGCTTGAGCAAAACCCGATGCTGGCCGCGCGCCATGTCAGTCGCTGGCTGGGTGGGAAAGCCGAGTATCTAAAGGCCTGAAAACGGCTAATGTGTGCTGAAACGTAACTGGTTCTGCTGTTTTAGGAGCATCTGTAATCCTTTGCCGATCCGATATGTGATTGAATGCAATAAAAGAGATGAGTCAATGCTGTTGTTGATAGTCTCAATTACCCACTCTCTAAATGACTCTCACTGAATTGAAGTACATCGTGGCCGTGGCGCGGGAAAAGCACTTTGGCCGTGCGGCCGAAGCCTGCTACGTCTCCCAGCCCACGCTGTCCGTGGCCATCAAGAAGCTGGAAGAAGAGCTGGATGTCAAGATTTTTGAGCGCAGTGCTGGAGAAGTCTCGGTGACCTCGCTGGGCGAGGAAATCGTGCGCCAAGCGCAAAGCGTGCGCCAAGCGCAAAGCGTGCTGGAGCAGGCCAGCGAGATCAAAGAGATTGCCAAGCGTGGCAAGGACCCCCTGTCCGGCGTGCTGACGCTGGGTGTGATCTACACCATCGGCCCTTATCTTCTACCGGATCTGGTGCGTAACTCCATCAACATGACGCCGCAAATGCCGCTGATGCTGCAGGAGAACTTCACCGTCAAGCTGCTGGAGATGCTGCGCACGGGTGAGATTGACTGCGCCATCATGGCCGAGCCCTTCCCGGATACCGGTCTGGCGCTGGCGCCTCTGTACGACGAGCCCTTCATGGCCGCCGTTCCAAGCGCACACCCACTGGCCCAAAAGACCAGCGTGTCCACCATCGATCTCAAGAACGAGACCATGCTGCTGCTGGGTGCGGGTCACTGCTTCCGTGACCATGTGCTGGAGGTTTGCCCCGAATTTGCGCGCTACGCCAGCAATTCCGAAGGCATTCGTCGCACGTTTGAAGGCTCGTCGCTGGAAACCATCAAATACATGGTGGCTGCTGGTATGGGCGTGACCCTGGTGCCACGCCTGTCAGTGCCAGAAGAAGCTCTGGCCACCACCGAGCGCCGCCGCCGCGTGGACGAGCCGCATATCCGCTACCTGCCTATTCATGAAGCAGACGGTATTCCTCCTCCGACCCGCCGCGTGGTGCTGGCATGGCGCCGCAGCTTTACGCGCTATGAAGCGATTGCTGCGCTGCGCAACGCAGTGTATGCCAGCCCGCTGCCCGGTGTGCAGCGCCTGTCCGAGTAAAAAACGCTCGCAGTTGCAGACTCTTCCCAAGGCCGCTGAATGCGGCCTTTTTCATGTTCATTGAATGGCTATGTGGCTGCGGCGGTGACGGTGCTGCGCCTATGCGGGGCACAATAAGCGCAGCCGTAAACCCCCAATTTTTGCCATGACTGCCTCCACCCCCATCGCTCCAGCAGCGCAGCGCAGCCGCCTGTCGCTGTATCTGGATTTGATTCGCTTTAACCGCCCTGCTGGCTGGCTGGTGCTGGTCTGGCCCACGCTGGTGGCGCTGTGGGTGGCGTCCAATGGCTTTCCGGGCTGGCATCTGTTCATCGTCTTTGTGCTAGGTACGGTGCTCATGCGCAGCGCGGGCTGCACCATCAACGATATTGCCGACCGCGACTTTGACCGGCATGTGAAGCGCACCACCAATCGCCCCATCACCAGTGGCCAGGTCTCGGTCAAAGAGGCTGCCATGGTCGGCCTGGTGCTCACGTTGATTTCGTTTGGTCTGGTGCTGTCCACCCGCTGGGAAGCGGTGGCGTGGTCGGTGCCGGCGGTGCTGTTCACCATCCTCTACCCATTCACCAAGCGCTTTTTCGCCATGCCCCAGGCGTTTTTGGGCATTGCCTTTAACTTTGGCATCGTGATCGCCTTTGCGGCGGTGACGGGTGATGTCAATGCCACGGCCTGGACGCTATGGCTGGCCAATATGTTTCTGGTGCTGGCCTATGACACCGAATACGCCATGGTGGATCGTGACGATGATTTGAAGATTGGCATGAAGACCTCGGCCATCACCCTGGGCCGTTTTGATGTGGCAGGCGTCATGGCGTTTTTTGCCCTGTGCTGGGGGCTGACGGCCTGGGTGCTGGCACCGCATCAGCTGGGCTGGCCCTTCTGGCTGGGCATGGCCGTGGCTGCTGCGCAGATCGTCTGGCACTACACGCTGATTCGCAACCGCACGCGCGAGGGCTGCTTTGTGGCCTTCAGCAAGAGCCACTGGATTGGAGCCAGTATCTTTGCTGGCGTGGTATTGGGATTTGCATTCCGATAGTAAATTTTTTTGATAGCTTCTTACGTCCGTATAGAAAGCCTTTGAAGCGGTTTTGATTGATTTTTTCCTTCAAGGCATTAGATGTTGTTTGGTCTTCATCAAATTTTATTCATGCCTGTTGCCTGCTTCTTCCTCTAGGCTGTTGTCCAGTCGTGCTGCACAGTGGCCTGTGCAGGTTTTGGGTGTTGAAAACATGAATAGGAGTGCTTGTTATGGATCAAAACGTCGTTGTTCTGAGCTTTGCCGAGGAAAGTAAGGCCTACCAAGCCTTGTCGGAGCTGAAGGCGCTGGCACTTCAGCAAAAGGTGCAACTGATCAATGCTGCGGTCGTCAGCCGGGATCGCAATGGAAAAGTCTCGGTCAAGGATGGGGCCAGTGACGGTGCCGATGCCACCGGTCCTTTGACGGGCACGCTGATCGGCGCCTTGGTGGGCCTGCTGGCCGGACCTCTGGGTGTATTGCTGGGCAGCGCCTCGGGAGCACTGATTGGCAGCACGATTGCCATCGACAAGGCTAAGGACCGACTGAGCGTGCTCGAACAGATGATGGATGCCATGCCCAATGGCTCCACCATGCTGATTGCCACGGTGGGCGAGTATGCGCAAGAGGTGATCAACGGCATGGTGCAGAACCTCGACGGCAGCGTGATGCGCCGCCCTCTGGCTGTGGTGCAGGCGGAAGTGGATGCCCAGAACGAAGCCCAGGCCGCAGCTGCCAAGGAAGCGCGCCGCGTGCTGCGCGGCAAGCAAACCGAGGAGTGGCGCGAAAAGCTCGATGACTGGAAGGATGACCTGGGCGAAGGCATAGAAAAGCTCAAGGCCCGCATAGAGCATGCTTTTAGTTCGGATAAGAAATCCGGCTCCTAAGCTCGTGAATAAAGCGTAAGCAGCTATGAAAAAAGCCAGGCATTGCCTGGCTTTTTCTGTGTGGGGTAAGTGAGTCCGAGCGACTTGGCTGCTTAGCGGCCAAACTCCTGCGCCAACTCCTTGGCGCGGGCTTCGGCCTTGCGCATGGCTTCGATGAAATGCTCGGGCAGCTTTTGCTCCTGCATATGGGTGATGGCTGCGTAGGTGGTGCCGCCCTTGCTGGTCACGCGCTGGCGCAGGACTTCGGCACTTTCGCTGGAGCGGGCGGCCAGCTCAGAGCCGCCGGCAAACGTGGCCACGGCCAGCTTGTAGCTTTGCTCGGCAGAAAGGCCCATGTTCACGCCCGCTTGGGTCATGGCTTCGAGGAACAGAAACACATAGGCGGGACCGGAGCCGGAGAGCGCCGTCACGGCGTCCAGATGCTCTTCCTTGTCCACCCAGATGAATTCGCCGGTGCTGCCAATCACGGCTTCGACCAGGGCTTTACCAGCGGCTTCCACCTCGGGGCGGGCGAACAGGCCGGTCATGCCCTTGCCCACCAGCGCGGGGGTATTGGGCATGGCGCGCACGATGCGGCTGGTGCCGATCCACGCGGCCACGCTGTCGGTGGTGATGCCGGCGGCCACGCTCAGGTGCAGGGCGTTGCGGGTGTGGGCTGCGACCGGGACTGCTGCGTCTTTAAAGGTCTGGGGCTTAACGGCCCAGACCACCAGCTGAGCGCTTTGCAGGGCCTCACTCGCAGTGGGAAGGGAATCAATGCCCAGACTGGTTTTCAGCGCCTCGCGTGCGGCTTCAAAAGGCTCGACCACGGTGATGGAACTGGCCGCAACCCCTCGGCGAATCAGGCCGCCCATGATGGCGCTGGCCATATTGCCGCCGCCGATAAAGGCGATGGGCGGAAAAGCGGTGTGGGAGGCGGAGGTCTGGCTCATGGTGATTCGATTCGGTCTGCAGTGGCGCAAATGTACGAGCCTGATTTCAGGCGCAGACCGGCACTATAAACCTGCGTCGTAGCGGCGGAGCAAATGAGCGCTCCAGCACCAGCAGGTGACCGGGCCGTCGTAGAGCCTGAAAAAGAGCGCAAAAGCACAAGGCCGACGAATGAGAGATATGTCGTGGATTGTGCAAACCAGTGTCTTGTGCTTTTCGCAAGCCTCTTTTTAAGATGTCTTGCGATGCGTGCTGTGCAGCGCGGGGTTGTATGGGCGACGTCCATCAGGGATGGGAGAGTAATCATGTCATCCAATGTCAAGAAATGGTCAGCGGAGTTTCTGGGGACTTTCTGGCTCACCTTTGGCGGCTGCGGCAGCGCGGTACTGGCAGCGGCTTTCCCCGAAATAGGCATAGGCTTACTGGGCGTGTCCTTCGCTTTCGGCTTGACGGTGCTGACGGGCGCCTATGCGTTTGGCCCGGTCTCTGGCGGTCACTTCAACCCGGCGGTGTCGGTGGGGCTGGCGGTGGCGGGGCGTTTTCGCTTTGCCGAGCTGCCGGGTTACATCATTGCTCAGGTGCTGGGTGCCATCGTGGCTGCAGCTGTGCTGTATTTCATTGCCAGCGGCAAGGCAGGTGCCAATGTGACCGATTTGGCTACCAACGGTTTTGGTGATCATTCGCCCGGCAAGTTCAATATGCTGGCTGCACTGGTAATTGAGGTGGTGCTGACCGCCGTCTTCCTGCTGGTGATTCTGGGCTCCACCTCCAAGAAGGCTGCTGTGGGCTTTGCGGGCATGAGCATCGGCCTGTGCCTGACGCTGATTCACTTGATCTCGATTCCTGTGACCAACACCTCGGTCAACCCTGCGCGCAGCACGGGTCCTGCATTGTTCGGTCCAGCCATTGCGATGGAGCAGCTGTGGCTGTTCTGGCTGGCCCCCATCGTGGGAGCCATCATTGGCGCCGTGATTCACAAGGCGCTGCTGGGCGACGAAGAATAATCAGTCGTCTCTACGCGCTGAATGAAAAAGGGATGCCTAGGCATCCATTTTTTATGGTCTTTTAGGCCTGTAACGCTTTATATATAAGCGCTAGTAGCTCCTGAATTGATAGTTTTACAGCGCGGTGGTCTGGCGCACGGCTTGTTCCCAGCGCTGCATCAGCTCGTCGGCGCGGTCCTTGCTCAGTGTTGGCATGAAGCGGCGATCAGCCTTCCACATGGCGGACAGCTCTTGGGTGCTTTGATAGACGCCGCTGGACAGGCCTGCCAGATACGCCGCGCCCAAGGCGGTGGTCTCCACGCAGGCAGGGCGCACGACGGGAATGCCCAGCAGGTCAGCCTGAAACTGCATGAGCAGATTGTTCACGCTGGCGCCGCCATCTACACGCAGTTCGCTGACAGGGCGGCCGCCGTTGCTGACAGCATCGCGGCTCATGGCTTGTAGCAGGGCGGCGCTTTGGTAGGCGATGGATTCGAGCGCGGCGCGGGCGATGTGGGCAATGGTGGTGCCACGTGTCAGGCCGGTGATGGTGCCGCGGGCATCCGGCTTCCAGTACGGTGCGCCCAGGCCGGTGAAGGCGGGCACCATCATTACGCCGCCGCTGTCGGGCACGCTTTCGGCCAACTGCTGGACCTGGCCGCTGTGTTCAATGGCCTGCAGGCCATCGCGCAACCACTGCACCACGGCACCGCCGACGAATACGCTGCCTTCCAGCGCAAACTGGGGTGCGGCACTGGTCTGGGCGGCGCTGGTGGTCAGCAGGCCGTTGGCCGATGTCTGAAAGTGGCTGCCCGTGTGCATGAGCGTGAAGCAGCCCGTGCCATAGGTGTTTTTGGCCATGCCCGCGTCAAAACAGGCTTGGCCGAAAAGGGCGCTTTGCTGGTCACCCGCCACGCCGCCGATGTTGATGTGACCGCCCAGCACGTCGTCAGCGGTCTGGCCAAAGTCGGCGGCCGAGGGCAGAACCTCGGGCATGAGGCTGGCGGGAATGTCCAGCAGGGCCAGTAGGTCGGCATCCCACTGGTTGCTATGCACGTTAAACAGCATGGTGCGGCTGGCGTTGCTGACATCCGTCACGTGGCGCTTGCCACCGGTCAGCTGCCAGATCAGCCAGCAATCCACCGTGCCAAAGGCCAGCTCGCCTGCTTGTGCGGCGGCGCGTGCGCCGGGCACGTTGTCCAGCAGCCACTTGAGCTTGGTGCCTGAGAAGTAAGCATCAATGCGCAGGCCGGTCTTTTGCAGAATGGCGTCGCCATGGCCTGCCTCGCGCAGTTGTACGCAGGTGGGCTCGGCCCGGCGGTCCTGCCAGACGATGGCGTGGTGAATCGGGGCGCCGGTTTTGCGGTTCCAGACGATGGTGGTCTCGCGCTGGTTGGTAATGCCGACTGAGCGAATGTCGCTGGCTTTGAGGCCTGCCTTGGCGAGTGCCTCTTGGGCTGTGATCAGCTGGGTGCGCCAGATTTCGCGTGGGTCGTGCTCCACCCAGCCCGGCTGAGGGTAGATTTGCGTCAGCTCTTGCTGGGACGATGCGACGATGCGGCCCTGCGTGTCAAACACGATGGAGCGGGAGCTGGATGTGCCCTGATCCAGGGCGAGCAGATAAGTGGTCATGATGGGTCTGTCGTTCTGAGGGGGAGAACAAAGCGTGCCATTTCGGCTTGCTCGCTCCAGCCCTGTTGAGGGTAGAAGCCGCGCACATAGGATATGCGCTCGCGGTTGTTGAGCAACCAGATGCGCATACAGCCCTTGTCGCGCGCCGCCTGTGTGGCGGCGTCGAGCAATTGTTGGCCAAGGCCAGCGCCGCGTGCTGCCTCGGCAATAAAGAGTTCGCTCACATAGCCTTCCCAGCCCTGCAAGACGGCAATGGGCAGCCAGTGCACGGCGCAATAGCCGTGAACGCGCTGCCGCGCGTCTTCGGCCACCAGCAGCAGGCTGCGTTCTGGCTCGGCATGCGCTTGGTCCAGTAAAGTCTGTACAGCCTGCTGGTTCTGGGCTGGAGTCTGGCTCTCATAGGCCTTGAACCAGCCGATGCCGTGCAGCAGCTCGGCAATGCCCGCTGCGTCAGAGGGCAGGGCGGGGCGAATGACATGGCTGGGCCCGCTCATTGGGCAATCGTGCACTGCACCTCGGCATCGCGCAGCAGGGCGTCGAAGGGGGGGGAGGGTGGCACATCGGTAAACAGGCGATCAATCTGGTTCAGGCGGGCCAGTTCCACCATGGCTTGGCGGCTGAACTTGCTGTGATCGGCGGCCAGCCACACTTCACGAGACTGGCCGATGATGGTCTGGGCCACTTTCACCTCGCGCAAGTCAAAGTCGCGCAGGCTGCCGTCGGACTCGATAGCCGAGATGCCGATCACGGCAATGTCGACCTTGAACTGGCGCATGAAGTCCACCGCCGCCTCGCCCACAATGCCGCGGTCGCGGGTGCGCACCACACCGCCCGCCACGATGACTTCGCAGTCTGCATTGCTGCTGAGGATGGCTGCCACGTTCAGGTTGTTGGTAATGACGCGCAGACCCTTGTGGTGCAGCAGGGCCTGAGCCACGGCTTCCGTTGTGGTGCCGATATTGAGAATCAGCGAGCAGCCATTAGGGATGGAATCGGCAACGGCACGTGCAATGCGCATCTTCCCCTCGGCATGCAGCACCTGGCGCTGGGTATGGGCCAGGTTCTCCACCGTGGCGCTAGGTACGCGCACGCCGCCGTGAAAGCGCACCAGCAAGCCTGCATCGGCCAGCTTTTGAATGTCGCGGCGCACGGTTTGCAGCGTGACGCCGAGGGTTTCGGCCAGATGCTCCACCGAGGTGGACTGACGGGCGCGGACTTCTTCGACAAGCTGTAGCTGACGGGGGTTGCTGTTCATGGCTTCTGACTAGTTATATAGGTGACTTGGCGCGTTGCTTGCCTTGGCTCGCTCAACGATGCTTGTCGTGCGCTGAGTCCGGATTGTGGGCGAATCCAAACGAACCTCTAATAGGGGGATTTTCTATGGATTTGCGCGGTAAGAAACAAAAATGAATGCGCGTTGAGCAGTTGTGACGGATTTGGAACGTTGGACGGACCGGGCGCAAAGCGTGTCTGGGTCGCGGCTGATCCCACGACACAAGCCTTTTTGGGATGCCTTGGTCTATTGCGTTCAAGGACGTGCGGCGGATTCTGATTGCTTTTGGCTTGCCTTGTGGTAATAGTGGGCGTATCCACTCAGGCTTGTCTGTGAACGCCGATTTTCTTAAATCGCGCTAAAACGAATCATTATTTCTAGGGTTGAATACCGTAGAAACGAAAAAGAGCGAAAATACACGGTCTGAAATTTGTTCTTTGCTTTGCGCAACACATCGCTTGGGGTGATGTGTGTGCGACTCGGCATGTCACTGCAGAAATCTTTCCATGAATCAGTCCACTCAACCCTTGGCCACAACGCGCGCGCAATTGCTGGAGCGTCTGGCGCAGTCTGAAACCTATGACCTAGCGATCGTAGGGGGCGGAGCCACCGGCCTGGGCGTGGCGGTGGATGCGGCGGCACGTGGCTTCAAGGTGGTGCTGCTGGAGTCCATGGACTTTGCCAAAGGCACCTCGTCGCGTGCCACCAAGCTGGTGCACGGCGGCGTGCGCTATCTGGCTCAGGGCAATATTTCGCTGGTGCGCGAGGCGCTGCATGAGCGCACCACGCTGCTGCACAACGCGCCGCATCTGGCCCAGCCGCTGGCCTTTGTCATGCCTTCATACAAGCTGCTGGATACGCCGTTCTACGGCATCGGCCTCAAGATGTATGACGCGCTGGCCGGCAAGGCTGGTCTGGGAGCCACGGAATTTCTCTCTGCTGCCAAGACGGTGAAATACCTGCCAACGGTGCAGCAGAAAAGCCTCAAGGGCGGCGTCAAGTACTGGGATGGTCAGTTTGACGATGCCCGGCTGGCGCTGGCGCTGGCCCGCACGGCGGCGGCCAAGGGCGCTTTGCTTGTCAATTACTGCGCTGCTGAAAAGCTGATCTACGAAGACAAGCAGATTGCCGGTCTGGTCTGTCGCGATACCGAGTCTGGCCAGAGCTACACCGTGCGCGCCAAGTGCGTGGTCAATGCCACAGGCCCTTGGGTGGACCTGTTCCGCCAGCAAGACGCCGAGGCGCAGGGCAAGCCCGTCAAACCGATGGTTGCGCCTAGTCAGGGTGTTCACGTGGTGGTTGATCGTGAGTTTTTGCCTACCGATCACGCACTGCTGGTGCCCAAGACCGCCGATGGTCGTGTGCTCTTCGCCGTGCCATGGTTGGGTAAGGTCATTCTCGGGACGACAGACACCCCGCGCCACGATTTGGCGCGCGAGCCCTTGCCCTTCCCTGAAGAGCTGGACTTCATCCTGAGCGAAGCCGGTAAGTACCTGAACCGTCAGCCCACGCTGGCCGATGTGCGCAGCATGTGGGTGGGCCTGCGTCCTCTGGTCAAGCCCCAGGATGATGACGGCGAAAACACCAAGAAGATCAGCCGCGAACACACCGTCATGTCGAGTAAGACAGGTCTGGTCACGGTCACGGGCGGTAAGTGGACGACTTACCGTGCTATGTCCGAAGATGTGCTGGCCGAATGTTTCCAGATCGGCCGCCTGCCCAGCCGACCTGCGGGTGTGACAGTGAATCTGCCCTTGGTGGGTGCGCCGGCTGAAGCGGCGGTGAAGCACAGCATGAATCAGGCGCAAGGCCTGCACTCCTATGGCACGGATGCAGAAGCGGTCGCTTCGCTGCCCGGTGCGCAGAACTGGCTGATGGATGGTTTGTCCGAAGCCATGGTGCGCTTTGCGGCTCGTTTTGAATATGCACGCACGGTTGAAGACATGCTGGCACGCCGCAGCCGCCTGCTGTTCCTCGATGCACGCAAGGCTGCCGAGATCGCCCCGCGCGTGGCCGCCATCTTGGTCGAAGAGCTGGGGCGTGATGCGAACCTGAACGATTTCATGGTGCTGGCCAAGCAATATTTGCCAGCACAGGCCTGAGCGGTCTCTTGGCGATAAGGGCGTGTGGCTGAGCTGCAACAGCGGTAGCGTCCAGGGAGTCTTTAAAAATATGAGCTAAAAGCGCTTGATTTCTAAAGATTTCAAGCGCTTTCTTTCATGAAATAAAATCATTGCAGGCGCTACCTGCTATGGTTTTGATGATGATTGATGCAGGAGCGGCTGCTTGCATCAATTGTCGATGCGGTGGTTGCGGGTATTGCAGGCTAAGCGCTTGACGTACAAAGGAATTACTGCGATAATCTTCTACTTCACATGTAAAAACGTGAAGTGTTCTGCCCAGTGGAAGCACTACGAAATGGTTCGTGGTGTGGACGACGGGCCCAAGACTGACTGGCTGCTTGATCGGCCCTTGAGAAGACTCTGGGGCTGTCTGGTTTGCTGGAGCAAGTTGGGAATATTGAAATGATCCAAACAGAATCTCGGTTAGAGGTTGCCGACAACACCGGTGCGAAATCTGTTCAGTGCATTAAAGTGCTGGGCGGTTCTCATCGTCGCTATGCGAGCGTTGGCGACATCATCAAGGTGAGCATCAAGGAAGCAGCTCCTCGTGGTCGCGTCAAAAAAGGCGAGATCTACAGTGCTGTGGTGGTGCGCACCGCAAAGGGCATCCGTCGTCCAGACGGTTCGCTCGTAAAGTTCGACGGCAATGCCGCCGTGCTGCTGAACGCAAAGCTGGAGCCTATCGGCACCCGCATCTTTGGCCCCGTGACTCGTGAACTGCGTACCGAAAAGTTCATGAAGATCGTGTCGCTGGCCCCTGAAGTTCTCTAAAGGAAAGCACAATGAACAAGATTCGCAAGGGCGACGAAGTTATCGTGCTGGCCGGCCGTGACAAGGGCAAGCGTGGCACTGTTTCTCTGCGCAAGGATGACTCCCACGTTATCGTGGACGGTATCAACCTCGTCAAGAAGCACACCAAGCCAAACCCCATGAAGGGCACCACCGGCGGTATCGTTGAAAAGGCTATGCCTATTCACCAGTCCAACGTGGCTATCTTCAATGCAGCGACTGGCAAGGCTGATCGCGTGGGCATCAAGGTCAACGCCGACGGCGCACGTGTTCGCGTGTTCAAGTCCAGCGGCGCTGAAATCAAGGCCGCTTGAGGAGTAACACATGGCACGACTGCAAAAACTCTATCGCGAAAAGATCGCGGCTGAACTGAAAGAAAAGTTCGGTTACACCTCCGCTATGGAAGTGCCTCGTCTGAGCAAGATCACCCTGAA
>ERZ724504.26-NODE-26-length-83317-cov-6.012947_pt1 | contig 83317 bp, 68 predicted proteins | sample MGYA00376037_ERZ724504 | MGnify/ENA primary metagenome ERZ724504 (study PRJEB28724, sample SAMN07190888) | wastewater metagenome | isolation source: influent of sewage treatment plant in Hong Hong | place: USA: Christiansburg, Virginia | collected 2016-03-01 ... | reverse complement strand
CTTGCAAACTTGCTGGATTTGCCCAGGATCGAGATCAGTTGGCCGTAGATGCGTGGATTGCCCGCCAGGCATTCCTGCTGGTCCAGAAAATCGGCTTCACCCGTAAAGTTGCCAACCAGGCCACCGGCTTCAGTGACCAGCAGCGAGCCTGCCGCCACATCCCAGGCCTGCAGGCCTGTTTCAAAGAACCCCTCGGTGAATCCAGCCGCCACGTAGGCCAGGTCCAGCGCGGCGGCGCCCGGGCGGCGAAGGCCCGCCGTCCGTTTCATGACGTCGCCCATCATCGTCAGGTAATTTGCAAAGTTATCACCGGGGCGAAACGGGAAACCGGTGGAGATGAGTGCGTCCTTGAGGTGGATGCGCTTGGAGACGCGAAGGCGCCTGTCATTCAGAAACGCACCACGGCCTTTGGTCGCAGTAAACAGGTCGTTGCGGGTCGGGTCATAAACAACCGCCTGCTCCACTTTTCCCTTGACTGCCAAGGCGATGCTCACGCAGTACACCGGCAAGCCATGGATGAAGTTGGTGGTGCCGTCCAGTGGATCGATGATCCAGACGAATTCGGAGTCTTTCGCTCCGTGTTCCCGACCAGATTCTTCGGCCCAGATGCCGTGGCCGGGGTAGGCCGTCAACAGGGTTTCTATGATCGCTTGCTCTGCCGCGTGGTCGACTTCGGTGACGAAGTCATTGGCTTTTTTCTGGGAGATACGCACCGACTCGATGTCAAGCGCGGCGCGGTTGATGATGGCTCCGGCGGCGCGTGCGGCCTTGACGGCCACGTTGATCATGGGGTGCAGATTGGGCGACATAGATTTTTCGGTGAAGAGCTGTGATAACGCCGCTGACGATGCAGGCGGCGACAATGCTGGCATTTTAACGGGACCGTGTAGGGTGCGCAGCCGAATGCGCCCAACCTCTGCCACATTTCGCTTCACCAGATGCCATGCAAACCAGATTCATACTGATCAACACCAGCCACGCGGGCAATGTCGGCGCCGCCGCCCGCGCTATGAAAACCATGGGTTTTGATGATCTGGTGCTGGTGGCACCACGCTGGGCCAATGTGCTGCGCCGGGAAGAGACCATACAGCGTGCCAGCGGTGCGTTGGATGTGCTGGACAAATGCCGCATCGTCGAGACACTGGATGAGGCTCTGGACGGCATGACCCATTTGTGTGCCACCGCGATGACCCCCCGCGATTTCGGCCCACCAACCGTCGCGCCCCGTCCCCATTTTGAAATGCTATCAAAAACGGAGCGTATTGCGCATACAGCACGGGGGCTAGCGGCAGATTTCATTGATGAACATTCGCCAGCAACCCATTCGGACCCCGGCGGTGAGTCGCAGCGGGGAGTGGCATTCTTGAACCCGAAGAACCGTTCTGCCGTTCTCGGTGGCTCGGGCTAGACCATCCTCCACCGCCTGGTAGATCTCCCGGGCTGTCAGGTGAGCAAGCTTGAGACCGATGATCCGGTCAGGCACCGCAAATTCACCTTTGCCTAAATTCTTGACGGTCTCACGCACCACGCCGCGGGCAAACTGGATGGCTTCCTTGCCCGTGGGCAGTTCAATCCAGAACTCCCGAAAGCGGCTGCGCAGGGAGTCAGGAATGCGTGGAAGCAGATTCGCGGTCGCGATCCAGATGACCTGCGAGCAATCGAACTCGATGTCCACCGAGAGGTCGCGCACCCGAGAAGCCGAGATGGGCTCCAGTAAGCTGTGCAGCGGCGCCAGCGGGCTGTCATTGTTTTGAGTGGTTTTATCCAGCTCATCCAGGAGCACCACAGGATTGGCGATGGGTACTTCCCCCGCTGTCCCTGTGCAAATCAGGTTGAACAAAAAGCCGGTTGCTGTGTTCGCCCACTTCTTGTCGCTTCCCATGAAGGCCGCACCGGTCACCGCGGCGTCCATGCCTTGTCGGCGGCAGGGTAAGCCTAGAGCACCGGCCAAGGCTTGGGTGAAATGGGTTTTACCCAGACCTGGGTCACCGCCAAGCAAGATGGGCGGGATGTGCACTGCCTTGCCCAGTGAGCGGGCCATGATGATTTGGCGGCGCACAAACTGGATTACCTCCCGGAAGTGGGGATAGTCTTCTTCGAGTTGAAACAAGACGTCCAGTTGAACTGGGGGCTCAACGATTCGACGAAAGGAGCCCAAGGCGCTCAGGGTCTTGAACAGTTCTTTGTTTCTGGCGGACACATCTCGGTCGGTGGGTTTGAGTTTCTGGCCCAGGATCAAAGGGGCCAGGGGGTCATAGACCTGGAGGTGCAGTCGTGGGTGAACGGGTAGTTTGTCTGCTTCCAGCAAAGCAGTAGCTTCGGGGTCGACTGGCTCCTTGGGGAAGGCCTCGTCGCTCAGTTCTTGTTTGCGTCGTTTGATTTCTTCGGAAATGGCTACTCTGCCTTTGGCATGAGCCTCGGCATCACGCTCTGCGCGAAGGGCACGTACTGCTTCGGCAGCTTCCAGCTTTTTGGATTCGAGCTCGCGCTGTAATTCCAGACGTGCGCGCGATGGCACTAGTAGAACGACTTGAACTTCAGCGTTGTTGAATTCGTGCCAAGTTTTGACTTCCTGGAAGCCTGGGGGAATTGGAGGAACTGGCGGAACTGGGGGACGGGACTGACTTTGCATTTTGAACTCCTGAATCTGGTGGGATCAGGAGTTCAGACGCAAGCAGTTAGCTGGTCCGTTGCTCCTGATGGGAACACGTGCGCGACGGCGAATTGACCGTGTGCGCTATCGATATGCCGGTGGCGGATATCGAGGTTCCTATTCGGGTGTTCGTGAGGGATTTATGAACCGCACTGGCGCAGCCCAGACCATCCATGCGGGTGGCATGGTGATGGTGAGAGGACTGGAAGGCGTTCATGGGCTGGGTCAAATAGTGCGTTGAGTTGTTGTCAAAGATACCGGAATTTGTCGGAGTTGCAAGGGTTTTGTTTGATTATTTATTTATCGTTGTAAATGGACAAAACATTGCCAGATCCATCATTCTGACTTGAGCAAAAAACTGTCCGGAACTTTAAGTTGAATTTTTTTTGACCAATTTGGCTCTGTTCAGAGATGAGAAATCTGCAGCTTTAATTGGTTTGAACACCAAGACTACCAAATTTCGTGGCGGGCCAAAGCGGATCGGGTGCCCAGGACTGAATCCAGCCGACCATTTGCTGAGGTGGCATGGGGCGGGCAATGCCGTAGCCTTGGGCCAGTTCACAACCCAAACTCAATAACATTGCGCCATGGGCGACGGTTTCCACGCCTTCGGCAATCACATTCAAGTGAAAGGCGTTCGACAGGCGAATCACGCCGTCCACAATGGCGCGGTCTTCGGGGTCGTCCAGCATGTCGCGCACAAAGCTTTGGTCAATTTTCAGCATACCGACGGGCAGGTGCTTCAGGTAGGTGAGTGATGAGTAGCCAGTGCCAAAATCGTCCAACGCAAAGCCAACCCCCAGGGCGCGGCAGGTGTGGATGACGGCAGATACTTCCGCCAAATCATGCAAGGCACTTGTCTCCAATATCTCAAGCTCTAACAATGCAGGCGAGATCTCGGGGTGCATGGCCAAAATTTCGGCCAAGCGCTTGGCAAAGTTCTCATGCTGCAATTGATGCGCACTCAGGTTGACGCTCACCGGCAGTTGCAATCCTTGCGCGGCCCAGTCTGTCATTTGCCGCAATGCCGCTTGGATCACCCATTCACCTAAGTCCAAACCAATGGATTCGTTCTCAATGACCGGCAAAAAGGCTTGGGGAGAAAGCAGTCCACGCTCGGGATGTTGCCAGCGTATCAGGGCCTCTGCACCCACAACCGCGCCAGTGCGCATGTTCACCTTGGGCTGGTAATGCAGCACAAACTCTTCGCGCGTCATGGCCAACTTGATGTTGCTCAGGCTCTCGCGCTGCGCATTCAGGGCAGCGTCCTGCATCACGTCAAACAGGTGGTATCGGTTCTTGCCCGCCTGCTTGGCCTGGTACATGGCCTGGTCAGCATGCCGCACCAGTTGGTCTGCCACAACGGCATCTTGCGGGTAAATGGTGACGCCAATGCTGGCGGACACCTGAAGCAGGTGGCCTTCAATCTCGATCTCGCTGGCGGCAGCATCCAGCAGACGCATCAGCACGGGGTGGCCGTCTGCCGGCGTGGGCAAATCGACCAGCACCGCCACAAACTCGTCTCCCCCCACGCGGGCAAACGTGTCGGCCTCGCGCAGTGAAGCATTCATCTTGCGAGACAAGGCGACCAAAAACGCGTCGCCCACATCGTGGCCTTTTTCATCATTGATTTGCTTGAACCCATCCAGATCCAAATAAGCCACCGCCAGCGACAGTTTGTGCCGGGCGGCCTGGGCAATCGCTTGTTGCAAGCGGTCTGCCAGCAGCACGCGGTTGGGCAGGTCGGTCAGCGGGTCAAACTGGGCCAAATGCTCCAGTTGTTGCTGGTGCTCTTTCATCGGCGTGATGTCAGAGAACAAGGCCACGTACTGGGTCACCGCACCCTGGGCGTCAGCCAGCGAAATCACGGTTTGCAGTGCCGCATAGACCTCGCCATTTTTGCGGCGGTTCCAGACTTCACCGCTCCAATAGCCATGCGCTTTCAGGTCTTGCCACATGCTTTGGTAGAAGCTGGCCGGCTGGCGACCTGACTTGAGCATGCGGGGGTTTTGGCCCAGCGCTTCTTCGCGGCTGTAACCGGTGATGCGCACAAATGCGTCGTTTACTTCGACCATGTCACCGGCCGCATTGCTCATGATGATGCCTTCGCGCGCGTGGGCAATCACCCGGGCGGCTGTGCGCAAGCGTTCGCGGTCTTGGCGCTTTTCGGTGATGTCACGCGACACGCCCACAAAGCCCACGAACTCTCCCGCCGGGCTAAGCATGGGCGAAGCGGTGGTTTCAACCCAGACGGTGGAGCCGTCTTTGCACGGGTATTCCAGTTCAGCGTGATAGTCGCTGACCTGTTCGCCCTTTTTGAGTGCATTGGTGGAAAAGTAAAAGCGCGCCAGGGCCTCGCCGCGTGTCGACTCGCAGACCTCTTCAAGTATGGTGCGGCCGACGATTTCGTCAGGGGTATAACCCCGCAAACGCGTTACCGAAGGGCTGATATAGGTCACACGGCCCTCTGGGTTGATCGTCCAGATCACGTCCGTGGCATTGTTGGCCAACAGCCGCAGGCTTTCTTCGCTCTTGGCCAAGGCTTGCTGATCCGCCTTGCGCTGTGTGATGTCTTGGATCAAACCAAAGACGATGCCGCGTGAAGGGTCAAGCTCGGCTTTGGAGTAAATGTCTTTCAGTTCCCCCGTGCTGCCAACCTTGATTTGGAATTCGACCTCATAGGGTGTGTTGTGTTCGATCAAATCCTGCAATGCTTTGTCCAGCGCTGGGCGGTAAGCAGGCAGCACCATGGCCTGCACGGCGGGCAACTGAAACTGGCTCGCGCTGAGGCCGTAGATGTGCGCAGCACCTACCGACGGAATGATCAGCTTGGTGGCCAAGTGCAGCTCCCAGTTGCCAGACTTTGACCCCAGCTCAGCGCGTGTTAGCCGCGCGGTGCTGTCAGCAAGCTCGATGCTGGCGAGCGCATCGTGGTGATACTTCTGAATAAATGCACGTGTACCCAGGCCACTGGTCAGCATGAACGCCAACCAACCCAAGATAAAGAATTTGAGCTCGTTCCACCAAGTTTCAAAGGCTTCGCTGGTCGAGATGCCCACGTTCACGTAGACCGGAAAGGCCGGATGCCGCTTGTAGCTGTGAATTCGTTGAATGCCGTCGATGCTGGATGTGCCACTGACATAGGTGCCTGCCACCGGTTTGCTTGCCAGCGCAGCCCTGAAGTCATCAGAAATTCCGGGCAGCTTGCCTTCAGGCAGCTCGGTTAGGGCTGGGTAGCGCAAGATCAGCTTGCGTTGGGTGTCTCGCAAGGCAATCGAGCCTTGGTCACCAATTTGCAGGCGGGCAAAGCGCGTCTTAATCGTGTCCAACCCCAGCTCAGCGATGACGATGCCGTCAAATCCGCCTTGCGTATTGACCAAGCGTCTGGAAAAGCTGATCACGTGCTGACCGCTGGTTTGGCTGATGTGCGGTTCAGAAATCAGCAGCGCTTCGTCGTCATGTTGGCGGTGGTGCACATAGGCCAGGTGAGCTGTCCAGAGGACGCCGCCAGCGGGCTCTTTGGCCTGGGTTTTTCCATTCGCTGTTCCGGCGGCACGCTGCCTCGGCAAGCCATCGGGCCCCACCATGCTGATGGCCAGCAGATCGGGGTGGCGGGCCTGTTGCCGCCCAATGTGCCGGAGGATGGCGTAGTTGTCCAACCTGCCCCGATCTAACTCCAGGGTGTGCTCGACCACCAGTTCTTGCAGCACTTCATCGGTGCTCGCAAACGTCGCCCCAATGTCATGGATCAACAGCTCGCTCAAATTTTCGACCGCCGTTGCTGCAACCTGCCGATGGCGGCTGTGGCTGTTGGCCAGCAGCCATCCGCCCGCCGTCAAAACGGCTAGATTGAGCATCAGTGCAGCGGCAATAAGCCGCGAGGAATAGGTCATAGGTGCAACGACAAGAAACGCATCGTAGGTGGAATCGAATCACCTTACTGATTGCATAAGAATTCGCGCCTAGTTAGTCGGCAAAGCGTGCTTGGCGTTAGAGTTTGATATGCAAACGCAAATTGCCAAGGTAACGTGGCGGTCTCCAGCCCTCACTAGGCTTAGGGCATTGCCGATTCAGTCCCAAATGATCGCCTTTGTTGTGGCTGCATTGTTGCCTTTTGCGATGCTGACGGTGTGGTATTTGTGGACTGAACAACGCGACGCGCGCCAGGAGGCCAATCAGCGCGTTGAACGGATTGCTAAGGCTGTTGCCAAAGATGTTTCTGCGTTTGTTCAGGAAACGCAAACGCAGCTAGCCTTGGTGGCAGGTGACATCGCTAAGGGCGACGATGCGTCGGCTGTCAATTTCAATGTCAGCCAATATCTTCGCATGCATCCGCATGTTCTGGATATGGCGTGGTGGAACAGTCGTGGCCAGGCAGTGCTTAGCTATCACGGCATGACGCTTTCAGAAGCGCTTGTTAAGCGTGCCCTCAATAGCGACGGTCTGACCTATTTGGGGCTGCTTCCTAACCCCAAAACGGGGCGATCTGATGCCATGCTGAGCTATACCGTCTTGGACGCAAGAGGTTTGCGGCGTGGGTTTTTGATCGTTACCTTGGATTTGCTGAGTTTGAACGGCAGGCTGTTGAAGTCAGTGCCTGCAGACGCCGTGGTGCCTGTGATTGATCAGGACGAAACCATCCTGTTCCGATCCGCGCAATCGGAAGAGTGGATCGGTAAACCGACTCCACCCGCACAAGCCCAGGTGGTACGTGCACTGACAGAGGGCTTTGTTCAATCTCGCGGTGTGGACGGCGTGATGCGCTTTTACGCTGTCGCCGATGTTCCGGGCCTGAACTGGCGGGTGTTTGCCGGCGTGCGCGAGAGCGAAGTGATGGCAGAGGTTCAGAATAAGTTTAATCTGACCCTCATTGTGTTTGCGCTAACGCTGGCGCTTGTGCTGTGGCTGGGGCAATATCTATCCCGAGCGTTGGCGCAGCCCGTTCAGGGTCTTGCGGACGTGGCGCGCCGCGTCGCCCATGGGGAAGAAGCCAGAGCGCATGTGAGCGGGCCCGTGGAGGTGCGCGAGGTCGCTACCCAGTTCAACAAAATGCTGGACAGCATTCAGCAAGCGCGTGAAGAAAAAGTTGCGATTAACAGCCACTATGACTCACTGCTAAAGAACGCGCGTGACATGGTTTTGCTTGTCAATGCTGATGGGCGTATTGTTCAGGCTAATGCGGCTGCCATTGAGGCTTACGGCTTTACCGAGCCCGAACTGTTGACCAAAACGGTAGTTGATCTGCGGGCACCGCAGGCTCGCGCCATGGCCGATGCCGACTGGCGCGCCTCCGCGAGCGCATCTGGCGCTTTGTTTGAAACTGTTCATCAACGCAAGGACGGCAGCCTGATCTATGTCGAGGTCAGCTCCAGTGCCATTGATATTGAGGGTAAGCTTTATCGCCAAAGCTTTATCCGGGATGTGAGCGACCGCAAGCGCAGTGATAACACCTTACGCCGACGTACCCGAGCCATCACGGCGCTCAGCAAATGCAACTATGCCTTGGTGCATGCGGTAACTGTGGAGCAGCTCACCGAAAACGTCTGTCAGATCATTGTGGACGCTGGTGGCTACCTGATGGCATGGGTGGGCTTTGCCTTGACTGATGCCGAGCACACAGTACAGGCCGTCGCGCAGGCGGGCGACGACTCCGGCTACATCAAGACACTGTCTCTGACCTGGGCCGAAAACCCGCACGGCATGGGGCCAACAGGCGTGGCCATTCGAACTGGCCAGACCGTGGTGGCGCGTCATTTGCAAACGGCGGAAAATTTTGAACCGTGGCGCATGCCAGCGTTGGAGCGGGGGTTTCAGGCGTCGGTGGCCTTGCCACTGATTGCCAAGGTGGGCACCCTCGGTGCACTGAACGTCTACGCTCAAGAGCCTGACGCGTTTGATCAGGACGAAGTGAAATTGCTGGAGGAATTGGCGGGTAATTTGACGTACGGTGTGGCGTCTTTGCAATCCCAAGTGGTCCGAATCCAACTGGAGGACACGTTGGTGGCCAGTGAGCAGCGTTTTCGCTCCTTGATCGAGAACTCACCCGCTGGCGTCTTTGTGGTCCGTGACAACCACTTTGTCTACGCGAACCCGCACATGGAGCGAATTTTGGGTTTTGCCCGGGGCGAGATGATTGGTGTGGCTTTGCATCAGGTGGTTGCCCCGAAGGACCAAGCGATCTTGTTGGACGCGCACCAGCAGGTTGTTCAAAGAGGCTTTGCGGGCAATTTTTCGGTGCAGGCGCTGCGGCTTGATGGCATCGCCATTGACCTGGGGCTGCAATATGTTGAGGCCGAATTTGAGGGTGTGCCCAGCATGATAGGCATGGCGCAAGATGTGAGCGAACGCTACCGTGCCCAAGCCGAAATCAGGCACTACATCGAGCGTCTGGAGCAAACCACAGAAGCCACCTTGCAATCTGTGGCGCTGATGGTAGAGCAGCGTGACCCCTACACTGCTGGGCATGAACGCCGGGTGGGTGAGTTGGCCGCCGAAATCGGCCGCGAAATGGGATTGTCGGAGGACACCAACAAAGGACTTCGCCTGACGGGCTTTGTGCATGACATTGGCAAGATTGCGGTGCCCGCAGAGTTGCTGGCCAAACCAACACGCTTATCTGAGCCAGAGATGGCGTTGATCAGGGTACATGCGCAGGTGGGCCATGATGTTTTAAAGAACGTGGAATTCCCCTGGCCTGTCTGCGAAGTGATTTTGCAGCACCACGAGCGATTGGATGGCACTGGCTATCCGCGTGGCTTAAAGGGCAACCAGATCTTGCTGGAAGCCCGCATCATGATGGTAGCGGATGTGGTGGAATCCATGGGCTCCCATCGACCCTATCGACCCAGTCTGGGTATTGAGGCTGCTTTGGCTGAAGTAGAAAGCTACAGCGGGAGCCGATATGACCCTCAGGTGGTGGAAGCCTGCTTGCGCCTATTTCGAGAGCACGGCTACACGTTGCCCAGTTGAGCCAGGGCACACGGGCGGTCGAGCGCGTGCAGAACCTGTTGGGCCACGCATTTTTTCTGCAGAAAATCAAACGCCTGGTCCGTGCCCAGGGGCTTGCTGAACAAATAGCCCTGAAAGATGTCACAGCCCAAGCTGCGCAACTGGTCTCGCTGGCTTTCGGTCTCCACGCCTTCGGCGACCACTGTCAGGCCCAGTGTGTGGGCTAAGGCAATGGTGGACGAGCAAATGGCGGCATCCTTTGCATCGGTTTGGATGTCTTTGACAAAGCTTCGATCCAATTTGAGACGGTTCATGGGGAGCAGCTTCAAGTAACCCAGAGATGAGTAACCTGTACCGAAGTCGTCAATGGCCATCTGCACACCCAGTGTGCGCACGGCCTGCAGCGTGCTGATGGTCGTCTGGGGGTCGGTCATGGCGACGGATTCGGTCAGTTCTAACTCCAGCACATGCCCAGGCAGGTCAAAACTGCGGATCAGTTGTGCCAGATCGGGAACGATGGACGCATGGCGCAACTGCAAAGCGCTGAGGTTGACCGACATGGTGATATCGGTCAAGCCAGCCGATCGCCATTCGCTGATGACGCGGCAGGCTTCGTTGAGTACCCAATCGCCGATTTCCAGAATGGCACCGGTCTCTTCAGCAATGGGAATGAATTGATCTGGTGGCACCATGCCCATGCCCGGGTGGGCCCAGCGTACCAGCGCTTCAACGCCGCAGATTCGCCCTGTTGAGGCTTCAACTTGGGGTTGGTAGTGCAATAAAAGTTCGTTGTTTCTAACCGCATATTGCAGGTCCAATGCGAGGTTGCGGCGTGCATTGGCCAGCATTCGCAACGACGCCGTTACCCCACGAACCGAGTCTGGGCCCCGCGATTTGGCGTAGTCAATGGCAATGTCGGCGGCTTGCATCAGTGCAATGGGTGTGTTGCCGTCCTCAGGAAACAAGGCAACGCCAATTCGGGCCGTGCATTCAATCAAGCGCAAATTGGATTCATAGGGCTTGCGAAGCGCGCTTTGCAAGGTTTCGCACAGCTCCCAAACGGCGGCCGTACTGCTGACCTGGGGCAGCAACAGGGCAAATTCGTCCGCCCCCAGTCTGGCGGCTACCATGTTGGCGGGACCGATCTGCTGGATGCGCTGCGCGGCGGCGTGCAGGATGTAGTCGCCAACGGTATGCCCCATGCTGTCGTTGACCAACTTAAACCGGTCTAGATTGATCAGCAAAACCGCGCCGGACACTTGCCCTTTGTTGGCGTGATCCAGCGCATCCTTGAGCCTTTCGTTCAGATACTGGCGGTTGTGCAAGCCTGTCAGTAAATCGTGGCTGGCCATGTGGCTTGCCTTTTGCTCTGCTGAATCTCGATCCGTACAGTCTTCGATCATCGAGACCACGCCCAGCACGCGGTTATTTTCATCTTGCAAGACGGCATTGGTCCAACGGCAATAGAGCGGGCGACCGTCTTTGCTGACGTTGCGCACCATGGCTTGGTGTTGTGTCGTCTGCAGGATTTTTTGCTGGAAGGCTGCTTTCAGACCGCGCTGGTCAAGGTGTTCAAACAGGCACTGCACTTCTTGGTCCTGCATTTCAGATGCCGTCCAGCCAAACAGGCGCTCGGCAGCCGCGTTCCAGGCCTTCACACGTAATTGGGTGTCGCATTCCAACGTGGGTATGGGGCTTTGCTCAAACAAGGTGGTTAGGCGACGCTCACGTGCCTGCAGGTGTTGTTCTGCGCGCATGCGGTCGGTCACATCTCTGTTCGAGCCCCGGTAGCCTGCAAACTCGCCATCAGCGTCAAAGTAGGGGGTGCCACTCTTGGATACCCATATTTGGCCTTTGTCGCCTTTGATGCAATACACAAAATCCTTAAATGCTTTGCGCTGCGCGATGGCCTGGTCGACCTGTTGAGCGGCTTGGGCATCGGTTTCTGGCAGGTGATGCAGGCGCGTCAAATGCATGCCCAAGCTGCTGATGGGATGGGTATACGCGGCTTCCACTAGTGAGCGCGAAACCCATGTGAAATGCAGCGAAGCGTCTGTTTCCCAAAGGCAATCACTCAGCGAGCCGACAAAGTCGCCAAAGCGATCTTCCATCGCTTGTGCGGCAAGCCGTGCGCGGCGTTGAACTGTGACGTCGTTAGACAGGCCACGGTAGCCGATAAAGCCGCCGTTTTGATCAAACCGAGGTTCGCCGCTAGAGCAAATCCAGCGTGCGGGCAAGCGTTGGCTGGCTGAGTAGGGGACGGCATATTCCAGGTTATGAAAAGGTAAATGGGCCTCCAGAAAACGTTGGTGCGCTTGCCAGAAGTCTGGCGGCATCAGGTCGCTCATTTCCCAGCGGGTTTTACCGATCAACTCTCTGGGCATGCGGTTGGGTTCTTCTACGTTTGCTGAGACATCTGCAAACCGGAATGCAGCGTCTTGCTCCCAGTACCAGCTCCCCCCGACTCTCAGTACGAGGGGGAGAGTATCGGTTTCAGCGTGTTGGTCAGAAGGCGGCATGGCAAGGGATGGGGTCCAGTGATGACCCGCCTGACCATGCTAGGCAAAGCAGCATGCCCTTGTCTTCGAAACAGCATTGATTTTTTGATAAATGACTGAATTTGGTGTTATTTGATGATTTGCGCTGCTTATTGAATGCGACCAAACCACCACATCGACAAGCCTGTCGCCGTCAGCGCCAAACAGGCGGCCAGCAGAGCGAGCAAGCCAGAGATTTCGGTCTCCTTCTTTTCAACGGTCAGGCGAGAGCTCAAATGTTCGTAGACTTTTTGTAAATCCGCTGCGGTGCCGGCATAAAAGTAGTCGGCACGGGTTCGGTCGGCAATCGCTTTAAGGGTTTCTTCGTCCAGGCGCACGCGCATGGACCAGCCTTCAAAGCCGATGGTCTCGCCATTCACCGTGCCAATACCCACGGTGTAAACCTTGATGCCACGGTCAGCCGCCATTTTGGCGGCCTCGAGGGAGTCCACTCCCGTGGTGCGTTGTCCGTCTGTTAGTAAAATGATAGCGGCAGATTGATATGTACCGGGCGGTACGGGGGTAAAAGGCCGATTTTCTTTACCTGCGCTATTGCTGTTGTTGTCCAGTGATGCGCCACGGGGACGGTCGCGGTTCGGTCCCAGTTGCTGCAAATCAATGCCAGCATCAGGAAAGAGCGTGGCCAGCGACAGCACGATGCCGTTACCAATGGCCGTGCCGCGCTGGAGTTGGAAGCGATCAATGGCTGACGCCAAGTCTTCGCGGTTGATGGTGGGAATCTGAGCCACTTGGGCCGACCCAGCAAAGGCGACGATGCCCACTTTGACTTGACGTGGCAGTTGTTCCAAAAAGGCTTTGGCTGCATTCTGAGCGGCAACGAGTCGATTGGGCTGCACATCGGTTGCACGCATGCTGCCCGACACATCCATGGCGAGCATGATGGTTTGTTGGTCCGAAGGCAGCGACAGCACAGCTACCGGCCGCGCTGCTGCCAGCAGCATACAAGCCACTGCTGCCAGCATCAGGGCTGGGGGAATGTGCCGACGACGGTTTTGGCTTTGCCCCATCGCCTTGCGGAGCAGACTGAGTGAGGTAAAGGGCACGGCGGCGCGCTTCTTGCGACGCAGCAGCCAAACATAGGCGGCCACCAGCATGGGGAGCAGTAGCAAGAACCAAAGGAGGGTGGGCCAGATGAAATGCATGTTCAGCTTTTCTTTCAAGCAGTGGCCAGAGCCGAGGCGTTGGGCGCGTCGCTCGCCACAACATGGCTTTGAACGCGCCGTTTGCGCAAGTCCGTGAACCGAACGAGTGCTTGCAGCAGATCGTCGTGGGTAGCGAGTTCAAAGGTGTCGACGCCCGCGCGGACAAATGCTTGCCGTGTCCCTGCCTCGCGCTCAACAGCTAAGGCCTCAAAGCGCTGGCGAAAGCCTTTGTCACTGGTGTCGATCCACAAATGTTCGCCCGTTTCGGCGTCTTCAAAGTTCAACTGCCCCATGTCGGGCAAGCTGTGTTCCAGCGGATCATAGAGGCGCACGGCAATCACGTCGTGGCGCTGAGCCAATGTGCCGAGCGACTCCGCCCAGGGGCTTTCGCTGATGAAATCTGACACCACAAAGACGGTGGAGCGTCGACGCAAGTTGCCCGCCGCTTGACGCAGCCATTCGCCTAAGTGGCTGGCTTGCCCTAATTGCTGCACCGCTCGATGCTTTTGCATCGCATGCAGCAAATGCAGCACATGGCGGCGATCGGCTCGGGGTGGTATCAGCACATCCGCGGCGTGAGATGTGGCTTGCGGACCTGCCCCACCAAAGAGCATGGCACCCACCCGGTTGCCGTGCCGGGTGAGCAGTTTCGATAGGACGGCGACAAATTCTGTGCCGATCTGGCGCTTGCGCTTGTCGCCGGAGCCAAAGTTGATAGATGCCGACAAATCCAGCACAAACCAGGCCGCCATTTCGCGGTCTTCGGTAAAGACCCGCACATGTGGCTGCTGCAGACGGGCTGTGACGTTCCAGTCGATATAGCGCACATCGTCGTGATGCTGGTATTCGCGCAAGTCGGCCAGGTCCAGCCCTGCGCCGCGCATCACCGTCCGGTAGTCGCCTTGCAGCAAACCGTCTAGCCGCCGCAGCACGGTCCATTCCATGCGGCGCAGCAGGGCGTCGGCGGATTCGTCCACCGATACAGTTGGCGCGACCTCTTCAGTTGGTTTGCTTGCCGTAGTCATGCTGAAGAGGTGTGACGGGGGCGGGCAGTTTTCGGGTGATTTGCGTGACCAAGCTGTCTGCCGTCACACCCTCTGCCAATGCCTCGTAGCTCAGGGCGATGCGGTGCCGCAGTACATCGGGCACCAGATCCAGCATGTCTTCGGGCAGCACGTAGGCTCGACCTCGTAGCAAGGCCAGGGCGCGGGCACCTTCAGTCAGGCCAATGCTGGCGCGAGGGCTGGCGCCAAAGGTGATAAAGCGGGCCATGTCGGTCAGACCATGGTCGCTAGGGCGGCGTGTGGCGGACACGAGTTTGACCGCGTACTGCACCAGCGAAGGGTCGACGTAGACGGTGCGGCACTTGCCCTGCAGCGCGGCAAGTTGATCGGTAGTGGCGACGGCCTGGATGGCAGCGGGAGGGTGCAAGGCACGGTCCACGATGACGAATTCTTCTTCGTCATTTGGATAATCCACCAACACCTTCATCATGAAGCGGTCTACCTGCGCCTCGGGCAGGGGGTAGGTGCCTTCGGTCTCAATCGGGTTCTGTGTGGCCATCACCAAAAAAGGGCTGGGCACATGGTGGGTCTCGCCAGCAATCGTCACCTGGCGTTCTTGCATCACCTCCAGCAGCGCACTTTGCACTTTGGCAGGGGCTCGGTTGATTTCATCTGCCAGCAACAGGTTGGCAAATACCGGACCCAATGTGGTGCTGAAGTCACCCGTCTTTTGGTTGTAAATGCGGGTGCCCACCAGGTCCGATGGCACCAGGTCTGGCGTGAACTGAATCCGTTTGAAGCTGCCATGTACTGCGTTGGCCAGGGTCTTGATGGTGAGGGTTTTGGCAAGACCTGGCACACCTTCCACCAGCAAATGGCCTTGTGCCAGCATGGCCACCATCACCCGCTCTAAAAAACGGTCTTGACCCACGACGACGCGTTTGACTTCAAACAAGATGCGTTCCATCAGTTCGGCGTTGGGGTCTGAGTTGTTGGCGTCAGTAGCAGTTGTCATACGCTTAGGGTGGTAAGGGGGCTCAGAAAGGCGGCATGCCAGCAGCAGAGGCCGCGTTCTCAATGGGGACAGCAAAGCCGATACCGATAAAGGTGCGGGCTTTGGTGGGGTTCAGGATCGCGGTGACGATGCCGACCACTTCGCCGTCCATGGTGACCAGCGGCCCACCCGAATTGCCGGGGTTGGCCGCCGCATCAAACTGGATCAAGTTGCTCAATTCCCGCTTGCCCTCTGGCGAGCGGAAGGCTCGTTTCAGGCCAGACACAATGCCTGCGGATGCGGAAGGACCCATGCCAAAGGGGAAGCCCACCGCCAGTACTTGGTCGCCAGGAGCCAAATCTGCCGTGGAGCGTAGGGTGGCGGCGGATAAATCATCCGGTATCTTTTTGGCTTGTAAGACAGCCAAATCGTTTTCAGTCTGCACGCCGGTGATGGCGGCATCGGCTTCCAGACCATCCATGAACGTGACCTGTATGCGCTGGGCACCATAGACCACATGCAAGTTGGTCAGGATCACGCCTTTGTCCACGATCACCACCCCAGTGCCGACGCCATATTCGACTTCCTTTTTGGTCTTGGGATCGATCTGATAGCTGACCACACGCACGACAGACGGCAAAATTGCCTCATAGGCTTTGGCGGCCGGTGACGGTGGCGTTGTGTTCTCCAGGGTATGCAGCACAGCGGCGTCGATTTGTTTTTGGGTGATGGCAGCCGGGCGCGGCAGGATCAGCAGGCCCACCAAGAGCAAGCTGAGCAGCGCCAGCAAAGCGATGGCCGCCCAAAGCGCGCGCGGATCGCGCCAGCGCTGCGCCAGCGTGGCGGGTGCTTCAAGCAAAGCATCGGGCGAATGCAGCTTGCTGTCTTGCATTTGCACGGGCTCAGGCAATGGCGCAGTTGCAGAACCAGGTGCAAGTGTCTGCACAGGTGCATGGCGTATTGAACTGCTGTAGATCGCAGGGCGGCGCATAGGAAATTAGCGTGGTGTGACGATAACGGTATCACGGTTTGCGGCATGATGTCAGCATGTCTTTTTGGATTGACACCCACTGCCATCTGGATGCGCCAGAGTTTGATGCTGACCGTTTGCAGGTTCGCGTGGATGCACGCGCTCAGGGCGTGGGTTTGTGCGTGTACCCTGCGGTTGAACGCAGCAATTTCGACACCGTGCGTGCCTTGGCGCATGAAACGGGCGACGCCTACGCTTTGGGGATTCATCCGCATTACACACCTGCGGCAACTGAGGCCGATCTGTTGACGCTAGACGCTTTGCTGACCCAGCACGGGGCTGACCCACGTCTAGTGGCTTTGGGGGAAATAGGCTTGGACTACTTTGTGCCGGGGCTGGACGCGGCCAAACAAGAGCATTTTTACCGCGAACAACTCAAATTGGCACGTCTCCATGGTTTGCCGGTAATCCTGCATGTGCGCAAGTCTGCCGACCGCTTGCTGAAAAGCCTGCGTGAATTGGCACCAACCGAGGGCTGGAGGGGTATCGCCCACGCTTTTAACGGCAGTGATGTGCAGGCCAAAGCCTTCTGCGACCTGGGTTTTGTCCTGGGGTTTGGCGGCGCAATGACTTTTGACCGGGCCTTGCATTTGCGGCGCTTGGCCGTCAGTTTGCCTTTGAGCGCGCTGGTGCTGGAAACCGACGCCCCTGATATCCCGCCACATTGGCTGTACCGCACGCAAGCTGAGCGTGCAGACGGCGTAGGGCAGGGGCGAAACGTGCCCGCAGAAATTCCCAGAATCGCAGCCGACTTGGCGCAGTTACGATCTGTCGACACATCAACACTGGCTCAGGTCAGCACGACCAATGCACTGCGTGCTTTGCCACGGCTACAAGCTCTTTTGCCTTCATTCAAACCATGAATTACTCTGAAATCCATAGCGCAAAATCAAGACTGGACATGCCGGAACGGCCATTTATTCGCCAAACACCCTTGTGGCGGCTGCCTGGCAAACTCCTGGGCGTGAACTGCGCAGAAGTTTGGCTGAAGCTGGAGCACTTGCAGGTCAGTGGCAGCTTTAAGGCGCGGGGCATGATGAATCGCCTGCTCAGCCAGCCCATTCCCGCCAGCGGCGTGATCGTGGCCTCCGGCGGCAATGCCGGCATTGCCACTGCAGCAGCTGCCCGAGCATTGGGTGTGCGCTGCGAAGTTTTTGTGCCCACGGTCTCAACTGAGGCCAAACGCGCCAAGTTGCGCGAATTGGGCGCTGAACTGGTGGTGACCGGCGCTGCCTATGGCGACGCCTTGCAGGCCTGCTTGGCGCGACAAGCCGAATCGGGCGCGCTGATGACGCATGCCTATGACCAGCCGGAGGTGGTTGCAGGCGCAGGCACGCTGGCGCTGGAGATTGCAGACCAAGCGGGCGACGTGCCAAATGCTGTACTGGTCAGCGTAGGCGGTGGTGGCTTGATTGCAGGACTGGCACTGGGCTTTGCGGGCCTCAAAAATGGCAACACTGAGGGCAAGGCCAAAGTCATTGCGCTGGAGCCTGAAAACGCCCCCACCTTGCATGCCGCCCGGCAAGCAGGCCAACCCGTAGACGTTGCGGTCAGTGGCGTAGCTGCCGATTCACTCGGTGCCAAGCGAATCGGCAACATCGCCTGGGACATCAGCCAGGCGCATGTGCACGACGCCTTGCTGCTGCCTGATTCTGCGATTTCAGAGGCGCAGAAATGGATGTGGAAAGAGTTACGACTGGCCGTGGAGCCCGCTGCGGCACTGCCTCTGGCGGCATTGCGGGCGGGCATTTATGTGCCAGGGTTGAATGAGCGAATTTGTTTGGTGGTTTGCGGCGGGAATGTGGATCCGGCGACATTGGCATAGGGGCCGATTCAGGCGACTCAGTGCCAAATAGAATTGGATCCTCGACCATTTACTCCACCGCCCCCTATGTTTCAAAAGCTAAGTTTGTCATTGCTGTTCCTTATTGTTTTGCTCACAGGCTGTGGCGGTGTCGGAAGCGTGTCAAGTCGTTCTTCGAATGAAATTCCGATTCCGAACGCATCGTTCGACCAAGTGTCAGGGACCGGTGCATTTGTTTCCTGGCAAGCCAGCGAACACAACCAAGGAAACTCTTATACGTTCCAGGCCGACCCCAATGGAGCTTGGTCGGCACCAAGTAGCGCAAAAATCAATCGATACGGGCCGGAGGACTTTGGCTTGCTGAGTCAGCAAATTCGGGTGCAACCTGAATGGAACAACAAAGTAGTTCGCCTATCGGCTCAGCTAAGAACTCTGGGCGCCATCGAAAGCGGGGCTGCGTTGATTCTGCAGATGAACGGCAGTAGCGGTGACATTAATTCCTGGAACCACATGAATAATTCAAGAGTCATGGGAACCCAAGACTGGAAGAAATACAGCATTGACCTCAAGGTGGTGCCGGGGACCTATTCCATCAAAGTTGGCGTCATGCTTGAAGGGGCCGGTACCCTCTGGGCTGATGACCTCAAGCTAGAAATCATCGACTGAAATCCTACGTCACGCTTGGACCCGGTGATGCCTCGGTAAAATCGCAGGATGCTAGACATTACCCTTTTGCGCAAAGACCTTGATTCGGTCGTTGCCCGCTTGCAGACCCGCAAGAACCCCCAAGCTTTTCTGGATGTGGCTGCCTTCACGGCGCTAGAGGCTGAGCGCAAGACGCTGCAGACCCGCACCGAGGAGCTTCAGTCCCAACGCAATACCTTGTCCAAACAAATCGGACAGCGCAAAGCCAAGGGCGAATCCGTGGACGACATCATGGCCGCGGTTGCCAATGCCAAGGCTGAGTTGGACGGCTCAGCCGTGCGCCTCGAAGTGATCCAAGCTGAGTTACAAAATCTGCTGTTGGCCGTGCCCAATCTGCCGCACGAGAGTGTTGCAGTTGGGTCGAACGAACATGGCAATGTGCAGGTGCGCACATGGGGCACCCCCAAGGTCTTTGACTTTGAGCCCAAAGATCACGTGGACCTGGGCACGCCGCTGGGCCTGGACTTTGATACCGGCGTCAAGCTGGCAGGCTCACGCTTTACTTTCATGCGTGGACCTGTGGCCAAACTGCACCGAGCGCTGGCTCAGTTCATGTTGGATGTGCAAACCCAAGAGCATGGCTATACCGAGTGCTACACGCCAGTCATCGTCAATGCCGAGACGCTGCGTGGTACGGGCCAATTGCCCAAGTTTGAGGGCGACTTGTTCGCGGCCAAGAAGGGCGGGCAAGACGGCGAAGAACAACCCGACAATTCAGCGCTGTACCTGATCCCCACTTCAGAAGTCACTTTGACCAACACCATGCGTGATGAGGTGGTGGCCGAGTCGGTGCTGCCCATCAAGCTGACCGCACACACCGCATGCTTTCGCTCAGAGGCGGGCAGTGCTGGGCGTGACACACGCGGCATGATTCGTCAGCATCAGTTTGACAAGGTGGAGATGGTCCAGATCACCCACCCGAGCAAAAGCTATGAAGCGCTGGAAGAGATGACGGGCCACGCCGAAGCCATTTTGCAAAAGCTGGGCTTGCCTTACCGGGTGATGGCCTTGTGCACCGGTGACATGGGCTTTGGCGCGACAAAGACTTATGACTTGGAAGTCTGGCTACCCGCCCAAAATACTTACCGCGAAATCAGCTCAGTCAGCAACTGCGAAGCGTTTCAATCCCGCCGTCTGCAGGCCCGCTTCAAGAATGCCCAAGGCAAAAACGAATTGGTTCACACCTTAAATGGCTCAGGCTTGGCAGTGGGGCGCACGCTGGTTGCTGTGCTTGAAAACGGCCAGAACGCTGATGGCAGCATTACTGTCCCAGAAGCTCTCCGCCCCTACATGGCCGGAGTTGAGGTCCTGAAGCCCTGATAGAATCGGCGCTTCGCCCAAAAGCACTGTATTGACCTAGGAGAGGTGGCAGAGTGGTCGAATGTACCTGACTCGAAATCAGGCGTAGGAGCGATCCTACCGAGGGTTCGAATCCCTCCCTCTCCGCCAAAAATGAGTTTATAGACTTCCACAGAAGTCCAAAAACTCTACAAAAAGCCCCGTAATTCAATAGGTTACGAGGCTTTTTTGTTTGTTAACGTCCAAGAAGGTGCGTTGACAGCCAGCCCCATACGGGGGCATATTTGGGGGCATAAATCTGAATTTTTCAGGTGCCCCCAAGAATGTGCCCCCACCATGCCACTGACAAAGCTTGAATGTGACAAGGCGACTTGTCCGCCTGACCGCCCCTATATCCGCCTGGCAGACGAGCGGGGCATGTATTTGGAAGTGACGCAAGCCGGGGGCAAGTATTGGCGGGTGAAGTATCGCCATGCGGGTAAAGAAAAAAGGATTGCACTTGGTGTCTATCCGGCGGTTTCACTGGCACAGGCCCGAAAAGAGCGCGATAAGGCCCGCGATGCCCTGACCGCTGGCGATGATCCTGCCCAACTCAAGCGCGAAGCCAAGCTGACCAAGGCCATGCGCGATGCCCACACCTTTGAAGCCGTGGCGCGTGAATGGTGGGCACACTGGAAAGGCCCCCGAAGCGCCCGTCACTCCGAATACGTGATTCGAAGACTGGAAGCGGACGTTTTTCCCGCATTGGGTGGGCGGGCTGTATCCAGCATCACCGCCCCGCAATTGCTGGCGATGGCCAAAGGCATAGAAGCACGGGGCGCAGTGGACATTGCCAAGCGATCTTTGCAAACCTGTGGCCAGATACTGCGGTTTGCGGTGGGGCACGGGTTGATTGAACGAAACCCGGCTGCGGACGTGAAGCCGGCGGACGCCCTCAAGCCCCACCGAAAAGAGAACTATGCCCGCCTGGATTCCAAGGAAATGCCCGAGCTACTTCGCAAGATTGAGGCTTATCAGGGCAACACTTACACGCGCCTGGCTATGAAATTGATGGCCTTAACCTTTGTCCGCACAGGTGAACTGATCGGCGGACGATGGTCAGAAATTGACATCGATACTGCGGAGTGGCGCATTCCCGCAGAGCGCATGAAGATGCGAACCCCGCACATCGTGCCCCTGGCATCGCAGGCCGTGGAGGTGTTGCAGGCCCTGCATACCGTATCGGGCGGCAGTGCATTTCTTTTCCCGGGTGAGCGCGACCATGAAAAGCCCATGAGCAACAACACTATATTGGGCGCATTGAAGCGCATGGGCTATGCCGGGCGCATGACTGGGCACGGATTCCGGGGTGTGGCATCGACCATCCTGCACGAACAAGGCTACCCGCACCACGTCATTGAATTGCAGCTTGCCCACATGGAGCGCGACCAAGTATCAGCCGCCTATAACCACGCAACCTACCTGGCAGACCGAAGGGCCATGATGCAGGCTTGGGCGAACCACATCGACAAGATGCGCCGGGGTGCTGACGTGATTGAACTACGCCCCAAAGCCGCATGAGCCGCACCCCTTGACAATTTTGCCGGGTGGATTCCCTCCAAATCACCGGGGCAACCGGGGCAAAAAGGCGAAACCTAGCATTGGTGCTGGTTTGCGGGGAACAGCCTACCGGGGCAAAACAGGGGCAAGACCGGGTCAAAAGCGGGGCAAACCAGTATGTGAGTGAGATCTATCACTCATTCACTCTATGCCTTCACCCTCGCAATCCATCCCGCCTGCCCCTGGCCTTCTGTTTGGCCCTGTGCGCACTTTGCCGGAAACGGGCGCGAGTGGCCTTCCCTTGGAACCCCTTCCCGGCGGGCTTGTTCGTAGCATCAATTAATTTCAAAACCGTCTACCTTTTTGCCTTGAAAGGTGGACACCTAGCATTTCACAGTCAAGACCTTTCCACGAAAGGTCATGTAAATGCAAGCAATTCCAAACAAGTCAGAGCGCACTGAGCGACTTTTACGTTTACCCGAAGTCGAGGCCCTTGTGGGCCTGCGCAAATCGTCAATTTATGACGCCATGAAGCGAGGTGAGTTTCCCGCTGCGGTGAAGCTTTCACGTCGAGCTGTTTGCTGGTCGGCATCGTCAATCGATAGCTGGATTACAAAACGGATTCAGTCGGGAGGCAAAGCATGAGCCAGGTACATAGCTTTGAAGCCGCCCGCGCCCTGAAAGAGGGCCGCAAGATTCTGCAAGCCAGTTTCTTGCCTGGTGCCACTGTGTGGAAACGCAGGGTTCGCCACACCTGGCAAAACGATTTGAAGCGTGATTTGCTTGTCACGTTGAACCGTGAAATGCAATTGCGCGTCACAGACGGCAAGACGGGCGAGCTGTTAGCTGAAGGGCCTGCTGTATGAGTAATCCCACCCCTCAACGCCCCTACTTTCGAATTGAGATGCAGCGAACCGCCATCCTTGAACGCCTGGCCAAAACCCCTGCAACCTTTCGCCAGCTTTTGGACGAACTGAACATACCTGACCCACGCGCCCGCATCCATGAGCTTCGCAAGGACGGGTTCAACATAGACAGCCACAAGGTTGACCAGGTGAACCCAGACGGCACGGTTAATCGTGTGTACCTATACGCCTTGTATGGCAAAACCGTTTTGCAAAAAGACTTGTTCGAATCAGCTCCCGCATGAATACCCACATCACGCCCGAGCTGATTCGCGCAGCCCTGGCACACATCCCGGCGAACATGCCCCGCCATGAATGGGCACGGGTGGCAATGGCCATCAAGTCAGAGTTTCCAGACGAAACAGGGCGCGACCTGTTCACCGACTGGAGTGCATCCGCAGACGGTTTCGATATCAAAGCTGCAAAATCCACTTGGCAAAGCGTCAAGGCGGGCGGCGGGGTAGGCATTGGCACCTTGCTGCACCTGGCCAAAGAAAACGGTTTTGCTTTGCCCAAGGCAGACCATGCCCCCAGCAAGCCAGACCCTGAAGCCGTGGCCAAGCGGGAGCGAGAGAAGGCAGAAAACCGACAACGCGAACAAGCCCGCATCAATGCAGACCACGAACGGGCCGCTGTTGAAGCCGTTGCCCTGTGGGATCAAGCGAACGACCCCAGCGAAGCGACAGAGCCCGCCCCTTACCTGGTGCGCAAGGGTGTGCAGCCCTACGGTGTGCGAAACGCCCCCGGTGGCTGGCTTCTGGTGCCTGTGCGCGATGCTGACGGCAAGCTGTGGAACCTGCAACGCATTGCCCCGGCGAAGCCTTCAGGCGAAGCGCCCGACAAGCTGTTTTTGAAGGGTGGGCGCAAGTCGGGGCTGTGGCATCTGGTGGGCAATATCGGCACCTTGGGCGATCTGGCCAGCGATGGCGCTGCGCCCGGTGTGCTGTTGATTGCAGAGGGCTACGCCACAGCGGCAAGCCTGCACCAGGCCACGGGCTACCCTGTGGCCGTGGCCTTTGATGCTGGCAATCTGGCCAGCGTGGCCAAAGCCTTGCGCCATCAGTACCCCGCTGCCTTGTTGGTGCTGTGTGGGGATGACGATGTGCACACGCTTGCACGAACAGGCCATAACCCCGGACGCGACAAAGCCACAGCAGCAGCCCGCGCCGTGCAAGGCCTAGTGGTGTTACCTGACAGCTTGCCCGAAGGTGGGAGCGACTTTAACGACATGCACCAGACTGCGGGCCTGGATGCCGTGCGGGCCTGTGTTCAAAGCGCTATTTATGCGCACCAGGTAAAGCACCAGACACAGCAGCAAGCCGCAAAGGCTGCGACACAGACCAAGGACAGCAACACCCTGCGCAAGCCCAAGGGCGATGCGCAAGACGCACCCCAAGGCGACGGCTTGGCCGCTGCTGACGAAGGCCGCGCCTATGAACCCTTTGCTGTGGACGATTCGGGCATATGGCACCGGGGCGCAGACCAAGACGGCAACCGCAAGCCACCCGAATGGGTGTGCAGCCGCTTGGATGTTGAAGCCTTGACACGCGACCAGGACGGCGGCGGGTGGGGCTATCTGCTGAGCTTTGCCGACCCCTTGGGACATGCCAAGCAATGGGCCATGCCCGCCCGCATGTTGTCGGGCGATGGTGGCGAATACCGCGCCACACTGCTGAACATGGGCCTGCGGATTGCGTCAACACCCCGCGCCCGTAACCTGCTGACTCAGTACATACAGACACGGCGACCCGAAGAGTTTGCAAGCTGCACAGACCGCATAGGCTGGCATGGCCGCGCCTTTGTGTTGCCCAAAGACACGATAGGCGACCAGGCAGAGCGCATTGTGTTTCAGACAGACAACGCCGTAGAAAACACGTTTCGAGCCAAAGGCACCCCGGCGCAATGGCGTGAGCGGGTGGGGGCTTTGTGCGCTGGCAATTCGCGTTTGGTGTTTGCTGTGTCGTGTGCCTTTGCCGGGCCGCTGTTGCGCCCTGCTGGCATGGAGAGCGGGGGCTTTCACTTTCGGGGGGATTCAAGCTCAGGCAAAACCACGGCATTAAAGCTAGCTGCAAGCGTGTATGGTGGGGCGAGTTACCTGCAACGCTGGCGAACGACTGATAACGCCCTGGAGGCCATCGCTGCACAGCACAGTGATTGTCTGCTGATCTTGGATGAACTGGCACAGGTTGACCCCAAGACGGCGGGCGAATGCGCCTACATGCTGGCCAATGAACAAAGCAAAGCACGGGCAACCCGCACAGGTACAGCCCGCGCCCGCCTGGCTTGGCGTCTATTGTTCCTGTCTGCGGGTGAACTGGGCTTAGCCGACCACATGGCAGAGGGCATGAAGCGCACACGCACAGGGCAAGAGGTGCGTATGGCCGATATTCCCGCAGACGCCGGGGCGGGGCTGGGTGCTTTTGAGAACCTACACGGCATGGATGGCGGTTCAGCCTTTGCCCGGCACATCACAGGCGAAGCCTTGACTGTGTACGGTGCCACGGGCCGCGCCTGGTTTGAATGGCTGTGTGCCAACGTCGAAACCCTCAAGACCCGCATACGCGAATCAGCTGGGGCGCTGGCTATGTCATTGGTGCCCGAAGGTGCAAGCGGGCAGGTTGAACGGGTGGGTGCACGGTTTGCGCTGGTGGGTGCTGCGGGCGAGCTGGCCACGGTGGCAGGCCTGACAGGCTGGGCAAAGGGCGAGAGCGAAGCCGCTGCACGGGCTTGCTTCAATGCCTGGCTTGCCGCACGGGGTGGCATTGGAAACGGTGAAGTCGTGGCCATGCCGCGGGCGGTGCGTCGTTTCCTGGAGCAACACGGTGAAGGCCGCTTCACCTGGTGGCACAGGGCAGCGGACGACCACAACGCCAAGACCTTGCAACGCGCCGGGGTGCGTAGGCTGATCAATGCAGACGGCGAACCCATCAAGACCAATAACAAGCACCTGCACGAGTTTGGCGAACAGATGCCCGCGACCGTGGGCGAGGGGGTGACGGTTGAATACTTCATCTTGCCCGAGACATTCAAGGCTGAGGTATGCCAAGGCTTTACCCATGATGCGGTTGCCCGTGTGCTGGCTGAACATGGATGCCTCAAGACCTCAGAGAAAGACCGCCTGACCAGTAGCCTAACCCTGCCTGGCATTGGTAAGACCCGCTGCTTTCACATCACCCCTGCCATCTTTGCCCTTGACCTGTAACGGTCTGGCCACAGGCACAGGCACACCCGTTCAATGCTGGCTGCGGTGATGATTCCGTGGACGTGGATACGTCTGCACGGTGTGGCCTGCGTGAGCCATGCCGGGCCGCGTGGGGGCGGCGGTGTGAGAGCTTTTTCGCGCTGTGTTTTGCGCCCCTGTCACCAGTGAAGACAGGGGCGGTTTTGTCGTGTGGACTGCCTTGCACGGCAATGGAATTGATTTGCCCCGGTTGCCCCGGTAGATTTTGAGTTTGCCCCGGTACTACCGGGGCAAAGAAACCTAGCATCCATGCGGGCTAGCGGGGCGTTTTGAGTTTTGCCCCGGTTGCCCCGGTAAAAATTGTCGCCACCCCTAAGGCGGGCGGCATTTTGCGGCGGGCTATGGCGTGGCTTTGCTGCCTTGTGCCTGCCCGTTGTTGTCGTTTCAAGCGAGGGTAATTCGAACCTCAATCCCGCGCTAGCGGGCCTGCTTGACGGTTGCTTGACACCCCCCGGTCAAGGTACTACCGAAGCCATTTCGGGTGAGGGTAATTCGAACCCCGCCAACGCGCTAGCTACAGAATTTTGGTGAATGGTAAACACTTCGGTGAACACTTTGGGTAACACCCGGTTTCAGTTCCAGTTGATAGACATGGGCTATTGCGTAAGGTACTCCCTGGCTTTTGCTTGGTGCGGGTGAATTCGACGGTGCCCGTTCGCTACTCGCTTGCGATGCTTTTAAGGGGGGGGGGGGGATACCTGCCAGACCAGGTGTGACGGATAGGGGGGGTAAAAACTGTGCCGCCTTCACCCCGTAGACCGCACGGTTCATTCCGTTCGCAAACCCGCGTAATCGATAGGGGGGGAGTCAAATCCGTACAGCGTCCAAGCCGGAAACCGAACAGTTCCTGAATTTTTTACGTGCGCGAGTTTCTGGAGGGGGTACTCGATCTGTAGCTGTTGCGTGAATTGAACAGGTTCAACGTGAATATTCGATGTTGAATGTCAGTGCGCGAAAGGCTGTAGCGGTTAAACTAGCGATTGTGGGTAGCGGAGCACTGTTGGGGGCACATTTGGGGGCATATTTCCCCTTGGCAAAAGACTGTACCTAGTATTCATGCGGGTTTCAAGGCTATATGTGAACGACTCCCTCGCCAAAGGTATATCCACAGGGAATATTTCGGATTCAGGTACTTTTTATGGCGTAGCAAATCAAGCGTCGTTCGCGGCGGCATTGATTTGCAATTTACTTATTCGCAGCAGTTCAATATGGTCTGGATAAATCATGGAAACGGCTAAGAATATTGCGAGTGCGCTTCTTTTAAATGCTGAAAAAGCGCTTACCGCGCTTCTGCAAGTTGATTCGTACCTTTATTGGCCTTACGTGATCACGACACTTGCGATAGCTTTTATTGTCGATAGAGTTTCATTTTTCGACATGCAACTTTGGTTGAGCCAGTCGTCCTTAGTAGATTACAAGCTTTATTTTTCAAATGCTTTGCTCATTCCGCCCATATACGCATGGGTAATATTGAGCGAAGGGTCAGTTGTCTCGTCACTCAATCTGTTTTTTTCTGCCTACCTTGGACAGGCTAAGTTGCCCAACTTTGGTGCTCCAAGCGCATGGTATTTGCGTGCCTTTTTCACTGTTTGTGTTTTCATCGCGTATGACTTGGGGCGTTTCATTGGTCATTGGCTATTGCATAACAGCCCAGTCCTGTGGGAGCTTCACAAGGTCCATCATTCCGCTACTTCGCTGACACCATTCACGTCATACCGCGTTCATCCTTTTGAACCTATTTTGATTAATTTGGTGTGCGTAGTGACAACCGGCTTCACAGTTTGGCTATTTCATCACTCGGTTGGGACGGGCGTTTCGGTTTATGTGTTTTTTGGTACACATGTAGTTTTGGCTGCGCTAAATTTTGTCGACAACCTTCGTCATTCACCAGTGTGGATTACATACGGCACATTTCTGAATCAATGGCTGATTAGTCCGGCTCACCACCAGCTGCACCACAGTCTGGAGGACAGACATTTGGGCTGCAATTTGGGATCGACTTTAGCAATCTGGGACCGACTGAATGGGACGCTTCTCGCGCCCACACTTCAGAAAGAAACATTTCGAATGGGGCTCCCCGACGGCGAGAATCCACCTAACGACAATTTGTGGGCAATTTATCTTGGCGCGCTACGTTCTGCTCTTAAGCACATTGCTCCAGCCAAACAAGTTTCGGCCTAGCCACCGCAATCAGTGGAAGCCCGGATTCGTGCCAAAGCAGTCTGAACCTTGTATTCAATAAAGATTTTGCCAAGTTTCGGGCTTGCCAAACTCGCAAAGCCAGAAGACCCTAGCTTTTCAGTGGCTAGCTTAAGTTTTCCCATTCGAACAGATTGAGGCGATACATACATGAGCTCCGAAGTGTCAATGATGCTGGCATGGTCGCCGTATGGGAGCCCCGCCCTCTTCAGGTATGCGAGGGCGAGCGCGTTTGACTGTTCATAAACTTCGATGGCGTGCACGACTGTGATGCCACGACTACTTTCCGAATTTAGGAATTCCCGCGCCACTTTTCCAAGAGCTGCCTGACCTCCGCCGTGATCGCCCATTAGTATGATGCAGCTAAAACCCGCGGCGGCGGCGCTCTCGGCTACATTGCGAGCAACATGGGCAAAAATATCATCTTCGACGGAGACGCTTCCCGGATAAGCCATGTGCCCGGATTTATTAGCTGGATCTCCTGTTGGCGCGAATGGCATGACAGGGTAAACGAGCGCGTTACCTAATTCTTTGGCAATTCTGGAAGCGACGTGATGAGCAATCAGGTTGTGCTTTCCCGTCACCATGTGTGGGCCATTTTGTTCAGTACTTCCCGCATAGTAGAGAGCGGTCCTTTTCCCATCTTGAATAGCGGTCTGAACCTCTTGCCATGTAAGATCTTCAATGAAAAATGACGTCGTGGCTTGAACCGAGAACGACGCCGTGAGAGCTAGGGCAGCGCAAAAGTCTACTGAGAAATGATTCATGTCCTGTACTGCACTATTCCGATGAAAGATGGGACGACGATGCGAGGGGGGAATTGAGTTTACGATGGCTGTAATGTGATTGTGGCCCCAGTCGTGGCGCATATCTACTGTCCGTCAAGACTGAAATACAGGAACCCTTCAGGCATTCAAACCATGAATGCTTAAGGGAATACGGAATTCATTTCGTCTCAATCCTACCTGGAGTCAACTGTCGCAATTTGAGAAAATCTGTGTCTTAATCTTCAGATTTGCGGGTAAACCCCAGCGGTTTCCTATGTATCAAATTTCATAACACTATGAAAATGCATGCATAGCACCGGCGGCTTCGCCGGATTGGTTGGGTCAAACTGGAGACACAGATGCAGAAGGTGTTGCACATTAATCCTGAGAAATGCACGGGCTGCTTGCAGTGCGAGATGGCTTGTTCATTTGAGAACTACGGCGTCTTTGCGCCGTCCAAATCTCGAATCAAGGTCTTTGACTTTCATGAAACCGGGAAAAAAGTGCCTTACACCTGCACGCAGTGTGATGAAGCATGGTGCCTGCATGCTTGCCCCGTAGAAGCCATCACGGTTGACAAATTGACGGGGGCCAAAGTCGTCAACGACGCAACATGCGTTGGCTGCAAGGTCTGCACCATTGCCTGCCCCTTCGGCACGGTCAACTATGTTCAGGAAACGGGCAAGGTCCAGAAGTGCGATCTTTGCGGCGGCGACCCCGCCTGTGCGACAGCCTGCCCCACCGGTGCCATCACCTTCATTGATGCCAACTGGACAGGCATGGACAAGATGAAGAGTTGGGCGAACAAGCTCGGAAACCAGGCCTCGGCCGCCTGATCAGAATCAAGGAGATATCACTATGTCATGGGCTGGAAAAATCCTCCGTATCAATCTGAGCACCGGGACCGTTGCTACCGAACCGCTGAACATGCAATGGGCGCGCGACTACATTGGGTCGCGTGGTCTGGGCTCCAAATACCTGATCAGTGAAATCGACCCCAAGGTTGATCCGCTGTCGGCTGAAAACAAGCTGATCTGGGCCACAGGTCCTTTGACCGGCACGATGGCCTCCACCGGCGGCCGCTACACGGTGATCACCAAAGGGCCGCTGACGGGCGCCATTGCCTGCTCCAACTCAGGTGGCTACTTCGGTGCCGAGCTGAAGATGGCAGGCTGGGACATGATCATTTGCGAAGGTCAGTCTCCCAAGCCGGTGTACCTGTACATCAATGACGACCAGGTCGAGCTGCGCGATGCCAGCGATATCTGGGGCATGAGCGTCTGGAAGACCGAAGCTCATCTCAAGTCGCATTTGCAAGACCCATTGGTGCGGGTGTCATCCATTGGCAAGGCGGGTGAGAACAAGGTGCTTTACGCGGCCGTGGTGAACGATCTGCACCGTGCCGCTGGCCGCTCTGGCGTGGGCGCTGTCATGGGCAGCAAAAACCTCAAGGCCATTGCGGTACGCGGCACCAAGGGTGTGGGCAATATCCGCGATCCGAAGGCTTTCATGGCCGTCACCACCGAGAAGAAGAAAATCTTGGCCGAAAACGGTGTGACAGGTCAAGGTCTGCCAGCCTACGGCACCCAGGTGCTGATGAACGTGATCAACGAAATCGGTGGCCTACCCACGCGCAATCACCGCGATGTGCAGTTTGAAGGCGCCAAAGACATTTCTGCCGAGGCCATGGTGACGCCCCGTGCAACCGATGGCAAAAAACATTTAGTGACTAACCAAGCTTGCTTTGGTTGCACAATTGCGTGCGGTCGCATCAGCAAGATGGATGCAACTCACTTCACGGTGCAAAACAAGCCCCAGTACTGGGGTGCCTCCGGGGGACTGGAGTACGAAGCAGCCTGGGCCCTGGGCGCGGCCAATGGGGTGAACGACCTGGAAGCGCTGCAATACGCCAACCTGCTTTGCAACGAGGAAGGCATTGACCCTATCAGCTTTGGCGCGACGGTGGGCGCCGTGATGGAGTTGTATGAGATGGGTGTATTGACCCAAGAGCAACTCGGCATTGACGCCAAGTTTGGCTCGGCGCAAGCCTTGGCGTTCTTCGCGGAGCAAACCGTCAATGGTTTGGGCTTTGGGGTCGAGATTGGACAAGGCTCCAAGCGCCTGACAGCCAAATATGGTCATCCTGACTTGAGCATGAGCGTGAAGGGGCAAGAATTTCCCGCCTATGACGGTCGCGCGATTCAGGGTATTGGTCTGGCCTATGCCACGTCTAACCGAGGCGCCTGCCATCTACGTGGGTACACCATCGCTTCAGAAGTGTTGGGCATTCCGGTCAAGACCGATCCAGCCGAGCACGAAGGCAAGCCAGAACTGGTCAAGGCCTTCCAGGATGCAACGGCGGCGTTTGATTCGTCTGGCCTGTGCATCTTCACCACCTTTGCCTGGAGTCTGCCTGATCTGGCGCCGCAGTTGCAGGCCGCTTGCGACGAGGCTTACACGGTCGAAGAGGTGGAGAAAATCGGCGAGCGCATCTGGAACATGGAGCGCGAATTTAACAACGCTGCCGGCTTTACCCACAAGGATGACAGCCTGCCCAAGCGCCTGTTGACCGAACCCGCAAAAACGGGTGGCTCTAAAGGCAAAGTCAGCATGTTGCCTGTGATGCTGCCCAAGTATTACGCGGCACGCGGCTGGGATCCAGAAGGTCGCCCAACAGCGGCCACCAAAGAGCGTTTGGGCCTGTAAGAGCGAGACGTCATGACCCACCATGTGATTCTGGGCGCGGGCCCAGCGGGCGTCATTGCCGCTGAATCCCTGCGCAAGTTTGCCCCTAACGACACCATCACCCTGGTGGGAGATGAGCCAGAGCCGCCGTATTCCCGTATGGCGATTCCTTATTTGCTCATTGGCAATATTGATGAAAAGGGTACGTATCTGCGCAAGCAAGCGGATCACTTCGATCGTTTGCGGGTCAAGACAATAAAAGCCCGGGTTCAGTCACTCAATGCAGCACTGCGCCAGGTGGCGCTGGACAATGGTGAGACCTTATCGTTTGACCGCCTGCTGATTGCCACGGGTTCTAGCCCTGTCAGTGCCCCTGTCCCAGGCATTGACAGTGCGGGTGTCCACACATGTTGGACGCTGGATGATGTGCGCGCCATCATGGCTCAGGCCAAGCCTGGTGCCAGAGTGATTCAGATGGGCGCTGGCTTTATTGGCTGCATCATCATGGAGGCCTTGGCTGCACGTGGTGTCAGTTTGAGTGTTGTCGAGATGGGAGACCGCATGGTGCCCCGCATGATGGGGCCCATTGCAGGCGGCATGATCCGCGAATGGTGTGAAGCCAAAGGCGTCAAGGTCTATACCCAGGCAAAAGTCGAGGCCATTGTTCCTGGCGGCACTGACGCACCTTTGACGGTACGCCTTTCCACAGGTGACAAGTTGGCCGCGGATTTGGTCATCAGTGCCACAGGGGTAAAACCCAATATGGCGTTTCTGAAAGATTCAGGCGTCACCTGTTTGCAAGGCGTCTTGACCGATGAACACCTGCAAACCAATGTGCCGGGTATCTATGCGGCAGGGGACTGCGCGGAAGCTTATGACAAGGTGAGTGGGTCCACGATTGTGAGCGCCATTCAGCCCAATGCCGCTGAACAGGCGCGCGTGGCGGCCTTGAATATGCTGGGCCGGGTCACGGCGCTGCGCGGTGTTACACAGATTAACGTGTTGGATACGCTGGGGTTGATCTCCACGAGCTTTGGCCAATGGAGTGGCGTGCCAGGTGGTGAACATGTTGAATTGACAGACCGCACTGCGCAAGGTGGGGGAAAGCATCTGAGCCTGCAATTCAAAGAGGATGTGTTAGTGGGGTGCAACAGCGTTGGCTGGACTCAACATGTTGGCGTGATGCGTGGCTTGGTAGAAGGTCAAGTCCATCTCGGACCTTGGAAAGACAAGTTGATGCAAGATCCGACGAAGTTGATGGATGCCTACCTAGATGCGGTTCAGTCGCAAGGGCATTGGCATGGCGCGGACGACGAGCGTCGACGCTGAACCAGAACTGGGCTTGCTTAAAACCCATGCAAATTACCTTCAAGTTGTTCGCCACATTGACTGATTACTTGCCCAAAGACAAATGTCAGGGTAATGAAATGCCGCTCGTCCTGGCGGAAGGTACCAAAATTGCCGAGGTGATATCTAGTTTCAACCTCCCCGACAAGCTGGTGCATTTGGTGCTTGTCAATGGCCGGTATGTCGCCCCTGAAGATCGTGCAGTGACTGGTTTGGTTGAGGGTGATGCGCTTGCGATTTGGCCTCCCATAGCAGGCGGATAGACAGGTCTCTCAATGCAAGCCAGCTATGCGGCGACGTTTACCCGAGAGATGGGCTGCACTGTTACCGAGTGGCTTCGCTTGCTGCCTGCGGCCATCGGGGACAACAACTTTGCTTTAGAAACAGAAAGCGTGGAAGTGCAACTGCCGCCTGGCAAGCTTAGCCTGTGCTGGCAGCCCATGTCTCCACGCGTGATTGGACTTGCGCGGTTTCCTCGACTGATGGTGCAATTTGCGTTTGAGGGGCTGAGTGCCGATCAACGCTATACCTTCATGAAACGGTTTGATCTTTACACACACCGCGGTGGTGGGTAGAACTGAGCTAACTGCTGGCGAGCCGCCTGCGCGCTAGCGCGACAACCAGAAAAGCATCCTGAGGGCTAAGTGCAGGAAACTGCTCTTTCAACTCACGCAGCGCCAAATGGTCGGTTGAATGGCCCGCCCATTGATTGCCGGGATCAAAAAACGGCTTTAAGGATTCGCACGCTGCCGGGAAAATGGCGCGCAGTTCGTGCTGTTTTCTACGGTCTTCGGTGAAAGTCATTCGACCACTATAGCCATTGACTTTGGTTTCGGTCTGCCTCATCAAAAATGGCAGTCTGAATTACATGGGTATCCGGTTAGAAGCCTGAGTCAACTGCCGGGTCATCTGAAATCGCTCAGCACTCGGATGATTTCTTGGGAACAATGGAAGAAAGCCGCCCGGGCGCTTGACCGGACCACAAAACGGGCAAAAAATCATGGATACCTTTGAGTGGAGCAGCCTATTTGAGACCGGCCTCTCCGAAGTTGACGACCAGCATCGACAACTGGTTGCGCTCGTCAATCAGCTGGGCAAAGATATTCACAGTGCCAGCGACGAGGGCATTGACCAAGCACTGGATGCTTTGGTGAGCTACACGGTTTACCACTTTAAGTGCGAGGAAGGTTTCATGGATCGGCATGGGCTGGAGCCCGTGTACGTTGAGCGACATCGAGAAACGCACCGCAGATTCATCCAGCAGGTCGCCGAATGGCTTGCGCGTCGCAAGAGGGGCGAAGGCATTGAATTAAGTCAGTTGCTGGAGTTTCTGGCGAACTGGTTGATTTTTCACATCATGGGTGACGACCAATCGCTTGGCCGACAAGTCCAAGCGGTCAGTGCAGGAAAAACACCTCAGTTGGCGTTTGAGGAGGACCATGCCTCAAACGATCCGAGAACTGATGTTTTGCTGGTTGCCTTGCGTCGCCTGTATGCGGGCTTGGTTGATCGCAACGAGACCTTGATTGCGACGCAGCACTCGCTCTCTGAGTTGAATGCAACGCTAGAACAGCGGGTTGCTGACCGAACGCAGGAATTGCATCATGTCAACCAGAGGCTAAAGGAAGACCAGGAGAACTTGATTGAGGCCGAAAAAATGGCCTCACTCGGCCGCATGGTGGCAGGCTTTGCGCATGAGATGAACACCCCTGTAGGAGTAGCCGTCGGTGCTACATCACAGTTGCGCGAGTTGATTGCCGAATTGCGAGGCATGCTCATGCAAGATGAAGTATCTGAAGAGCAGGTCTTGAATTGCCTGGACATCTTGGATGAGACGTCTTCTCTGTCCTTGTCGAACATGCAACGGGCATCCGACATGGTGAAAAGCTTTAAGCGCACAGCAGTCGACCAAAGTTCTGAGGCAGAACGTGAATACGATTTGGCTGAGGTGATCGAAGACGTTCACAAGAGTTTGCGCAACAGTTTTAAACGCACGTCTGTTGATGTGTGCATTGACTGTCCGCCTGGGCTGCGTCATTTTGGTCAGGCCGGTGCTGTGTTGCAAGTGCTGACGAATTTGATGCAAAACAGTTTGATTCACGGCTTCGTTGAAGGACAGCAAGCTGGCACCATCACCATTGCGGCCAGCATTCACTCCGGAAAAGTTCATATTGATTACCGTGATGACGGTGTGGGCATGCCTGCAGAGACCTTGCAGAAAGTGTTTGAGCCGTTTTACACGACGCGTCGAGGCAAAGGTGGCAGCGGCTTGGGGATGTACATTGCCTACCACTTGGTGACTGATGCCTTACACGGCAACATCCACTGCGAGAGTTCACCGGGCAAAGGGACGCAGTTTTTGATTGAATACCCGCATCAATCCGCTCAGCATTTGCGCACCGAGAAGGCAGGCAAGTCATGAAAATAGTACGCAGAACCGAATTGCCCACGACGGACGAGAAGAAACCGCGCTTGGAACCATGGAAGGTGCTCATCGTTGATGACGAGCCGGATGTGCGACGCGTCACCGTGTTGAATCTGCGGGGTTTTCAGTTTGCAGGACGAACCTTGAGTTTCCTGGAGGCAAGCTCTGCCGCCGAAGCGCAAGTGATTCTGCAAGAACATACCGACATCGCATTGGCCTTGGTCGATGTGGTGATGGAAACAGACGATGCCGGATTGAAACTGGTCGAATACATTCGCGACAGCCTCAACTACCGCATGATCCGGCTGATCATTCGCACGGGGCAACCGGGCGTTGCGCCAGAGCGGTACGTGATCGACAACTTTGATATTGACGACTACAAAGATAAATCCGAACTCACGGCACAGCGTCTGTACACCACGGTGCGCACGGCGCTCAAGAGCTACCGGGACTTGCTGACCATTGAGGCCAGCCGAATTGGCTTGTCACGCATCTTGAACGTGACGCCTGATCTGTACAACTTGCACCGGGACCGACTGGAGGAGTATTTTCAAGGTGTGCTGATGCAGACCATAGGCATTTGCAACCTTGACCACTCGGGATTGATTTCAACCATTGACGGCTTGATGTTGACTCTAGACGGCAAAGATATTCATGTTCGTGCAGGGACAGGGCAATTCGGTGGCGTTGGCAACGCGCGATGCAGCGAAATTGTCAACCTATGCTCAAAAGCAGTGACCGGACAAGAGGTGCCTGAAGAAATTCGGCATGGTGCGGTGATTGTTCCGCTGCAAGTGGGCCAGGACATTCTGGGTTTTGTGTATCTTGAAAGTCAGTCCGAACTTTCCAGCAGTGACCGTGAATTGATTCAGGTCATGGCCAATCAATGTGCGGCGGCGCTAGACAACTTCCGGCTGCACCATAGCCTGGAGGATGCATACGACGAATCCATCGACATGTTGGCTCAGGTGGCTGAATTCAAGGACAGCGCAACGGGCACGCATATTCGGCGCATTCAGGAATACACCCGACGAGTTTCCATTGCCTTGGGCTGTAGCAAGGAAGAGGCCGATACCTTTGCCAAGGCAAGCCGACTGCACGACGTGGGCAAGGTGGGCATACCCGATCTGATACTGCGCAAGCCTGGCAAGCTGACAGCGGAAGAATTTACGGTCATGCAAAAACACACCCGCATTGGAGACGCTGTCCTCAAGCGCAGTCCAAGGCTTGCTGTGGCTCGCTTGGTGGCAAAGTCACATCATGAAAAATGGAATGGCGCGGGTTATCCTGAGGGCTTAAAGGGCGACGCCATCCCTTTGGCCGCCCGCATTGTGGCCGTTGTGGATGTGTTTGATGCGCTGGTCAGCCAGCGACCTTATAAAGAGTCCTGGCCAGCGCAACGCGCCGCCGCTCAAATTGAAATCGGCAGTGGCTCGCACTTTGATCCCAAAATTGCACAGATCTTTTTGAGCCTATATCGTGGGGGCGATTTCGACGATCTGGTCACGGCCGCGGTTGACGACGCGATCAGGGAAGCTGCGAAAGACGCGTCCGCCTAATAATTGAGCCCCATTGCGCCGCGAACGTCGTGCATCGTGGCGCGTGCAACTGTGCGGGCCCTGTCGGTGCCAGCATCCACAATCTCACGAACCAGTTTTGGGTTGGCCACATAGGGTTCGGCACGGGCCAACATGGGTTGCTGCTCGGCCAAGATACCGTCGATCACAGGGCGCTTGCATTCGATGCAGCCAATGCCGGCACTGGTGCAGCCATGGCGAACCCAGGTCTGAGTTTCTACGCTGGAATAGATTTTGTGAAACTGCCAGACTGGGCAAACATCCGGATTGCCCACATCGGTGCGTTTGACGCGCGCCGGGTCGGTGGGCATGGTCTTGACTTTGTGCTCAATGCTCGCCTTGTCCTCCCGCATGGAGATGCCATTGCCATAGCTTTTGCTCATCTTGCGACCATCCAAACCAGGCAGTTTGGCGGCTTCTGTCAGCAAGACCTGGGGCTCCACCAATACGGCGCGGCCTGTGCCTCTGAAGTAAGCGCTCAGGCGTTCACGCTCAGCGTCGTCTAGCACGGGGCTGGTATTTACAAAACCAAGCGCGCCTTCCATGGCTTTGGCGTCACCCGTTTCCTGGTAGGCCTTGCGAGATTTTTCAAAGCGCTTGGCGCTGTCCTTGCCAATCTTCTCAAGGGACGCTTTCACCAGATCGTCGAAATTGGTTTCGCGGCCATACAAGTGGTTGAAACGGCGTGCGGCCTCACGGGTCAGCTCCACGTGGCTGGCCTGATCTTCCCCAACGGGTACGTAATGGGCCTTGTAGATCAAGATGTCTGCTGCCTGAAGCAGAGGGTAGCCCAAAAAGCCGTAGGTGGACAGGTCTTTGTCTTTCAGCTGTTGCTGCTGGTCCTTGTAGGTGGGCACGCGCTCCAGCCAACTGATGGGCGTGCCCATGGCCAGCAGGGTAAAGAGCTCGGCATGCTCGGGCAGGCGGCTTTGCAAGAAGATCGTGCACAGGTTCGGGTCCAGTCCGGCGGCAAGCCAGTCAATGACCATCTCAAACACATTCTTTTCGATGATGTCGCGGCTCTCGTAGTGTGTGGTCAGGGCATGCCAGTCGGCCACAAAGAAGAAGCACTCCATCTCATTTTGCAGGCGTACCCAGTTCTTCAGGGCACCGTGGTAGTGACCCAAGTGCAGGGCCCCAGTGGGGCGCATGCCAGATAAAACACGTTGCTTGGCTGAAGCTGCCGTTTGCTGTTCGCTCATCATTTCACCAGGGACGCCAGTGGCGTCAAAAGAGTATCAATCAGTCCAAAAGTCAGGCCCATGACCGGGCGCATCCAGATTGCGCTAAGCACATTGCCAATGACCAAACCCATCACAATAAAGAAGCCCCAAGGCTCAATACGAGAGACCATCACCGCGAACTTGTATGGCAGCAATCCGACCAGAATTCGCCCCCCGTCAAGCGGAGGCAGCGGAAACAGGTTGAATGCAAACATCACGACGTTCACCATCATCCCGGCTTTACACATCTCGATGAAAAACCGCTCGGTCAATCCAGTGCCCAACAGCAAATAGAAGGCCACGCCCCAGGCAAGGGCCTGCAATAAATTGGCGGCAGGGCCAGCCAAGGCCACCCACACCATGTCACGTTTGGGGCTACGCAGATTGCCAAAGTTGACCGGCACAGGCTTCGCGTAGCCAAACAAGAACGCCCCCGAAGTTGCAAAGTAAAGCAGCAAGGGCATCGCAATCGTCCCCATGGGGTCGATGTGTTTGAGCGGGTTCAGCGTGATCCGCCCCAGCATGTAGGCCGTGTTGTCGCCAAAGTGGCGCGCTGCGTAGCCGTGAGCCGCCTCGTGTACCGTGATGGCAAACAGCACGGGTAAGGCATAGATCAGGACAGTTTGAATGATGTTTTCCACAGGCCTATTGTCTCTTAACCGTTATGACTCACAGGCCCAAGGTGGCCAACGCACCTCGGCCTTCGCGAATCAACTCGGGGTCGCCGCCATTGCCCATCGCACTCAGGTCCACGACAGTTGTCGGTTGAGACGCGCAAGCACCAGCATCAATCACGGCGTCAATCAGCTTTTCATAGCGGTCCCGAATCTCTTCGGCATCGTTCAACGGGTCCTTTTCATCGGGCGGAATCAAGGTGGTGGCGAGAAGCGGTGCGCCCAACATCTCCAGCAGGTCTTGCAAGGTCTTGTGCTCGGGAACCCGCAGGCCAATCGTTTTTCGCTGCGGGTGGCTGAGGCGACGAGGCACTTCTTTGGTTGCCTCCAAGATAAAGGTGTACGCGCCAGGGGTGGCCGCTTTGAGCAGACGGTACTGGCGGTTGTCCACCATGGCGTAACTGGACAGTTCTTTTAAGTCACGGCACAGCAGCGTCAGATGGTGTTTGTCGTCCACGCCCCGGATTCGGCGCAGCTTGTCTGCAGCGGCCTTGTCATCAAGTTGGCAGACCAGTGCGTAGCTGGAATCGGTGGGCACGGCAATGATGCCGCCTTTGGCCAATAGGGTAACGGCCTGTTTCAGCAGGCGAGGTTGGGGGTTATCGGGATGAACTTGTAAAAACTGTGCCATGGCGCGCTCGATCAGACGAAATATGAAAGCATTAATAGGGATTAAGCAGGTTTGTTGCGACTGCGTGCCTCGATCGCAGACAGCCAGGCACTGCTGGCACCACTGATCGCAATGACCACCATCCCAATGACGCCCCATTGTGTGGGCACGTGCTGGAAGAAAAGCCAACCCAAGAGCATGGACGTACCAATCTGCGTGTACAGAAACGGCGTGAGTTCTGTTGCAGGGGCACGCGAGTAAGCCATCGTCAACCAATAGTGGCCGACAGCGCCAAAGCAGCCCATCAGCAGCATGCGCAGCCACAGGCTCCAATCCGGTATGTTCACCCAGACAAAGGGCAGCACCAAAGTGCAGGCAGCGGTGGCCACCCATCCCGTATAAAAATGCGTGGTGGATGGGCTATCGGTTCGTGCCAGCTTGCTGGTCAAGAGCTGAAAACCGGTGTTGGATCCCACCACGGCCAGGGGCAGAAGCCAAGCCCAATTGAAGGTCGAAGCACCCGGTTGAATGATCAGCATGGCCCCCACAAAGCCCAGCGCAACCAGTCCCCAGCGCAGCGGCGAGACATGTTCTTTAAACACGGTGGCGGCGGCCACTGTGATGGCCAATGGGGTGATCATGACAATGGCGGTGAATTCGCCCACGGGGATAAAAGCTAGGCTGCTGAACGCAAACAAAGTGCTGGTGAGGAGCATCAAGCCCCGCACGGTTTGCAGCTTTGGATTGCTTGTGCGCCAAAGCGCGCGGCCTTGTGCAGGCCAAAGTATGGCGGTGCTGAGCACGGCCTGAACCACATAACGTGCCCACACAGCCATCATCAAGGGCACATAGGGCACCACGGTTTTGGTCGTGGTATCGAGAATCGAAAAACAGAGTGTGGCGGCCAACACATACAGAATGCCAGCCATGTCGTGAGATGGCTTGCCCTTGGTTGCTAAACCTGAAGTGGGTTCGTCCGGAGCGGCGCTGACCGACCGCTTTGTCACTGGATGCGGTGGGCCAAAAACTCCCAGACTGGCGTTAATGCGTCCGACAAATAGGGCAATTTGCCCAAATCGGTGTGGGATTCATCAGGGCTGTGAAAGTCACTGCCACGTGAGGCAACAAGGCCAAGTTCGTTGGCCAGATCCGCGTACTCAACAAATTCTGCAGGTGAATGGCTGCCGGTGACCACCTCTACGCCCACGCCGCCATGCGCCTTGAATTCGGTGAATAAGGCGTATTCTTCGTTTGCGGTGAATTTGTATCGGCCAGGGTGTGCCACCACGGCGGCACCGCCTGCCTCGGTGATCCAGCGCACGGCATCGCCTAAAGCTGCCCATCGATGGGGCACGAAACCAGGTTTGCCTTCGGTCAGGTATTTACGGAACACTTCGGAAGTGTCTTTGCACACGCCAGTTTCAACCAGAAACCGTGCAAAGTGTGTGCGTGAAATCAGTTCGGGGTTGCCGACGTAATTGAGTGCACCGTCATAGGCGTCTTTGATGCCAACTTTGGCCAGTTGATCAGACATTTCCTGCGCTCGGGCACCACGGCCATTGCGGGTGTTGTGCAGTCCTAGCCGCAACTGGGCGTCGTCAGCATCAAACCCCAAACCCACAATATGCACAGTTTCGTTGGCAAAAGTGACCGAGATCTCAGCCCCCGTCAGGTAGCGCATGCCGTTGGCCTTGGCGGCCGCAGCAGCGCGGTGTTGCCCACCGATTTCGTCATGGTCTGTCAGTGCCCACAACTCAACACCGTTGGCCGCTGCACGCTCGGCCAGTAGTTCAGGGGTAAGCGTGCCATCGGACACGACGGAATGGCAATGCAGGTCAGCGTTGAGGATTTTTGTCACATGTTCATTTTAGTGGCTTGGCCTTTGAATTGATTGGTGTCAAATTTGATAGCATTAAACGCTTATCAGTATTGCCGAAACAACCAAAAACATCTCAATTCAAAGCCACATGCTTTGTCCGATAGAACTTCATCGGCACGCCATCAGCAGAACCCTCCAACTTGTCCCGCTGGTTGAGCACTGACTTCTTCATCCTGCCCACCACATGCATCTCGCAGGGTTTGCAGTCAAAGCGCAGCGTCAGCTTCTCTTTGCCGTTGATCAGTTGCAGGGGCTCGGCCCGCACCGTGCCTTGCACACCGGTCACGCCTTTCGCTTGCTTGGGGCACAGGCTCATCGAAAAACGCACGCAGTGCTTGGTGATCATCAGGCTGACCTCACCCAATTCTTCCTGACTCTCATAGGCCGCGTCGATCACCTTGACGCCATGCTTGGCGTAAAAGTCATGCGCCTTATGGTTGTACACATTGGCCAGATAGCTGAGCGCGTCTTCGGGGTAGGGCGCAGGTGGCTCCACCGGCTTGGCCCGCGTGGGGCGCTGGTAGTTGCGGGCGCGCTCCAGCTCTAAAGCCTCGAGCGCATCGCGGCGCAACTGGTTGAGAGCGGATGCGGGCACAAACCAGGCTTGAGCAATGTTGATGCCAATGTCCAGCAGCGCAAAGTGACTGCTGCCAAACTTACCGAGGTGTTCGCGCAAGCTCATCTGGTTGCGCTCCGGGTCTTTGGCCAGGGCTTTCTCCTGCCGCAGTTTGACTGTGGCGCTGTGGCCGTCTTCGTCGGTCAGCGTCAGGGTAAAGCCGTGCAGCGTCTCACTGAACTGTGCCCACAAATGGATGCGGCGCTCGCTGGATTTTTTGTCGAGGGTGCGCACCCAGTCCATGTCGCGGTTGCGATTGAGCTCAGTGCCCTTGCGCAGGTCTTTGAAGCCTTCCATCGGGTCTTTGGGGAACACGCGCCAGCGGCCTTTGTTCTTGCCGGGCATCGCCTCGGCCCGGTTGATGGCCACGCCCACCAGCTCTTTCTGCAGGTTGTAGTAGCACAGGCCGTCGCCGTTGTGCAGCACAGCGGTTTTGTCAGCACATTCCAGTTCGAGCCAACTCGGCCCCAGTTGCGTGACCCAGCCAATGGATTGACCTGGGTTCTTGGGGCTGTCAAAAGCGCCGATGTCGATTTGCCTGCCATTGGCAAAGTAGTCGGTGAACTCGCGGTTGAAGTTCTGGTTCGGGTCGGGCTCAAAGGTGAACGTGGTGCGCCCGCTGGAGGCGCGCGTCAGTGGCGAGTCGGTACTTTCGCGCGCATCGATGATGCCATCCAGCAGCTTGCGGTAGTGCGCGGTGATGTTCTTGACATACGCCATGTCTTTGTAGCGGCCTTCAATCTTGAAGCTGCGCACACCGGCGTTGATCAGTGCTTCCAGGTTGTCGCTTTGGTTGTTGTCCTTCATCGACAGCACATGCTTTTCGTGCGCAATGATGCGGCCCTGGGCGTCCTTTACCTCGTAGGGCAAGCGGCAGGCTTGGGAGCAATCACCCCGGTTGGCGCTGCGCCCAGTGTGGGCGTGGCTGATGAAGCACTGGCCGCTGTAGGCCACGCACAAGGCGCCGTGGATGAAGTATTCGAGCTTGCAGCGTTCAGCGTCCAGTTCGGCATGGATGGCGGCGATCTGCTCAATGGTGAGTTCACGCGCCAGCACAATTTGCGAAAAGCCTACGTCTTGCAGGAACCGGGCTTTCTCAGCGGTGCGGATGTCGGTTTGCGTGCTGGCGTGCAATTGGATCGGGGGTAAGTCCAGCTCCAGCAGCCCCATGTCCTGCACGATCAGCACATCGGCACCTGCGTGGTAGACGTCCCAAGCCATCTGGCGTGCGCCGTCCAGCTCATCGTCCCGCAAAATGGTATTGAGCGTAACGAAGATGCGGCTGTTGAATCGGTGCGCGTGACTGCATAAACGCTCAATATCGCGGATGCCGTTGCCAGCGGATGCGCGCGCGCCAAAGCCTGGGCCTCCGATATACACCGCATCGGCGCCGTGGTTGATGGCTTCGATGCCAATGCTGGCGTCGCGTGCGGGGCTGAGCAATTCAAGCTGATGGTTGAGCAAAGTCATGCCCTGGATTATCCAGAATTGACACGTGGCCTGTGCAGGCGTACAAGGAAATCAGTTGAAACCTTGTGAAGGAGTCGCCTCATGTTCAAGCACATTCTCGTTCCGGTGGATGGTTCCAGTAACGCCGAGAAAGCGGTCAACACCGCAATCGCACAGGCCAAAGCATTCGGTGCCAAGATTACGCTGGTGACAGTGATCGATAACTACCCCTTCACAGGCGTAGGGGGCGACTTTGCCTATGGGCAAGTGGAGTATCTGGCCGCTGCAACAGCCAATGCCAACAGTGCCCTGGAGAAGGCGCAAGCCACGATCCATTCCCAGGGCATGTCATGCGAAAAACGGGTCATTGAGGAGCATGTCATCCACGAAGGCATCTTGGATACCGCCAAAGAACTGGGGGTTGACCTGATCGTGATGGGCTCGCACGGAAGGCATGGTCTGGAGAAGCTGCTGCTGGGCAGCGTGACCACGCGTGTGCTGGGGAGATCCCCCGTACCGGTGCTGGTGGTACGGGGCTGAGCGCCGTTGGCGCTCAGCTTTTTACGTTCAGGCTCGTTCGAAAATGGCGGCAATGCCTTGACCGCCGCCAATGCACATCGTCACCAAGGCGTAGCGGCCCTGAATGCGTTGCAGTTCATACAAGGCTTTCACGGTGATCAGTGCGCCCGTGGCACCAATGGGGTGACCCAGCGAAATGCCTGAACCATTGGGGTTGACCTTGGCAGGGTCCAGACCCAGTTCTTTGGTCACGGCGCAGGCTTGGGCGGCGAAGGCTTCGTTGGCCTCGATCACATCCATGTCGTTGACAGTGAGGCCAGCCTTTTGCAGTGCCAGCTTGGAGGCAGACACAGGGCCCATTCCCATGATTTTTGGGTCCAGGCCAGTGTGCGCGTAGGCCACCAGGCGGGCCAGCGGCTTGGCGCCACGAGCTTTGGCCACACCGGCTTCCATCAGCACCACTGCAGCGGCCGCATCGTTGATGCCAGAGGCGTTACCTGCCGTCACCGTACCATTTTCTTTGACAAAAACGGGCTTCAGCTTGGCCATGTCAGCCAGCACGCAGTTGGCGCGGAAGTGCTCGTCTGTCGCGTAGGCTACGTCGCCCTTTTTGCTCTTCAAGATGGTTGGCAGGATCTGGTCTTTGAAGTAGCCGGCCTCGGTGGCGCGCTGGGCGCGGTTGTGGCTTTCAACGGCCAAGGCGTCTTGCATCTCGCGGGTGATGCCAAATTTGGCGGCTACGTTTTCAGCGGTCACGCCCATGTGGATGGTGTGGAACGGGTCATGCAACGCACCGACCACCATGTCCACCATCTTGGCGTCACCCATGCGGGCACCCCAACGGGCTGTCAGCGAAGCGTAGGGGCCACGGCTCATGTTTTCAGCACCGCCACCAATGGCAATGTCGCAGTCACCCAGCATGATGGCCTGGCTGGCAGACACAATGGCCTGCAGTCCGGAGCCGCACAGGCGGTTCACGTTGAAGGCAGGCGTGCCCTCAGCGCAGCCGCCATTGATGGCTGCCACGCGGGACAAGTACATGTCCTTGGGCTCGGTGTTAACCACATGGCCAAACACCACATGTCCGACGTCTTTGCCTTCCACACCGGCGCGTGCCAGGGATTCACGGACCACGTTGGCCGCCAGTTCGGTAGGCGGAATGTCCTTGAGGCTTCCGCCGTAGGTACCAATGGCGGTGCGCACACCGCTGACAACAACAACTTCACGGGTCATGGATATCTCCTGGTTTGAATAAAACTTGGCGCAGTATCAGCCTGAATGGCAACACCGAACTGACAGTCTCGAAACTGACAGCGTTTGTTGATTATGATCATGTTCCCGGGGGTGGAATATGCCTAAACTGGGCTCTCTAAACAATTTGATCGGACTGAAAACATGGATCTTCTCAAACACGACATCGCCAGCGAATTCCCTGAATTGAAGGAAAAGATCCACACGCTCAAGACAACGCACCAACACTTCGCCAAACTGTATTCTGAGTACGACGAACTGAACCACCAGATTGCCTTGGTGGAAACAGGGGGCGCCGTGATGACAGATCACGGTCTTGAAACGCTGAAAAAGAAGCGCCTGCATGCGAAGGACGAAATTGTCCAGATGCTGAACAAGGCCTAAGTTAACAAGGCCTAAGTTAACAAGGCCTGACGTAAATACTGGGCTTGGAAGTAATCCGCCCAGTTCAGTCGCGTACGTCGGCGACGGGGTTGCTGCCGTAGTCTGCGCGCGCCAAGTAGGCCAGCAGCCGGGCAGCAGCATCAAAGGGTGACGTGAGTTGCCCATTCATCTTGAGCCCGACAAAGGTGCTGTGATCTGCAAAGTCTTTTGCGGATGCACCACGCAAATGAACCTGCATGTCGGTATCAATCACGCCGGGTGCCAGTGAGCACACTTTGGCACCGTTGGCTTTTGACGCTTCCTCCACGGCCAAACAACGCGTAAAGTGGTCCATGCCAGCCTTCACCGCACTGTATGTCGCTTGTGACGCCATCGGGCGACGCCCATTTCCAGAAGAAATGTTCAACACTTTCCGTGGGCAGTTCCAAGCTTGGCTGCTGTGCAAAAAGGTTGACGTCAGCAGCAGCGGTGCCTCTAGCCCCACACGCATGGCTTGCGCCATTTGCGCGTGGTCACCTAAGCCCATGTCAGCCAGAGGCGCAATGCGTGGCAAGAGGGCGGCATTGTTGATCAGCGTGGCGCTAGCCCAGTCGCCGCCACCCTCACTGCTGGTCGTGCGCAACCAGTAGGCCAAACGTGATGACGCAGTAGCTGCGTCCGCAAGGTCAAGTTGCCATTGTTCGAGTTGGCAGCTAGCACTTACGGCTTGCGCCGTCAACGCAGTGTTGACTTGACGCGAAATGCACAGCAGTGTGTGATCAGGTTTCAAAAGTTGCTCAGCCAGTGCCAAGCCCATGCCACGCGATGCGCCAGTGAGGATGTAGAGGTGTTTCATACCCCCGAGTTTTACACTTCTTTGCGAAGCCGACACAAGAAGCAAACTTGGTGCATATACATTTGAAAGTACTGATATATTAATTTAATCCTTGGAGTTCAACATGCGTCGTATCCGTTTCCCCACTGCCACTGTATTTAGCCTAGCGTGTCTGTATGCATCGGTTCTCCCGGCAGCGGCATCTGACGCGGTCACTGATCGCTTGCAAGAAGCCTATGCACCTTACCGCGCGGCGCTCTTTAAGACCAATGGCAACTCTCAGGCTGACGCGCAGGCAGCGCTTGAGCAGGCGCAGGCCGCATGGTCAAAGATCCAGGCTCAGTTTTCAAGCCAAGTACCTGCGCCCTATGACCGTGATGCAGGGTTTGCCGCGACGCTGGCCGAAGTTGCCAAGATCTATGGCAAAGCAATGGCCGAAGTGAAGGCCAATCAATTGACGGATGCCCACAACACGCTGGAGGATGCACGCGACGCACTGGCGGCGCTGCGATCGCGCAACCATGTGGTGGTCTTTAGCGATCACATGAACGCCTATCACGCTGAGATGGAGCATGTGCTCATCGATGGCTCCAAGTTGCTTGATCAGCCCCAGGGCATGCAAAAGCTGACGGCGCAAGCGGGCGTGCTCCAGTACCTCGCGCAACGCTTGGTGAGCGAGGCCCCTGCGAACCTAAAAAGCAATGATGAATTCAAAGAGACGTCTGCTGCAGTCATCCAGTCGGTGAAGGCACTGACGGCTGCATTGTTTGCGCAAGACGCAGCGGCTGCCAAGGCCGCTATGGGCAATATCAAAAAGCCTTACAGCAAGCTCTTTGCGAAGTTTGGGTAAGTCGGCATCTTTGCGTTGCCTACAGACCTAGCTGAACCGCCAGGTTCAGCAGGCTGCTGCAGTGCATGTCGTTGCCAGCTTGTGGCGAAACATCCTTGATGTGCTTGGTGCCAAACTCCAACGGGCGTTCGATATAGGCCGTGCGCAGGCCACAGTCTCGTGCAGCTTGCAGGTCGTCATGGTGGGCGGCGACCAGCATGGTTTGTTCTGGTTTGAGATTGAATACCTTGGAAACACCCAAGTAGGTGGCAGGATCGGGTTTGTAGGCCTTGAACACTTCCGCGGACAGCACACAGTCCCAAGGCAAGCCACCGCGCTTGGCCATGTTGGTCAGTAAACCAATGTTGCCATTAGACAGCGTGCTGATGGTGAACTTGCGCTTCAGCCGAGTCAGCGCCGCTACCGAATCCGGCCATGCGTTCAGACGGTGCCAGACACGGTTCAAATGCTGGCGTTGAGCCTCATCCAAATGGCTCAGCCCAAAATCCGGCAAGATTTGATCGAGGATCATGCGGTGCAGGTCGTCAATCAGCGTCCAACCCAGCTCGCCATTGGCTACGCGTGCCATGGCAGGGTAGTACCCCGCACGCCACGCATTGGCAAACGCGTCGCCATCGATGCCTGGGTAAAGCGCCTCCACCTCAGCTTGGATGCTGCCATGCCAGTCCACCACCGTGCCGAAGATGTCGAAAGCCAATACTTGGACCGTGTTGGCAATCTCACTTGCGATGTTTGAGTTTTTCATGCGCTATTATTCATGCAGCTTCACCCCATTGTGAAGCACGTCGCTCGGACGGTTCCGGGCGCTTACGTGAAAGTTCCACATGACTGCATCTTCCGCAGGCAAGCGCCGTTTTGCGCGCATTGACCGCCTTCCCCCTTACGTTTTCAACATCACTGCCGAGCGCAAACTGGCTGCCCGCCGTCGTGGTGAAGACATCATCGACATGAGCATGGGCAACCCGGATGGGGCAACACCTGCGCATATCGTGGCCAAACTCACCGAAGTGGCGCAGCGACCCGATACCCACGGCTACAGCGCCAGCAAGGGCATTCCACGCCTGCGCAGGGCCATCTCGCACTGGTACAAAGACCGTTACGCGGTAGACATCAACCCCGACACCGAGGCCATCGTCACCATCGGCTCGAAAGAGGGTTTGGCGCACCTGATGCTGGCAACGCTCGACCGGGGAGACACCGTGCTGGTGCCCGACCCAAGTTACCCCATCCACATCTACGGTGCCGTGATTGCCGGTGCCGACATTCGCTCGGTGCCGCTGACAGAAGGTGTGGATTTCTTCGCCGAGTTGGAAAAGACCATCCGTGGCAGCTACCCCAAGCCCAAGATGATGGTGCTGGGTTTTCCCAGCAACCCAACAGCGCAGTGTGTGGAACTCAGTTTCTTCGAGCGCGTCATTGCCCTCGCCAAAAAGCACGACATTTTTGTGGTGCACGATCTCGCCTACGCCGATATCGTGTTCGACGGCTGGAAGGCCCCCAGCATCATGCAAGTGCCGGGCGCTAAGGACATTGCCGTAGAGTTCTTTACGCTGTCCAAGAGCTACAACATGGCAGGCTGGCGCATCGGCTTCATGGTGGGTAACCCTGATCTGGTGGCCGCCTTGGCGCGGATCAAGAGCTACCACGACTACGGCACCTTCACACCCTTGCAGGTGGCGGCTATTGCGGCGCTGGAAGGTGATCAGTCATGCGTGACAGAGATTGCCGCGACTCACCAACGTCGCCGAGATGTGCTTTACAAGGGTTTGATAGAGGCCGGCTGGGCAGTGGACTTGCCCAAAGCCAGCATGTACATCTGGGCGCGCATTCCCGAGGCGTATCGCGCCATGGGTTCGCTGGAGTTTTCCAAGCTCTTGCTAGATAAGGCCAAGGTCTCGGTGTCACCAGGCATTGGCTTTGGCGACCACGGTGACGAGCATGTACGCTTTGCCTTGATCGAAAACGAAGCCCGCATCCGGCAAGCGGTGCGGGGCATCCGCACCATGTTCAAGGCCGATGGCCTGCTGATGCCCGAAAAACCCGCTCAGGAATAGGTGTAAACGTGACGAAATGGATGGGAAGGGGTAAAGTTCCGCCTAGATCATCGCTATGAACTCACTTTCCTCCATTTCTCTTTCGGGCATGAATGCGGCGCAGACGCAGTTGTCGGCGTCTGCCAACAACATCGCCAACAGCATGACGCCCGGCTACCAGCGTCAAGATGTTGTGCAGCAGGCCGACCCGGCAGGCGGCGTGAGCAGCTCCATCGTGCGCAGCAGTGGCGAGCAAGAAGCTATGGTGCAGGACGTGGTGCAGCAGTTGCAGGCCAAAAATGCATTCCTGGCAAATTTGGCGGTATTCAGGTCTAGTGACCAGATGATGGGCACGCTGGTCAACCTGCACGCCTGATTCCATTTCTACCTCATCCGCGTAGATTCCGAAAACGCTAGCTGCTCCAACTGCGGGGGCGCTGGGCGTTCAGATTCCACAACTCAGCTCGCCAGGCGGCCCAAAGTTGCTTCATCAGATTGAGTGCAGGCTCTACCACAGGGCTGATCGCGCGAACCACCAGTACCTGGGGGTGAGGAGATGTTGCACCAGCGGTACCTTTTAGTTCACTGGCATCGATCAGGGCGCGCACCGCTTCAAGTGCTTTATCGCGCCTAGGCCGAGCGATCGGGCTGCCGCTGGCAAACACAAGCGTGGACAAGCAGCGCATGCCGTTCAGCCCCAGCGGGCCATTCATCAGGCGCGCGTCGGATGCGTCAATCTTGCCTTTCTCAAGCCAAATGCCGGGTATCTCCAAGTGCTGCGAAAAGCTGCCTTTTTCAAAGGGCTGTTGGGCAGCAGGCAGGCCCAGCGCGGTAATGTCCCAGGTGATCATCTCTGCACTAGGTGCTAAGTCAAAGATGGCTTGGTTGGTGGCCAGGCAGCCAGAATAGGCGAGGGCCTCCAGCGGCAACCATTCCAGCCGGGCACCTTCTTCCAGTTTGGCGCTCAAGCTTTGCACCGCCAGAGCGCCTTCAGATCGGTAAAACCGTGTGGCGCCTGGCGTGGTGACCAGCCCGTGAGCGTTTTGGCCGACGGTGACGGCCATGTCGAGCCGGTCACCTCCGACCAAGCCGCCCGGTGGGTGCACCAACACGTTGTGGCAAATGCTATCGCCTTCTGGATAAAGGCTTTGCAGGATGCGCAGCGGCCCGCTGTGTAAAAACCGGGCGACTGAGCGGGCACCCTCTACCGTGTAGTCGAGATCGAGTTTGGCGTTCCAGGGCATAGATGGTCAATTGTCCGCGAATCCAGATGTCGATTCAGACGCGAAAACTGGCTGGCCTTTGGGCCGCTTATTCACGGATCAAACAGGTGCGCAGAAACGGATACTGTTCCAATGAAAAATACCTACGTAACCTGGGTTGGGACACTGCTTGTGTCGGCACTTCTGAGTGCCTGCGGCGGTGGGGGCAGCAGTACATCGTCCACGTCCAGCACACCGACAAGTGGCACCAGCACTTCGACGGTCACGCCAAGCCCCAGCACGAGTGGCACGACATCGACGACCAGCACGTCCACAACAACTTCAACACCCAGCACCACGGGCTCTGGCACCACGACCGCCAGCACGCCTGTCACCACCACCAGCACGGCGGCACCGGTTGCTGTGCCCACCATGTTCGGTGTGGCGGCGGCGGGTTCGCCACTGCTTGGCGCCATGGTGCGCATTGTGGACGCCAATGGTGCGCGCGTCAGCATGATCGACAGCGCAGGCAACAAAGTAGACCGCTACCGCACCAGCACGGCGGACGGTTCCTTCCGCTTTCAATTGGCCACTGCTACGCCGTCATTGCCTTTGCTGGTGCAAGTGGCCGGGGTAGACGGCACCGGCACACCCGTGGTGATTCATTCCACCCTCAACACCACCACCTTGCCGCAAATCGTCAACGTCACGCCCGCCACCGAGGCTGTTGTGGCGCAAGTGCTGGGCGCCTCGCCACGCAGTGTGTTTGCCAATGCCGCCACGGTTTGGCCCACGATGACCTTGATGGGCAGCGCCACGGCCGTGACCAGCGCTTCCAACCAGATCAAAACCGTGATTTCTGCCAACCTGACGGACGCCAAAATCACTGACACCAAGAACCTGGATTTCATCCGTGACGAGAATTTTCTGGCCAATAAGCTGGGTCTGGACGCTGCACTGGAGGGCTTGCGAATCCAGATCGTGAAAGACAGCATCGGTCGTGACCAGCTTCAGCTCAGCAACAAGCTGCTGACCCCAGGCGTGGTGGAGGTCAAAATTGACTTGGCCACTGCGCAGACCGAGCTTGCCAAAGGTGCCAGCGGTTTGGCGAGCAAAGCAATCAGCTCCACACTCAAAGTGACCACCAGTCCCAACAAAACCGCCATCCCAAACATGGCCACGTTGGACGACCTGAGCACGGCCGTGAACACCATGATTGCCCAGGGTAAGGACGCTGCGGCCTTTTTGGCGTCGCCGATTTTGGGCTCGCACAAATACCAAGATGGCCGCGCCCGAGTGGCGCTGGCTGACATCCTGGCGGGATACGCCACGCGCAATAACCAGCTAGGCCGTTGGCAGGTGACAGGTTGCGTTGATTCCCCCATCCCGGCGACAGGTGGATGCTCGCGCCTGGGTGTGTCCACGCTCGTCACAGACCGCGCAGGCAATGTGGTGGATGTGCTGACCGAAACGGTGGGCTACAACTCGCTGAACACGCCTGCATGGGGGTTTGTGGGTAATGACCGCATGGCATCCGTCAAGGTCTACGCTGTGGCGCAAGCCAATTTCAATCTGGATGGGGTGTCACAGGTGGGCACACTGGCTCCCACCAATGGCATTCAAGTGATTGCCCGTGCAGTGGACTACGCCACCACCCCGGCACAAGCCCTGCAAAGCACCGTGATGCAGGTGCCCAGTGGCTACAGCGTGCTGTACAAGTACTGTGGCATGGCAGAGTTGTGCATCACGCCCAACGCCGCACTGACGCCGGTTGCCACCGGAGAACTGAAAGACACTCAACTGCAAAGGCCAGCCCCCGGCTGGCTTGGCAGTCAGGACGCGGCCCGCGGCGCCAAATACGTGGCATCTGTCAGCCTGATGGGCACCGCGACCGATACCGTCACGCCTTACCTGATGTCTGACTTACCCACAGATTTCTCGATCAGCCTCTTTCCCAAGCCTGATACCTCCCTCACGTCGGCGGGCGTGGCGGCAGGTGGCGCGATCAGTTGGCTGAATTGGGCCACGGCCAACCCTGACATGCGCATGCTCAGCCTGCGCATGATCACCGGTTCTGCGAGCGCGCCACAAATCACCGACTTCCCCCTGGCCAACCCCTTTGCCACCACGCTGACCTTGCCTGCAACGGCGGCAGCGTCCAGTGGGTTTCAGCTGTGGATGATCGCGCTGGATTCGCAGGGGAGGCGGTACTACAGTCAATTCAACAGCAGTTACTGATGGTTTGAAATGATGTAAAAAGTTGTTTCATTTGATGTTTGTTGATTTGACTTGGGTTTGAATTGCGTCAAATCAGTGCTTAAATTCAGGCAAGGAGATACCAAAAGGCTTAAACCCGGTGCCGGTCGTGATACCCGGGTGAAGTGAGTTGTCTTTGGCAAAGCGGCATGATGGGTTGCCCGCTTAGTCAATTGCAGCTTTCAGGGCCTCAGCACCCACGGAATGTCAAATCAGCCAGTCACACCCCCAGACCAGTCGCCCGCGCTGCGCTTGAACAGCCACATGGCCTGGACAGTACTGTTGGGGAATTTTGTGATCGGGTGCGGCATGTTTGTGGTGCCCGCCACGCTGGACGACATCAGCCGTGCGTATAACGAACCCGCTGCCGCCACGGGGCAGCTGATTTCCGCAGCGGCGCTGGTGATTTGCGTGGGCACCCCCATTCTTGGCATCCTCACGTCAAAGATGAGCCGCCGCAAATTGTTGGCCTTTGCGATGTTGTGGTTCGCGGTGCTGCATGCGCTCTCTACCTTTGCGCCCAATTTAAGCACCTTGATCGTTCTGCGCATGCTCACGGTCATGTCGTCTGCAGTGTTTACCCCTCAAGCGGCGGCCTTTGTCGGGCAAATATCTCGGCCAGCCATGCGCAGCCAAGTCATCTCGTTTGTCTTTTCGGGCTGGACCTTTGCCGCAGCATTCGGTATTCCGCTGTTGGCTGCTGTTTCTGGCGAGTGGGGATGGCGCTGGGCATTTGGCCTGGTGGCCGTTATCAGCTTTTTGGTGGCCGTACTGGTCTGGAAGGTGATTCCCGACGATTCACCGCATGTGGCGATCTCCAGCGCGTCGTGGAGCAGCGTGTTTGTTCACAAGCTCTTGATGCTGCTGCTGTGCGTGACGTTTTTGACCTCGTTTGCGCAGCACGTTTTGTATTCCTACATCGTGGTGTACTACAAGCAAGTGCTGGACTTTGACACCAGTGAGGTGAGCTTGATCTTCTTCTGGTTTGGTCTGTGCACGCTTTTTGGCAGCTTGCTGATCACGCGCTACATCGCCCGCATTGGTGCCTTGCGCATGCACTTTGTCACCATGAGTTTGATCGCGCTGGGTCTGCTTTTGTGGCCACTTGCCCATAATTTTTGGACGGCTGTGCTGGTGTGCACGCCGTGGGCGTTAGCCTTTTTTGCCAACAATGCTGCTCAGCAAGGACGCCTGGCCGGCATTTCCCCAGCTCTGGCGGGTGCCAGCATTGCGCTCAATACGTCTGCCATCTACATCGGCCATGCACTGGGGGCGGTGATAGGCGGGTGGTGGATTTTGCACAACAGCATTGGCAGCCTGCATTGGGTGGGATTTGGCAGCGCGATTTGCGCCATTGCGTTGGCGAGTCAACTGACCCGGCTTCACAAAGACACTGAAAACTAGCGTGCTTCGCTGCGCAAGGTAGGCAAGCCTACGCCGGCCGCGTCAAACCCGCCATCCACCGCCAGCACCTGGCCGTTCACAAAGCTGGCCGCTGGGCTGCATAAGAAGCCCACCGCTGCCGCTATTTCCTCTACCGTGCCGTAGCGGTTCATGGGAATCACATCGTGGTAATCCGCACGAATGGCTGGCGTGTGCACCAGCTTGGCCATGTCGGTGTCTACTGGGCCAGGGGCAATGGCGTTCACCCGAATGCCTTGGGTGCCCAGTTCCACCGCCTGCTGCTTGGTCAAATGAATCAAAGCCGCCTTGCTGGTTCCATAGGCCACGCGCAAGGTGCTGGCCCGCAGACCCGAAATGGATGCGATGTTGACCACCGCGCCGCCGCCGTTTTTTAGCATGAGCGGTGCAAAGGCCTGGGTGCAGATAAAGGGCCCATCCAGATTGGTGGCCATGACCTCACGCCATTCGTCAAAGCGGGTTTGCCCAATGGTTTTAAAAATCGCCACACCTGCGTTGTTGACCAGGGCGTCCACCCGACCAAAGCGCACTTGAATGCTGCTTGCCGCTGCCGACACTTGGTCTGGCACCGACACGTCGCAGGTCAGCGCCAGCACACGGTCAGCGTGCCCCAGTTGCTTGGCTGCTTGCGGCAAGGTGGCCACATCTCGGTCCAGCAGCGCGACGGCATAACCGTGGGCCAAAAACCATTCGGCAATGCCCAGGCCGATGCCGCGTGCTGCCCCGGTGACGACGGCGACGGGTAAGGATGAATCTGAATTTGTCATGCCGACACTTTAGCCTGTCGGCCAACAGCGCTTGACGCCTTGGTGCCAGCCCACAAGCCAGTAGCCCACTATATTGACGCCCATATGACATCAGCCGCTTCATCCGCCAACACCGCAAAGCCTGCTGTGCCCACCGAGCCCAGCAATTTTGATTTGTTGCGCAGCGTGGGCAAATTGGCCGCGCCCACCACCGTGCTGGCTGCAGTGCAATTGGCATCCCAGTTTGTCGAGACCGCCATTGCCGCCCGCCAGGGCACGGCCGCACTGGCAGGGTGGGCGGTGATCCTGCCGTTCTCGTTGCTGATGGCGCAGATGTCCACCGGGGCCATGGGTGGCGGCGTGGTAGCCGCCATTGCCCGTGCACTGGGCGCAGGCAAACCCGCAGACGCCGCCTTGCTGGTCAAGCACGCCATGGCCATTGCGGTGACGGGTGGGTTGATCTTTGCGCTGGGCATGGGCTTGTTTGCCCACACCATGCTGAACGCCGTGGCAGGCCCGGAGGCGGCCACTGCTGCCACGCCCTATGCCCTGTGGCTGTTTGTGGTGGGGGCTATCCCCGCATGGCTGACCAACACCTTGGCGTCGGTGCTGCGCGGCGGTGGACGGCACGCGAGCGCCGCGCGGGCCTTGCTGGGCATGTGGCTGGCATACCCACTGCTGGCCTGGGCCATGGCAGAACCCTGGGGCATGGGGCTGGCGGGTGTGGGCGCGGCGTTTGCCATCGTGTCGTGGGTGGCCACGGGCGTGCTCGCAGCCATGGTGCTGATGGGGGCTGCAGGGTTCAAACCACAACTGGGTGGCGAATGGTCATGGCTCAAGTTCAAAAGCATTTTGTCGGTAGGGGCAGTGGCCTGTGCCTTGGCCACCATTGCCAACCTGACCACCATCATGGTGACGGCGCAGCTCAAAAACTACGGCACGGTCGCAGTGGCGGCCTACGGCATCTCGGCCCGACTGGAATTCATGATGATCCCGCTGTCATTTGGCATTGGTGCTGCGCTCACGGCCTTGGTGGGGGGCGCGGCTGGCGCGGGCAACTGGCCCCGGGCGCGGCGTACAGCGTGGGTGGGCGGCGGCCTCGCGTTTTTGGTGACGGGGCTGTTCGGTGCCGTGACGGCCTGGTCACCCCTGGGATTTGTGTCCCTGTTTACACCCGACCCAGCGGTGGCCAAGATCGCGGCCATGGCCTTGACCGTGATTGGCCCGGCCTTTGGCGGCTTTGGCCTGGGCATGGCCATGTACTTTGCAGCCATGGGTGCCCACCGCATGGGCTGGCCTATCGTCGCCGCAGTGTCGCGCTTTAGTCTGGCCGTGGGCGGCGGCTATGTTCTGGCCCATGGTCTGGGCGGTTTTCAGGGCTTAGGCATGCAGGGCCACTTCATTGGCGTGGCCTTGGGCATATCGTCCTATGGTCTGTTTGCCGCCCTGGGCGTGCGAAAAGCCGTGTGGTCTGCGAGGTAAAAATCAGGTTAATGGTTCTGCGAGCCCCGGTGCGCCCAGCCGGTGGTGTGCTTTTCGACATAGCTGAACAGCTCATACATCACCATGGCCATGGCACCCACCACCACCAGCCCAGCAAAGGCCAGACCCATCTGCATGGCAGAACCTGCAGAAATCAGTAAATAGCCGATACCCTCATTGGCGGCGGTCATTTCTGACACGGTTGTGCCCACAAACGCGAGGGTGATCGCCACTTTGAGCGAGCCATAAAAGTAAGGCATCGATCGTGGCAGCCCCACCTTGACCAGCACATCCCAGCGCTTGGCGCCCAGCACGCGCAGCACGTCTTCCAGCTCCGGCTCCAACGTGGCCAAGCCCGTGGCAATGTTCACCATGATGGGGAAGAAGCTGATCAAGAAGGCCGTGAGGATGGCAGGCCCCACGCCAATGCCAAACCACACCACCAGAATCGGCACAAAGGCCGCCTTGGGCAGCGCGTTAAAGCCGGTCATCAGCGGGTACACCGCAGCGTAGGCCAGGCGCGAGCTGCCAATCACAAAGCCCAGCAGCACGCCCACCACAATCGCAATGCCAAAGCCCGCCATCGTCACCCAATAGGTGCGCCAGGCGTGGCCTGCAATCACGGCCTTGAATTCCCAAAACTGCGTCCAAATGCGCCAGGGGCTGGGGAAGATGAATTCCGATACGTCAAACGCACTGCAAATGCCCTGCCACAGCAGGATAAAGGCCACCAGCAAGATCCACGGCGACCAGGTTTCTAGTTGCTTTTGGTTCACGCTGCAGCCTCCAAACTGGTTTTGCGGATAGCGCCAATGTGGCCGCGCAGCTCGTGCACGATGTCGGTAAATTCGGGGGTGTAGGTCACTTCCAAGTCTCGTGGGCGCGGCAAATCGATTTCTTTCTTCACCACAAATCGGCCTGGCCCCTTGCTCATCACATACACCGTGTCGGCCAGGAACACGCTTTCGCGCAAATCGTGCGTGACCAGAATCACGTTAAAGCGCTGCACCTGCCACAGGTCGCGCAGCGTGCACCACAGCTCCTCGCGCGTGAAGGCGTCCAGCGCGCCAAAGGGCTCGTCCAGCAGCAGCATCTTGGGCTCATGAATCAGCGCGCGGCAAATGCTGGCACGTTGCTGCATGCCACCCGACAGCTGCCAGGGAAACTTACTCTCCATGCCGCCCAGGCCCACGCTCTCAAGCAGCCGAGAAGCCCGCTCAGCAAATTCGCGCTTGCGGTCTTTGAACTGGCTGCGGTAAGGCTCCACAATTTCCAGCGGCAGCAGCACGTTGTCCAGCGTGGTGCGCCAAGGCAAAAGCGAAGGTGCCTGAAACGCCATGCCGCTGATCTTGAGCGGCCCCTTCACCGGAGCGCCGTCAATCATGATGCGCCCACGCGTGGGCATGCGCAGCCCGGTGGTCAGCTTCATAAAGGTGGATTTGCCGCAGCCCGATGGGCCCACGATGGCGATGAACTCGCCCAATTTGACCTTCAGGTCAATGGCTTCCACCGCAAAGAGGTTCTGCGCGGCCAGCTCGGCGTTGTACGCCAGCCAGACATCGCTGAAATCCACAAAGGGCTGATTCGCGCTAAGAGGCATTTTATGGGTCCAAAAATAGGCTTTCGGCATACTGCATGCCGAAAGTTTGCTATTGAATTTATAGTTTTCTTATTTCTTGGCTTTTGGCGCTGGGGGCGTCACCGGGGCCGTCAGCACGTTCAACTCAGCGGCGGAGGGCAAAAAGCTGCCGTTCCACACAGCATCTGCATTCACCCGGGTCTTGGTGTTGAACGCGTCAGATACCTCGCTGGCCATCTGCGACAGGCGTGGGCCCTTGACCTGACCAAACCCTTCGGCGCGAGCATCCGCACTGTTGATCACCGTGTCAATGGCCAGCTGCAGGCGGCGGGTTTCCAGCGCTACGTTGATGATGCCGTCGCGTGCTTTCACGGTTTCGATGGCGTCAGCAGGCTTACCGATCACGTCCTTCATGCCCTTGGTAAAGGCTTTCAAAAACGCCTTGATCGCTGCGGGGTTCTCTTTGATCATCTTGGGTGATGCAATGATCGCGTTGCCATACAGCTTGACGCCATAGTCCGGGTACTGCAGCACCGTCACGTCTTCGGCCTTGACGCCACGTGCTTCCAGATTCAGCAGCGATGTGAAGGTAAAGCCAGTGATCGCATCCACATCGCCACGGGCCAGCATGGTCTCACGCAGCGGTGGGTCCATGGCGGTCCATTGCACTCCTGTCACGTTATTGGCCTTGGCAAAGATCGGAAACGCGCGGCGCCCTGCGTCAAACACGGGCGCGCCCAGCTTCTTGCCGCTCAAGTCCGCAGGCGTCTTGATGCCCGATTTTTTGAGAGCCATCACCGATGCAGGCGTGTTGTTGTAAACCATCATCACCGCCACAGGCTTGTTGGGCGCGTCGGGGTTGTTGGCATGGAATTCCATCAAGGCTGCCAGATCGGCAAAGCCCATGTCGTAAGTGCCAGAAGCCACACGTGTGACCGCGCCGCCCGAGCCGTTGCCCGCGTCCACGGTCACATCGACGCCAGCTTCCTTGAAATAGCCTTTGGCCACGGGCACCAAAAACAAAGAGGAGGGCCCCTCAAAGCGCCAGTCAAGCTGAAACTTGATGGGCGTGACCTGGGCCTGGGCGGCCAGACCGGTCAAGGCGATGACAGCACCCGCGATGGTGGATTGGAGGAAGTTGCGTTTGTTCATGAGGGCTCCGGGAAGGGGAAAGTCTGATTTAGAACGTGAAGCAAAAACGGTGCCTGATTGTTGTGAATGCACCATCTTGGGGGTGATTTTCCGTCAAATTGGTGGTGAGTACCTCAAATGAGGGTCTTAACCATGGGGCTTGGTGCGGCTTTGAGGGATTGGCGCGCATCACGGGGCTTATGCTGCACGGTATCCGATAGCCTGGCGTCGCCAAATAAAAAGAGATTCAAGGGATGTCAATTCTTTTTCCAGTACTTAGTGCCTGCGAGACAAGCTGGCCTTTTTCTGGACTTGCTCTTCTACCACCGCCGTCTGCGCCGCCTCGTGGCCATTGAACTTAAGCTGGGCCGCTTCAAAGCCGCCCACAAAGGCCAGATGGAGCTGTACCTGAAATGGCGGGACAAGCACGAGCGCCAGACGGCCGAAGAAGCGCCCATCGTCCTCATCCTGTGCGCCGAATCCAGCCGCGAACAGGTGGAGCTGCTGCAAATGCACAAAGACGGCATCACCGTGGCCGAGTACTGGACCGAACTGCCACCCAAAGCGGAGCTGGAGCAAAAGCTGGATGCCGCTTTGCTTGAAGCGCGTGAGCGGCTGGCGCGGCGCGGGGTGCTGTTGGGGGACTTGGATGACGAGTGATGCCATGAAGGTCAGCAAAGGCCTGGAGTTCCCTGTGGTGGCAATGCCCGACGTGGGGCACATGCCCGCCAACGGCGAAGACGGGAAAGTCGCCGTGCGGGTGCTTTATGTCGCGGCGATTTGGGCGACGCAGCGGCCCGTGGTGGGGAAGGGAGTTTGGGATGTGGCTACAGGAGTGGCGTTTCTGTATTGCAGCGTTCAGTCAAGAGCGCTTCATTGCGGCTATCTGCTCTCAAAGATTTACAGCGAGAAAGCGGCAGTTCAGACTCTATCGGTAACCTGCATCATCTCTCTAATTGGCAACACAACTTATGGTCAGCGTTAGAGGCGCTGTTAGCCCTTCATCGCAGCTATCCGACACATTCCCAGTCGCGCATGGGTTCCAAAAAGGAAATGCCTTGGATTGCCGCAAAACATTGATAGCATCGTTGAGATTGACCAATTACGCAGCTGAAGGGAGACAGGGGTGAAGCTATTTCAAAAAAACGAATTCATAAAGCGAATTCAGTTTGCAATTTCAGAGAACAACCCAATTACGCTTATCGTAGGCTCACCCATCTCATACGATTATTGCAATAAAAAGGGTGTGGCCGATGTTTCTGAAACGATACAGAGAATCCGTCAATCATTTTCAAGCGATCCGGAATCACTGGGAAAATTGAATATCTCATTACAGCAGCCCGATGCGAATCCGTACCAAAAGGCATTTGAATACGTGTTGGCTGTTCGGGGCAGTAGATACGCAAACAATTTGATCCGTGAATCAGTCCTAAATGCCTACGAAAGCGATCGAGAGGTTGATCAAAGAAATAGTACGGCCGACGAATCAAGATGGTATCTTCCACCTGCAGTGAATGCGATCGGCAAACTTTTGGCGTCGCGACCAGAGGCTTTTGGGTCGCGCATCCTCACTACAAACTTTGATCCTTTGATAGAAGTCGCCATCCGACGAAATGGTGGTTCTTCCTACTCAAATTTCTTCCATCGAGATGGAAACCCCAATACTACAAATGCAAGCGGCGTAGGTGTCATACATCTTCATGGATTTTGGGAAGGATCTGACACGCTGCATACACCACATCAGCTTAAACAAAGCCGCCCTCAACTAAAAAGCTATCTACTTGATCTCTTTAGAAAAACGCTTGTTGTAGTGATCGCATATGGGGGGTGGGATGATGTCCTCGGGAGTGCAATTGCAGATGTAGTCTTAGAAGACACGTCCGAGCCGGAATTGCTTTGGGCTTTTAAGAGCAATGATTTTTCAAGCCTGGAACTCGCAGAGCCGCAACTCATGCACAGGCTGAAACCTGGAATGGATCGTGGACGTGTGCAGCTATATGGGGGTGTAGATTGCCATGAAGTGTTGCCAACGCTTTGCGATTACATCCTTCCGAAAAAGGTTTCTTTTGCAGACATTGATTCCGACGTTCATGTAGCGCGTCGCGTCTTAACAACCGAGGAAAAACTACTTGCCAGCTCCGTTGGTCTTCAAGCCGAGAGGTTTGTCGATACGACCCCAAGAGTCGACGGGTTTGTTGGGCGCGATGCAGAGCTTAAGGCACTTACTTCGGCGGACGCTTCCGTGATGTGCATCAACGGAATTGGAGGCCAAGGGAAGTCGGCATTGGCATCAAAATTTCTTTCCAGCTTTGATGATGAGTGTCTGAAGGATTGGAGGGACTGCCGCGAAGAGGGCAACACATCCCATACAGCAATAGCATTGTTTCTTGAGAGGTTGTCACTTGGCGAGGTGCTCGCCGATACTGTAATGCAGGCAAGCCACCGTGAGTTAGCTGATCTTGTAGTGCGATATGGATCAAGCCAAGATGCCGTATTAGTTCTCGACAATATTGACACTTATGTAGACATTGATCACCAGCGGCCAATGGGAGTCATTGGCGTTATGTGCGACAGATTGCTGGAATCAAAGACCCGAATCAAAGTGGTTTTGACGTGCCGACCGCTAGTCCAAATTCTCGACTCACGTTTCTTTGGTATTCCTTTGGATGGGTTGGATCCTAGGTCAGTGAAACTGCTATTCAGCAGCAAGAGCGCCGGATATCAGCTCAACGATAGCGAGTGCTCAAACTTGATCCACCTTACGAATGGGCATCCGTTGTACGTTTCTATGTTGGCAGCACAAAAACTAAGTACGGACAAGACACTTTTGACTATTTTGAACGAAGTAGAAGCTTCACGCTCTGACGTTCCTGCCATGATTCTTAGATCCACTTATGGTCTTTTGAGGACAGATCAGACTGAAGTCGTTCGGTTATTGGCTGAGTTAGAGCGACCTGTTCACGAGAGTGCTTTGGAAGACGTGACTGGCCAAAGATATAACCGCCTAACGAAGTCTCTAAAGCGCCTCAAAGACTTAAGTTTGGTTTTGGAGAGACGTGATCTCAATGACAAAACTCTGATCGACATACATCCACTTGTACGTCAATTTTTGCGCCGAGAGTATCCAAAGAAAGATCGTGACAGCTTTATCGGCAGAATCATTTTGTATTTCAATAAGAGGCTCGCTGTCGTTGCGAAGTCACTTGGAAAAGAGGCAATACCAAAGTACATACTTGAAGTTTGGACGCACAAAATTGAAGTCTTGTGTAACCAAGCCGATTGGAATCTTGCAATTTCAGAATTGCTACGTATTGATGGGGAACTGGGGCGTGCCGGTCAATCGGAAGAACTCGCGCGGTTAGGCGTGAAAATATTTATGGGTATTGACTGGTTGGTTGCGATTGATGATTCGAAGGACTTTCGAAAGCTGGTGAATGACGTTTGTCATGAGTTGTCTCATCATGGGGATCATCTGGAAGTGGATAGATGGATGAATCACTATTCGAATGCAGTCGGTGGACGAGGCGCTGACAGACTGAATATGTTGGAGATTAAAGCCTATGACGCATGGTTGCAAAAGGAATATCCAAAAGCCCTCGGCTTTGCGAAGGAAGCCGTAGAACTGGCCAAACAAATCGATGTCTCGATAGCTTCTTCTCCCGTGCATACATTGGCCTTAGCTTTGCGCGACAGCGGTGACATCAATGGGGCTTTGACTATTTTTTTGGAGGGTATGAGTATCGAAGAAGCATTAAATGAGAAAAATGGCAAAGGAGCAGAATTCTTTGGAAACGTTGGGCGATGTCTGCAGCTTAACGGTGACTTTGTGACTGCGTTGAAGTTCTACAAGCTGAGCGGTAAGGACATGACGCGTAGACCACGGGATAACCATAATTCCGGGTGGCTTCGATATTGGGTGGGTGAAACCCTGTGTGCGCTGGACCGCACAGTGGATGGGTTTCACTTCCTATGTGCGGCAAAGTACCTTTGGTCTCAAGCTTCCAAGCTTTTGGAGCATTCTGTCGATCAAGCATTGGTAGATTTGCGCCATTCGCATCCCGAGCTAAGCGAGTCCCTTATCCCACAGTGGCAGGCCGAAAAGATGTTCAATGCTTGGATTGCTCAATCTTGACACTCGGTTGCAATATCAGCCGCTGCCTAGATCTTCTTTCGGCCTCCAGCGGCCATATTTTTCAACGTTTTGCCAGTTGCTCAACAGCGGACACCTGTCAGTTGCCATTCATGCCTGACCGCTTCTAATACAAACAGGACGCACCACCATGCATGAAATCATCTGCCCCCATTGCAGCAAAGCATTCAAAATCGACGAGGCGGGGTACGCCGATATCCTGAAGCAAGTCCGCGACGGCGCGTTTGAGCAGCAGTTGCATGAGCGCCTTGAATTGGCCGAGCAAGACAAACGCAATGCCGTCGCGCTGGCGCAGGCCAACGCTGCTGGCGAAATGCAGAAGTCTGCTGTCGCCAAAGATTCCGAAATCCAGGAGCTGAAAGCCAGGCTGGATGCGGCTGTGGTGGCGCGCAAACTGGCCATCACCGAGGCCCTGGGTGCCGTGCAAAAGGAGCGTGACGCACTGGCCAACGAACTTCAGCAGGCCAAGCGCGACAGAGTGGCTGCGGCGGAGCTGGCCGAGGCCAAGCTCGTGAACGGGCTACAGCAAGCCGCGGCGGACAAGGACGCCGAAATCCAGGCCTTAAAGGCCAAGCTGGATGCCACGGAGGTGATGCGAAAGCTCGCGATCACCGAGGCGGTGAATGGGGTCGAGCGGGAACGCGACGAGCTGAAGAATGGCCTGGCGCGGGCCGAGCTTGAAAAACAGCTTGCCGAAAAATCGCTCAAAGACAAGTACGAAACGCAAATCAAAGATCGCGATGATGCGATTGAGCGCCTGCGCGACATGAAGGCGCGCCTGTCTACCAAGATGGTGGGCGAGACGCTGGAGCAGCACTGCGAGACGGAGTTCAACCGCATCCGCGCCACGGCGTTTCCTCGGGCTTATTTTGAGAAAGACAACGACGCGCGCACCGGCAGCAAGGGCGACTACATTTTTCGCGATTTGGATGAGTCGGGCACCGAGATCGTCTCGATCATGTTCGAGATGAAGAATGAAAACGACCGCACCAGCACGAAGAACAAGAACGAAGATTTTTTGAAGGAGCTGGACAAGGATCGCACCGAGAAGGGCTGCGAATATGCCGCGCTGGCCTCCCTGCTGGCGCCAGACAGCGAGCTGTACAACACCGGCATCGTGGATGTGTTCCACCGCTTCCCCAAGATGTACGTCGTGCGCCCGCAGTTCTTTTTGCCCATCATCACGCTGCTGCGCAATGCGGCGATGAACTCGCTCAAATACAAATCAGAGCTGGCGCTGGTCAAGGCGCAGAACATTGACATCACGAACTTTGAAGACAAGCTCGAAACGTTCAAGACTGGCTTTGCGAAGAACTACGAGGCGGCCTCCAACAGCTTCAAAAAGGCCATCGATGAGATCGACAAGTCCATCGACCACCTGCAGAAAACCAAGGATGCCCTGCTGGGCACAGATCGAAACCTGCGTCTTGCCAACGACAAGGCGCAAGATGTGACGATCAAGAAGCTGACACGGGGCAACCCGACGATGGCGGCCAAGTTTGCGGAGATCAAGAATCCTGGTGCTTCTGGCGGCGAATGAGCCACTTTTGGCACATACGCCTCATGCCCACAGCTAACCCGCCCGCGAACACACGCTGAGTGTGAGCCCAGTCATCAACCAAACTCCACCCGGTTGCGCCCGTTGGCCTTGGCGCGATACATGGCGGTGTCGGCTCGGGTGAGCAGGATGTCAACTGTGTCGCTGTGCTTGCGGCGACTGGTCACGCCTATGCTGACGGTGCACTTGGCCCCTTGCTCGGCCATGCAACGGATTTGCTCGGCAATGGCCAGTGCCGCATTGGCAGAGGTTTCTGGCAGCATCACCACAAACTCTTCACCGCCAAAGCGCCCCAGCAGATCCTGGCTGCGCAAAATCTGGCGGATGCCTGTGACGAACTCCACCAGCACCTTGTCACCTTCTTGGTGCCCGTGGGTGTCGTTGATGGCTTTGAAGTGGTCCAGATCCATGGCCAGCAAGGCCAGGTCGTGCCGGTGACGGCGGCTGCGCTCCAGTTCCTGCGTCAGCGCTTTGTTCATTTGGCGGCGAGTGAAAGCGTCCGTCAGCGAATCATGCGTGGCGAGGTGCTCCAGCTCTTCGCGCATCCGCTCCGTGGCCAAGAAAATGGTGCTGATGGTAAACAGCAGCATGATGAAGGGATAGGTCGTCACATAGAAGACCTGAACAGGCGTGTTGTCCAAGATCCCCACCATCTGCGGGTTGGCCAGCTTGGCGCCATAGCGGATCACCTGAAGAATCACGGCACTGCCCAGCACGCAGACCAGCATCACGCGCGGAAAAGTATGGATGCCATGCTGATACACCAGCCAGGCATGTCGGCTGAACAGATAAATTTGCAGCGCAGACGTGATGGCCAGCCGAACGGCGTAGCTGTAGTCCACCACTGTGAACCAGGCCAGTACCACCACCACCACGGCAATCAAAGACCAGCCCTGCTTGAGCTTGGGTGTGACGCCAAAAAACCGCTGCGTGCCGACGTAGCACAGGTAAATGCCTGACATCAACACGGTGTTGGCCACGCAGGTTCTGATGACTTCTGTCGAGGCGTCGCCAATTGCAAACAAGGGGCCGGTGACAAAGAAGAGCAATACGGCGCTGGCCCATTCGCCCAAACCCTGGATGCTGGGTGCGTAACTGCGCCGCATGACAAGCAGCACGATGGCCAACATGCCCGCCAACATGCCGGTGAGCATGACGATAGTGCGGGGGTCCATCAGGCTCACGATGCCCCCCGTGATTTGCACAACTTGCAAACGTGAAAAAACTGCAACACCGACATCATTCTGAGAAGTATTGCACAGTTCTTTTTGGGGTGTGCACGCCTGCCGCAATGCCAACCAAGCCTTGCACTCAAGGCCTGATCTCTTGCGTAGCCTAAAGTCCGGAATTAAACCGCCGTCTGCCCCGGCATCTGCCGCGTCACCGGGTGCGAGCTGGACAGCCCGCCATCCACTGCAATCGCCTGCCCGTTGACATAGCTGCTCTGGCTGGACGCCAAAAACAAGGCCACCTGGGCCAGTTCTTCGGGTTGGCCTGCACGGCGCAGCGGGTTCAGGCGGCCCAGTTTGTGTTCTACGCCTTTGTCTTTGGCGTAGTCAAACGTGGGCTTGGTCATGCCGGTCTCGGTCAGGCCTGGGCACAGGGCGTTCACACGCACGCCAGATTCGCTGAGCTGCTGAGCGGCCACCATGGCCAGGTTGATCACACCGGCCTTGCTGGCGGAATAGGGCGCGCCACCTGCACCAGAGCGTATGCCGGCCACCGATGCCGTGCAAATGATGGAGCCACCTCTGCCCGCGTCTACCATGGCTTTGCCTGCGTGCTTGACCATTAACCACGGGCCAATCAGGTTGACGCGCAGCACTTCGGTCCACAGCTCGGGCGTGGAATCAAACACGCTGGCGCGGCCACCAGATATGCCTGCATTGGCAAAGGCCACGTCGAGTTGACCGTATTGCTTGAGCGCAGCGTCCACCAGCGACACCACATCGGCCTCGACGCCGGCGTCCACCTGCATGGCCGTGGCGTTTCCGCCTGCAGCTTGCACGGCTTGGGCGGTGGCGTGTACCGCTTCAGTCTTGTCACCCAGCACAAGTCGCGCGCCATGCTGCGCAAACAGCAGCGCGGCGGCGCGGCCAATGCCCGAGCCTGCGCCGGTGATGATGGCGACCTTGCCTGCGAGTTGTTGGGTCATGTTGTCCATCGCTTTCAGGTCAAGGCCGCGTAGCGTTCCAGATGGTGATCCGCATCGCCAAAGCGCTGCGCGATCATGGTCAGGCGTCGGAAGGTGTGGGAGACCTTCAGCTCTTCCGTCATGCCCATGCCGCCGTGCAGTTGCACGGATTCTTGGCTCACCTGACGCGCAGCATCGGCGATCTTGATCTTGGCGGCCGACACGGCGCGGGCGCGTTCGCTGGCGTCGCAGCTGCTGTCTACTTTGGACGCTGCCAGGATGGCCATGGAGCGGGCCTGCTCGGTGCTGATGTACATCTCCACCATGCGGTGCTGAAGCGCTTGGAAGGACGCAATCGGCACGCCAAACTGTTTGCGCTGCTTCATGTAGTCCAACGTGGCATCGTTGGCGCTTTTCATGGCACCAATGGCTTCGGCGCAGAGCAGGGCGGTTGCAAAGTCGGTGGCTTCGTCTATGGCCTCAAGGGCTGCGCCGTCTGTGCCCAGTAAGGCTCCGCGCACTTGGGTGAGCGTGACATCGGCGGCGCGCATGCCGTCTACCGTCACGCAGGGGCTCATTTGCACGCCAGTGGTTTTGGCGTCCACCAGGAACAGGCTCACACCTGCAGGTGTGCGGGCCGACACCACCAACTGGTGTGCCACGGGCGCGCCGATCACTACGCATTTGCTGCCGTTCAGCAACCAGCCATCGTTGGTTTGCTGTGCGCTGGTACCTTGTGGTGCCTGGTCGTAGCGCTGGCCAGGTTCCAGCCCCGCGAAGGCCAGGCGCAGGCTGCCGTCAATCAGACCGGGCAAGACAGCAGCGCGCTGGGCATCGTTGCCCAGTTTGGCCACCAGTCGTCCCGCCAGGGCGACGTTGTCCAGCAAGGGCTCAACCACCAGGGCTTCGCCGAAGGCTTCCATCACGGCCATCAGGTCTGCCGCGCCGCCGCCAAAGCCGCCGTCAGTCTCGGGCAGGCAAACGGCGGTGAGGCCCATTTCGGCAAAGGCTTGCCAGGCGGCTTCGCTGATGCCGGCGTCGGACTGGATGATGGCCTTGCGCTGCTCAAAGCTGTAGGTGTTGGCCAGGTACTTTTGCACCGAGTCGGCCAGTTGCTGCTGTTCTGGGGTGTAGTCAAAGTTCATGTTGTTCCCTATACGGATGCTTTACAGGCCCAAGGTCATCTTGGCGATGATGTTGCGCTGGATTTCGTTGGACCCGGCGTAGATGCTGGCCTTGCGGTAGTTGAAGTAACGCGGCGCTAAGCGTGCGTTGTAGTGGTCGACCGTGCCAGTGCCAACAGCCTTGAACGGTTGGGCGCGTGGCCCCACGGCCTGCATCATCAGCTCGGTAATCATCTGCTGCACCTCGGTGCCACGAATCTTCAGCATGGACACATCGGCACCCGGCGGCTGGCCTGTGCGGCGCATCTTGTCCAGAAAGCGCATGGAGGTGATCTCCAGCGCGTCCAGTTCAATCTCCACGCGCGACAGCTTGTCGCGAAAACGCGGGTCTTGCATCAGCGGCTGGCCGTTCTTCATCTCGCGCTTGGCCAAGTCTTTCAAAGCGCCCAGTTCACGTTTGCTGGCACCCACGCTGCCCGAGCCCATGCGTTCGTGGCCCAGCAGGTATTTGGCCACCGTCCAGCCTTTGTTTTCTTCAAACACCAGGTTCTCGACCGGGACCTTGACGTTGTCAAAGAAGATTTCATTCACCTCATGGCCGCCGTCCATCAGGATCAGCGGCCGCACCGTGATGCCGGGCGTGGTCATGTCCATCAGCAAAAAGCTGATGCCTTCCTGGCGCTTTTCGGCCTGGCTGTCGGTACGCACCAGGCAGAAGATCCAGTCACCATAGTGGCCCAGCGTGGTCCAGATCTTTTGGCCGTTGACGATGTAGTGGTCTCCCTGGCGCTCTGCCCGGGTTTTGACGGCGGCCAGGTCAGAGCCAGCGCCGGGCTCGGAATAGCCTTGCACCCAGAAGTCAATGCCGTCGCGGATGCGGGGCAAAAAGCGTTCCTTTTGCGCAGGTGTGCCAAAGCGGTGCAATACCGACGCACACATGGCCGGGCCAAAGGGTGGCAGGTTGGGCGCACCGGCCAGGCCAAAGACTTCTTCATAAATGTAGCGCTGGGTAATGTCCCAACCGGTGCCGCCCCATTCCACGGGCCAATGCGGTACCGACCAGCCCTTGGCCGCCAGAATTTTGTGCCAGCGCATGTAGTCGTCTTTGGACAAGTGCTGGTAGTTGACGACCTTGTCGCGGATGTCGGCGGGCAGGTTGGCGCTCAGCCAGTCGCGCACTTCGTCGCGAAAGGCCAGCTCCTCGGTGGAATAGCTCAGGTCCATGGTGTCGTCCTCGTTCAAATGGTGGATTCATCGAGTGATAGCTCTCATGCACGATTCTCAATGGCTGGCCTGCGGCGATCAGTCGGCTTGGTGACAGACAGACGCGTTCCCAAGACCCTGTAAGCTCGACAAAAACACCTAAAGGATGGCAGCGTGAAGTCTGCAAATGAAAGTCTGTTTGATGAGGCGTATTACCAGCGCTATTACTTCGACAAAAAAACCAGCGTCGTGGACCCTGAGCATGTGGAGCGGCTGGGCAACTTTGTCTGCAGCTACCTCAAATACCTGCGGGTGCCCGTCAAGCAGGTACTGGACATGGGTTGCGGCATTGGGCTGTGGCGTGACCAGGTGCTGCGGCACTATCCCAAGGCCAAATACCAGGGGGTGGAATTCAGCCCCTACCTGTGCGAACGCTTCGGTTGGCAACAGGGCTCGGTGGTGGACTACCGCGCCAGCAAGCCTTTTGACCTGGTGATTTGCCAAGGCGTGTTGCCTTACCTGTCAGAAGAAGACCTGGTGCGCGCACTGGACCGCCTTGGGCGCTTGTGTCGGGGTGCGCTGTATCTGGAAGCCGTGACGCGTGAAGATTGGGAGCAGGACAACCTGGATGCGACATTGACCGATGCACGCCTGCACAAGCATCCGGCTGAGCTGTACCGACGTGGCCTGGCTGAGCGGTTTATTGAAGTCGGCGGTGGCGTGTGGATCAGCCGCCAAGCGGGCGTGCCGCTGTTCTCGTTGGAATGCGCTGCACCGCGCGAAAAAGGGGCTTGATGACAGTGCTTCCCCACGCTGTTTCCCGCCTTCGCACCGCCCGTATCGCCCGCAGCACCAAGCCTTTTTTGGCGCGCGGTGGCGCCCGCTTGCAGCGCTGTGCGGGTTGCCGCATGGTGCAGAGTCATTGCTTTTGCGCCTTGCGCCCGCAGCTGCCAACCAACGCTGGGTTTTGCCTGCTGATGGGCGACATCGAGGCGCTCAAGCCCAGCAACACCGGCTGGCTGATTGCCGACATGGTGGCAGACACCTTTGCCTTTGGCTGGGCGCGTACCGAGGTAGACCCCGCACTGCTGGCGCTGTTGGCCGACCCGCAGTGGCAGCCGCATGTGGTCTTTCCGGGTGAATTTGTGGCAGCTGAGCGGGTGCGCACGCGCTTGGTGCCTGCCGAGAGCGGCCAAGCGCAGAAGCGCCCGCTGTTTGTGCTGATGGATGGCACCTGGTCTGAGGCGTGCAAGATGATGCGCAAAAGCCCGTACCTTGATAACTTGCCTGTGCTGAGCTTGCAGCCGCAGCAGTTGTCACGCTACCGTTTGCGCCGTTCCAAAATTGAGCGCCACCTGTGCACGTCCGAGGTGGCCGCGCTGTGCCTGGCGCTCGCGGGCGAAGACCAGGCGGCAAACTTGCTGGACGCCTATCTGGATGTATTCACTCACCATTACCTGCAAGCCAAGAACCAGCAGCCCGTGCAAGCTGAAAGCGCCGCGCACCTGCATTTGCGAAGTTTGCAGGTCTGAAGGCTGGAGGCGGCGACAATAGACCATGTCCCAAGATCAGAACTCTCCCCAAGAACCCAGCAGCGATGCCTATGCCGCCACGCTGTGCGAACCCTGCGCGGGCATCCAGCAAAACTGGCGCCGCGCCCCCGGCCACGCCGAATTGATTCAAGGTGACAACCGCAAAGAGCCGCGTGCCCACGGCCAAGTCACCGTCACCCGCTACCGCTGCGACCGCTGCGGCACCCGCTGGGATTATGAAAACAACAAGGTCAACCTGCATGCAGGCTGGTCCATCGTACCCGGGCGAAAGCCCCAGGCATGAAGGCGCCCGCCAGGCTCCAGACACTCATTGACGAGGGGCTGATCGACTCCGTGGTGCGCCAGCTCATGAGCGGCAAAGAAGCCATGGTGTTTGTGGTGCGCTGCGGCGACGACACGCGCTGCGCCAAGATCTACAAAGAGGCCGCCAACCGCAGCTTTCGCCAGGCGGTGGACTACACCGAAAACCGCAAGGTCAAAAACAGCCGCCAGGCCCGTGCCATGGCCAAAGGCACCAAGTTTGGCCGCCAAGCCCAAGAGGCCGCCTGGCAAAGCGCCGAAGTAGACGCGCTGTACCGCCTGGCCGATGCCGGTGTGCGCGTGCCCAAGCCCTACAACTTCTTTGAAGGCGTGCTCCTGATGGAGTTGGTGACCGACGCCAACGGCGACGCCGCACCGCGCCTGAACGATGTGGCCTTCACCCCAGAACAAGCCCGTGCCCACCACGCCACGTTGATTGCCGAGGTGGTGCGCATGCTGTGCGCAGGCGTCGTGCATGGCGATTTGTCCGAGTTCAACATCCTGCTGGCGCATCTAGATGGCGTAGATGGCTCAGGCAGCATGGATGGCCCGGTCATCATCGATCTGCCCCAAGCCGTGGATGCCGCAGGCAACAACCACGCCCAGCGCATGCTGCTGCGCGACGTGGCCAACCTGCGCGACTTCTTTGGCCAGTTTGCGCCCGAGCTGCGCAAAACCGAATACGGCCCCGAAATCTGGAGCCTGTACACCGCAGGCCTGCTGAGTAACGAGACACCGCTGACTGGCCGCTTTGTGCGCAACCAGAGCAATGTGGACCTGAGCGCCGTGATGCGAGAGATTGACGACGCCAGGGATGAAGACGCCGCACGCAGGTTGCGCATGGCAACCGCAGGTTAGCAAAGGACTCCCGAGCCTTAGCTAGCCTGCAGGCTTAGCCAAACCAGCCATCGGCCGTCCATCCCCGCTGACGCTCGCCTGCCACCGGCTTGGCCTGCAGCAGCCTTCCTATGACAGCCATCGATGCACCAGCGGCCGACATTTGTTTGGCGGCTTCGCTGCTGGAGATCGCTCCACGACGTACTTGCGCAAGGATCGTGTCCAACTTTTCTCGTCTGGCACTCCGTGTGCGGTTTTCGCTCATAACTCCATCTGTTATTTTGAGGATTCCGTCACATTTTAGATTTTTAAAATACCCTGAGGATGGTTTGAGGTTATTTTTTTGGGGTAAATGCCTGAAAAAGGCAGCGCGCCGATGATTTTGCTCCAGTTTTGAGAGCAATGACTTCAATCGGTATATGCCGTAACGGCAGTTTTATCCCAACAAATGCCGTGCATTGGCGCCTGCAATCTGCCTGAAACCGTCTGACACGCGCGCGTCAGCTGCGGCCGTCTCCCAAAACCGAATCGCCAGTGTCTTGGCGCGCTCCCATTCCGGCAGCGTGGCGGCAGTGGGTTGCATTGGCCGCGCCGCAAAGTCACGTTCCACCAACTCGCCCGCCACCGGGGCGTACAGCATGGGTAGCATGTCGTAGGTGGGCGAGAGCGTCCAGTCTTCTTCTGGCACCAGCAGCGAGATGTTGCCGTAGTGGCGGTCGGTGTTGGCTATCAACTGGCCGTAGGCTTCCAGCAGCTTCAAGGTGCGGGCGTCTTCAGCGGTCAACAGTTTGCGCGCAGCCATGCGGTTGGCTGTGGCGGCCCAGTTGTCCATTTCGCCCACGTATTCGGCGTCGTAGACCTGCAGCGACACCATGCCGATGCGGCCCCGTTCGCCGCAACGGTCGAAGCGCTCGGACTCTAAAAACACCCTGCCAGCGCCGGTGAAGATCTGCGTGTTGGCGGCTGAAATGCCTGCCTGCGCCAAGGTGTGCAAGGCAAGGTGCTCGCACATCAGCAGGTCGCGCGTGCGTTGGTCAACCGGCGTGTTGCCTGCAGGCGAGAACTTGACGATCACATGCCGCCCGCCGCTGATGGTGCAGAACTTGGGTTGCTCTCCGCCAGCGGACGAGCCGGGGTGCGTGCCTTGCATGGCTTGGTCGGCCAGCGCCGGGTAGTCAGCGGCGGACGCCACGCGGGAGGCTCGCTCCGGCAGGCTGTGAAAGCGCTGGAAGGCGACTTCGCCCATCACCAGGTTGCCGGGCAGGTCGTCGCCATACTGGGTCAGAGCGCGCAGCATGTCGTCGTCGCTCCAGTGGCGTGGGTCGCCACCCAGGTTCAGCTCGGGGTGGGCATGGGCAAAGGTGCGGCCCATGAAGCCCTGGGGGCGCATGTCGTCCAAAAACCAGGGCAGGCCGTCGTGCCGCATGCTCAGGCCGTCAGCTTCGTCCACCCAAAACGCGCCACCCTCCAGCGGAATCATGCGCGCAAAGGGTGAAGGCTGGCCAAGGGTGTCGATGCGCATGACCTGCACTTGGCGCCCTACGCCTGGCACGGTGCGCGGCAGTACATAGCGTTGAGACCGGGCGGCACCCACTTTTTCGACTTGGCCGGACTGGATCAAGGGTGCAAGCGCACGTGAAACCGTGGGTTGGCTCACGCCCAACTGCACTTGCAAATCGGTGCTGCTCAGCACGCCACCTTGCCGACGCAGGGTGAGGAGTGCTTTTTCAGCGAGCGCAGTAGCGGCGGTCATCAGTGATTTATGAATAAATACAAATTATCAAAAAATACAACAAATCAATGGGTTAAGCAATTTGTTGAATAGATAGTTTATGTTATTTACTCGTATCGGCGAAGCAAATTTCCGCGCCTAAGCTTGCGGGCACAAGGCCATCTGATGATTGGGCTCAGCGCAGCGGAGTGTCCGGCACCGGCAGCCACTTGGCCAATGCGCGCGACAGAATGGGGAGCGTGATGGGTTTCACTAAGAAGTCATCCATGCCCACCGCCATGCACCGCAAACGGTCTTCCTCAAAGGCATCGGCAGTGAGTGCCAAGATGGCCGTGCGGGGGCGTTCTTGGGCGGCTTCCCACTGGCGGATGCGCTCGGTGGCGCTGTAGCCATCCATCACCGGCATGTTCAGGTCCATCAAGATCAGGTCGGGGCGGGCTGTGGAATGTTCGCGCATGGTGCTGCCCCACTGCGTCATCGCATCAACGCCTTGTTGACCGTCATGGACCAGCGAAACCGTCAAGCCCAGCCGGGTCAGCATCAACTGAATGACTTTGCAGTTGACCAGGTTGTCTTCGACGACCAGCACATGGCCGCTGAGCGGCGTGTTGGGCTTGCTGATGTCCTTTGTTGATTCGACGGGCTGCGCGGGTTGAAGGGCATCGGTGTTTTTAAGGGGCACGCGAAACCAAAACCGCGATCCCTGACCGGGCTCGCTGTCAACACCAATATCCCCGCCCATGAAGTTGGCCAAATGGCTGACGATGGACAGTCCCAAGCCGGATCCGCCGTATTCGCGTGTGATGGAGCTGTCGGTTTGCGAAAACGGCTTGAACAGCAAGCTGCGTTTGTCATGGGGAATGCCAATGCCCGTATCCGTGACCGCAAATTCAAGCAAAGCCGTTTGGCCCGTGCGTTCCAGCTCTCGGGCTTCGGCCGTTATTTTTCCGCTGGCAGTGAACTTAATGGCATTTCCCAGCAGATTGACCAGCATCTGGCGCAGGCGCTGCGCATCGCCAAAAAAGCGCTGGTCTGCGCCGCCATGCCATGTGGACTCCAGCAAGACACCCTTGATTTGCGCTGCGCCATCAAACAAATTCACCGCATCGTGGAGCAAGGTGGCGGGCCGCAGTTCGGCGTCTTCAAGTTGAAGGTTGCCCGACTCAATTTTGGAGAGGTCCAAGATGTCATTGAGCAGCGTCATCAGCGATTGACCGCTGGACAACAAGGTCGCCGCATAGTCGCTGCGCTCATGGTCGCTCAGGGCAGGCAGCGTCAGCATTTGCGCCATGCCCAGAATGCCGTTCATGGGCGTTCGTATTTCATGGCTCATGGTGGTCAGAAAGCGGCTCTTGGCCATGTTGGCCGCTTCGGCAACTTCTTTGGCGCGCACCAGTTCGGTGATGTCAATGCAAAACCCGACCGTTTGTCCGTCGGGCATTCTGCGCTCGATCACCCGAAGCCAGCGTCCATCATCAAGTTGCTGCACCCGGTTGATGTTGCCTGTGCGATGGTCGTGCAAGCATTCGCCCACCCACGCTTCCACACGACCTATCGCCGCGCGGTATCGACCGCGTTTTGCGCAAGCGCGCATGAGGTCTTCAAACTGGGCGCCTGGTAACAGCAGCTCAGCAGACGAGCCATGCAGCAGGCGGTATTTGTCATTGCAAAAGATGAGCCGATCATCCGCGTCGTACATCACGAAGGCTTCGCCCACCGTGTCAATGGCGGTGCGCAGCAGCTGTGAGCTTTTGAGGTTTTCGGCCTCGGCTTCTCTGCGTTTGCTGATGTCTTGTGCACTGAGCTGAAGCATTTGCTCGCCCGTGACCGGGTCCAGAACGGGCCGCACTTCTAGCTGGAACCAGCAGTTTCCATTCAGCGTGACGAGCTCGGTATCTTCTGCATAAATCAGCTTTTCACCGACCTGCTTCAGCACCGCAGTGGCTTGCGCTGGGTTGGCGAATAGTGCGGAAAAATCATTGCGCTTAGATTCAGCGTCGATGCCGCCCAGGCTGTGCTCTCCCGCCGCATTCAGCATCACCGCAACACCGTCAGAAATGCGGTACATGCCCACAATCAGCGATGTCTGCTGCATGGTTTCAACGCCACGCAGCAAGGACGGATGCTGGGTTGCCGGGACTTTCAGCGCTTCATAAAGGATGGCGCGGCTGCCATCCTCCAGCGCCACGCCAATGGTGTGGGCGTTCAGCGTGGCGGGTTGTCCCAAAGGGTAAACCGTCCATTGGTCGCGGCCACAGTGTCCTTTGGCATGCGCATCCAGCTGTGCCTGGTTGCGCATGATGGCGCTGGGGGACATGTCGGAAAAGTCGCGCGCCAAAAAGTCATCAAGCGACGGCGCATTCCAAAAGGCTAAACCGGCCGGATTGGCCCATCGCATGCGCCTGCCGGCCAAGTCAAACACCCACATGGGGGTGTCGGTCCACTCATAGGCGACCAGTGCGCTAAATGGCAAAACGGCAGGGGAGCGCGTCACCATGGCGCATTCTCAAAAAATACCATCACAAGGCCCCCTCCTGTCCAAGCAAACGAAAGCGCAACGACAAATACTTGTTTTTATTCAATGCGTGATGACGCACGAATTGCTGATCACTTCATTCTAGTCCCAGCATGCTGAGCATCGTCTCCCTGCTTTTGAGGTGATATGGCCCCACAGAGTGGCCATTGCCGCGCCCATTCCAGAGGCCCTTGCTTTGGCGCAATCCATGATGGCGCGCGCATGGTAAAACTGCTTGGAAATCAGCCATTCCATGTTCCGACCCAAAGGATGCCCGCCATGTCCTGCCCCGTGAATCACGCCGCCCCCGCCCGCTCGCCCACCGGTTGCCCTATCTCACACCAGGCTGCAGCGTTCAACCCGTTTGAGCCAGCCTACCAGCAAGACCCCGCCGCGACGCTGAAGTGGGCGCGTGATGACGAACCCGTGTTCTACAGCCCCGAGCTGGCTTACTGGGTGGTGACGCGTTACGAGGATGTGAAAGCGGTGTTCCGGGACAACATTCTGTTTTCGCCGTCCATCGCGCTGGAGAAGATCACCCCCGCGCCACCGGAGGCGGCAGAGATTCTTAAGCGTTATGGCTATGCCATGAACCGCACCATGGTGAACGAGGACGAGCCCGACCACATGGAGCGCCGCCGCCTGTTGATGGATGCCTTTTTGCCTGAGGCACTGGCCAAGCACGAACCGGCAGTGCGGGCTCTGGCGCGGCAATACATGGACCGCTTCATCGATAAGGGGCGGGCCGATCTGGTGGGCGAGATGTTCTATGAAATCCCGCTCACGATTGCACTGCATTTCTTGGGTGTACCCGATGAGGGCGCGGAAGAACTGCGCAAGTTCGCGGTGGCCCACACCCTCAACACCTGGGGTCGACCGACACCGCAAGAACAACTTGCCGTGGCCGAAAACGTCGGGCGATTTTGGCAAACCGCACAGAAGATTCTGGACGACATGATGGCCAAGCCAGACGGCGAGGGCTGGATGTACGAGACGATTCGCCAGCACCACAAACACCCGGCCATCGTCACCGAGTCTTACCTGCGCTCGATGATGATGGCCATCTTGGCCGCCGCACACGAGACCACCTCGAACGCCACCGCCAATGCGTTCATGACGCTGTTGACCCACCGCAGCGCCTGGGAGGACATCTGCGAGAACCCGGCGCTGATCCCCAACGCGGTGGAGGAATGCCTGCGCGTGGCAGGCTCCATCATCGCTTGGCGGCGCATCGCCACGGCAGATGCAGTGGTCGGCGGCGTCGCTATTCCCAAAGGCGGCAAGCTTCTGATCGTGCAGGCGTCGGCCAATTTTGACGAGCGGCATTTTGAGAACCCGCAAGAGATTGACCTGTACCGGGACAATTCCGTCGAGCACCTGACCTTTGGCTACGGCGCGCACCAGTGCATGGGCAAGAACATTGGCCGCATGGAAATGCGCGTGTTCTTGGAAGAGTTCACCCGCCGTCTGCCGCATATCCGATTGACAGCAGACCAGCGCTTCGACTTTCTGTCTAACACCTCGTTTCGTGGACCCGCCGAGTTGTGGGTGGAATGGGACCCGTCACTCAACCCCGAGCGTGCAGACAAGGGCGTGCTGGCGCGCCAACTGTCCTTCAAGATTGGCGCACCGGTCAAGGATGACATCGCGCGCACCGTGGTGGTGAGTGCGCGGCATGAGGACGGCGAGAACCACGTCCGACTGGTGCTGGCTGACCCTCGTGGACGTGCGCTTCCGGCGTGGACAGCGGGTGGGCATGTGGATTTGATTGGTGGTGGCTACCGGCGCAAGTATTCGCTGTGCGGGCCGGTGGAAGATCGGTCCAAGTTGGAGGTGGTCATCTTGCGCGAAGCTAACGGACGAGGTGGTTCACGCTATTTTTGCGACGAGGTGAAAGCAGGCGACCAGATCCATTTGGCAGGCCCGAAGAACCTGTTTCGCCTGGACGAATCAGCGCAGCACATCGTGTTGATTGCGGGCGGCATAGGCATCACGCCCATTCTGGCGATGGCGGACCGCTTGAAGGCTGTGGGCAAATCCTATGAACTGCACTACGCAGCACGCTCTACATCGACGATGGCTTTGTTGGCTCGGGTCCAGCGTGACCACGGGCCGCACTTGCACTTGCACCTGAGTGAGCAAGGCCAGCGCATGCAGCTGGACGCGATGCTGAACGCCCTGAGGGACGGAACCCAGGTCTACGCCTGCGGCCCCACGCGATTGATCGATGCCCTGGAAACCCTTGCAGAGGACTGGCCAGAAGGAACGCTGCTCTACGAGCATTTCAGCGCCGAAGGCTCAGCCCTGGACCCCAGCAAGGAGCACGCCTTTGAGGCTGTGCTGAAAGACTCCAACACAACCGTGCAGGTGGCGGCCAATCAGACACTGCTGCAGGCCTTGCAGTCTGCGGGCTACGACGTTCCTTGCGACTGTGGCGAAGGCCTGTGCGGCACCTGTGAGGTCAGCATCGTGGACGGCTCGGCAGATCACCGGGACAAGGTGCTCAGCAAAGCCGAGCGTGTGGCAAACACCCGGATGATGGCCTGCTGCTCGCGGGCGAAAGGCCAGCAGATTGTGTTGGCGCTTTGATTCAGCTACCTTGACTTACAAGACCAATATCGCTCGAAAGTCATTCACATTGGTGTGGGTTGGCCCTGTGATCACCAAATCGCCCAATGGCGAGAAGTAGCCGTAGGCGTCATTGCGATCCAGGTACTGATCCACTTTCATGCCCTTCGCTTGCGCGCGGGCTAAGGTGTCGGGGCTGACGCAAGCGCCCGCGTTGTCCTCTACGCCGTCGATACCATCGGTGTCGGCGGCCAAGGCCCACACACCTGACTGGCCTTGCAGGCCCAGTGCCAGACCCAAGCAGAATTCACCCGCGCGGCCACCGCGCCCACGCGGCGTGCCTGGCGCTTGAGGTCTCACTGTGACCGTTGTCTCACCACCGCTCAAGATCACGCAGGGCTTGGCAAAGGGTTGGTCATGGCGTGCAACCGCGCGGGCGAGTGCAGCATGCACCTTGCCCACCTCGCGCGATTCACCTTCGATCTCATCACTGAGGATGTAGGCGTTCAAGCCCGCTTTCCGCGCTAATGTGGCGGCGGCTTCCAGCGACTGTTGGGGTGTGGCCATCATGTGGACTTGGTGGCCTGCGAAAAGGGGTGAGCCAGGTTTTGGCGTTTCAAGCGCGTCTTTGTTGAGCTTTTGGGCTATTTCGGCAGGTACAGCAATGTTATAGCGCTTCAATATTTGTAGCGCATTGGCGCAGGTCGTGACATCTGGCACCGTCGGGCCGCTGGCGATGATGCTGGGGTCGTCCCCGGGTACGTCGCTGATCGTGAGGGTGATGACTTGTGCGGGAGCGCAGGCAGCGGCCAGGCGACCTCCCTTGATGCGCGAAAGGTGCTTGCGCACACAGTTCATCTCCGAGATATTGGCACCGCTGTTCAGCAAGGCCTTGTTGATGCCTTGCTTGTCTTCCAAGGTCAAGCCATCAGCGGGCAGCGTCAGCAAGGCCGAGCCACCGCCGGATATCAAGCAAAGTACCAAGTCATCTGCTTTCAGACCCTCCACCATGGACAGGATGCGTTCTGACGCCGCCAGGCCGGCCGCGTCGGGCACGGGGTGCGAGGCTTCGACCACTTCAATGCGATGCGGCAGACCAGTAGGACGTGGCGGCACATGGTGGTAGCGGGTGATGACCAGGCCGCTCAATGGTGCGTCAGCGGGCCACAGCGCCTCCACCGCTTGTGCCATGGCACCACCTGCTTTGCCTGCGCCAATGACCACAGTGCGGCCTTTGGGTGGTGGCGGCAAATGGGCCGCAGTGTTGTGCAAAGGCAGTGCGCGCTGAACCGCAGCTTGGTAAAGCCGCGTTAAGAATTCGCGCGGTGCGGTGCGGGGATCGGGCAAGGGGAGAGATGCAGTCATGGTGGTGCGGCAGAAGGCGTTTGCCTATTCTGCCTGCACCACCGCGTGCCTCCGTACCCCGTTTACCCGGGGTTACTTTGCCGGAATGGCTTACTTGCGTTTGGCCGCTGCGTCCGCCACCGCCAGTGCCGTCATGTTCACAATGCGGCGCACCGTGGCAGACGGTGTGAGGATGTGAGCCGAGGCGGCAGCACCCAGCAAAATCGGGCCAATGGTCGCGCCGTGGCTGGCCGTGATCTTGATCACGTTAAACAAGATGTTGGCGCTGTCCAGGTTGGGGCAGATCAAGATGTTGGCTTCGCCGCTGAGGGTGCTCTCCATCAGGCTGGCTTCACGCACTTCCTGGCTTAAAGCTGCATCGCCCTGCAGTTCGCCGTCGCATTCCACATCGGGTGCCATGCGGCGGAACAGGTCACGGGCCAGGCGCATTTTCTTGGCGCTGGCACGGCTGCTGGAGCCGTAGTTGCTGTGCGACAAAAAGGCGACCTTGGGTGGTAATCCAAAACGGCGGACTTCGTCAGCAGCCATCACAGCGATGTTGGCCAGCAATTCGGCGTCGGGGTCTTCGTTGACGTAAGTGTCGGCGATGAACAGGGTCTGTGTTTCTGTCATCACGGCGTTGAGGGTGGCCATGCCGGTGGCATTTTTGTCCCTGCCGATCACGTCCTGTACGTTCTTCAGGTGCGCATCAAACTGACCAACCAAGCCACACAGCATGGCGTCGGCATCGCCCAGCTTGAGCATCAGGCTGCCGATCAGCGTATTGGAGCGGCGCACGGCGGCTTTGGCTGTGCTGGGCGTGACACCACTGCGGCCCATCATGCGGTGATAGGTTTCCCAGTACTGGCGAAAGCGGGCATCTTCTTCGGGGTTGCAGATCTCAAAGTCCACGCCTGCTTTCATTCTCAGACCAGCCTTGGCAATGCGGGCTTCGATGACAGCAGGGCGGCCAATCAAAATGGGCTTGGCCAGTTGCTCGTCAATGGCGACCTGTACGGCGCGCAAGACGCGCTCTTCTTCGCCCTCGGCATAGGCAACGCGTTTTTGAGTGGACTCTTTGGCGGTTGCAAACACGGGGCGCATGATCATGCCGGTTTGGTAAACAAAGCGCGAAAGATGCTGGCGGTAGGCTTCCAGGTCCGCAATGGGGCGGGTGGCCACGCCTGTCTCGGCAGCGGCCTTGGCCACGGCGGGGGCAATGCGCAAAATCAGGCGCGAATCAAACGGCGTGGGAATGATGTAGTTTTGGCCAAAAACCAGTTCTTTGCCGGCATAGGCGCTGGCCACTTCTTCGCTGATGTCGGCCTTGGCAAGTGCCGCAATCTCGTGCACGCAGGCCAGCTTCATGGCCTCGTTGATCTTGGTGGCGCCGCAATCCAGCGCGCCACGGAAGATGTAGGGGAAGCACAGAACGTTGTTGACCTGGTTGGGGTAGTCTGAGCGGCCAGTCGCGATGATGCAGTCTGGCACGGCGGCCAATGCCAACTCGGGGCGAATCTCTGGTTCGGGATTGGCCAGGGCCAATATGATGGGCCGCTTGCCCATGGTTTTGACCATCTCCGGCGTCAGCACACCTGCTGCAGAGCAGCCCAAGAACACGTCAGCGCCTTTGACGGCATCCGCCAAGGTACGTGCATCCGTGTTTTGCGCATAGCGCTTTTTGGATTCATCAAAGCCACCGGGGCGGCCTTCGTAAATCACGCCCTTGGAATCGCAGGCAAACACGTTCTCACGCTTAACGCCCAGGCCCACCATCAAGTCAAGGCATGCAATCGCGGCGGCACCTGCGCCGGATACGGCAACTTTCACTTGGTCAATCTTCTTGCCCACCAGTTCCAGACCATTGATCAGCGCTGCGCTGGAAATGATGGCGGTGCCATGTTGGTCGTCGTGGAAGACCGGGATGGACAGGCGCTCGCGCAGTTTTTGCTCGATATAAAAGCACTCGGGGGCCTTGATGTCTTCGAGGTTGATGCCGCCGAGTGTGGGCTCTAATGCCGCGATGATTTCGACCAGCTTGTCAGGGTCGCGTTCGGCCAACTCAATGTCAAAAACATCAATGCCCGCAAACTTCTTGAACAGGCAACCCTTGCCTTCCATCACCGGTTTGCTGGCCAGCGGGCCGATGTCGCCCAGACCCAGCACGGCGGTGCCATTGGTGATGACGCCGACCAGATTGCCGCGAGAGGTGAATTCAGAGGCCAGGGATGGGTCGGCTTCGATATCCAGGCAGGGATAGGCCACACCAGGCGAGTAAGCCAGGGACAGGTCACGCTGATTGGACAGGGGTTTGGTGGGCGTGACGGAAATCTTGCCGCGTGAGGGGCTACGGTGGTATTCGCGTGCAGCGTCGCGCAGAGCCAATTCGGCGGGGGATAGGTTTTTGTCCATGAAATCTCCGGGTGAGCAATGTTTGTTGTATGGAATAAGGCTACCCCAAATGCAAAAGGCATCGCTTGCGTAAAACCACGCAAGCGATGCCTTTAATGCATAACTTAATGCGGTGCAATCAGTGCGAATCGGCCTGCTTGGCTGCCGCGATGGTTTCTTCAGCAGAGCCACCTTTGGCACCATTGAAGAACAGGTTGAGCAGCACAGCGGCGATAGATGCCAACATGATGCCGGACTCAATCAGCGGATGCAGGTCATGCGGCATCCACTGTTTGAAGTTGGGTGCAATCAGCGGGATCATGCCGGTGCCAATGGACACCGCAACGATGAAGGCGTTGTTCTTGTTGTTCTTGAAGTCCACGGTGCCCAGGATGCGGATACCTGTTGCAGCCACCATACCGAACATCACGACACCAGCGCCACCCAGCACCACGGTTGGAAGGGCTTCGACCACAGCGGCCATCTTAGGGATCAAGCCCAGCACGATCATGATGATGCCGCCAGCAACGCAAACGAAACGGCTACGCACACCAGTGACACCCACCAAGCCGACGTTTTGCGAAAAGCTCGTATAGGGAAAGGTGTTGAAAATACCGCCAATCAAAGTACCCAAGCCGTCGGTACGCAGACCACGGGCCAGATCAGGTTGATCCACCTTGCGGCCGGTCATGTCGCCCAAGGCCAAGAACATGCCCGTGGATTCGATCATCACCACAATCATGACCAGCGTCATGGTCAAGATCAGGATCGGGTCAAACTTGGGCATACCAAATTGCAGGGGTTCGACAAAATCAAACCAAGCGGCCTTGCCGACCTTGTCAAAGTTCATCATGCCCATGCTGTAGGCCACAACACCGCCAATCAAGATACCGAGCAAGACGGAAATATTGCTGAGGAAGCCTTTGGCGTACTTGGCAATCAGCAGGCTCGACGCCAGCACCACGA